>Ga0315553_10000578_pt1 | contig 31828 bp, 28 predicted proteins | sample SalMarSW160140MG_FD_203099 | JGI IMG/M metagenome (GOLD analysis project Ga0315553, IMG submission 203099) | Salt marsh sediment microbial communities from the Plum Island Ecosystem LTER, Massachusetts, United States - Salt Marsh Sediment SW1601-40 ... | reverse complement strand
CTCGCGATAATCGGCGGAGGTCATCAGCATGGTCATTGCCCTAGTATTGTAAAAATAATCTAACAGTGTTAGAAAACGTGTCAAGCGGGTGGAGACGAGCGAATGGCGGCGCAGCGAAAGGCCGGACGAGCGCAGGCGGTCAATCACCTCAAGCGCAGCCTCATTCTCGACGCTGCGCGCAAAGTGTTCGATACGGTCGGGCTGGAAGGCGCGTCGCTGCGGGCGATCGCCGCCGAAGCCGGCTACACGCCCGCCGCCCTCTATTTCCACTTCGACTCCAAGGAGGCGATCTACGCCGAGGCGTTGCAAGCGTCGCTTGCGAACCTCGGGGACGCCGTTGCGGAAGCGGCGGCTCGCCCCCGCGATCCGCGCGAGCGCTTCCGCGCGGCGGCGATGGCTTTTTTCGATTTCTATGCCGAAAACCCGCAGGACCTCGACCTCGGTTTCTATCTTTTCCGCGGCGGCATGAAGCCCAAGGGCCTCGGTCGCAAACGCGACCAAGAACTCAACGCGAGTCTCGCTGCGGCGCTTCGCCCGATCGCCACTGCGGCGGAAGCGCTCGGCGCTGCGCCCCGCGAAGCGAACTTGTTGATGGTGGAAGCGTTCGCGCATGCGGCAGGTCTGCTGCTGCTCGCGCATACCGGGCGCATCCGCATGTTCGGCGAGCAGGCCTCCGCGCTCATGACGCGTTTTGTCGATGGTCAGATCGCGCGCTTAGGCAAGGCCTGAGCGGGCGAATGAGGGCGTGATTTCGCCTTCGGCTGAAGCGCTTCGCAGGCGCTAATCTTTGTTGCGCAGCAAGAGGCAAGAACAAAACCGCTTGATCTGCCGCAAAACGCGTACAAGAATTCCAACATGGATTTGTATCCGCCGTCCGCGGCGAGCCTCTGTGCATCGAATAAAAGGAGGTGCCTGGCGATGAGGACGATGTGGCGGACCGTGCAGCAAACCAAGAAAGACTTGGCAGAAAGGGTTCTGGGGAAGGCCTTAGGTCTTCTCGGCAACGATCCCGACAGAAATGCCAAATACCTCGTTCAAGTAATCGATCGCTTCACCGGCGACGAACAGGACGCCACGACAAGAGAGTGGTTTCACCGCTGGCTGAGCGAGGGAAATCCCGGACGCGAGTTTCTCAGCCGGATATTGAAAAATACCCATCCCCGGGTCCGGCAGCGCTACATTGCGCGCATGCTTGTCAGCTTGCTGTTCAGCAACAAGGAGGTGCTGGAAGGCCGTGAGAATTCGGGCGACTTCAGAGCCCCCTCCGTTATGCTCATATCACCATCGATGCGTTGCAATTATCGCTGCGAAGGTTGTTACGCAGAGAGCTATGAACGCAAAGATGACATGAAGCCGGAGGTGTTCGACCGGCTCCTTACAGAAGCCGAAAGTATGGGCATTGATTTTTTTGTTATCCTCGGCGGCGAGCCATTCATCTACGCTGAGCTGCTGAACATTATCGCAAAGCATAACAGAGCGTTTTTCCAGGTGTATACGAGCGGCTTTTTTATCAATGGCGCTATGGCGGATAGGCTGGTTGAGCTGGGCAATGTGGCGCCGCAGATAAGCGTCAACGGCCCTGGGGAATACACCGACGCATCACGCGGCAAAGGCGCGTTCAAGACCGTAATGCAGGCAATGGACAATCTGCGCGAGGCCGGCTGCGTGTTCGGATTCTCGTCGCTGGTGACCCGTCAGAACGTCGATGTGGTCTGTTCGGAAGAATGGATCGACATGCTCATTGATAAAGGGGTTCTATACGGCTGGCTTTTTCCTTACATGCCAGTCGGCAAGAACCCAAACATTGAGTTAATGCCAACTCCGGAGCAGCGCAACACGCTGCGACGTGTCATGCGGCACTACCGGCAGACAAAGCCAATAGTGCCAATTGATTTCTGGAGCGACGGCGTGTTGACCGGCGGCTGCATCGCCGGGGGCAGGCAGTATTTCCATGTCAATCATCGCGGCGACGTGGAGCCGTGTATCTTCTGTCATTTCTCCACGCACAACATCCATCAGTGCAGCTTGAAGGAAGCGCTTCGTTCGCCGTTCTTCTCCGCCATCAGGGAGAGGCAGCCTTTCAGCTACAACACGCTTCGCCCGTGCCCGATCATCGATCATCCCCAGGTGATGTGGAACATCATTGAGGAACATGGGGCGAAGGCCACCCATCCCGGCGCCGAGGACACGTTTACGACCTTCATGCCGGAGATAAACGAATATGCCGCGAAAGTTGCGGACGTCATGGATGATGTCTGGGAGAAAGAAGATTACCACGAATGGGGTCCCAATTGGACTTCGCTCTGCCGGGTGTCGCCGGAAAAGCTTGAAAAGCGGCGCGAGGAGTATCAAAGGGCGCGGTTTTGCGCCTGCGGCCTAGGCAAGAACAAGGCGGATTGAGACCGAGCGACAACGCTCGGACCACGGCGCGGCATTTTCGCGTCGCGATCCGATGACTGGCGCCGAAGACCCGCCCGCGGTTCCCCGCTGGGCGGCACGCTGCGTGGTCGCGCTACTCTCCCGCGCCGGCGGCCTCGCGGGGCTGCTCGCCCGCTTCCGCCTTCTGTTTGGCCTCGATGTCCTCGCCGGTCTGCTGGTCGACCACCTTCATCGATAGCCGCACCTTGCCGCGCTCGTCGAAGCCCAGCAGCTTGACCTTGACCTTGTCGCCTTCCTTGACGACGTCGGTCACCTTCTGCACGCGCCGCGGCGCGAGCTGGCTGATATGCACGAGCCCGTCGCGCGACCCGAAGAAATTCACGAAGGCGCCGAAGTCCATCACCTTGACGACGGTGCCTTCATAGATATGGCCCACCTCGGGCTCGGAGGCGATGGACTTGATCCAATTGATCGCGGCGCGGATCGAGTCCGCCTTAGCGGAGGCGACTTTGACCGTGCCGTCGTCGGAAATGTCGATTTTGGCGCCGGTCTTTTCCACGATTTCGCGGATGACCTTGCCACCCGAGCCGATCACCTCGCGGATCTTGTCGACAGGAATCGAGAACACCTCGATGCGCGGCGCGTGCTCGCCGAGCTGGGCGCGGTGCTGGCCCAACGCTTTCGCCATCTCGCCGAGAATATGCATGCGGCCATCCCTGGCCTGGTTGAGCGCGACCCGCATGATCTGCTCGGTGATCCCGGCGATCTTGATGTCCATCTGCAGCGAGCTCACGCCCTTCTCGGTGCCCGCCACCTTGAAGTCCATGTCGCCGAGATGATCCTCGTCGCCGAGAATGTCGGAGAGCACGGCGAAGCGCTCGCCTTCGAGGATCAGACCCATGGCGATGCCGGCGGTCGGCGCGCGCAGCGGCACGCCGGCGTCCATCAATGCGAGCGAAGTGCCGCACACGGTCGCCATCGAGGACGAGCCGTTCGATTCGGTGACCTCAGACACCGCGCGGATCGTATAGGGGAACTCATGATGCAGCGGTAGCATCGGGTGGATCGCCCGCCAGGCGAGTTTGCCGTGGCCGACCTCGCGCCGTCCCGGCGAGCCGAGCCGTCCGGTCTCGCCAACGGAGAACGGCGGGAAATTGTAATGCAGCATGAAGGTTTCTTTGTAGGTGCCCTCGAGCGCATCGACGAACTGCTCGTCCTCGCCGGTGCCCAGCGTTGCGACCACCAGCGCCTGTGTCTCCCCGCGGGTGAACAATGCCGAGCCGTGCGTGCGCGGCAGCACGCCGACCTCGGCGACGATCGGGCGCACGGTCGTCAAGTCGCGCGCGTCGATTCGCCGACCGGTGTCGAGAATGTTCCAACGGACGATCTTGGCTTCTAGGTTCTTGAACACGTGGAAGACGTGATGCTCTTGGTAGACCGGCTCAATACCTGGCGGGAAGAAGTGGGCCTTCACCTTCGCCTTGGCGGCATCGACCGCCTTGTGGCGCTCCTGCTTCTGCGGGATCGCGTAGGCAGCGCGCAGGTCGGCCTCCACCAGGGCGAGCATGTCCTTCTCGATCGCCGCATGATCCGGAGCGACGAGTTCGCGCGGCTCCTTCGCCGCCTTTTCGGCGAGGCGGATGATGGCGTCGATCACCGGCTGAAGGTGCCGATGGCCGAACATCACCGCGCCGAGCATGACTTCCTCAGACAGCTCACGCGCTTCTGATTCCACCATCAATACCGCGTCATGGGTGCCGGCCACCACGAGGTCGAGCTGGCTCTCCAGCATCTCGTCGACCTGCGGATTGAGGACGAATTCGTTGTTGATGAAACCGATGCGCGCGGCGCCGATCGGTCCCATGAACGGCACGCCTGACAAAGTGAGCGCCGCTGATGCGGCGACCATCGCGACAATGTCAGGATCGTTTTCGAGGTCATGCGAGAGCACAGTGGCGATCACCTGGGTGTCGCAGCGCCAGCCATCGGCGAACAATGGACGGATCGGGCGATCGATCAGCCGCGAGGTGAGCGTCTCGCGCTCGCTTGGGCGCCCCTCGCGTTTGAAGTAGCCGCCGGGGATGCGCCCGGCTGCATAAGTCTTTTCCTGGTAGTTGCAGGTGAGCGGCATGAAATCGATGCCGGGCCGCGGCTCCTTTTCGGCGACGACGGTCGCAAGCACGGTCGTCTCGCCATAGCTGGCGAGAACGGCGCCGTCGGCCTGGCGGGCAATGCGGCCGCTCTCCAACACCAGCTTGCGCCCCGCCCAGTCGATTTCCACGCGATGAATATCAAACATAGCAGCTTCTTTCATGGTTCTCGGTTGGACTTCCGAAAGCCATGAGCAAGACGGCGAGACGCTGTCGTGCTGCGGTCTATCCGCAACGCGGCCCAGCGTCCGGCGATCCTGCCATGGCGTTCTTCAGCCTCGGTTCGTTGGGCTTCATCGCAGCCCAGACCTCTTGGCCGCCCTCGATCAGCGGCGAATGCCAAGCCGCACGATCAGTTTGCGGTAGCGCGCCTCATCGCCGCGCTTGAGATAATCGAGCAGCTGGCGGCGTTGCGACACAAGCTTCAACAGGCCGCGCCGCGAATGGTTGTCTTTGACGTGGGTTTTGAAATGTTCGGTCAGGTTCGCAATCCGCTCGGAGAGGATTGCGACCTGCACTTCCGGCGATCCGGTGTCTCCGGGCTTGGCGCCATAGGAAGTGATAAGCTCCGCCTTGCGGCTCGTCGTGATCGACATCGTCAAACACCTTGTTGTCGGTCGGCTCTGCCATGCAGGCCGGCGAGATTAAACACGCGCTTGGGGACGATTTCGCCACGGTCCATTTCGGCGAGGGCGATGAGCTGACCCGCGACCGTAACATAGATCGTGCCGTGGACGATGGGGGCGTCCCGCCCACGCATTAAAACGGCGTGACCCCGTTGGAGCCTCGCCGCATCCGCCCGGCTGACGGCCAGCGCCGGGATGTCGTCCAGCGCGGTCGAGACGGGCAAGAGCGTATCGGCGAGGCTAGCCTCGCCGACGGCGGCTCTATCGCATAAAGCCTCAAGTTGTGCCAGCGGAATCATATCCGCTTCGGTGAACGGACCGACGGCGGTCCGGCGCAGCGCGCAGACATGGCCGTAACAGCCGAGCGCGCGGCCGAGGTCGCGGGCGAGCGCGCGCACATAAGCACCCTTGCCGCATTCGGCGGCGAAGTCCGCGTGGTCGGCGTCGGGCATGCCGAGAAGCTCCAGCCGATGGATTTCGATCGGCCGGGCTTTCAGTTCGACCGCCTCGCCGTCGCGCGCAATGTCGTAGGCGCGCTCGCCTTCAACTTTGATGGCGGAGAAGCGCGGCGGCACTTGCTCGATCGTGCCGGTGAAGCGCGGAAGCAGCGCGCGGATCGCCTCGGCCGACGGCCTTTCCTCGCTCGTGGCAACGACGCGCCCCTCGGCGTCGTCGGTGTCGCGCTCCTCGCCCCAGCGCACCGCAAAGCGGTAATGCTTGCGCCCATCCATCACATACATGACGGTCTTGGTCGCTTCGCCCAGCGCGATCGGCAGGCAGCCGGAGGCGAGCGGATCGAGTGTGCCGGCATGCCCGGCGCGCTTGGCGGAAAACAGGCGCTTGACCACCGAGACCGCGTGCGTCGACGTCATCCCGACCGGCTTGTCGAGCACGAGCCAACCGTGCACATCGCGCTTTTCCCGCTTTTTTTGTTCGTGGCGGTCACGCCGATCTCGATCGCGCGCGACAGACGATTGGTCGTCGGTCACGCCGCCTTGCTCCTTTCCCCCTTGAGACGGAGCGTCGGGAAGGGAGGCAGGCGAAGCAACGGGGGAGGACGCGGGCGCCGGATCAGGCCTGATACTCCCCTCCTGCACCACCTGCAGCGGGTCGGCCTCCCTCTCAAGGGGGGAGGCTACTCTCTTGCCGATGGCGGAGTTCATTCGTCCTTGCCCGCCTCGCGTTCGTCGGTCTGATCTTCCAAATCGCGTCTCACCGCAGGCGATCGCAAGAGACTCTCGATACGTTGGGCCTCGTCGAAGCGCTCGTCGATGCGGAAACGAATGTCCGGCGCGAATTTCAGGTTCACGCGATGGGCGATCTCACCGCGCAGGAAGCGCTTGTTGCGGTCGAGCGCGGCGAGCACCGCTTTCTCGTCATGGCCGCCGAGCGGCATCACGTAAATGGTGGCGAGCCGCAGATCGGGGCTCATCCGCACTTCGGCGACGGTGATAAGATGCGTCTCGATCACCGGATCATGCACCGCCCCGCGCGCCAGAATCTCGGCGAGCGCATGGCGCACCAATTCGCCCGCGCGCAGCGCGCGCTGCGAAGGGACGCCGGGGCGGTCGCGATGTTGATGGTGCGCCATGGCAAGCTTTCGATTTGTCCTATGAGCCGGTGAGAGTTCGGCGCGCATCGCCGAGATGCGATCGGGCGAGGAATATTGACGCTCTCTGGCGGACCCTCGTCCGGATCAATTGCTGCGCTCCGAATCCGACCTCCGCCGGCGGCGAGAGGTTGGAACCGCGTCACAGCGTGCGCTGCACCTGCTCAACGCGGTAGCATTCGATCACGTCGCCGACCCGCATGTCCTGGTAATTCTCGAACGACATGCCGCATTCATGGCCGGCGGTGACCTCGCGCACGTCTTCTTTGACGTGCTTGAGCTGGCCCAGCTTGCCGTCGTGGATGACCACGTTATCGCGGATGAGCCGGACATTGGCGCCGCGCTGCACGACGCCGTCGGTGACGCGGCATCCGGCCACCTTGCCGACCTTGGAGACGGTGAAGATCTGCAGGATTTGCGCGTTGCCGAGCATCGTCTCGCGCGTCGTCGGCGGGAGCAGGCCCGACATCGCCTTCTTCACGTCGTCGACGAGGTCGTAGATGATGTTGTAGTAGCGAATCTCGATGCCCAGCCGCTCGGCGGTTTCGCGCGCCTCCTTGTACGCGCGCACATTGAACGCGATGATCGCAGCGCCCGAGGCTTCGGCAAGGGTGACGTCCGATTCGGTGATGCCGCCGACGCCGGAGAGGATCACCCGCGCAGCGACTTCCTCGGTCGCGAGCTTGTCGAGCGCGCCGACGATCGCCTCGACCGAGCCCTGAACGTCGGCCTTGACCACCAGCGGGAACTCCTTGCGCCCGGTCGTCTTGAGCTGATCCATCATCTGCTCGAGCGAGCCGCGCATGCCGCTCGCGCGTGCGGCGAGCTTCTCGCGCCGCTGGCGCGCCCGATAGGCCGTGACCTCGCGCGCGCGACTCTCGTTCTCCACCACGGCGAGCCGATCGCTTGCCTCCGGCGTGCCGTTGAAGCCGAGCACCTCGACCGGCGTTGACGGACCAGCCTGGTCGATTGAAGCGCCGGTGTCGGAGACGAGCGCGCGCACACGGCCCCACTCCGCGCCGGCGACGACGATGTCGCCGACCTTCAGCGTGCCGCGCTGGACGAGCACGGTCGCAACCGGGCCGCGGCCGCGGTCAAGCTTGGCCTCGATCACGGTGCCTTCGGCCGGCCGATCCGGATTGGCCTTCAGGTCGAGCACTTCGGCCTGGAGACTGATCACCTCGAGCAGCTTGTCGAGATTGGTCTTCTGCTTGGCGGACACCTCGACATCGAGCACGTCGCCGCCGAGCGATTCGACCTGCACCTCGTGCTGCAGGAGTTCGGTGCGCACCCGCTCCGGCTTCGCGTCCGGCCGGTCGATCTTGTTGACGGCGACGATGATCGGCACCTTGGCCGCCTTGGCGTGCTGGATCGCCTCCACCGTCTGCGGCATGACGCCGTCGTCGGCTGCGACCACGAGCACGACGACATCGGTCACCTTCGCCCCGCGCGCCCGCATCGCCGTGAAGGCCGCATGGCCGGGCGTGTCGATGAAGGTGATCTTGGCGCCGGACGGAGTGGCGACCTGATAGGCGCCGATGTGCTGGGTGATGCCGCCCGCTTCGCCGCCGGCGACATTGGTCGCGCGGATGGCGTCGAGCAGCGAGGTCTTGCCGTGGTCGACATGGCCCATGATGGTCACGACCGGCGGGCGCGGGCGCAGCGTCTCCGGGTCGTCGGCCTTGTCGAATAGCCCTTCCTCGACGTCGGACTCGGCGACGCGGCGAACCGTGTGGCCGAGCTCTTCGGCGACGAGCTGGGCCGTGTCGGCGTCGATCGTGTCGGTGATCTTCGCCATCTGTCCCTGCTTCATCAGCAGTTTGATCACGTCGACCGCCCGCTCGGCCATGCGGTTGGCGAGCTCCTGGATGGTGATTGCCTCCGGGATTGTCACCTCGCGCACGAGCTTCTCCTTGGGCTCGCTCGCGGCATGCCCCTTGAGGCGCTGAACGCGCCGGCGGAACGACGCCACGGAGCGCTCGCGCACTTCGCCGGCATCGAGCGCGGTCACCACGGTCAGGCGGCCGCGGCGCTTCTCGGCCGTGCTGCGGGTCGGTTTCGGAGCTGGCGCCGGACGGGCCGGGCCCGCGCCGCGGCGGGCCGCGCGGGGCGCTTCCTCCTCGTCGGGCTCGAGTACGGCGGTGCGAGTATTGATCGCGGGCGCCGACGGAGCCGAGGCGGCGGGGGTCGCTGCCTTCGCCTTCGCAGCCTCTTCGTCACCGAACCGCTTCTTGGCTTCCTGCTCGGCCTTACGCTTGGCTTCCTCGTCGTGGCGTCGGCGATCTTCCTCTTCACGCTTGCGCGCTTCCGCTGCTTCGCGCTCAATCTGGTCCGTCGTTTCCCGTTCGGCGCGGCGGCGCGCCTCTTCCTCGGCGATCTTGCGTTCTTCCGCCTCGCGCACCTTGGCGTCGGCGAGCGCGTGCGCCCGTGCGCTACGCTCCTCCTCGGTCAGCGTTCGCAATACGACGCCGGAAGGCTTCGAAGGCGCCGCCTGCGGCGCAGCTTGCGCTGGACCGGGCGCAGCGCGCCCGCGCGGACGCGGCGCAGCCGCCCCCGGGGACGGCGTCGGCGCGCTCGGCTCGACCGTCTTCGCCTCGGCCGGACCGACGGCGCGGCGTTTCACCTTTTCGACCACCACCGCTTTGGTGCGGCCGTGACTGAAGCTCTGGCGCACCATGCCCTGCTCGACGCCCGCACGTTTGAGCGTCAAGGTCTTGGGTTGGGCGACCGTCAAGGTCTTTTCGCCGGTATTCTTGGTCTCTGTCATTACAATCCTAGTGCGGGGTTTGTGGTCCTCGCCTCTTCACCGCCCCTTTCGTCGACGCTGTCGTTGCGGAACCGGTCAAGGCTGCGCCAACGTTCCAGGACCACCGCGCTTGCGTGTCCGGACAAGAGCGCTGCATGTATCACATTTGGGCGGGCCAGTGCCAAATCCAATTCCGCCGAAGCGAATGTTTCGATGGTGGCGATCGACGCCGCCTCCGCCCGGCGTTGCGCTGCCGCAGCGATCTTGCGCACGCCGTCGGCAGCCGCCTCGCGCGCATGGATCAGCGCGACCACCGCGCCCGACGCCAGCGCGTCGGTGACTTTGGCGTAGCCCGCCGCCACCTGCCCGGCTTTGTGGGCAATGGCGAGCGCGTCGAGCACCGCCTTCTCCAACAGCCGTTCCGTGATGGCGGGGAGATCGGCCGGCACGGTCGCGCGTCCCCCCAGGGCGCGCTGCAACGCGCCGCGCCGCGCAGCCTGCGCCAGCACGTCGCGCTTGGCGGTCACCCAGGCGCCGCGCCCCGGCAGCGTTCGCTTGAGATCGGGCACGACGCGGCCGTCCGGCGCGGCGACGAAGCGGATCAGCTCGGACAAAGGCCGAACCGTGCGCGTCGCCACGCAGAATCGCTCCCGCGAGGCGGACCGTCGCGGTCCGGAATCGAGTATGTCCTGGTCGATCCGCGCAAGCACCTGCCGGCTACCTTTCCGTTCGTCATGCCTCGGGCGCAGCCGCGGCCACATCGTCTTCGCCCGCCGCGGGCGGCGGCGCGAGATCCGCCTCGGTGATCCAGCCGGCGTTAACGCGCGCGCGCATGATCATCGCCTCGCATTCCTCCCGCGTCAGCTCGAAGCCGTCGAGAATTCCGGCCACGCGCGTGGCTTCGCCATCCTTGCGCTCGGTCCAACCGCTCAGGTCGTCGGTAGCGCAGCCGGCGAGGTCCTCGACCGTCTTGATCCCGTTTTCGCCGAAGGCGACGAGCATCCGCGGCGTAACCCCGGGAATGTCGCTCAGTTCGTCGGCGACGCCCAGCTCCTTGCGTCTTGCGTCGTACTCCGCATCGATGCGCGCGAGATAATCGTGGGCGCGCGCTTGCAGCTCCTGCGCCGTCTCCTCGTCGAAGCCCTCGATCCCCGCGATCTCCTTCAGATCGACGACCGCGAGCTCTTCGACAGAGGAAAACCCTTCTGAAGCGAGCAACTGGCCGACCACCTCGTCGACATTGAGCATGTCCATGAATATGTGGCTGCGCTTCTCGAAGTCGGCCTGGCGACGCTCGGATTCCTCCTGCTCGGTGAGGATGTCGATGTCCCATCCGGTGAGCTGGGAGGCGAGCCGCACGTTCTGGCCGCGCCGGCCGATCGCGAGCGAAAGCTGCTGGTCCGGCACCACGACCGCGATGCGCTCGCGCTCTTCGTCGAGCACGACCTTGGCGACCTCGGCGGGGGCGAGCGCATTGACGACGAATGTCGCGATGTCGGGCGACCACGGAATGATGTCGATCTTCTCGCCCTGCAACTCGTTTACCACGGCCTGCACGCGCGAGCCGCGCATGCCGACGCAGGCGCCCACTGGATCGACCGAGGAGTCGCGCGAGATCACCGCGATCTTGGCGCGCGAGCCGGGATCGCGCGCCACCGCCTTCACCTCGACAATGCCGTCGTAGATTTCCGGCACCTCCTGGGCGAACAGCTTCGCCATGAATTGCGGATGGGTGCGCGAGAGGAAAATCTGCGGGCCGCGCGGCTCGCGCCGCACGTCATAGATATAGGCGCGGATGCGGTCGCCGTTGCGGAACACTTCGCGCGGCAGCAATTCGTCGCGCCGCACGATCGCCTCGCCGCGGCCGAGATCGACGACCACATTGCCGTACTCGACGCGTTTGACGATGCCGTTGACGATGTCGCCGATGCGGTCCTTGAATTCCTGATATTGGCGGTCGCGCTCGGCTTCGCGCACCTTCTGCACGATCACCTGTTTCGCCGACTGGGCGGCGATGCGTCCATATTCCAGCGGCGGCAAAGTATCGGCGATGGTGTCGCCGATCTGCGCCGCCGGATTATAGTGGCGCGCCGCCTCCAGGCTGATCTGGTTGGCCGGGTTCTCAACCTGCTCGACCACCAGCATGTGCCGCGACAGCCGCAGCTCGCCCTTCTTCGGATCGATCTCCGCGTGCACCTCGGTCTCGCTGCCGTAGCGCGAGCGCGCCGCCTTGGCGATCGCGTCCTCCATTGCATGGATGACGATGCTGCGGTCGATCGATTTCTCGCGCGCGACAGCGTCGGCGATCTGCAACAGTTCGAGCTTGTTGGCGCTGACGACGGCCATGAATCAATCTCCATCCTGGCGGGAAAGACCCGGCTGCTGCGTCGGCGTCCGCCCGGCATAAACAGGTTTGCGGGACGAAGTCCGATGTTTGCGGCGCGCGTCCCGCAACTGGCGCGCTTGGCGTTCCTCGGCTTTTCCGCGCCGCAACGATTCGGCGATCAGGTCGTCGGTAAGCACGAGCTTGGCCTCGAGCATCTGCTCGATCGGCAGCGACGCCTCCCGCTGCTCGTCCGGCGCCCCCTCAATATGGATGCGGGCCGATTGGCCGTCCACTCCGGTCAGGAGGCCGCGAAAACGCCGCCGCCCGTCGATGGCGTTCGCCATCTCCACTTTGACCTCCCGGCCGATATGGCGCTCGAATTCGGACCTTCGCACCAGCGGGCGATCGATGCCGGGGGAGGATATCTCCAGCCGGTAACTGCGATCGAGCGGGTCGGCGACGTCGAGCAGCGGCGACAGCGCGCGCGAGGCGACCTCGCAATCTTCGATCGGCATCGTGCCGTCCGGCCGCTCCGCCATGATCTGCACTGTGCAGCCGTTGAGGCCGGAGACGCGCACGCGCACGAGCCGATAGCCGAGATCGGCCAAGGCCGGCTCGACGATATGGGCAACGCGCGCCGCCAAACCGCTTTCGGCGATCAACCGCGGCTCGTCCAACATGTTGGTCTCGATCGTTTCCGTCATGCCTCCGATACCGTCCGCAGCGCGTGCGGGTAACAAAAAAGAGCGGGTCCCGGGCGGGGCCCACTCTCACCAACCGTTCGGCGCATCCGACCGTTATGAGACATCCTATTCGGACAGCTGCAATATAGTGATAAATGGCTGCGGCGCAAGGGCAAAAGGAAGGCCGCCGGAGGCGGCCGAGGTTAATCGACATGCATCGACCCCATCTCGATTTCTGGTTTGAATTTGCTTCGACCTATTCCTATCCGGCGGCGATGCGGATCGCGCCGCTGGCGCGGGAAGCGGGCGTCGACGCACGGTTCCGGCCGTTCCTGCTCGGACCGATTTTCAAGGCGCAAGGCTGGGACACGTCGCCGTTCAATCTCTTTGCGGCCAAGGGCCGCTACATGTGGCGCGATCTCGATCGCATTTGCGCCGAGCTAGGTCTGCCGTTTCGCAGGCCTGAGCCGTTTCCGCAGATGAGCCTCGCGGCCGCGCGGGTGGCGCTTGTCGGCCTCGGCGACCACTGGGGAGAAGAGTTCTGCCGCGCCGTCTATCGCGCCGAGTTCGGCGAGGGCCGGCGGATCGATGATCCCGACCTGTTGGCGGCTCTTCTTGCCGGCTTGGGGGTCGATCCCGCCGCGGTCTTGTCTGCGGCTCAAAGCGCCGACATCAAGGCGAAGCTGCGGGAGCAGAGCGAGGAGGCGCAACGATTAGGCCTGTTCGGCGCGCCGAGCTTCGTGACCCCCGACGGCGAGATGTTCTGGGGCAATGACCGGTTGGAAGCAGCGCTTGCCTGGGCGCGTCGCGTTGAGGCGGGGACGGCGCAACAGCATTAGTTTTTTTAGTGGTCGCATTTTCCGCGGCGAACCGGTTCCCACTTCGCCGGAAAATGCTCTAGCCGGTGCGCCGGAACACGAGATAGCAGGGCTGTCGGCCGGCGTGGACCGCCTTGTCCTCGTAGCGCGTGCGCACGTAACCTTGCCAAGGCAAGCGCCAGTCGTCGGCGCGCTCGGCGGTCCAGGTGAAGCCCCGCGAGCGCAGTAGCCGCTCGAGCGTCCACGCGGCGTAGTCCGGCCAGTCGGTTGCGAAGCGAAACTCGCCTCCCGCGGCAAGTACGCGGGCGAGGGCCGCGACGCTCTCGTCCTGGATAAAGCGCCGCTTCCAATGCCGCCGCTTCGGCCAGGGGTCGGGATAAAGGAGATCGACGCGCGCAAGCGCGGCGTCGGGAAGCCAGCCGATCACGTCGGCGGCGTCGCCGAAATGCAGGCGCACATTGGCGAGCTGCGCCTCCGCGATGAGGCTCAGCGCACGCGCCATGCCGTTGATGAACGGCTCGCAGCCGATGACGCCCGCTTTGGGATTTGCCGCGGCGGTCGCCGCGAGATGTTCGCCCGCGCCGAATCCGATCTCCAGGAAGACCGATTGGACCGGCGGCGTGAACAAAGCGCCCAGCGGGTTCGGAGGTCGCCGGTGCAAGGGCAACGCAAGCCGCGGCAGCAGAGTCTCGAGTAGATCAGCGCGCCGACGGCGCAGGGGGCGGCCCTTGCGCCGGCCGTAAAAGGCGCGGGGGTGTTCGGCGGCGTTGCTCACTTGGCTCCGCCTTTCGCGGCTGCGCCGCAGGTCTCCGCCGGAAAGTAGACGCGGCAGCGCCGTGCTCAGGCCACCGCAGAGCGGATTGACTCCGCGAGATCCGTCTTTTCCCACGAGAAACCGCCATCGGCGTCCGGCGGCCGTCCGAAATGGCCGTAGGCGGCGGTCCGCGCATAGATCGGGCGATTAAGACTGAGGTGCTCGCGAATGCCGCGCGGAGAGAGGTCCATCACCTCGCCGAGCGCTTTTTCGAGACGCGCCTCCGCCACCTGTCCGGTCCCGTGCAGATCGACATAGAGAGAGAGCGGACGCGCCACGCCGATCGCGTATGAAAGCTGAATGGTGCAGCGCTCGGCGAGCCCGGCGGCGACGACGTTCTTGGCGAGGTAGCGGGCGGCATAGGCTGCCGAGCGGTCGACCTTGCTCGGGTCTTTGCCGGAGAAAGCTCCGCCGCCGTGCGGCGCCGCGCCGCCATAGGTGTCGACGATGATTTTGCGTCCGGTCAGCCCGCAATCGCCGTCTGGACCGCCGATCACGAATTTCCCAGTCGGATTAACGTGCCAGGTCGTGTTCTTCGTGATCCAGCCGGAGGGCAGGGCCTGCATCACATAGGGCTCGATGATCGCCTTGATGTCGTGCGAGGACAGATTTTCATCGAGATGCTGCGTCGAGACCACGATTTGCGTCACCTCGACCGGCTTGCCTCCTTCATAGCGGATCGTCACCTGGCTCTTGGCGTCGGGCCCGAGCGCCTGTGTTTCGCCGGAACGCCGCGCCTCCGACATCAGCTTGAGAATGCGATGAGCGTAGTAGATCGGAGCCGGCATCAATTCGGGTGTCTCGCGGCACGCGTAGCCGAACATGATGCCCTGGTCGCCGGCGCCTTCATCTTTGTTGCCGGCCGCGTCGACGCCTTGCGCAATGTCCGCCGATTGCGCATGCAAATGGACATCGATGCTCGCCCTTTCCCAGTGGAAGCCGGCCTGCTCGTACCCGATGTCTTTGATCGCGAGCCGGGCCACATGGGCGAGATAGTCGCGCGTGAGCGCCGATGGCCCGCGGGTTTCCCCCGCGATGATGACGCGATTGGTCGTGGCAAGCGTCTCGCAGGCGACGCGCACGTGGCGAGAATCCCAGCCGAACCGCGGCGCTTGGTCGAAAAACGCATCGACGATTTCATCGGAAATGCGATCGCACACCTTGTCCGGATGGCCTTCGGATACCGACTCGCTGGTGAAAAGAAAGCTTGCGCGCGACACCTTGATACTCTCCCGAGGGGACTCAGAACGCCCCATCATTCGTTCGTTCGACCGGCGTTTCTTGCAGTGTCGCCGTGCCGGGTCAAGGGCAAGGCCCGGCCGAGGCAGGCAAAACGGAACTGCGCGTCAAGGCGAAACGCGCTCCTAAGGGAACGCAATTCGCTCTGCTGATTCCGCTGAAATCACAATTTCCTGCGGCGAAGCGGCCCGCCTCACCTGAAAATACAATGACTGGCGCCGCCTTGGCATTGTCCGGATTCGCCGCATGGGGGTTGCTCCGGCAAACTGGCATCGGCGACACATCGCGTCGCGCACGAAAAGCCAATTTGGCAGGACGAAGGCGGCCAGGCCGATCCAAATCAGGCGGCGGGACTATCCACGCTGTCGGGCGTCTTCCCGGCGATGTGCTCGACGAGATCGACGATCCGGCGCCGCAGCTTGGTGTCTTGAATGCGCATGAAAGCCTTGGTCAGGGCGAGGCCATCCGAGGTGGCGAGAAAATCGGAAACATAGCTGGGCGAAGGCGCTTCGCGCATGCCATCGGGAGTCCCAACGCCGAGATCGGGCGCGCCCTCGAAAAAGAATGACACGGGAACCTGAAGAATATTAGCGATCTGCTGCAGCCGGCTCGCGCCGATCCGATTGGTGCCTTTCTCGTATTTCTGGACTTGCTGAAAGGTGAGACCAAGCGCGTCCCCCAGCTTCTCCTGACTCATGGCGAGCATCATGCGTCGCATTCGGACGCGGCTCCCTACATGCTTGTCGATGGGATTTGGAGCCTTCTTGGTCATAACGCTCTCCTATGTCGGGCCCCAAATTACGGCCACTCGCCACGATTACGCAACTAGCATTTTGTGCGAATTCGAAGTTAACGTCAAAGAAAAATGACGGCTTTTTTGATAATGCGTGACAGCCATACAGTTTTAGATCGGTCTCCTATACAAAAAGGCTAGTAACGCGTGCATAAAATTGCCCAGAACGATTTCATTTTTTGAGAATTGGTTGCTTTTTCGTAAGCAAGTTCCCTTAGATTTGCCGTAGCAGCATAGTTTTGCGGCGCACAATTACGCGTCGCCGCCGCGCGCGCGGCGGCGACGATGCCATAAACTAAAAATCATTATAATACAAACAATCGCGGCGACCGCACGGTCGCCGGTACGCGCATAGAGCGGAGCAGCTATGCGCTTAGGTAATTTCGCATCGAGCACGCCTTCGCGATCAAGCGGCAGCGCCGCGACAATTCGTCCGACTGGGTCAACAACGGCGGAAATGCCGGTGTTAGCTGCGCGAACGAGTGGAAGCCCCTCCTCGATCGCGCGCACCCGGGCCTGCAGCAAATGTTGATAAGGCCCCGCGCTTGCTCCGAACCAGCCGTCATTGGTCACATTGAGCAGCCACCCGGGACGCTCCCCTGGCGGGACCACGGCGTGGGGGAAGATGATTTCGTAGCAGACCAGCGGCACGAAAGAAGGCGTGCCGGGGGTAGCGATCAATCCTCGCCCCTCGCCGGCAAGAAATCCGCCGGGCACGCGGACGAGCTGCTCCAGCCCCAGTCGCTCAAGCAGACCGCGGAGCGGCAGGAACTCGCCGAAAGGCACCAAGTGCACCTTGTCGTAGACGGCGCGGACGGTTCCATCGTGGTCGATCACATAGACCGAGTTATAGGCCCGAATCCGCCTCGGTGCGGAGGCGGCCTCGGCGTAACGCGCCGCGCCGGTGATCAGCACGGTTCCCGGCGGCAGCAGCTCGGCGATCGCGGCGAGTGCATCGGGTTCGCGCGTGAGAAAGAAGGGAAAAGCCGACTCCGGCCAGATCAAATGCGTCACGCCGGCTAATCCGGCCGCGGGCGGGTTCGCGCCGTGACTCGACAACCCCAGATACCGACGCATGACATCAGCCTTCGCCGAATGGTTGAAGCGCTGATCTTGCGGAATGTCCGGCTGCATGATTCGCAGATGCACGCCAGCGACGAATCGGGTCGGCGTCGCCGCGAGCCGCGCCGCGCCGTAGATTGCAAGGCCCGCGAGAACGACGATCGCGGCTGTCGGGGCGAGCCATGGCCGGCGGGTGTCGGCGCGATCGTCGGCGAGCACCGCCGGACTGGCGAATGCGGCGACCGCGATGAAAGTCAGTCCCCATAGCCCGACAAGCGCCGCGCTTTGCGCAAGGATGAGCGGGCCGGTCAAGGCATAACCGAAGGCATTCCAGGGAAATCCAGTGAGCATGTGCCCGCGCAGCCATTCGGCAAAGGTGAGCGCCGCGGCGAGCGTCAGAATACGGGCCGCCCCGCGCATCCATAGGAGGCGCGCAAGCGCGAATCCGAACGCCGTGAACAGCGATAGTCCGGCGGGCAGCGCGACGACGGCAAACGGCATCATCCAGCCGAATATGTCGGCGTCGACGAGAAAAGCGGAGCCGACCCAATACAAGCCGCAGAGGAAATAGCCGAAGCCGAAGCACCAGCCCGCCGCCGCGGCGGCGAAGACGCCGTTCCAGCGGCCCACCGCGCCGTCGATCAGCCACACGATGACCGGGAAGGTCAGAAACAGCGCGGGCCAGATTTCCAGCGGCGGCAGCGCCAGTGTCGCCGCCGCGCCAGCCAGGAACGCGAGCAGCGGGCGCTGCAACCCCCTTGCAAGCACAATCGGTTGCGCGATGCGCGCGGCGATCACGGCTGGCGCGTCGTCGGGGCTGGCAGCGCGACCGGCGGTGATCCGGTCGCCTCTTCGGACGCAGGCGATTCAGATGCCCCGGCTTCGCGGGCACGCGTGTCGCGTCGGCCGTCCGTCTCCTGCTCGCGCCGCGGTTCGCGTTCGCGCGGCGGCCGCTTGCTGCGGAAGATCTTGACCTTCTTGACGCGGCGCGGATCGGCGTCGAGCACTTCGATTTCAAACGGCCGCGGGCCCGGGACGATCTCGCCGCGCACCGGCACACGCCCGATGCGGGTGACGAGATAGCCGCCGACGGTGTCGACCTCCTCGGCGGCGTCGCCGACATCGAACTCGGACCCGATGGTCCCGACGACGTCTTCCAACGTGGCGCGGGCGTCGGCGAGAAACGATCCGTCGGGCTGGCGCATCACCGTATGCGCGGCCTGTTCGTCATGCTCGTCTTCAATGTCGCCGACGATCTGCTCGACCAGATCCTCGATCGAGACCAAGCCGTCGGTGCCGCCGTATTCGTCGATCACCAGCGCGAGGTGAATGCGCGTTGCCTGCATCTTGGCGAGGAGATCGAGCGTCGGCATCGACGGCGGCACGAACAAGATGGTGCGGACGATCTTCGATTGGGACAGCGGCATGGCGAGATCGATCGCGCCCAAATCGAGATCGGCGGGAAGCGGCTTCTTGCGCTTGATTTTGCTTTGCGAGGAGACGGTCGCCTGCGCCGTCATGTATCCGATCAGATCGCGGATGTGCACAAGGCCGACGGGATCGTCGAGCGTATCGTCATAAACGACGAGACGCGAGTGCCCGGCCTTCTCGAACACTTTCATCAATTCGCCGAGCGGTATGTCCTGGTGCACCGAGACGATGTCGGCGCGCGGGACCATGATGTCTTCGACGCGACGCTCGCTCAGCCCGAGGATGTTCCGGAGCATCGCCCGCTGTTCCGGCGAGAAGCCGGTGTCGGCAAGCGTGTGGTCTTCCAGCAGCACCGCGATATCGGAGCGGGTCGAACCGCTCCGCCCAAACAAGCCGCGTAGGAGCCGATGCAGCCAACCCTCGCCATTGTCGCCGTTATCGCCAGGGTCGAGCTCAGGGCGCGACAGCGGGACCGGCAGATTGCGGTGATCGGCGAGTTCACTCGACTCAGGTCGACTTGGCGCGTCTTCAGGCATGATGGTCAGGGTCAGGCGCAGCCGGGTCTGTCCACGGGAAAGCGGTCGCGCTCCGCATAGGGATCGGGTATGTCGAGCTTCATGAGGATTGCCCGCTCGCGCGCTTCCATCGCTTCCGCCTCCGGGTCGGAATGGTGATCATAACCCAACAGGTGCAAAACGCCATGCACGAGAAGATGCGCGACGTGATGACCGAATTCCTTTCCTTCTGCAGCGGCTTCCGCCTGCGCCGTCTCGAAGGCGATCACGATGTCGCCGAGAGAGATCGGCTCGCCACGTCTCCGATCAGCGGGGAGACGGGAAGACCCGGACGTTGGAAAGGATAGCACATTGGTCGCCGTGTCGCTGCCGCGAAAGCGGGCGTTGAGCGCGCGCATTGATCGGTCGTCGGTGAGCACCACCGCAAGCTCGCAATCCGCGTCGTCCGGCGGCAGAGCGGCGGCGACCGCGCGGCGAACGCAGGACTCGATGTCGGCGATGCCGCTCCAAAGCGGCGACTCGACCAAAACGTCAATCGTGCAGGACGGCAGCGGCCGCGCGGGCTGAGTCATACGCCCGTCTCGCGTTTGTTGCGCGCGGATGTGGCGCGGTCATAGGCCGCGACGATCCGCGCCACCAGCTCGTGGCGGATGACATCGGCCTCAGTGAAGACGACTTGGCCTACGCCTTCGACGCCAGCGAGCAGACGCAACGCCTCCGTCAATCCAGAGGTCTGACCCGGCGGCAGATCGACTTGGCTCGGGTCGCCGGTGACGATCATGCGCGCGTTCTCGCCGAGACGGGTCAAGAACATCTTCATCTGCATCGTTGTCGTATTCTGCGCTTCATCAAGGATGATCGCGGCGTTGGCGAGCGTGCGCCCGCGCATGAAGGCGAGCGGCGCGATCTCGATCTCGCCAGTTTGCAAGGCGCGCTCGACGATGCGCGGGTCCATGAGGTCGAACAACGCATCGTAAATCGGCCGCAGATAGGGATCGACCTTCTCGCGCAAGTCGCCCGGCAGAAAGCCGAGCCGTTCGCCGGCTTCGACCGCGGGGCGCGACAGGATGATGCGATCGACCTCCTTGCGCTCGAACAGCGCGATCGCATGGGCGACTGCGAGCCAGGTCTTGCCGGTGCCGGCCGGTCCCGCGCCGAACACGAGCGCATGGCGGCGCAGCGCGCGGATATAGGCGTCTTGCGCCGGCGTGCGCGCCCGCACCAGCCGCTTGCGCAGATTGATCTCTTCGAAGCTCGGTCGCGCCGCGGTCGGATCGAAGTCGAACAGCGAACCCTGCGATATCGCGAGCCGGATCGCACCTTCGACGTCGCCCTGGCTCAGATCGTGCCCTTGCTTGAGTTGCTCGTACAGACCTTCGAGCACGTGACGCGCTTGTTCGCAGGCGTCGCGCGAGCCTTCGATGGTGACGTGATTGCCGCGCGAGTCCGCGACCACGCCGAGCCGACGCTCGATCAGCGCGAGATTCTGCCCGTACTGGCCGAACAATGCTGAGACCAGCCGGTTGTCGTCGAAGGCGAGAACAATATGCGCCGCCGCATCGGTAGCAGAAGGCATAAGGGCTGGGCTGTCGGGAGCGCGTCGGGCCAAGGCGTCACGATCCTGCGCTGGCGGTCGTCGTATTGTCGTCATGCATTTGCGGCGCGTGCGCCAATGTTCCAAAAAGGCTGTTGGTGCCGAGGGCGGTGATTCGCACCACCACAATCTCACCGGCAAATGATGTCGGCGCCATGACCTGCACCGGCTGTAGATAAGGCGATCGTCCGATCATTTGTCCGGGCCGGCGGCCCTCCTTCTCGAACAGCACATCGAATTCGCATCCGAGCAGGCCCTCGCTGAATGCGCGAGCGTTACGATCGATCGCTTGCTGTAGCCGCGCGAGCCGTTCGATCTTGTCATCGTCTTCGACCTGATCCGCGCGCGCGGCGGCGGGCGTCCCCGGCCGCGGCGAGTATTTGAAGGAGAAGGCGCCAGCATATCCCACAGCGTCGACGATCGCGAGCGTCGCACGGAAATCCTCCTCGGTCTCGCCAGGAAATCCAACGATGAAATCCGAGGAAAGCGCGATGTCCGGCCGCGCCTCGCGCAGCCTTGTCACCACCGCAAGATAATCCGCCCGCGTGTGCCGTCGGTTCATCGCCGCCAGGATGCGATCGGAGCCCGACTGCACTGGGAGGTGGAGCTGAGGCATCAGCGGGGCAAGATCGCGATGCGCGGCGATCAGCTCATCGTCCATGTCGCATGGGTGGCTGGTCATGTAGCGCAGCCGCGCCACGCCGGGAATCTCGGCAACGCGGTGCAGCAGCCGCGCCAGCGACCAAGTTCCGCCATCGGGGCCTTCGCCGTGATAGGCATTGACGTTCTGCCCGATCAACCGGATCTCGCGCACGCCGGCGTCGGCGAGGCGCTCCGCCTCCGCCACGATTTTCGCGACCGGCCGTGACATCTCCGCTCCGCGCGTATAGGGCACGACGCAGAAGGTACAGAACCTGTCGCAGCCTTCCTGCACGGTGACGAAGGAGGTCACTCCCCGCGCGCGCGTTGCCGCCGCGGTTGCCGGCGCGAGATGATCGAACTTGTCTTCGACCGGAAACTCGGTGTCGATCGCCCTGCCATTGCGCTCGGCGCGGGCGACGAGATCGGGCAGGCGGTGATAGCTTTGCGGGCCGAACACCAGGTCCACCACCGGCGCGCGGCGGATGATTTCTTCCCCTTCCGCTTGGGCGACGCAGCCGGCGACTGCAACCAGCATGCGCCGTCCGTCGCGCGCCGCCCGCCCTTTCAGCCGGCGAATCCGACCGAGTTCGGAATAGACCTTCTCCGCCGCCTTCTCGCGAATATGGCAGGTGTTGAGGATAAGAAGGTCGGCCTCCTCGGCCGCCGTCGTCTCGATAAAGCCTTCGCGCGCCAGCGTGTCCGCCATACGCTGCGAGTCGTAGACGTTCATCTGGCAGCCAAAGGATTTGACGAGGAGCTTGCGCGGTCCGCTCATGCCGGTTTGCATATATCCGTCGATCGCGGCCGTTCAAGGCCGAGACAGCCTTGCCAAGCACTTATGTCCATTGATAAATTCTCACGTTCCGGCGGTCCGAGCGCAGGTTTGCCTTCTATTAGCGCCTTTTGCCGGCGAGAGGAATGGCCGGCGGACGGGCGCCTTGAGGCGGAATCGCTTAGGGGTTCATAGTGGAGTATATAGTCAGCGGGTACCGCCGGTGGACCTTGAGCCGCCGCAATCGTGCCACGGCGAGGCTTTTCAGTAGCGCACCTCTGCCCGGCAGGGACGCCGCAGGGCGGAGCAGAGGTGGAGCGTATCGATGACCTTGGTCATCATGGCAGGCGCACTCAAATGATCAGACAATTGTTGCTTGTGCTCGTCGCGAGCGGGCTCGCGCTGACGGAAAGCGCGTCGGCGCAAGGCGTGGGCAGCGTTTACGATTTCTACCGAGACACCCAGGCAAAGCCCTCAGCCCCCAAGCCGACGCGCACGGTGCGCACAAGGTGGACCGATATTCCGGCCAATGAACTCGAATGCATTGATCAAGCGCTGCGTAAGGAGGGCACGAGCGCCAGAACGCTCCAGCGGCGCGGGGTTGCGCAGACTAACGAACGCATCGTCAAGCTCCGTGCCGAATGCCAAAAGCAGCTAGCCCAAGCGCCGACGCCTGTTGCCGTCCCGAAATCCAAGTTTTCGGTAGACGGGCTTTCTCTCGGCAGCCTCGCGCCGACCGAGCTTGACAACTATTCGGAATTTCAATGCGGCCCGAGCGAGCTGTTCGCCGGTCTGACGTGGTGCCAGCGCGCGGAGCGGGAAAGGATCGGCCGGCGCGAATTATCGGTCTCGACATCCATCTTGCACAATCAGGATGGCCGCGCAGCCTATGTCAATCAGGCGAGCGAACCGCCAGGCTTTGATGCTGCCGGCGTTGAGAAAGAACTCGAACGCCTCTCGGCTCATTTTGGAAAACCGGCCAACGTGCTGCGAATTCCACAAAAGGACGGTTTACCCAACGCGATTATCGCGTCTTGGGGAACGATAAAATTAGAGCCGTTGGACCCCGAAAGCGTCAAAATGGTTGCTGCAGGCGAAAGTCCGCGCAAAGGCCTGCTCGCCGATTTCCTCGGAAACTTCCGGCGCTCGGCCAAACTCGGCTTGCCGATCTACCGGCTGAGTAGCGGCTCCGGCTATGTGTGGTCGGCGAGTGCCGATCGCAATGGACGGGGTTACCAGCGGACATTTGTCTACGATGCCAATATGGCCGCGTCCCCGTCCGCGCCCGCGACGGCCGCTGCGCCTCCCGCCACCGGCAGCGAGGCGACGGTCGCCGATGCAGACAAAGCAGCAGCGGACAAAGCTGCGGCAGATAAAGCGGCGACCGATAAGGCAGCGGCAGAAAAGGCTGCAGCGGACAAAGCAGCAGCCGATAAGGCAGCGGCTGAAAAAGTAGCGGCGCTGAACATTGCGGCGGAGACGGCCGCCGCCGAGAAGGCTGCGGCAGAAAGGGCTGCAGCAGATAAAGCAGCAGCCGAGAAAGCGGCGGCGCTGAGGGCTGCGGCGGAGAAGGCCGCAACGGAGAAAGCGGCAGCGGACAAAGCGGCAGCCGAGAAGGCGGCGGCGGTGAAGGCCGCGGCGGAGCGGGCCGCAACGGAGAAGGCGGCAGCGGACAAAGCGGCTGCCGAAAGATTAGCTGCGCTGCGGGCTGCAGCCGACAAGGCGACGGCTGAGAAAGAGGCGGCGCTGAAGGCCGTAGCGGAGAAAGCGGCAGCGGACAAAGCGGCTGCCGCAAGATTAGCTGCGCTGCGGGCTGCAGCCGACAAGGCGACGGCTGAGAAAGAGGCCGCGCTGAAGGTCGCAGCAGAGAAGGCGGCAGCGGAGAAGGCGGCGGCGAAGAAGGCGGCGGCGTTGAAGACCGCTGTCGAGAAAGCCGCGTCGGAGAGGGAAGCGGCGGTGAAAGCTGCTGCCGAGAAGGCTGCGTCGGAGAGGGAAGCGGCGTTGAAGGCGGCCGCTGAGAAAGCGGCCGCTGAGAAGGAAGCAGCGTTGAAGGCTGCCGCCGAGAAAGCCGCCGCTGAGAAGGAAGCAGCGTTGAAGGCTGCCGCTGAGAAAGCGGCGGCGGAAAAGGCGGCGGCGCTGAAGGCCGCGGCAGAGAAGGCCACGGCGAACAGCGCGGTTGGCGACAAAGTAGCGGCGCTGCAGGCAGCCGCCGAGAAGGCGGCGGCGGAGAAGGAGGCCGCGTTGAAGGCTGCCGCCGAGAAAGCGGCGGCGGAGAAGGCGGCGGCGCTGAAGGCCGCGGCCGAGAGAGCGGCGGCAGATAAAGCGGCGGCGCTGAAGGCCGCGGCCGAGAAGGCGGCGGCAGAGAAGGAAGTGGCGCTGAAGGCCGCAGCCGAGAAGGCGGCGGCAGAGAAAGCAGCGGCGCTGAAGGCCGCCACCGAGAAAACTGCGGCGGAGCGGGGCGGCGGGCGAAAGCTCGCGCTAGCGGCAAGGACAGGCCTCGGCGAATCCGCAACGGAGCGGGCAGCGGCGGCGCCAAAAGTTGAGCAAAGACCCGCCAAGTTTCGCGGTCTCTTTGTCGGGATGCCCTCGGATCAATTCGCCGCGGCGATCAAGGAACTCGGCTTCGACATGAAGCTGCAGGTGTCTTCGTATCAATCGGGGGATAGCACGGAGCATCACCTCTTGCTGGAGGTCATGGCCAAAGGCGGGGACAGGCCGTTAATGTATGTGGACGTTCGCAACGAGGCGCCGTTGTCGGAGAAATTTGCCTCCCTTTATGGGCTGAAGGTGCTCGATAAAGCATCCGATTACACGATCTTTTCCGGATTAAATCCGCCGCAGCTGCCGAAATTCACGGTGCGACGCCTCGTTTTCTATCCGGCGTTCTTTGACGCAACGGGCACGAGCGGAAAGGATTTCGGGCGAACGCTGCTCGACAAGTATCGTTTCGTCGGCGCCAAGTTGCGTGACGGGGCGAAAACCGATCAATGCGATCAATGCCTGGTCGGGCTGCTCAACACGGGTGAGGCCGTGACGCTGAGGCTCGACAGCGACGGCCACTGGGCCTTGGAAGTCGAGGAGGCGTCGAACGACTTCGCCAAACATTTCCGTGCGCCCAAGCTGTAGCGGAAAGCCGTAAGCTACTCGCCGGGGTCGGTGCTCGCCGGCCGGCCATCATTTCAATGCGGCCGGGCGTTGCGATAGGCCCATTCTGGGGGCGGACTTTCCGTCACCGCTGCGTTTCCGCCGCGCTAACCCGCTTTCCCTCGCGTCCCCGCAGCGCCGCGGTGGTGAGCCGGCGGACCTCCGTTTCGAGCGTGCGGGCGAAGGCCTTGCGGTCGGAGTTTGCGCCGAAGGCGATCGGCTCGCCCCAACTCACCACGGCGTCGAGCGCGCCGCGGCGCACCACGGTCCGCAGATGCGGAAACAGGTCGAGGTCCCCGTACCAGGCCGTAAGCGGCCGGTGCTGGCGCCCCATAGGCAGGCCGTGGAATCCGACATAGGCGATCGACAGCGGCTGTATCAGGATGTGCTCGACATGTCCTGCGGCGGCAAGCGCATCGCGCGCCGCACCGATCAGCGCGCTGCGGAACGGCAGCACGCGGTTGCCGTCGCTCGACGTGCCCTCGCCGAACAGCACGACCGGATCGCCGTCGGCGAGCCGCCGCGCGATCTCGATATTGGCCTCCGGCGTCTTGTGCCGGCGCGTGCGGTCAACGAACACCGAGCGCTGCAGCTTTGCGAACAGTCCGAACAGCGGCCAGGAGGCGACCTCGCGCTTGGCGACGAACGCGACCGGGGCGAGCGCGGTGATCACCGATATGTCGATCCAGGACACATGATTGGAGACGATGAGCAGCGGGCGCTGCGACGACGGCGCGCCGATCACCTTGATGCGCACCCCAAGCAGCGCGCAGACCAGCCGGTGAAACAGCGTCGGAATGCGCCGCTGCATCGGCAAGGAGAACCGCACTGCGATCACCTGGAACGGCAACAGGATGGCGATGGCGGTGACGATCCCCGCGCCAGCGAGGATGAGGCGCAGCATCAGCTCTTTGCCGGCTCGTCGAGCGGAACCGCGTATAGTTCGAGCCGATGGTCGACCAGACGATAGCCGAGCTTACGTGCAATCTCGCGCTGGAGCCGCTCGATCTCCTCCGACTGGAACTCGATCACCTCGCCGGTGCGCAGATTGACGAGATGATCATGGTGAGACTCGCGGATTTGTTCGTAGCGGGCGCGGCCTTCGCGAAAATCGTGGCGCTCGATGATGCCGGCGTCTTCGAACAGCTTCACCGTGCGATAGACGGTTGAGATCGAAATATGCGGGTCGATGCCGGCGCAGCGTCGGTACAATTCCTCGACGTCGGGATGGTCGGCCGATTGTGCAAGCACGCGGGCGATGATGCGCCGCTGCTCGGTCATGCGCATGCCTTTGGCTACGCATTGCGCCTCGATATTGGTCGCGCGCTGCTCGGTCACGAGATGCTCCGCCGTTACTTTGGAAAAGGCCCGACGATCATAGGCGAGAAAAACTACGTCCATCGCGCCGCTCAGGCAAGATCGCGCCGCAGCACGAGCGCAGTGGCGGGGGAGCCCAGCGCCGGCCGGAAATATTCCTTCCGGCGGCCGATCTCGCGAAATCCGGCCGTCCGGTAGAGCCGCCGCGCGGCGACGTTACCCTCATCGACTTCGAGGAAGACGCGCCGCACGCCCAGCCCGGCGAGTTTGCGCAGATGCAGCGTCAACAGCCGGCCGGCGAGGCCGCGCCCGCGCCGGGCGGCGGAGACGGCGACCGAGAGGATTTCCGCTTCGTCGGCCGCCCGCCGCGACATGATGAAGCCGGCGAGTTCGCGTCCGAAGGCCGCGCGGTCGACCATCACGCTGCGGTCGAGCAGCAGCCGTTCGAACTCGGCCTCGCTCCAGCCGCGCTGGAACGACCTTGCATGAAGATGGGAGAGGGCGGCGCTGTCGCGTGGGCCCGCTTCCGATAGCGCGGCCTCGCTGGGGCCAAACCATCTGCGGACCAGAGCGATCATCGGCGCGACAGGCGAAACGCATCCTGCGGCCGGGCGTTGGCGTTGCGCAGATAGAGCGGCTTCGGATGCGGGGTCGTCTCGGCCGCGACGGCTCCCAGGCGCGCGACCCAATCGATGTCCGGCGCCGGCGTCGCCTCCACCAGCAACGGCTGTGGCTCGCCGGCCAGCCAGTGAGCGTGAATGAGTCCGGCGCCCGAGCCGACGATGCGGGTCGGCGTTCCCGAGGCAATGCGGACCGCCTCGCGCAGCCCCGCCACGCGCGGCGCGATGATCGCGCGGCCTCCGCGGCCAATCAGTTGAATATAGAGCTGCTCATTGCGCGCATCGATCGCTGACAAGAGCGGATTGGTGTCGTCGGTGGCGATATGGGGCGCGGCGAAGGAGGCGAGGGTGGTGAGTGCGACGATTGGCTTGTCGGCGGCGAGCGCGATGCCCCGCGCGGCGGCGACTCCGACCCGGATCCCGGTGAAGCTCCCGGGCCCGATCGTGACGGCGATGCGGTCGAGCTCAGCGAACTCCAGTTTCGCCTCGCTCATCACCCGCGCGATCATCGGCAGCAGGGCTTCGGCGTGGCCCCGCTCCATCGCCTGCGATTGGTGGGCGAGTATGCCGCCGCGGTCGAGGTCGAGCAGCGCGGCGGAGCAAGCCGCTAGCGCGGTATCAATCGCCAGTACGCGCATCAGACAGGTCAGCTCCGGTTGCCGGCGCCAATGGCGGCGCAATCCCGCAACCTGCCGCCCCGGAAGGAAATGCGCAAGCGGCCCTGTGGCCTGGGAAGCGAGGAAGCAACTCAGCGAACTAGGGAATTCCAAGGTGGGCGAAGGGTGCTGACCCGGCTTTCGTGCTCATGGTGAGAAGCGCAGCGGAGCCGCTCGCGACATGCGGGGGCCGGCATTTTCAAATCCACCCCCGTGAAGGATCTTTCACGGGGAGGATGAATTTGTAGTGGGACAGACGAACATGGCCGGGCGCATCGTCCGGCACGTGAGCCGGTTAACTCACACTGGCCGGACCTCGACCACCTCCGGCACGTAGTGGCGCAGGAGGTTCTGAATGCCGTGCTTGAGGGTCGCCGTTGAGGACGGGCAGCCGGAACATGCGCCCTTCATGTTGAGATAGACGACGCCCTCTTTGAAGCCGCGGAAGGTGATGTCGCCGCCGTCATTGGCCACCGCCGGACGCACCCGGTTCTCGATGATGTCCTTGATGATTTCGACGGTCTCGGCGTCCTTCTCCTCGAAGAACTCGTCCTCGCTGCCGGCCTTGACCGGGGCGTCGCTTGTCAGGAGAGGTGCGCCCGACATGAAGTGCGCCATGATCGCGCCGAGGATCGCCGGCTTGAGCTGCTGCCATTCGCCGCTCGCGCGCGCGATGGTGATGAAGTCCGAGCCGAAGAAGACGCCGCTGACGCCGGGGATATCGAACAGGCGGGCGGCGAGCGGCGACTGCGCCGCCTCCTCTTTGTCGCGAATATCGAGCGTCCCATGCGGTAGGACACTGCGTCCCGGCAGGAACTTCAAGGTGGCCGGGTTAGGCGTGGTCTCGGTCTGGATGAACATGACGATCTCCTTGTCCGCGGTTCAAGGCCGCGGATGGACGGTATAAGGCATGACATGTGCCTTCGACGCGCGAGCGTCAACCGCTTTTCGGCCCTCGCCGTCAGCTTAGGGCGTCGAGTTCCTCGTCGCTCAGATGGGCCGGGACGATCCCGATCGGGATCGGAAAGGATCCTACCGCCTTGCTCAGGCTTGATACCAGCGGGCCCGGGTCATCTTTTTCGAAGCCGGCGGCGAGAACGAGCACGGCGATGTCCTCATCGTCGTCGATCAGCTTGAGAATCTCCTCGGCGGGCTCCCCCTCGCGGATAATTCGCTCCGGTGTGAGGCCGGACACCGCCTCCGCACGCGCGGCGAAGCGGGTCAGCGCCTCGTCGGCCGCCTCCTGCGCCTCCGCCTTCATGATGTCGGCGACGCCGAGCCATTGCTGCGCGCGGTCCTTCATCTCGATCACGCGCAACATGATGACGTCGCCGCCGGTGCGAGCGGCGCGCCGGCTCGCATAATAGACGGCGCGGTCGCATTCAGGCGTGTCGTCGATGATCACGAGGAATTTCGGCTTGTGTCCAGCCTCGTAACTGCGGCGCTTTAGGCTCATGGATGTCTGTCGGCGGTCCCCGGTCCAGCCGCCGTCCGGCGCGCATGCTGCCACGGGCGGCATTGTGCGCACAAGACGGGAGGCTCGCTATGCAGCGGTTGCATTAATTGTGGTGACTGCATCGGACGGCTCAACGTCGCACGAATCCGACAATGTCTTTGACCGCCTTCATGGTTTCGGCGGCGATCGTCTGCGCGCGAGCGGCGCCGTCGGCGAGCACGGAATCGATGTAGACCGGGTCCTGGACCAGCCGTTTCATTTCCGCCGCGAGGGGGCCGAGCTTTTCCACCGCGAGATCGACAAGCGCTGACTTGAAAGACGAAAACTGCGCGCCGCCGAATTCGGCAAGCACCTGCGCCTTCGGCACGCCGGCGAGTGCTGCGTAGATGCCCACGAGATTGTCGGCCTCGGGCCGCGGCTCGAGCCCTTTTTCCTCCCTCGGCAGCGGTGCGGGATCGGTCTTGGCCTTGCGGATCTTCTGCGCGATCGCGTCGGCGTCGTCGGTGAGATTGATGCGCGAATAATCCGATGGCTCGGATTTCGACATCTTCTTCGAGCCGTCGCGCAGGCTCATCACGCGCGTCGCCGGACCAGCGATCAGCGGCTCGGGCAACGGAAAGAACGTCTCGCCGAAACCATGCGCCTTGATCGAGGCGGCGAAGTCGTTGTTGAATTTCTGCGCGATGTCGCGCGACAATTCGAGATGCTGCTTCTGGTCCTCGCCGACCGGAACATGGGTGGCGCGGTAGACCAGGATGTCGGCGGCCATCAGATTGGGGTAGGCGAACAGGCCGACGGAGGCGTTTTCGCGGTCCTTGCCCGCCTTCTCCTTGAACTGGGTCATGCGGTTGAGCCAGCCCATGCGGGCGACGCAGCTGAACACCCAGGCGAGCTCGGCATGCTCGGCGACCTGGCTCTGATTGAACACGATGTGTTTCTTTGGATCGATCCCGGAGGCGATAAACGCCGCAGTCACTTCCCGGGTGGCGCGCGGCAATTCGGCCGGGTCCTGCCATACCGTGATGGCGTGCAGATCGACTACGCAGTAGATGCAGTCGTAGCTGTCCTGCAGGGCGACGAACCGCGCAATGGCGCCGAGATAATTGCCGAGGTGGAGGTTGCCGGTCGGCTGGACCCCGGAAAAAACCCGTTCTTTGAACGTCATCGCGCCACTCCTTGCATTGCGCGCGCGTGCATGCCACGGCGGGGCGTAGCAGCGCAAGGGGCGTTGAAAGCGCGCGCCGCGCCGCTATAGTGCAGCCATCTCCATTCGGCCCCTCTCAACGCGCAAGCTCCACATGGCAGCCCTCCACTTCGACGTGCTCGGTATCGGCAACGCGATCGTCGACGTGATCGCCCGCGCCGAGGATGATTTCCTCGTCAATCACGGGATGCACAAAGGCGGAATGGCGCTGATCGACGAAGCGCAGGCCGAGGCGCTTTACGCAAAGATGGGCCCAACCATCGAGGTGTCCGGCGGCTCGGCCGCGAACACCATTGTCGGCGCCGCGAGCTTCGGGGCGCGCGCGGCCTTTGTCGGGAAGGTCAAGAACGATGACCTCGGCCGCATCTTCACCCACGACATCCGGGCCGCAGGCGTCGCCTTCGATACCCCGCCGGCGATCGACGGCTCCTCCACCGGGCGCTGCTATGTGGTCGTGACGCCGGACGGCGAGCGTACGCTCAACACCTATCTGGGCGCGGCGCAGGACCTGCACCCGAGCGACATCGACCCGGAGGCGGTGGCGGCCTCCGCGATCACCTATCTCGAAGGCTATTTGTGGGACCCGAAGGACGCCAAGGACGCTTTCCTCAAGGCGGCGAAAATCGCCCACGGTGCCGGAAGGATAGTGGCGCTCACGCTATCGGATTCGTTTTGCGTCGATCGCTGGCGCGACGAGTTCCTCGGGCTCATTCGCGGAGGCACGATCGATCTTCTGTTCGCGAACGAGACCGAGCTGCACAGCCTCTATCAGACGAGCGATTTCGCCACCGCAATCGCCGCGTTGCGCGCCGATGCGCGGCTCGCGGTGGTCACGCGTAGCGAAAAGGGATGCATTGTCGTCACCCGCGAGAACACCCAGGCCGTGCACGCCGTGCCGGTCGAGCGGGTGGTGGACACCACCGGGGCAGGGGACCTGTTCGCCGCCGGGTTCTTGTTCGGACTTGCCCGCGAGCTTGCGACCGAAGATGCGGCGCGGCTCGGCGCCCTCGCCGCGGCGGAGGTGATCCAGCATCTGGGGGCGCGGCCGGAGACCTCGCTCAAGGCGCTTGCCCAGGACAACGGGCTGCTCGGCTGAGGCTTCCGGAAAGCAAGCGTAGGCCGGATTAAGCGAAGCGAAATCCGGGGGTAAGATTTGAAATGAGATCGATTTCGAGCGACACGTCGACTACGTCCACTTCAACCCGGTCAAGCATAAGCTGGTGAGGCGGGCG
>Ga0315553_10000576_pt1 | contig 31851 bp, 33 predicted proteins | sample SalMarSW160140MG_FD_203099 | JGI IMG/M metagenome (GOLD analysis project Ga0315553, IMG submission 203099) | Salt marsh sediment microbial communities from the Plum Island Ecosystem LTER, Massachusetts, United States - Salt Marsh Sediment SW1601-40 ... | reverse complement strand
TTGCTTGACGGAAATCGGCTTTTACTCTATGATTAATCGACTTTACTATTCCATTTAATTCATCTTATAGCGGAAGGTCATGTGTGTGGGGCCGATTGTACACAAGATACAGGCAAAGCTAATCTGGAGGAAGTCGTTCAAGCGAGGTTGGTAGAGGTTGCCCTGGCTACCTATGGATATTCATCAAACAAATAACATTGTAAAGGAGGATAGAAATGGCCGTTAAAAAAGTTGGTGAAAAATATCGCTGCAATATCTGTGGCAATGAAGTGGTAGTGACCAAGGCTGGCGGCGGTACTCTGGTCTGTTGTGGTGAGGATATGGAATTAATCAGCTCGTAAGGTATTAATAGGAGTGAGTAAATGGAAAATGAACAAGCCCGGACGATAGAGGTGCTCCAGCTCGCTGTTCGGATGGAGATAGAGGGCAAGGAGTTCTACCAGCAGGCAAGCCAGAAAAGCAGCAATAAGCTGGCTAAGGATTTATTTCAACACCTGGCTAATGAAGAGGAAATTCACCGTAAGAAATTTGAGGGAATATATGACGCCCTCAAGAAAGGGCAGCAATGGCCTGATGTAGAACCACCATCTGAGAAAGGGAAAAAACTAAAGTCTCTTTTCTCCGAAGCCACTAAAGCGCTGGGCAGCAAGATTACAGTGGCCAAGTCTGAACTTGAAGCTATCAAGATAGCTATGGATATGGAGATCAAGTCTTACAATTTATATCACTCTCGGAGCGAAGAAAGCACCCTCCCGGTGGAAAAGAGGTTCTATGAGACTCTGGCGGGCGAGGAGCGGGGGCACCATCTCGCACTTGTCGATTCCTATGAGTATCTCAGTAACCCTGCGGGGTGGTTCACTAAAAGCGAACATTGGTCATTGGACGGGGGTTAAAGAATTAGATAATAGCTAGCACGGGCGATGTTGTCTTAAGTGTGGATATAGAGGGATTGCCACACTGACTTAGTGTTGGATTACAGCGGGCAATCGAAGCCAGTTAAAAGGACCTTATGTAAATAATACCGACGGGAGATTAGCAATGAATACGAAAGCTTTACGCAGTTTAAGCTACGGACTATATGTGGTGGCATCTCAAAAACAAGGAAAGCTGAACGCACAAATCGCCAATACAGTAGTTCAGGTCACCTCAGAGCCTCCCACTATCTCCGTGTGCATCAACAAGCAGAACCTGACACACGAGTTTATCACCGAGAGCAAAGTCTTTACTGCTTCTATACTGTCGCAGGACACGCCGCTCTCCTTCATTGGCCATTTTGGCTTCAAATCCGGTCGGGAAATAGATAAACTCAAAGATATCAATTACAAACTAGGTGAAACTAAGGCTCCCATAATACTGGACCATACCCTGGCTTATCTCGAAGCCAGGGTAATTGATCAAGTAGATGTCGGGAGCCACACTATATTCATAGGGGAAGTTGTGGGAGCGGATGTTATCAGCGAAGGTGAACCAATGTCGTATGCTTACTACCATCAAGTTAAGAGAGGCACCACTCCCAAGACAGCCCCCGGCTACATTGAAGAAAGAAAGGAGAAGGTATCTAGAATGGCGAAATACAAATGCAGTGTCTGTGGATATATCTATGACCCCGAGTCAGGCGATCCCGACGGCGGTATAAAGCCAGGAACGCCTTTCGAGGAGATACCCGATGATTGGGTATGCCCTGTCTGCGGAGCAAGCAAAGACCAGTTCGAGAAAATAGGAGAGTGAAGGTGTAACGATGATAAAAAACTTGAGTCAAGAACAATTAGCAGGAATATTAGAAGCAATACCGGTGGAAATTTCTTTTGTTGACGAGAACGATCTAGTCAAATTCTGGAATAAACACGAAACGAGAATTTTCAAACGACCGACTTCAGTGATCGGGAAATCGGTCCAGAACTGCCACCCGAAGCAAAGTGTGGATAAAGTGAACCAGATATTGTCCGATTTCAAAAGTGGCAGGAGGGATTCAGCCGAGTTTTGGATAAATCTCAGGGAAAAGCAAGTATATATAAGATATTTTGCCGTGCGGGACAAAACGGGCAAGTATCTGGGCACGCTGGAAGCCACCCAGGATATTACGGAGATAAAGAAGATTGAAGGTGAAAAGAGGCTGTTAGAGTATTGAAGGAAGGCATGAAATGAAGGCAAGGCAAATAAAACCGAATGTTTACTGGATAGGCACTATCGACTGGGACAGGCGTCTCTTTGACGCCCTGATACCGCTTCCCGATGGAACAAGCTATAACTCTTACCTGGTTCGGGGCAGCCAGAAAGTTGCCTTGATAGACACCGTCGATCCTACCAAGACAGAAGTCCTAATGACTTATCTTGAGGATGATCCCGTCATTGACTATGTCATTGCCAACCATGCCGAGCAAGATCACGCTGGTTCTATCCCCCGGGTTCTAGAGAAGTATCCCGATGCTAAAGTGGTCACCACGCCAAAAGGCCGGGATTTGCTTGCGGCTCTCTTGCTTATACCGGAGGACAGGTTTATCACTGTAAGCGATGGTGAAACTTTGTCCCTGGGAGATAAAACCCTGGAGTTTATTCATGCCCCTTGGGTACACTGGCCAGAGACCATGCTTACATATTTACGGGAGGATAAGATACTCTTCCCCTGCGACCTTTTTGGATCCCATCTGGCTACCACAGACTTGTATGTAACCGATGAAGGGCAGGTCTATGAGGCAGCCAAAAGATATTTTGCGGAAATCATGATGCCTTTCCGCACCAGTATTGAGAAACATTTGGAGAAGCTAAACACTTACAAGCTTGACATCATCGCCCCCAGCCACGGCCCCATCTATAACAAGCCTTCATTCATCACGGAAGCATATCGAAACTGGGTGTTCGGTCCACTAAGAAATATAGTGGTCTTGCCTTATATCTCCATGCACGGCAGCACCCAAAAAATGGTGGAACATTTCGTTGGAGCCCTGGTCGACAAAGGTGTCACGGTCAAGCAGTTTAATTTGGAGGCAACCGATATTGGGAAACTGGCCATGGCACTGGTGGATGCTGCCACCATGATCATCGGCACACCCACGGTTCTGGTCGGTCCACATCCTAACATCGCCCACGCGGCATTTCTAGCCAATGCTTTGAGACCAAGGCTCCAGTTCATCTCCGTTATTGGCTCCTATGGCTGGGGCAGCAAGGCTGTGGAACAGCTCGCGGGAATGGTTCCCAATCTTGAGGCGGAGGTGCTGGCTCCCGTAATCATCAAGGGATTCCCCAGGGCAGAGGACTTCAAGGCTCTGGACAACCTGGCCAGCACCATTGTGAAAAAGCATAAAGAGGGTGGCTTTGCCTGATGATTGTTCGCCAGAAAGGAGGCTGGCTGGAGCAGCAATAATTTATGATAGTGGAACTGGCAACCCGGCTAATACTAGTGAGATTTTGAAAAGGAGGAAAAGGACTTATGGAAACAGCAAAGTTTTATGCCCTGCCGCAATTGCCCTACAAGTATGGTGAGTTACAGCCCTACATATCCCAGGAACAATTGACTCTACACCATCAAAAGCACCATCAGGCGTATGTCAATAGTGCTAATGCCATACTCGAGAGGCTGGATAAGGCTCGCAAAGAAGGTGCCGACTTTGATGTTAAAGCTACCTTGAAGGAGCTTTCGTTTCACATCGGAGGACATCTGCTTCATTCATTGTTCTGGCCCAACATGGCACCATCGGGCAAAGGCGGAGGAAATCCAACGGGAGCTTTGGGCACAGCCCTGGAGAAAGAGTTCGGAAGTTTTGAAAGATTCAAGAAGGAATTCAGTCTGGCTGCCACCAGCGTGGAAGGCTCGGGATGGGCAGCACTCAGTTTCTGCAGGCAGACTAACAGACCAATAATAATGCAGATAGAGAAACATAACACAAATGTTTACCCCATGTTTACCATCCTCATGGTTATTGACGTCTGGGAGCATGCTTATTACCTGGATTACAAGAACGAAAGAGCTAAATTCGTTGATGCTTTCTGGAACATCGTCAACTGGGACGAGGTGAATAAGAGGCTGGAAAAGATATTGAAGTAGTTTAAAGGCAAAGGGCTGCGAGGATATGTTAGCGGTGCGGGAAAGGAGGTTGACGGACAAGAACTGGAGATTCAAAGAGGCTTTTTAGGATTAAAAAAGGACAAGCAAAGGAGGTCTAATAACATGGAAGAAGTAAAAGAACAAACAGGTCACATGACCCGGATAGGCGAGCCGGCACCAGCTTTTGAGGCAGTCACCACTCATGGAGTACTCAAGCTGGAAGATTTCAAAGGAAGCTGGCTGATTCTCTTTTCCCACCCGGCAGATTTTACCCCGGTGTGCACCACTGAGTTCATCGCTTTTAGCGAGATTCATCCCGAACTACAAAAACGCGGGGTAGAGCTTCTGGGACTTAGTGTAGATAGTGTCTCCTCCCATATTGCCTGGGTACGCAATGTGGAGGAGAAAACCAAGGTAAAGATACCATTCCCCATTATCGCTGACCTCAACAAGGAAGTTTCTCTGGCCTATGGTATGATTCACCCCGGTCAGAGCAAGACTGAGACTGTCCGATGCGTGTTCATAATAGATCCCAACCAGATTATCAGGACGATACTCTACTACCCGCTGACCACCGGCAGGAACATGGATGAAATACTGAGAATAATAGATGCACTACAAACGACGGACAAGAACGCAGTAGCCACTCCGGCTAACTGGAGGCCGGGCGACATGGTAGTAGTGCCGCCACCGAACACGCAGGAAATGGCTGAAGAGAGACTCAAGCAAGGGTATGAGTGCACAGATTGGTATCTGTGCAAAAAGAAGCTGTAAACAAAATAGGAGGAGAATATGGCATGTATTAGCCCTGATGGTAAACCTACCGAGTCAGGTTCCAAGATGCTCCGTACCTTAAAAGCAGGTTTAGGGGCTCCCGAGGAAATTGCCAAGGAGACTGGGCTCCCTCTGTTTAGGGTGAGAAGTGGACTGCGCGAACTTGCTGAGGCTGGGCTAGCTAAGCAAAAAGATAACGGGTATGAGCTTAGCGAAGAGGGAGCCAAGTTGTTAAAATAGCCCCCCAGGCGATATTGAATGTATCTAGGGGGCATCTTACCCTCAAAAAACCAACAATTTGCTGGTGAGGAAGGCTAAGTATATATTGCGATGACATAGATACAAAGTAGGCAACACAGGAGGGACAAATGGATAAGAGCAAAATTATTACTTTACTAAATCAGGACCTTGAGGGCGAACACGCAGCCATCATTCAATATTTGGTCCACGCCTACGCTATGGGTGAGGGCGAGATGGCTTGTGAAATCGAGGCTATTGCCCGGGAAGAAATGCGCCATTTTGACTGGCTGGCTGAGACCATAGTCAGCCTTGGCGGCACTCCCAGCCTTGAAAGGGGAGACATGCGCACGGGTGGCGAGGTGGTTCCTGATTGGATGAAGAACGATGTGCTTCAGGAGCAAGATGCCATCACCTTATATGAGGAACACATCAAAGCCATGGGCGACCCTAAGATAAAACGCCTGCTGGAGCGAATTCTTTCCGATGAAAAGTCACACCGAGGCGACTTCGAACACTTTGTGAATAAAGCCCAGAGGGAAGGTGCCAAGGATTTAAGAGGCTCTCGGCAGGACAAGGTTGCCCAGGTTCTAAACTGGGGTATCGAGCATGAATATACGGTTGTCCTTCAGTACCTTCTCCATTCGTACATGACACCCAATGAGGATGTCAAGAAGGAAATGGATGACCAGGCTATAAACGAGATGCAGCACCTTGGATGGCTATCTGAAAAGATGGTTGGTAAAAAGGGCACTCCCAGGATTGAGCACACCAAGGTGGATGAATCCACCAAGACCGCTGATATGCTTCGGGCAGATATCAAGATTGAGAAAAAGGTGGCAGCTGAATATGACCGCGCTGCCAAAGAAATTGAAGAGCCGGATCTGAAAGAGCTCCTTACCCGCATAAGAGATCACGAAATATATCATGCCGATATATTTGATGACCTGCTGAAGGAAGAAGAAGGGCAAGGCTAATTGGTATGTCGAGATGGCAGGCCAGTGGGGACTATCGTGAGCTGTCTCTGGCATGACGCTCAGTTTGACCGCATCAATGACCATAGATCCAGTTTGCAAGATGGGGGTAGAGGAAGCTAAGGCAGCAGCTACTTCCGAGTACAAGGGAAAGAAATACTACTTCTGCGCTGTTGGTTGCAAGAAGGCCTTCGACCAAAACCCTGAGAAGTACCTCGCTGAGAAAAAGAATTAAACTTACAGGGGGTAGATAATATGTGGAAGTGTGCTAATTGTCATCACGTGGAACTTAGCACCGACAAACCTCAGCAGTGCCCGGTCTGTGGTGCTGAGGCAGAGAAGCTCGTCCCGCATGAGGTGTCGGGGATAAAAGGAACCAAGACCTTAAAGAATCTTAAAGCTGGTTTCGTGGCCGAGTCCCAGGCACATCTGAGGAACCTGGCTTTTGCCATGAAGGCTGAGCAAGAGGGCTATTCTCAGGTGGCGAGATTGTTCCGTGCTATCGCTGAAGCTGAGGCAGTCCATGCCTTCAACCACTTCCGCCTTTTGGGCGCTGTGTCCAGCACCCAGGAGAACCTTGAGAGTGCCTTTGAGAGGGAGAATTTCGCTGCCAGCACTTATCCTCAATTCGTCAGAGATGCAAACGAGGAGGGTAATACTAGCGTGGCAACGGTCCTAGGTTACTCCCGCGACGTGGAGAAGGGGCACGCTAAGCTTTACAAGAAGGCGCTGGCGCATACTATGGCTGAAGAGGAGACCGAGTACTACGTCTGCCAGGTCTGCGGCTATGTCTCCGACGGCGTTCTTCCTGACGTGTGCCCTATTTGTGGCGCTCCCAAAGAGAAATTCCGAAAGGTAGTCTAGCCGGGTGAGCAATAATTCGCTTAATAGCTAGGATTTATGAAAGGGGATTATTTATGAGCAAGTTTATAGAGGTAGCCAAAATAGAAGAACTGAAAAGCGGAACAATGAAGACAGTAACTGCAGAGGAGCATGAAATCCTCCTGGCCAGGGTTGGGGACAAGTACTTTGCCACTGATAATCGCTGTTCCCATATGAATGGCGATTTATCCCGGGGTAAACTTGAAGGGACAATAGTCACCTGTCCCCGGCATGGCTCTCAATTTGATATCACTAATGGACAGGTGGTGCGTTGGTTAAAGGGAGGGCTAATGTCGAAGCTCGGCGGTGCACTCAAGCCGTCCAAGGCCCTCAGGATGTACAATGTTAAGGTTGAAGGCGGTACGGTGCTGATTGAAGTTAGCGCTTAGCCTGACAATAGACCAGGAGATATGAGAATGGACAAAAACCTTAAAGCAGAGCTCGAGGTCAACAATGTACCTGTTGAACTCAACCCCTTCATCGACGAGTTCCTGACTCGCACTGTGGTCGGTGCAGTCTCTTCCTTGAAAGGAGTTGAAAACATACAGGGCCTAGAACTTCATCTGGAGCGGGACGATGTCAAAATCGTTGTCAATGGGAATGAACTTCCCCTTACCCCTTTCCCTAAGGAAATGATCACCAATACAATTATTGGCTTAGTCTCTCCATTAAAGGGATTCGACAAAGTAGATAGTTTGAAGATTAACATCAGGGCGAAATAGCTAATTATTGATACAAAAGTCACATACAACAACGGTGACGATTCGTAAAATTGAACAATATATAAGGTAATTCCCGGCGACGATCAACAACAAGAGTTAAGAAAGGAGGGCAAAGATGACAGAGCAACTGTGTCCGGCTTGTGGGTGCACCATCGTAGGAGACGGCTATGAGAAAGAGGGCGTTAAATACTGTTGTGAGCCCTGCTCCACCGCGAGTAGGCCTTGCCAGTGTGGATGCTGCCATCCTGTGGAAGAAGAAAAGAAAGAACATTAGATCAAGAATATAAAAAGTAGTTACGTTGCGGAGGAGTAGTGGGTCGTATGCCTAACCGTCTGATAAACGAGACATCTCCCTATTTACTTCAGCATGCTCATAACCCGGTGGACTGGTACCCATGGGGTCCAGAGGCATTCGAGAGAGCTCAAAGGGAAAATAAACCCATCTTTTTATCTATAGGGTATTCAACATGCCATTGGTGCCACGTAATGGCACATGAGTCTTTTGAACATCCTGAAGTGGCCGGGCTCATGAACGAGACTTTCGTTTCTATAAAGGTAGACCGAGAGGAACGTCCTGATATAGACAGTGTTTACATGGGCGCCTGTCAGGTGATGACAGGCAGTGGGGGTTGGCCCCTTAGTATCATTATGACACCGGATAAGAAACCTTTCTTCGCCGCCACTTACATCCCCAGCGTGGGTCGATTTGGGCTGATTGGAATGATGGAGCTAATCCCACACATTAGAGAGCTTTGGGCAACACGGCAAGGGGAAGCATTAAGCTTGTCCAATAAAATCGCTACCGTGCTTCAACAGACCTCGCAGGACATAACCGGCGAACAACTAGATGAAGCGATACTAGAGCCCACATATCAACAACTTGCCGAACGCTTTGATGCACAGCATGCCGGTTTCAGCAACGCCCCGAAGTTTCCCACCCCGCATAATCTTCTCTTTTTGCTCCGCTACTGGAAACGCTACGGCATCCAGGCAGCATTGGATATGTTGGAAAAAACACTTCAGGCAATGAGACGTGGCGGCATCTATGACCATGTAGGATTTGGCTTCCACCGTTATTCCACAGATTCGCAATGGCTTGTTCCCCACTTTGAGAAGATGCTTTATGATCAAGCCATGTTAGCCATAGCCTACACCGAGGCTTATCAGGCGACGGTAAAAGAAGACTATGAAAAGACAGCACGGGAGATTTTCACTTATGTTTTACGGGATATGACAGCGCCGGAAGGCGGGTTTTGCTCAGCGGAAGACGCTGATAGCGAAGGAAAGGAAGGTAAGTTCTATCTTTGGACGTGGGATGAAGTTCGACAGGCACTTAGCAGTAAGGAAGCAGATTTTGTCGCCAAAGTATTCAACATTGAAAAGGACGGCAATTTCGCGGAGCAAGCCACTGGAAGAAAGAGTGGCGTTAATATATTGCATTTAAGAAAGGCGCTTGTAGAACTCGCCTCCGACTTGAATCTGTCGCAACAAGCCCTTCATGCGCATCTGGAAGTGATGCGACAGAAATTATTTGCTTCCCGTGAGAAACGTATCCATCCTATAAAGGACGATAAGATTTTGACTGATTGGAACGGTCTCATGATTGCTGCATTGGCGAAAGGGGCCCAGGCATTTGACGAGTCTGAGTACGCTGAAGCGGCCTGCCGTGCCGCAGATTTCATCCTTGGGAATATGCGCAAACCGGACGGACGACTTTGGCACCGCTATCGAGATGGCCAGGCTGGAGTAGAAGCAAATTTGGATGACTATGCTTTTCTGGTTTGGGGTCTAATAGAACTGTATGAGGCCACTTTTAACGCACGGTATCTTGAAGCTGCTCTTGAACTAACTAGTGATATGGTAAAGCATTTCTGGGATAAAGATGGTGGTGGGCTTCATCTCACGCCTGACGATGGTGAAAGCCTGTTGGTCAGAAAGAAGGAGATTTACGATGGCGCTATCCCATCGGGAAATTCTGTGGCAATGCTGAACTTGCTCCGTCTTGGTCGTATGACTGCTAATTCTGATTTGGAGGAAAAAGCAGCAAAAATCGGAAGTGCTTTTTCTGGAAGCGTTAAACAATCACCATCGGCACATACTCAATTCATGGTAGCCCTGGATTTCGGTATTGAACCTTGTTATGAAGTGGTCATAGCCGGTAAGGCACAAGCTGAAGATACCAAAGTTATGGTAAAAGCGTTAAGAACACGTTTCTTGCCGAATAAGGTGGTACTTCTCAATTCCGATGGACTCGAATTGCCTAAAATAGCTAAGCTTGCCGAATTCACCAGAAATCAACCAAGCATCGACGGCAAGGCTACAGCTTATGTCTGCATGAACCATAACTGCAAGCTACCAACCACAGATATAAATAAAATGCTGGAATTGCTCGATGTCAGATAGCCATCTTAGAAATGAAGTAAATCAGATATTTATAGCTGAATACCAATGGATAAAACAACAGGGAATAATGGTCAGGTGGTTGAATGTGAAGATTGTCTGTAATGCGACGTGGAAATACAAATATTAAGATAGAAGGAGGGTGAAATTGGAAACATTTCGTGGTAGTGGTCATCTGCCAGGAGCTCCGAAAGTATGGGATATAGAATTGGATGCAGACTGGGAGAAGAAAGAATTTACAGTACGCATACCGGCAGCCAGGGCAAAATTAACCGAATGGCCAGGGTTAATGGCACAGACTATCGGAGGTGAAGAAGCAGTATTTAGAACGCACGGCATACCACCCCTGCAAATTCACTGGTGGCATGTGGTTAAGAACTCTACCGGCGGTCTTTGGGCAATGGTCCTTATACCTCCTAATGAAGAGGGAACATGGTTCAACTGTGGTCTTCGCCTGGAGAAGAAGGGTAGCTGATAATCTGTAAGTATCTGTTTAATTGTTCAGTCTCGTTATGAAAAAGGGGGTCACTATGTGAGATAAGCAATAATGGAAGCTGTATTATTTTAAAAAGGTACAGTAGTCAATATTGATACAAAAGTCACATACAACAATGGTGGTGGGTTATATCATTAATCTGACGTATAACTGAAGTCAGGGAGGTATGAACATGAAAAAAGGGATAATGGGGAGGCAAATTTTGTTTGTCGTCCTTTCCTTAGTGCTGGTGGCTGTAATTGCGTATGGGGCTAGTACTGGTTGTTGTCAAACGGAAGGGCTAACCTCTGTTGAGGTTAGAGAATATGAAGGCGTAGACCTTTCATCAATAAATGCTTTTAGGGAAAATTCCATAAAAGGTCCGCAGGAAATAGATGCAGATAGTTACATGCTAAGAATTACCGGCATGGTAACAAACTCCACAAGCTATACCTATGATGAAGTTCTAAACATGTATCAACACTATAAAAAAATCATCACACTAGATTGCGTGGAAGGATGGAGCGTAACCATTCTCTGGGAAGGTTTGCTGGTTAAAGATTTGCTGGAAAAAGCAGAGCCCCTGGCAAATGCAGAGGTGGTCATATTCCATGCCTACGATGGGTATACGACTTCTCTACCTATCGACTACATAATGGACAACGATATACTGATTGCATACAAGATGAACGATGTTGTTCTTCCGCCTGAAAGAGGGTTCCCCTTTCAACTGGTAGCGGAAAGCAAATGGGGATACAAATGGATCAAATGGATAACAGAGATCGAATTATCTGACGATGTTAATTACAGAGGTTACTGGGAAAGTCGAGGATATTCAAACAGCGCAGACCTGGATAAAAGCTTCTTTGGAGACTGAAATCCATGACCAATCAGCAACTCGTTAAGAGATCAATCCACTGGATATTGACAGCTCTGGTAATAATCTATCTCATCACTGGATTTGGTATTACTGAATATAGGATTGTTGAACCCTTAACATTCGGATTGTTGACTAAGAGTCTCGCGCAAAAAATCCATATAAACATAGAAATTCCTTTCATAGTTTTCCTAATCCTGCATATCTGGCTCCTACCACTACTGAAGTATTTCAGATCGAAAAAACTAAGGAATAATTAACGGGTCTTGTTTTCCCTGAATAAAGACTAAAGGGATTGGAGCGCATGATATCTTTCCTGCAAAACATCCACCCTGTTATCCTATCCTCCCTTTTGTCGTTGCGAGCACGTGAAAGGTGCATGGTAATTTCGAGAGATTTACTTCGTCGCCTTCGACACCTCACCATAACACGCGGTAGCAGTAAGCAGTCACCATTATGTAGGTTTTGACAGGTTTGCCAGCTAGTGCTATCATAACCTATATAAGGTATAGATTGTATCTAAAGTTAATGATAACAAGATGGTCAATTTGGTCAGGGAGGGGATTCAGGGGGTGGTAATAGTTGGATGCCGCCGATAGTTGGCTTATAGTAGCCTTCCTGGTTTGCCTAGCCCTTTCAGCTTTCTTTTCCAGCGCTGAGTCAGCTTTCATCTCTCTGCCCAAGCTTCGCATAAGATATCTGGTGGAAAGCGGCGCTAAGGGAGCGGAAAAGCTAGCCAGAGTTGCTGATAAACCCGAGAGAATGCTGGCTACTGTCCTCCTGGGTAATAACCTGGTAAATATCGCTGCCGCTACACTGGGCACTATCATGGCAGTTACAGTTTGGGGCTTACCATGGGGACCAGTCATTGCCACCGTGGGGGTAACAGCGATAATTCTGATCTTCGGAGAAGTTATCCCTAAAACTTTTGCTGTGCATCACGCCCAGCGGCTCTCCCTAATCTATGCTAATCCCCTGAGAATAATAGAATTGTGTTTCCACCCCTTCATCCTGGTCCTGGAGCGAATTGGATTGAGATTTACCAGGATAGTAACTGTATCTGAGGAGGATAAAAAAATAATTAGCGAGGGAGAGATACGCTCTGCAATAAATGTTGGGGAAAGCGAAGGTGTGGTGGAGGAAGATGAGGCAAAGATATTGCGCCAGGTGTTTGAATTTACCGATCGCCCCGTGAGCAGGGTAATGGTTCCCAGAACGGAAATCGCCTGGGTGGAGCAAGGGACGAAGCTAAGTGATTTCTTGAATATCTATACGCAGGGACGATATAGCCGCTTCCCTGTATATAAGGACAATACCGACAATGTGGTGGGTATCTTGCATGCCAAGGACGTACTGATGAAGTTAACGGATGGATCAGGCAGCAGGAACAGCGTCATCGACGATCTGGTGCGCCCGACCTATTTCGTACCTGAAGGCAAACGCCTGGGAGAGCTTCTGGCTGAGATGCGAGATGGTGGTCATCATGCGGCAATCGTTGTTGATGAGTTCGGGGGAATAGCGGGAATGGTTACCCTCGGACAACTAACCGAGGAGATTGTCGGCGATATTCATGATGAGCTAACTGACCAAGAAAAGGATTTCATTGTAACTGGCGACAGCACTTTTCAATTAGACGGAGGATTCAGGGTCGATGAAGCTAATGAGGAATTGAAACTGAACTTGCCTAGCGGTGATTATGAGACCGTAGCCGGCTTTATACTTAGCCACCTTGGTCGGATACCAAAGGAGGGAGAGCACTTTAAGTACCAAAACCTGAAGTTTGTTATCACTGAAATGCGTGGGATGAAGATAGAGAAGGTCATGGTAACCAGGGAAACGAGCGTTACAGCATCGTAGCTTATAGGAGAACCTGGGTTTTTTTAGCTCAACATGGTGCGATTTTGGGGCAAGGCCTTGAGAAGTTAAGAGAGAGTATCCCCGATCCGGCGCGCCAGCAGAAAGCACGAGAATACAGTAAACTCCAGCGGCGCGGTTTCTATATCGAACTGGGCATAGGTGGCATCCTATTACTAGTACTTATTTTCACACCTGCCTCAACTGCACTGGCTAGTCTTCTGGTCTTTCCTTTTCCATGGCCAGCAGCACTGTACCTGCTGATATTAGCAGCAGGCTACGGAGTTATAACGGCACCATCGGGCTATTACTACAATTTTGTCCTGCCCCATCGTTATGGCTTATCGAAGCAAGACCTAGCAAGCTGGCTATGGGATAGAATCAAAGCTTCCGGGCTGCAGTTATTTCTGGGCTTATGTCTGGTTACAGTTGTTTACTGGCTTATAGGAAATATCCCAGGGCTTTGGTGGCTAGCAGTTTCCTTGATTATTTCCTTAGTCAGCATAATCCTTACCTGGCTAACACCCACCTTTCTTATACCCTTATTCTTTAAATTAAAGCCTTTACAAGAAGGAGTGCTCAAACAGAAATTGGTAGATTTAGCCAAGAGGGCTGGATTCGATATTAATGAGTGCCTCGCTATGGATTTAAGCAGCAAAGCCACCACTGCTAACGCCATGCTGAGCGGCTGGGGCAGATCCAGACGTATTATCTTCAGCGATACTTTGCTCGAGGGATATTCATGGGACGAAATAGAAGTGACTCTGGCTCATGAGTTAGGGCATCGTCTACACAATGATATTCCTAAGCTCATAGGAATCCAGTCAGCCGTCTTCTTACTGGCATTTTATCTGGCCAATCTAGCCCTGAGAGGTGGGGTAGCAATATTTTCCCTCCAAGGAATCAGTGATATCGCTGGCTTTCCCTGGTTAATTCTCGTTTTGGCCATACTTATCTTGGTATTACAACCAGCATTGAACTGGCATAATCGTCGCATAGAAACAGCAGCAGACGAAACTGCATTGGTGCTGAGCGATAATCCACAAGCCTTTGTTAGTTTGATGACTAAGCTGACGGACCAAAATCTAAACGAAGCCGAACCTAGCCAGTGGGCAAAACTTCTTTTTTATGACCATCCCACTTATAATGAGAGGATAAAACTAGCCCATAATTATATTTCTCGCATTGATACGAAGCAAATCTAAGGGGGTCTTTTGAAGCTTATTTTAATCAGGCATGGTGAAACTCATTGGAATGAGGGGAAGCGTATCCAAGGGGGTGATAGCGACATCGAACTGAATGAAACCGGATTGGCTCAAGCCAGAAAGCTGGCAGTTTTTCTTGAGAATGAGCCCATTACTACTATACTCTCCAGTCCATTAAAGCGAGCGACATCTACAGCCGGAGTTATAGCTAGGAATCACAAGTTGCTGGTAGAGCTTGATCCAGCGCTCAAGGAGCTCAAAGTCGGTGAACTTGAAGGTATGTCCGTTTCAAATTTACGCACCACGTTCAGCCAGTTTTTACTGCAATGGTGGCAAGATGGGGGGGCAACAAAACTGCCCAACGGAGAAAGTCTTGTAGAATTGCAGCGGAGAGCTTGGAATGCTATTGAACGTCTGCTAGAAAGGCATAAAACTAATCCTGAGCACAACGAAGATGGTACAGTGGTAGTAGTCAGTCATTATTTTACTACCTTAGCCATAATCCTCAAAGCTTTAAATTTGCCTTTGGACTACTTTGTCAAATTCAAAGTAGACCTCGGGGGATTGAGCATTCTCGAGTTCCGTGACTACGGAACCCGCCTGCTGGTATTTAACGACACTTCTTTTTAGTATAAGATGCCAAGGGCAACGCAAATGACAAAGAGCAATGATTTTGTCACTTAAGTTTTTAGATTTGTTTGGGATTGTGAGTGGCAAGATAAAGAAGCCATTCCTATGACCAAGACCAAGCTAGAAACGAAGGTTCTTTACTTTATCGAGCGATATAGCTTGATTTCGCCTGAGGAGATGGTCGTTATCGGTGTCTCAGGTGGTGCTGATTCAGTATGTTTGCTCCATGTCCTGGCAAAATATCGGAAAAGACTGGGGATAGAACTTCACGTAGCCCATCTCAATCATCTGCTCAGGGGAGCTGAATCCGAAGCTGATGTTGAATACGTGTCTAATCTAGTTGACTCGTTGGGCATTCCCATCACTATTGATAAGCAGGATGTAGCTGCCTACAAGGTTGAAAGAAATTGCTCTATTGAGGAAGCTGCCCGAGAATTACGCTATGTTTTTTTTGGGCGGGTGGCCAAAGAAGTCGGAGCCAATCGAATAGCCATAGGTCATACTATGGATGACCACGTAGAGACCATTTTGATGCATATATTACGGGGAACAGGAATTAACGGATTGTCCGGTTTAGCCCCTTGCTCCCCTATGGCATATGACAGGCAAGAAATATCATCGTCAGCCGAAACCACGAGCATAGCGAAGGGCCAGCAAGGCAATAGACTGGTAATAAGACCTCTGCTGAATATTAACAGGGAGGAAACAACGATTTACTGCCAAGAACATCAGCTTGACCCACGTATTGATTCCTCCAACCTTTCGCTTTCCTTCTTCCGAAATCGCCTTCGGCTCCAGTTACTGCCTTTGCTCAGACAATATAATCCGAGCCTTGACCAGGCTTTACTCCGTTTGGCTGATATTGCCAAAGAAGATAAGGCTTTTATTGAACAGCAGGCTTCTGAATTATGGGATGAAGTAGCCAGGCAGGATAATAACACCATTTACCTGGATAAGAAGCATCTTGCCAGCTTACCGATAGCCTTGCAGAGGCAATTGTTGAGAGCAGCTATGACCAAGTTAGTCGGGGACACTCGAGACATCGAAGCCAACCACATTGAAGCGGCAAGGAACCTGATAAACAAACCGACTGGTAAGAGAATTTCGCTGCCCCACGGCTTTATCTGTCAGGGAGGATATGATGAGATTGTCATTGCGAGCACAGCCAAGCAATCTCAGCTTCCGCCATGTCCGTTTCCTCCGCTGCCAATCGAAGTTCCTCTCAAAGTGCCTGGTAAGACAGTTTTTCCGGGTTGGAAGGTGACAGCTAGTATAGTTCGAGAGCGAACAGATTCTCCGTCATCGGGGGACGCCCCGAGCATAAACGAAAAAACTTACCGAGGCAACCTCGTTGCCGATTTCGATTTACATAAAACGGGAACCAAGCTTTTTATCCGTCAGCGTCGACCTGGAGACAGATTTCAGCCCCTAGGCATGAGCATGCCCAAGAAACTCTACGAATTCATGATTGACGCCAAGATACCTCATTCCTGGCGAGGCCACATCCCAATCGTCTGTTCCCCTCAGCAAATCATCTGGGTAGCAGGCTGGCGTATCGATGATAGAGTCAAGACCACTGAAGCTAGCAAAGAAATTATTCGCCTGGAGTTTATCAAGTCAGAGTGAAAGCGGTAGACAGGGAATTACGTTTACGCCGTCTTACCGTCGACGAAGCCCTATACCGCCTTGACCAATATCTTTACGATGCCTTTATGGCTGGCTTGCCCTCTGTGCGCATTGTTCATGGCAAGGGGACAGGAAAATTACGCCATGCCGTACACGGGTCACTAGCCAAGCATCCCTTAGTTAAATCTTATCGCCTCGGCGATTATGGCGAAGGAGACTATGGCGTCACCATAGTGGAGCTGACAAATCGTTAGAGGTTGTCTCTGAAATTAGAAATATTATATGGCTTCGCTAGTTTGCTAGCTTCCGCTATCCTCCCTATCCTCTTGCACTGCCTCGCCCTTATCTAACAGGGTACCCAAAGAACGCTGGAATGCCTGGAAAACAATCTGCTTCGCGGTTTGCCTGGCAGCATTAATGATTTCTTCAGCTTCCTGTTCTGCTTTACTCCTTGCTTCGGCTAGGACTCCAGCCGATTGCTCTTCCCATCTCCTATTCCCCGTCTCTACGGCTTCGTTAATGATACTTTGCGATTTTTGCAGGGCGGCATTGATGATTGCTTTTGCCTTTTCCTCACCCTCCCTCTGGCCTATCTGTTTGGATTGGTTGAGGAGTTGTTGAGCTTCCCGCTGCGCTTCCTGCTTCGCCTGCTTAATCTCTTTTTCCGCACTTTTCTTCAGCGCGTCGACAGCCCTAGATACTTCCTCAATCTCCTGGGTAGCTTTTTTTATCAAGGTTTCCGCTTCCTTCCCAGCATTAGCGAGTATCTTGCTCCTTTCACCTTCAGTCTCTTCGCTTAGCTCTCTGGCTTGGTTCAGGAGTTGTTGAGCTCCCCGCTGGGCTTCTTCCTTTATCTGGCTAGTATCCTTTTCAGTGCTCTCTTTTAGCGCATCGGCAGCCCTGGATGCTTCTTCAATTGCCTGGGTGGCTCTTTTTATCAAGGTGCCCGCTTCTTTCTCGGCAGTAGCCAGTATCTTACCCCTTTCGTCCTCAATCGATTGTCGCGCCTTGTCAATAATCTTGGCTGCTTCCTGTTTAGCTTTGCTAATTATGCGTTCTACTTCTCGCTGCTTCGCTTCCGCAGCTTGCTTTCTGGCTGCGGTTTCAGCCTCCACGATGATCTGGTCAGCCATTCCTTTCGCCTCTTCGATAATGGCGGTGGCTTCCGATTCAGCATTTTGTCTTGCTTCCTCAACCACTTGTGTTGCCTGTTGGTCAGCTACTTCCGCCGCTGAAACCACATAAGCCGCTGCCTCTTCCTCGGCCTTCCGTTTCATTTCGGCTTGATACGCCGCTGCCTGTTCCTCTGCTTCTAGCTTTGCTTGGCTTTTGATTTGCTGTGCTGTCTCGCGAGCCTTAGTAAGAATACCGGCCGCTTCTTGCTCAGTTTCTTGCCCTATTCTCTCTACTTCCCCCTCGAGAACTTCACTGAGCCGCTGCTTGTACTCATCCATGATCTTGGCTGATTGTTCGACTGTCTGCTTGACCTTATCTACCGACGCTAGCATTCGGGCACCTCCCTGATCTTCATTGCCGTGATCTTGAGTAAGTCCCTTGTCTGTTCGATTTCTGCTTGTCGCTACCTGATGTTCGATACTCAATTTTGCAGTCCCTGTGTCTATGTAACGGTCTAGTTATTCCAGAGCTTTTGGATTTGAACTAATGGTATAGTACGCTGCCCATACTGTCAATCCCCCTTTGGCGACTAGTGGAGATAATACTAGTTAGGCCTCCTATGAATCATGCATTATGTTTGCAGAATCCGTGATTCCAAGCGTAGTTTTCTGAGACGTAGCGGTTCACTGGTTATCAGTTCAGCCTGCCCGCAGGGTGGCCTGGATAGACCGAGACAAGAGACATGGCAGTTAGCAGTGCAACCTGTGATAGGTTTGAACTTACCATCAGTTTGTTTTCGGGCAAAGGGCAGCGGTAACCCTTCGCAGTGCGGGATGCCCGGGGAATCACTCTCTCTGATGGAAAGCTCCTGGCAGGTGGCATAGGTCATCCCCTTGTCTTCAACTAATTCCTTTGCCTTACGGTGGAAGTCAAGCCTCAAGTCTTTGCGCAGGCGATAGCCACCGCCTGACCAGTGTGCCTCGTAGATGTATTCCTGTTCGAATTTCTTAGCTGCTAGTGGCGATTGGTTGTAAATAACCTTATATATTCGTTGCAATATGCTCGTGCCTTCGCGACCATCCGATGGGGATCGCTTCCTGGATAACCTGCCGGTGCCGGCGGTGACATGCCTGGCTCCTATCGCGGCGAAAACATCAACCAGCCCTGCTACTTTCTCAAACCAGGAATCGCCATAAAGGGCCTGGAATAAATGGGCCAGAACCGGGTCGAGGCGAATGACAATATGTATGCCCATGCTGGATAGCTTGCCAGCAGCAGATACCCGGGCATCGAACGAAGGCGCGCCTGGTGACAAGAGCCCGAGCACTTCAGGAGTTCCTTCTATGGTTATCGCTATGAATTTAGGCTTGTACTCGACAAAGCCAGGTAACTCCAGAAGAAAGGACGGGTCGCCTTTGGTGGTAATGAAAAACGAGACACCGTAGTCCATGAGAAGCCGTATGAGCTTCTTAACCTCTCTCTTCAATTCAGGTATGTCCTGGCAGGGGTCGGAGATATTGGATATGGAAATCGGCGGGCATAAAGTAAGCTTCTTCAGGTCCTTCTCTACTAAATCAGGCAAGTTGCCATAAATCAGGGTATCCTCGGAGTAGTTGGAGTAAATAGCTTCCCTAGCATAGCAGTAGATGCAATTATGCAGACATTGGTTGGGACCCGCTGGTTGGACATTGATAATCCAGCAATGGAAGCACTTCCGTTCCGGATGCGAATAGGGGAAATCATGGAAGGTCGAGTCTTTCTTGGTTATTAACTTTATTGACACAATCCTATTTTAGCAGTTGGGATAATGTATTAACTCGCAAATAGAATCCAGGGACACCATGCCAATTAGGTCTGTCGCAAACCACGTGTGCTATTCCCAGGTTCCAGAAGCTCGAAGCCACTCTGCTTGTCCTGAATACGCACCACATTTGCACCGAGGATTTCATAGAGGATGACTTCTCCCACGAGCCAGGTGGTGACGCCTTGCCGCAGGCAACCGGTCATGGTCTGTCCTACTCGCCCCAGAGCAGCATGGATGTGCAGAGTCGGTTTGCCATCTTCATCAGGGGCGAGCACGCCCACCCCCACCACCTCATGGGCTCCGTCAATGGGCAGAATCATGGGCTCCGGCGGTCTCTCCTCTGAACGTCTCGGGCCGACAACGACGTCGCCACTCCCTACTCCTCCCACCAGTATAGCCTGCCCCACCGACACTCCCTTCTCCTCGGCAAAACGCTCGATACAGTCGGGCACTACATCCCCATCCTCCAGCCGTGTCACAAAAACCCGGCCGATTCGTCCTTCACATGTTTTCATACTCACCTCCTATGCAATTCCAGGTAATAATATTAATCGAGCTTACCTCACATAACTATGCACCGCTCAGCGGCAACGCACAGGGTTGGGGCTTGTCCCAACTTTATGTCGATTGGTAGTTGTATAAAACAACAGTATGCCAGCTCAGGAAGGGATAGGTCACTCCCTTGCCACTATTCCAGATGTAGGCAAGGCTAGTCTGGTTCAGGGCAATTTCGATTATGTTTCAGCCTGTACCTGAGAACATCGAGATGTTCTGCTCACTAACCGTGGAAAGTCCGCCTCAAGTTGCCAATCGGCTCCAACCCTTTCCCTTATTGGCTGTCTGAACCGCCAGCTTGTCATAACTAGCAGTGGTGAACTATGAATTCTTTATCAAAGTGCGATGGCCGCTTGAGTTGTCTTTGATGTCATCCAAGCTATTCCAACCCCTTATTCCCGGGCTAAATTTAGTCCTTGAAGTGAGCGATGACGAAATAGTAGTTTTTGTTCAGGGTGATGGTGGTTGTGGCATTACTGGTATTAGCGATGGTGAGCGAATTGCTAACCCAACCATCAAATTCGTAACTCCTTTCGGCCTCCGCCACTAAGTTGACCACGGCTCCTGCGGGAAAGCGAAAAAGCCCCTCGCCGGGGGCGGTTACTGTGCCGCCCAATCCGCTGGAGATTTTAAGGGTGTATTGTGCTGTGAAACCAGGCTCGCAGCCAGCCATTCCTACAGCTAAAGCCACTATCAACAGAAAGATGATGGCTATTTTCACGCATATCACCCCTGAAATGCTATTTTATCACCATTGAAGGAATCGTCAAAAGGCTGTGTTGTCCGAGACACATTATAGGGTTAAGGAACAACAAGATCTTTCAGCGAAAAATTAAGCAATATCCCAGTCTGATAGGTAAATTCACCCCACATTATTCCTCTTCCGCCAAGAGAGAATCATAATGATTCATTCAATTAACTATTAGCAGGCAAGTTCGGTTACCAGGAGCTCCAGAGCTAATTTATCGCTGTATTTACCCGTTTTGATAGCCAAGTCGGTCTCTAAAAGCTTATCGTAAGCCCGCTTTACGCCCTCAAAATCATACAATTTGGCCTGGCTAAGCGTTTTATCTACGACATAGCTTTGTTTCAACCCCAACCTATCTTGAATCTGTAGTCGGGACAGACCCTTTCCCAAATCTCTGGCCTGAGCTATCAAGCGGAATTGCCTCGTAATCATGACCAGGATATATATTGGTGCCACACCCTCATCATACAGCCGGTGAAGTATCCGCTGGGCTAACTCGGTTCGACCTTCGGCCACTGCATCCACCAGAGCAAAGATGTTGGCCTCCTGGACATGGCTTACCAGTTGTCTGACATCATCTTCGCTGATAGGTCGCCCCTGACTATAAAGAAGCAGCTTCTGGATTTCACCATCCATTGCCCATAAGTCGCCTCCTATCAGCTCGGCGAGCAAATGCACGGCCTGGGGCGTCATATTGCCACCCTCTTTCTTCACCCTCTGCCGTATCCAAGCTTTCAAGTTCTCCCTTTTCAACAAAGGGAAAGCCCTTACTTCGGCCAGTGGAGCAAGTTTCTTAAATAGAGGGTTATTGCTCTTCACCTCCCCATCAATCAACACTATCACAGTTGTTTCCGGCATTTGCTTGATGTAGAAGTCCAGGTCTTCCCATTCCCCCAGCCCATTTCCCGATTTGCCTTTTCCAGACCGAGGTTTGCTTTGCTTTACCTCAAAGCGCCCTAATAATCCATCGACTATAACCAGGCGATGTGAGGACAAAAAGGGAGTGGCCCCACACTTATTTCTAAGTTCACTTAAAGTTAGATGCTGACCCTCTAAGTTCGTGGTGCTAGTCGCTAGCATTTCCCAATCGCCCAGGTCAGCTTTAATTTCATCCAGAACTTGGTTAAGGGAGAAATCGTCCTGACCATAAAGGATGTAGAACATTTACCTGGTATTCTATCACAGCACCAGATTTTACAGGCAGGATTTCAGCTCAGAATGACACCCCGTTCCGTCATTGCGAGGCTGACGAAGTCAGCCGAAGCAATCTCGGGGATAGGCAAGAGATTGCCACACTTCGCTCGCAATGACATTAGGGGAGGGTTTAAGAAAGACAAACGTATTAATCAATCGCGCGTTAGCAAAATATGCTAGGATATAATCATGAAGGTTGCCATCATCGGCATACCTGAGAGCGGCAAAACCACTATCTTCAATGCCCTAACCGGGGGCAGGGCTGAAGTCGCAGCTTATTCCCCTACCCTGGCGCCCAATACCGGCGTGGCTAAGGTGCCTGATTCCCGACTAGCGGTGCTGGAAGGCATATTTCAGCCCAAAAAGACTTTCCCCGCAGAGGTGAGCTATACGGATATTGCAGGATCCATCAAGGGCTTCGGCAAAGAAGGAGCAGGCGGAGAATTCTTGAACTACCTAACTACTGCTGATGCCCTGCTCCAGGTAGTCCGGTCTTTTGAAGATGACAAGGTTCCCCATCCTAATGGAAGCATAGATCCAAAACGAGATATAACTTCCTTAGATTTAGAGCTAGCCATCTCCGATTTGGCTATTATTGAGAGAAGGCTTGACAAACTGGAGACAAGTTTGAAAGGAGCTAAGGTAGCCGAGCGGGAGTCTTATTTAAAGGAGCAACTTTTACTTCAGAAAATTAAGGTGGAGCTGGAGAAAGATATGCCAATAAGACTACAAGGACTGGCTAAAGAAGAATTCAGAATATTGGCCAACTATCAATTTCTTACCGCCAAACCCATGCTGGTAGTCCTTAATATCGGAGAGGAGCAAATATCACAGGCCACACAATTGGAAGGCGAGATAAGTTCCCTTTACCCCCAGTTTGCCGTGGTCGCTCTCTGCGGCAAGCTGGAGATGGAGCTAGCTCAGCTCAGCGACGATGAAGCCCAGGAATTCCGCGAAGCCATGGGACTGAACCAACCAGCGCTCGACCGGCTTATCGACCTCTCTTATAGTCTCCTAGGGCTCGTTTCCTTTTTTACTACGGTTTCCTCCGAGCTAAAGGCCTGGACTGTCCCTGGCGGGACTCCAGCACCAAAAGCGGCAGGAAAGATTCACTCCGACATAGAAAGGGGATTCATCCGGGCTGAGGTTATCAGCTATAGTGATCTGGAAAGCTGCGGCAATATAGCCGAGGCGCGAAAAAGAGGTCTGCTGAGAACAGAAGGTAAAAATTACATCATTCAAGATGGAGATGTAGTCACTTTCCTATTTAACGTGTAGGTGCTCCAGATGATTTCAGAGCAAGGAGGGAGGATGGAAGTGACGGTCAATAAAACAAAAATATCTGTGATCGAGGGAGATATCACCAGGCAAACTACCGATGCTATCGTTAACGCTGCCAACTCCAGCTTAATGGGTGGCGGAGGTGTGGATGGGGCAATACACCGGGCTGGGGGACCAGCAATATTAGAGGAATGCAGGGAAATCGTCGCCCGGCAAGGAAGATTACCCACTAGCAAAGCTGTAATCACTATGGGGGGTCATCTCCAAGCACAGTATGTGATACATACTGTTGGTCCCATCTGGCATGGTGGCAGCAAAAACGAAGCAGAGCTTCTGAGGAGCGCCTATCACGAGTGCTTGAAGCTAGCTGCCGAGAACAAATTGACCAGCATTTCGTTTCCTTCTATAAGCACCGGTGCCTATGGCTATCCAGTGGATGAAGCAGCAAAAATAGCAGTAAGTACCGTCTTTTCGTTTCTTAAGCAGCAAGCGACGTCCCTCAAAGAAGTCGTGTTTGTCCTCTTCAATACCCGGACTTACCAAAGCTACCGAACTGCTTTGCAGGTTCACCAGAACGGCTTAGACGCGTAAAAAACGTCACAGGACGAGTCACCAGATAAGGTGGGGATTTATCCCCTCAAATAAAGAGCGGGGTGTGAGAAAAAGTAGAGTTCGCCCCTTTTATGTGTAGAACCCTTTGGGGTCGAATAGCCTTAATAAAGTCACTTCATCTTTATCTACTGGCTGAGCCTCTTTCAAAGTAGGGCTGACCTTGAGTTCCCAGCCAACTTTTCCTTTTATCTCAGCTATGGCTTCTTCTACTGCTTGTTTCGGTTCGGATGGAATATAGGTTGTCAGCGTAAAGGTCTGTTCGCCACCAATCTTTTCGAAGATGCCGACGTCTGTCACCAGTGTCATCACGTTTTTCCCGCTAAACGTAATATAGGGCACTTCTGCCACTAATCTCTGTCTGTCCGCGTTGATTACCGCTACAGTCTCTCTGTTACCGTTAGCTATATCGTTAGCTCCCCCCGAGCCGACCAGATAAGCTGCGCCCGGAATTTTTGTAGAGTTACCATTGCCGTATTTGTCTATCTGCCCTGCCCCCAGAATACCCAGGCATTGATTTGATGAGCCACCTACGAAGACTCCCAGCATGGTTTCATTGTTGTTCAATATTTTACAGGTGTGCATGTTGTGATAGCTGAATATGAATGGATCTGAAGCCCTAGGAAGGTGGCCAAACATGCCTATCTCAGCCATTAAGTCGACGTCATAGCCTTTTTCTTTTAGTCTATAAGTTGCCAGCCACCCCGCCAGATGTGGCAGTCCGACACCGGCGAGTATTGTCTTATACCCTCCGGCAACGAATTTGTCATTTATAACCTGCGCAGCGGTGACCACCGTCTTCTCCAGCGGGTTCGGTTCTTTGCTGAAATCCAGATTTGGCAGCTCAGCCACTGTTTCGTCTTTCCACGAATCCGAATGAGCCTTCCCTCTAAGATGAAGAAGCCTGTCTCTACCGAGTTTGGCAAGATACTCGTTGTAATCCTTGCAGTCCAGAATCCAGTACCTTACCCACTCCGAGAATTTTCGGCCGTCTCTTGATGCTTCCCTGTTTTCAGTGAGGAAATCATAGTCCTCGAAGTAGTGCTCGAATTCAGGCAGGCCGCAATTTGGCATTCCAGCGGGATGTGCCCCATAAGGGACTTCACAAACCGCCTTGACCATATAAGATGGAATCCGGACAAGATGTGAGTGCCTGCGTATATATTCCGTGGACACGATTTTCTCCACGCTGACGACGGTGCCTTGTTTTGCCCCCCAGGCAGCAAATACATCAGCCCCCAGGGGATAGGTAATGATTGTGTTTCCGCAGCGGTCGGCAGCGGCGCCGTGGACCAGCGCAATATCCGGTCTTAACGCGCTCATGAGCCCTATTCTCTCGCCGGGGACAAAAGGGTTATTGATGACCGTAAATGATTCCTTGTTTTCCTCCTCCATGGAGCTTCCCAAAATCGACCTGGTGGGAATTACGCTCCATCCCATTGCTCCGGCCAGAAGTCTCTGGGGGATGGTAAGCATCGTCCAGTTCTCGAATTCCACTTCACCGGAGAGGTAAGCTTTCTGGGCCACGGGATTCGGTCCTGGAGTTGGATATACATCACCGATGTAGCTGGCTATGATTTTCTTGGCCAGTCTTCCGTAAATTAGAGACAGCACGGTTGCTGTGATGCCATTATTTATGATGGTGAACTCGGGATTCTTGTTCCAAAACTCTCTTATAAGCTGGTTGACCAGAGCTCCGCCTCTTCCGGCAAAACCGATGGACATTCCTTTTTTAATGTACTTTCTTATAGCTTCATCAAGGGGGCAGACCTTGTCCTCGCCTTCAACCACGGGAAGCCGGAATTTTGAGTCCAGGAAAGCTTTTAGCTCTTCTATCTCCATCATTGTGCTCGAATGTTTCAGCTGGGCGGGCTTTTAGTCTATTGAGGATAAGATTTTGGCTTCCAAAATCCAGATTTATGCTATATCACCCCCCCTCGTACTGTCAAGCTTTTTTCGAAACGTGGATGTCTGATAGCGCTTGGAGTTCAGGTACGTCCTCTCTAGCTTGTTCGATAATACACGGTATTGTATGATAGGATAAACTTAGTTGCCCGGAATAGTTTAGTGCAAGCTTTCAACCTAGCGGCAAAGAAAAAACAGTCGAACCAGAGACAGCGCAGAGGTCGGAGATGGAGATAATCCCAGCCGTTGACATAAAGTACGGCAAGTGCGTCAGGTTGTATCAGGGGGATTATAACCAGGAAACTGTCTTTGACGTGGACCCGGTGACAGCAGCCTTGACCTGGTATTCGCAGGGGGCACGATGGCTCCATATTGTCGACTTGGACGGGGCGGTTGCCGGTGAACCCCGAAATATGGAGGTGGTTGAGGAGATAATAAAAGAAAGCAGCCTGTTAATAGAATTAGGCGGTGGTATCAGGCAAGAAGATGTGGCAGAAAAACTATTGCGGCAGGGGGTAAGCCGGATAATTTTGGGGACTGTGGCGATAGAGAACAGGGAACTGGTAAAAAAGCTATGCCAGCAATTTGGCGAAGCTATCGCGGTTAGCCTTGACGCCCGGGATGGCAAGATAGCCATCCACGGCTGGCAAAAGAACACGGTTTTTGAGGTTCTCCAGTTAAGCCGAGAGATGGTTAATGCTGGAGCGAGGCGCTTTATTTATACAGATATAAAAAGGGACGGCACTCTTACCGAGCCTAACTTCGATATGATAGACAGACTACTTGCTGAAGCAAATGTCCCCGTCATTGTGGCTGGAGGTATTTCCAGGCCGGAGCATTTACGGAAGCTTAAGGAGCTCGGTGCGGAGGGAGCCATTATAGGCAAAGCTCTTTATACCGGGGATATCAATTTGGGGGAAGCGATAACTGAATTCGTAGCTTAGGAAGCAAATGTTAAAGTTTGACGATAAAGGCTTAATTCCAGCTATTGTCCAGGACGCCAGGAATGGTGAAGTCCTCATGCTCGGCTATATGAACGAAGAGTCACTGAAGCGCACGTTGACTAGCGGAGACGTCTGGTTCTACAGCCGCAGTCGGCGGGAATTGTGGCACAAGGGAGAAACCTCAGACAATTTCCTCAGGTTGAAGTCCATCACCAAGGACTGCGATAGCGATACGCTACTTATAGAGGCTGAGCCCACGGGTCCAGTATGCCACACCGGCAACCGGACGTGCTTCTTCCAGCAATTGGAGAGCGAAGACACAGCGTAGTATTTTGACCAATTCTTTGAACGGGCTCCGAGTTAATTGTGCCCCACTCGGAGCGAAGGCGAGTCCTGCCCTTATGATAACACTGGAGAAATCCTAAATCCAAAATACTCAGCCCTAAACAAGCTCAAGCTGTAGATGTTTAAATCTGTTTCGGATTTTAGATTTAGATATTAGGGTTTGTTTAGAATTTTGTGCTTTAAATCTGGGATTTGTAACGGTATGACTCTAGGATTTGGAATTTAGCCGCAGGGATTGCCGCGCTTCGCTCGCAATGATGCCTTACTTGTCTATACGAGGCTGATTTCGGTCAGCCAATGCAATCCCCTTTACGAAAAAGGGAGGGGGGCAGCTCCACGCTGCCCCTCTTTGTCTCTTTATCCGTTCCCGCTACTGTGCCGCTTACCAGTAACCCCCATACTGCCGGCCCCGGGAAATCAACCCAGCAATATAATGGAGATTTCTCTCTCACTCACCGGCAACCTGGCGAGAACATCATACCACTATACAAATGTTAAAGTAACTATGCTCTTTATGCACAAGGATCGAATGGCGGGGCACCTGCTACGACGCACTCGAAAGGCGTGAAGAGACCACAGGCAATTTCATTGACGACGTCGTCCAGCCAGTCGGGAAGGCCCAATACAGGAGCCAGTGTCGTCAGTATACCGCCCACCAAGCTCAAGCCCCATCCAAGCATATCCACTGTCCAGGAAAGAGGACCACCAGCCCACCCGCCAATGGTGTTAACTAAGTCTGCATTCACAAAGGCAGGCAAACCCAAATCCGGGCCTAAGACATCCAGTAATTCTCCTACCATGGCAAAACCCGATTCGAGGATTGCGAACGGGATTTTGGCATATGTGTCCGGTTCAATACCAGTGCCGTCGCCGTCCGGATAGTCACATTGTGCCGCTGTCACGGCAGGCATCACCGCCACGGTCAGAAGAGCCAGAGCAATACCAATACTGATTAATTTTTTCACCTAAACCTCCTTTTTTTGATATTTCGAAAGTGTTCTACCATCCCGCGTTCCCGGACCCGGGATGATACACAGTTGTTCTTTCTTAATTTGAATTCCCGATAAACACCTCCTTTCCGAGCTTTTAGTCCACTCCGTTTATCGGCTCAACTGTTTGCAACAAGACGAGCTACAAATGTTAAGATCTTGTTAAGATTAAGTATATTCTGCGAGGGGGGGCTTGTCAAGTCCTATTAGAATTTTTTTTAATAATTCTATACACACTTGCGGGTCATTGTCAGTGAAGCATGACAATCTCACACCCAGCCAAGAGATTGCTTCGGCTGGGTAAACTCAACTTGGCAAAGAAACAGGACAAGTCTTGACAAACTTATCTGAGTAAAGATATTATGTTGTTGAGGTTGTTGAAAAGTGTAGTTGCTCAATTTATTTTGCTCCTTGTTTGTGAAAATATTTATTATGCAACCGAGTCAGATAAATAAGGCAATTTATATAAATACCCAAAATTAATACGGAAAATCAAAATTAGACAACCTATTTAAAAGAAGGAAGGTGGTAACAGCTTAGTTTTCCTAAAGCGGGCGTTCGTTTGGTTTCCAGTATTCTATTGTTGTAGTTTTACCCATACGCTTTTTGAGGAAAACGTGCCTGTTAACAAAGTTGAAGGTGAGCGTGAAGCGAATACAGGCTCCCATTATAGCCGGGCTTTTGCTATTTACGCTGATATTACCTCAATTTGTTCTGGCGCAGCCAGAGATATCAGACGTTGATGCCGTGGATATCACCGCCACTAGCGCCGCCATCACCTGGATTACAAATACTACTAGTAATAGCGAGGTAAACTACGGCACCACCACCATATTGGGTAACACTGAATCTGACAGCAGCATGGTCCTAGACCATTACGTACCCCTCACAGGCTTGGACCCCGACACACTATACTACTATGAGGTCTGGTCGGACAGCGTAAGGAGTCCAGCTGATAATGATGAATATCACTCTTTCACAACAACTAAGCTGCCGGAGGAGTATTCCATTACCCTTGACCATGCTTGTGGAGTATGCGGAGAACTGGTCGAAGCAGGGATCTGCGGCGAGATAATTGAAGTAACAGCGATTGTGGCAGCATCCGGCACCTACCATATCTGCTGGGATTCTCGTACAGAAGCGAGTGTTGTGGAGACATTCACGGCGACTGCAGCTGGAATCTACACCGTCACGTTCTTTATGCCCGAGGCTACGAAGGGTAGTCATAACGTTTATCTGGTTAACAACACCTATGCCGACCCGGCGACGAATACTTTTGATACGTTTGAAGTGCTCCCTTCGGTAAAGACTGACCTCAGTGAGGGGCCGGTGGGCACGGAAGTGACTCTCAATGGCTATGGCTTTAGTAACGGGCAGGACATCCGGGTTACCCTCTACCAGGGCGGTGCAAAGAAGGGTGAAGAGAAGACGGCTGACGCTAACGACAAAGGTAGCTGGACGGTGCTTTATACAATCCCGGATACCCCGGCCGGTGGCTATATCCTCAAGATCGAGGGTAAAGAAGGCACGATATGGGTCGGTTGGGTTAATAAGGATTTTGAGGTAACCCCACAGATTACCGTCAATACAGATGCAGGAACGGTGGGGCAGACGATTGAGGTAAGTGGTACGGGCTTTGCCAGTGAAGAAGAGGATATCGAGATTACCTTCGATGGGGAGGTAGTGCAGACAAACAGCCCTATTGTTGCCGATGATAATGGCTCCTGGGAGGTCATGATCCGTGTTCCTCCTCTCCAACGCGGAACCTATACTATCGATGCCTCGGGAGAGTCGACCAGGGCTCGCGATGTCCCTGACATTGAGTTCATCTTAGGTGCTGGAGTATGGGTTGAGCCGGGTCTGGCTTATGTGGGTGACACAATTACCGTTACTGGTGGTGGTTTTGCACCCGAAGAGACGGGCGTCGAGGTTACGTTTGATGGGACGGTTGTGGCTACCAGCATCCCCGTTGATACTAATGGTTCTTGGGAATCATCCTTTGACCTACGAACCAGCACATACGGCAGCCACACTGTATCGGCTTCTGGTGATACAACTGCGGCTGTGACGACCACGCTCAACACTCAAGCCCAAATAACAGAACTCAGCCCGGCTGAAGGGTCTCCCGGCGACTCCATTACCCTCACCGGCAATGGTTTTCGCGGCAGTCAAGGTTTAACAGTGACTATTGGCGGCGTTGCCGCTTCAGGGAATTTACAAACTCAGTCCAATGGCAATGTTAACATTAGTTTCCGGGTGCCCAGGGGAAGCCCCGAGGGCGAACAAACCCTTGTGGTGACCGATGAAGGCGGGACTACTGATTCGATTGACTTCACAGTAACGGAGAAAATCTTATCAACAACGCCACTGCCCATCTCGCCCCAAGATAATACACTAAGGTCGGGGGAGGTGACTTTCAACTGGCAGGGAGAGACGGGTAGCACAACTTATACTTACACCATTGAAATAAACACAACTGCCAGTTCTGGAAACATCTGGTCGAAATCAGATATTACAGAAAGCAGCTACAAGCTGAATGAGAGCGAGACTTTGCCCAAGGGTACATATTACTGGCGGGTTAAGGTAGAAGATGATTACGGCAACGAAGGCCCTTGGTCGGATTATGTCGAGTTCAGGGTATCACCGATTCCGACCTGGGTATGGGTAGTAATAGGACTGGTAGTGCTGGTCGTGCTCATGGTCGTAGCCTATCGAGAAACAAAATTTAGGGTAACAGAATAAGTTCAAACCGCAGAAATTCTCCCGGTTATGCGGTAAGGTTGGCAGCGGGGAAGATTGTTAGGTTGGATGTGAGCGTGAAGTTGATTGTGGGCAAGCGCACAGCATGGTATGAGACTCATTAGAAGGAGCAGCATGATATTGGGCGGCCCACCAGTGAGTGTGGTGTAGTATGATAGGTTTCTTGTTGCTCGCGCCAATGATGTTTCTGGCTGCGGGTATGAGTATGTTCGCAGCTCTGGCAGCTATAATTGCTATGTGTCTCAGTTTGGTCATGGGTATGATGACGAGTGCTGTGACGATTTGCTCCACGGCCTTATTGGGTGCTTTGATATTTATTCTCTCATGAGTCCGGGCCAAAACACGGATGAGTTGTGCTCAAGAACATCAAGGTGAAATTTTCTCAGTACGCGGAGGAGATTAGGACGATATGAGCTGTTTAGTGCTCTTATTGCTCACCGCGGTTATTACTTACTTCGGTGCCACCATAGCCTTTTTCCTGGCTGTCGGGGCAGTTCCTCTGGCTGTTTTATCTCTGGTACTGATACCGCTAGCACTTCTATTCACATGGCGCATCATCTATCCCTGGCTAGTGCGTATGGGAAGATGGTCAGCTCAATTCAGAAACATCGTCTTTCTCGCCATTATACTAACGGCCCTAGGTATAGGCCTGGGTTATATTCTTGATGTCCCCAGAGTCACAATACCGTTAATAGGGATAGAGGTACCACTCACACTCGTCGTCTTTGGATTGCTCTTCCTCTTCCTGCTCATACTGGGGCTAGTGGTATGGCTGGTAAGGATATGGCGCCGCGGTTGGCCTACCGTGAGAGATTTATTCTGGGACATTTATTTTCGTACTGTTTCCCTGTTCTGGAAAATACTGGTGGGAATTCCCCTAGGTATAACCTGGTTCCTCTACCA
>Ga0315553_10000574_pt1 | contig 31943 bp, 27 predicted proteins | sample SalMarSW160140MG_FD_203099 | JGI IMG/M metagenome (GOLD analysis project Ga0315553, IMG submission 203099) | Salt marsh sediment microbial communities from the Plum Island Ecosystem LTER, Massachusetts, United States - Salt Marsh Sediment SW1601-40 ... | reverse complement strand
CTTCCACTCGATCCTCAAGGTGGCCCGAACCATCGCCGATTTGGAAGCTTCCCGGCGAATCGCCAAGGATCACCTGCTGGAGGCGATCCAGTACCGCCGCTACTGCGAGGGGGACGTGTACTGGAATTATCAGTAAGTACTCCGGCGTGCACTGTTCGCTGACGTTTGAATGCAAGTCTATCCGGCGCATTTTTCTCCGTCCTCCGGTCTGTGAGTTTCCTGTTGACCCTGCTGCAGCGACGTTGCTATCTTTTGCTCTGACAGGGACCATCAGCTGTTTTGAAGTACGGCGGGAACTTAAAAATTTGTTTTTGCATTGATTGATTCAAAGCCAAACTGTTTCCGGTAATTCCCAAATATAGATCTGTAGAAAACGTTGCAGAGAGCGGTACGCTTGTTCGAGGTTGGAGGAGGAGTTGCAAAAATGGATCCGGGATTGTTCGGGAGAAATAAAGGGCAGCTGCAATGGAAAACCGGCTGAGACTGCGGATTCGCTTGCTTCATTTTCCGAACACCTGGATGAACAAATTCCCCGCTGGATGGATCGCTACGGTGTGCCGGGGGTGAGCATGGCGCTTATCATCGACGGAGAACCGGCCCTGGGCTACGTGAAGGACCTCTCCCCGATGGATTCGGGAGGGTGGGGATCAGATTACGTGGAGATCACGCTGTCGCCTCTTTTCAATTTTGCTCTCTCGGAATCCTCCGCCTTTACGATTCTGTTCCAGTTTCGCAGGGAGCGACTGTATTCTGAACCGAGCATCTTCGCCAATTACTTCCGGAATCGCGCGGCCATCGGCGCCTATTGGGATTTCTACAGGATCGCCCTGTCCTACAATCAGATTCTGTAGTCCCCCGGTGCAGCGCAATAACACGCGCCGGCGCCGGACGCGCAGGGTTTTTCGTTCCCCTGCTTGGATTTTCTTCCCGATTCCGGGTATATTCATCCGGAGGAGGGATAGGTGTGAAGCTTTATACGCGTTGGCAGGTGATTCTCTTTGCGGCAGCGGGTATCACCCTGGCCCTCCTGGTGACCTGGGCGACAGGCATTCTGCGGGTTCCCGAGTGGCCGAAGGGGGAAGCGTCCTCTGAACCGGAGGGTGTGATCGAAGAGGTTCCGGAACCTCCCCCCGGATCGACGCAGATTACCGGTAAATCCATACAATTCAGCGGCACGATATCCAACGACGAAGCCAACAACATCGAGATATATGAAAGGCTCAACGAGGCGGTCGTAAACATCACCTCCGTCACCTTCGAGTACAACTGGTTCCTGGAGCCTATCCCGAGGGAGGGCACGGGGTCCGGGTCGATAATCGATCAAAAAGGGTTCGTGCTCACGAACTACCACGTGATCAAGAGCGCCAATGAACTGAGCGTGACCCTGGCCGACGGTGCGAACTACCGGGGAGATATCATCGGCGTGGATCCGGAGAACGACCTGGCGGTCATCAAGTTCGACCCTGAGGGACGACGCCTGTCCACCATTTCATTCGGCAGCTCCGCCAACCTGCGGGTCGGCCAGAAGGTCCTGGCTATCGGGAATCCCTTCGCCCTGGACCGGACCCTGACCACCGGGATCGTCTCCGGGTTGGGGCGGCCGGTGCGGACCGACACGGGGCTGGTGATCAAGGAAATGATCCAGACCGATGCCTCGATCAACCCGGGCAACTCAGGGGGACCTCTTCTGAACTCGAAAGGGGAGATGATCGGGATCAATACCATGATCTTCTCACCCTCGGGCGGCTCGGTGGGCATCGGATTCGCCGTGCCCGTGGACACGGCCAAACGGGTCCTGCCCGATCTGCTGCGCTACGGCAAAGTGCAGCGCGGCTGGATAGATATCGTACCGGTACAGCTGTTCTCGGCCCTGGTCCGCTACGCCGATCTGAACGTATCCGAGGGGATCCTGGTGTCCGAGGTGGAGCCCGGTTCCAACGCGGAGGCGGCCGGCCTGAAAGCGGGAACACGGGCGGTACGCTATGGGCGTTCGATCATCAATCTGGGCGGGGATATCATCGTGGAAGTGGATGGGATGCCCATAGCGGCTCTGATGGATCTGCTCGGCGCCTTGGAGGACAACAAGCCCGGAGAGACCGTGGAGGTCAAGGTCATCCGGGGCCGCCGGGAGCAGACCCTCTATGTGAAGCTGTCCACCCGCCCGCAAAACATCCGCTTCTGAAGGATGAACAAGTTCAAGGTCGTTTCTCCGTTCAGCCCGGCGGGAGATCAGAGCCGGGCAATCGACGCTCTTTCCCAGGGCATTTCTAGGGGCGCCCGCTTTCAGACCCTCAAAGGGGTTACCGGATCGGGAAAGACCTACACCATGGCCAAGATCATCGAGCAGGTGCAGCTTCCCACCCTGGTGCTTTCTCACAACAAGACCCTGGCGGCTCAGCTGTATCGAGAGTTCCGGGACTTCTTCCCCGAGAACGCCGTGGAGTATTTCGTTTCCTACTACGACTACTACCAGCCGGAAGCCTACGTCGCGGGCAGGGATCTGTACATCGAGAAGGACGCTTCGATCAATGAGGAGATCGACAGGCTGCGTCTGGCCGCAACCGCTGCGCTGCTGGAGCGCCGGGATGTCATCGTGGTGGCCACGGTTTCCTGTATCTACGGCATCGGCAATCCCCGGGACTACAGGGACATGCGCCTGGAGCTGAGCCTGGGCCAGGAGATCGGCCGGGACGAGATCCGGCTGCGCCTGGTCAAGCTTCTCTACGAGCGCAACGATGCCGTTCTGGAGAGGGGTCGTTTCCGGGTAAGGGGGGACGTGCTGGAGATCTTTCCCTCCTACACGACCGACGCCCTGCGGGTGGAGTTTTTCGGGGACGAGATCGAGAGGATCCGCAAGATCCATCCTCTGACCGGGGAGACCCTGGGGGACGTGGAGTTCTACATCGTGTACCCGGCCAAGCATTTCGTCACCCCGGAGGAACGGATGCCCGAAGCTCTGGAGCGCATCCGCAGGGAGCTCAAAGACAGGCACGCCGAGCTGGCCGAAGCGGGAAAGGTCGTGGAGGCGCAACGGCTCAAATCCCGAACCGAGTACGACCTGGAGATGCTGGAGGAGATGGGCTACTGCCCGGGTATAGAGAACTACTCCCGCCATCTTTCCGGGCGTGAGGAGGGTGAGCGCCCGGCGGTGCTGCTGGACTTCTTCCCGGAGAACTTTCTCGCCTTCGTGGACGAATCCCACGTGACCGTTCCCCAGGTGCGGGGCATGTACGAGGGGGACCGCTCCCGCAAGCTTTCCCTGGTACGCTTCGGATTCCGCCTGCCCTCGGCCCTGGACAACCGCCCCCTCTATTCCGCCGAGTTCGAGCAGCTGCTGAACCGTGTGGTCTATGTATCCGCCACACCCGGCCAGGAGGAGCTGGACAAGTCTGAAGCGCTGGTCGAGCAGGTCATCCGCCCAACGGGCCTGCTGGACCCGGAGCTGGAGGTGCGTCCCATTGAGGGGCAGATCGAGGATCTGTACGCCGAGATCAAACGGCGCATCGCCGCCAATCAGCGCACCCTGGTGACCACCCTGACCAAGCGCATGGCCGAGGATCTGGCGGAGTACCTGTCCGAGCTCGGGCTGAAGGTGCGCTATCTGCACTCGGAGATCGAAACGATCGAGCGGGTGGAGATCCTCAAAGCCTTGAGGACCGGAGAGTTCGACGTGCTGGTTGGGATCAACCTGCTGCGGGAGGGGCTGGATCTGCCGGAGGTTTCCCTGATCGCCATCCTGGATGCGGACAAGGTCGGCTTCCTGCGCTCCGCCACCTCCCTGATCCAGACCATCGGCAGGGCGGCCCGGCACGTCAACGGCAAGGTGATCATGTACGCCGACAGAATGTCCAATGCCATGCGCGAGGCGATCGATGAGACCGAGCGCCGCCGGGACATCCAGGAGCAGTTCAACCGGCAGCACGGGATAACCCCCACCTCGATCTCCAAGTCGATCCAGGATCTGCTGATCCGCAGGAAGGAGGAGAAGCGCAGCCTGGAGAAGTTCGACCTGGAGCTGCTGGAGCGCCAGTACAACGTCCTGGTTCCCAAGCAGCGGCAGGCTCTTATCAAGCGGCTGGAGCAGGAGATGCTGGAGCTGGCCAAGAACCTGGAGTTCGAGCGGGCCGCGGTCCTGCGGGATGAGCTGAAGCGCATCCGCGAGATGTGAGGGCGGGCGGAGGCCTAAGGCGCCGGGCCAGGAGAGCTGTTGTGCATTGCCAGGCTGGCGCCTGAGCGGATTTTTCGGTATTTTCCCGGTGCTGAAAACATCAACTTTTTGGCAATATCCGAAGTTTTTCTTTCGATTTTCCCTGAGAGCACGCCCACGAAAATGGGTAGAACTGGAATATCTTAAGTTTTTCTTTGGATTTTGCTAGAAAGTTGAGGGTATGAGAGGGGGTACCACCTGGATTGGGTCAAAATGACCTACTTTTTGGTGAAGAGGATGTAATCCACCGGACCCCCGGAAACGTGGGGGAAGAACACGAATCCGCTGGCTCCGTACAGCATGTTGAAGCTCTTATTGATGTTTCTGTAGATGTAGAAGTAGGATTCAGAGACCGTGATGTAGCCGTCGAAGTTTCTATCCGCCTCTGTCGCCGATTCCAGCAGATAACCGGTCATTACCCCGTTATCCTCGGTTTCGTAGGCAACGTCCTGCTCCCCGGTGGCGGCCATCACCAGGGCTTCACCCGGAGGGATGTCGCTGCCGTAGTCCTGGAAATTGGCGTACAGATAGATCGCATTGCCCAAGGTTCCGAAAATACCGCTCGGTCCCTGGGAATACTCCGGAGGAATGGCGTCCGTCTCCAGGTAATTGCTGACAAAACCCCCGGAAAAGCAGGCGTCAAGGATCACGACCTTGCGGGCGCAGGGGATGGTTCGCAAAAGGCTGGCCAGCTGGTCATCGGTGAGCCCACCGTCATGGAGAAGGATGTACTCCTCATCAGCGTCGCTGTCCGGAGTATTTTCCGTGCCCCCGGCCGTACCCGGTAGATCCTGCCCGCCGTGCCCGGAGAAGTAGAAGACGAACAGGTCGTCGATGGTCGCGACGGAAGCAATAGCATTCATGTCGATCACCAGTTGACCACTTGTTGCTCCCGCATCGGTATGGGTGTACGAGATTACCTCGAATCCCTGGTCATCTAGAAGATCGCGCATCGCCAGGGCATCGTCGTCCGCGACGGTCAAGTCGTTCACAGGGTCCGGGTAGTCCGAAATCCCGTAGACGATCGCGTACTTGTCGTAGTCCAGATCGAACGTGCAGGAGGCCAGAAATGCCAGACCTGCAGAGAAAACCGCCGTACGGATCAGGAGAAACAGGATGGCGGCCCGTAGGGCTGCGGCGGTCCGGTGCCGGGGCGATGTGCGGCCGGGTTTGCGCGGCATGCTCACTTTCGAGTATACCTCCAGACCACGCCGAGCCCGACAGAGCCGTAGAACTCGAGGTCACGGCGGAAGTAGTACTCTATCGGCAGCATCAGGGCGATGCTGCTGTGTTTTCGGCTGGAGGGAACGAGCTCCAGATAGGGTTCCAGTAACACTCCCGGATAGAAGAAGAACAGGGTCGTCAAAGTGTACAGATCGACGTTGAAGGATCCTCCGGCTGAAAACCCCAGTGTCAGCTGTAGCGGTCGGGAAGGCTCCGAGATCAAGAATCCGTACCCCGCGGACAACCGCAAGCCCCCGCCCCAGTGGGCTCTGTAGGTCCAGCCGCCGGCCGGATTGGATGCCGTTACGCCGTGAAGCTGCAAGCCGATCCCCAGGGAAAAAGCCGAGAAAAGGGGGATGTCCAGAGCCGCACCGATGAGGCCAACCGCCTGGGCCTTGGGCGTGTAGAAACCTGCAGGATAGCCGGAGCCCACAGGTTCGTCGGCCACGGCCACACCGCTCTGTATCATAAGGCCGAAAGACGGCCGCCTGGTCCGCGCGCCGCGTGCGGCTTCATCGGCGTTCGCCGGGGACAGGACGATGCCCAGGAGGAACAGTATAATCAGTGTAGTCTTTCTGGCCATATTGTTGTTAATATTACAAATTATGAGGCGATCGGCGACCGCAATCCTGGGCTTCATCGTTCTGGTACTTAGTATAGCACCTCTGACCCTAGTATCCTGTGAAAAAGAACAGCCCGTGGAACGGATCGATCTGCCCCCGACGCCGGTGCTCACTTTGAGCACTGACTGGGCAGTGATCCGTGCCCCCTTCCTGCGCCTGAGAGCCGAACCCCTCCAGAAAGCCAAAATCGAAGCCCATCTGCGCAGGGGATCGATCCTGGAGATCATCAGCAGGACCGAATCCAAGGAGACGATCGACGATACGACAGCCTACTGGTACCAGGTGAACTACGGCGGCCTGCGAGGTTGGGTATTCGGAGCCTTTCTCGAGGTGCTGGATTCCAAATCCGAGGCCGAGCGCTTCGCTGCAGATCTCGAGTAATTCCCACTCCATGGACTTGAGTTTCTTCAGGGAAATCCAGATGACCGGGTTGCTGCCCTGGGTTCTGCCGCCCCTTCTGGGTGCGGTCATAGGGTACGTGACCAATGCCATTGCCATCCGCATGCTCTTCCGCCCCCTGACCAAAATCCGAGTCCTGGGGGTGCGGCTGCCTCTTACCCCGGGAATCATTCCCAAGCAACGTTCCCAGCTGGCCGAGAGCATCGGAGAGATGGTGTCCCGGGAGCTTCTGACAGAAGAAGCGGTTCGGCGGCAGCTGGCTACCGAGAACTTCCAGATCAGGCTGGAGCGCAACATAGATTCCCTTCTCGGAGATATAATCTCCACGCCCCTGGCGGAGCTTCAGAGGGGAAACCAGGAGCTGGTTTTTACCTCGGCGGAGGGTTTTCTGTCTGAGGGTTTGTACAGCTTCTTCTCTTCCCGGAGCTTCATCCACGGGGTGCGAAATATCCTCGGCCGGGTTGTTCACTCGGTTGCAGAGAGGCGGGTGGGCCAGCTGATCGGTGAAACCGAAGTGGGCTCGTTGGTGGTAGAGAGGCTCATCCCCCTGGTGTCCCAGCCGGAGAACCGGGGGAAGATCGCCAAAGCCTTGGAGGGTTGGATAGAACAGCGGCGGAAGGGCGATGAGCGTCTGGCAGGCCTGCTCTCCGAGGAGATCACCCAGGTTCTGACGGATCTGCTGGCAACCCTGCTGCCCTCAGTTTTCGATTCCCTGTTTCGCTGGCTGGATCAGGGGGACGTGAGGGAGCAGATGAATCACCGGGGCAAGCGGCTGCTGAGGACCGTGCTCGAAAAGCTGAACGTGCTGCAGCGCTTTTTGATTTCCGCCGGTCAGTTCGACCGCACCCTCGAACAGAAGATGCCGGAGATCGTGGAGGAAGCCCTGTCCACGCTACGCAGCTATGCTTATGCGGAGGACACTCTCGAAGGCTTGAAGGGTGTTCTGAACAGAGCGTTTTCACGGTGGAGAGACACACCCGCCGCCGAATTGTTCACCCGGATACCTCCGGGTCTGGTTGCGGAGCTGGTCGACCGGTTTCTTGTGAGAGCGGGGGAAGAGGGGACCCGGAAGCGGATCGCCGCGGGGATCGACAGGATGTTGGGAAAGGTGGCCGATCGTACCCTGGGAGAGATCATGGCCCGAATCCTGCGAATCCCGGAGCATGAAGCCGTCGACTACATATCCAACCGGGTTCTGACCTTCCTGTCGAGGAAGGAGACCTCCCAGGCGATCGCCGCTGAGGTGGTCTCCTTCTCCCGCAAGTTCATGGAGGAACACCAGCAGAATAACATCGCCGAGCTGCTGCATATCGAGCCGGCACTGCAGCAGCGAGCCAGCGCCTATCTGTCAGCCGAGCTGATCCGAATCATCGATGCCAGACTTCCCGCCTTTATCGAGAGTTTCGATGTGCGTCAGATGGTGGTGGACAAGATCAACGGTCTTGATGTCGCCCAGGTGGAAAAGCTGCTGCTCATGGTAATACAAAAACACCTGCGTTGGATCAATGTCTTCGGCGGTATTTTAGGCGCCCTTATCGGCTTCTCCCAACTCGCCCTGCGGCTTCTGCCCTGAGATTGACCGGGACAGCGCATTTCGTTTACTATGGGACAACCTCTGCAGCAGGAGTCATTCGTGCCTGTCAATCTCCTCATTGTCGATGACAACGAGGCACATCTGGACCTGATGGTCGAGATCCTCGAAGAGGATAAACGCTACACCCTCTTTCGGGCGCTTTCAGGAGAGGATGCCCTGGAAGTAATGGCAAACAACGATATCCAGATCGTGATCCTGGATGTGGTGATGCCCGGAATGGACGGTTACGAGGTCTGCCGCCAGATCCGGAGGCGGTACAGACTCAAACCCATTCAGATCGTCATGATCTCCGGCTTCAATCACAAGAACGACCTGGATGAACTGCTGGAGCTGGGTGCGGATGATTTTATCGGCAAGCCGATCACTGCTTTGGAGCTCCAGGCCCGGCTCAAAGCGGCTCTCATCCGTCTGAGGGACCAGTCCGAGGTCTACGGAGCTCTTCAGGGGGAAGCACAGGGGGAGGGCAAGAATCTCTCGACTCTGGTAGCTGAGAACATCCAGCTGAGGCAGGAGTACCAAAAAGTGCGCCGCATCAACGAGGAGCTCCAGGAAAATTGCCATCAGCTGGAGCAGCTGGCCTCCCTGGATACCCTCTCCAGTCTGCTCAACCGCCGCACCCTGTTCAAGCGCATCGAGATCGAAATAGAGCGCTCAAACAGGCTCGATTGGCCCCTCACCGGGATCATGATCGATATCGATCATTTCAAGCGGATAAACGACAACTACGGTCACCAATGCGGGGATATGGTCATCCAGGAGATCGGCATCCGGTTGAACAAGAGCCTGCGGAAGTATGACTACGCCGGCCGTTACGGGGGAGAAGAGTTCTTCGTGATATTCTCCAACACCTCCGCGGGTATCGCCCACAGCATCGCCGAGCGCTTCCGCGCCGAGATGGAACAGACGCAGTTCACCTGCGGTGATCAGGTGTTCAACGTCACGGTATCCATAGGGGTGGCCCAGTACAATCCGGGAGAGCTGCCGGACCGCTGGATAAGCCACGCCGACAGCGTCATGTACCAGGCCAAACAGCGAGGGCGAAATCAGGTTGTGGTGACCTGATTCTCGAGCCTGAAGCTTGAGCCTTATTCTTAAAAAGCAGCATTCATTCTATCGGTGAACCAGCCGTAGATCGCCTTCAAGCGATTGTAGAAGGAGTCCTCTCTGGAGCGGGCCAATCCCGGCAGTCGCAAGGTGTGGGCTCCAACCGCTCCATAGAACAGCAATTGCCCCCCGGCGGGGATCAACAGGATCAGGGTGACGTTGTTTTCCGGCTTCACCATGGGAAAGAAGAAGTAGTGCATGGTGGTGAGGTTCGTGCTGTCGAGGAGGAAATAATCACCGGAATAGCGGAACTCCGTGGCGTAGAGGTTCTCCCCGAAAGTGAGGTCCTCCTGCAGCACGTACAGCTTGCTGAACGGGGGGATCTCCCGGACCACTGGATCTGGAAGCCGTTTTTCCGCATCCGGTCCGTCCACTACGTACGACTCGGCAAACAGGGTGCGCATCCGCTCTCGGCTGGCCGAATAGTACTGGATCCCTTTCATGGTGCTCATCGATCGGAGGATATTGTAGATCCGGAGCCGGGATTCCGGGGAGTCGAGATCCACGGCCTCGTTCGAGTAGACGGAAAGCACCTCGGTGCCGACGGTGAGCTCCAGCTCACGGATCCTCGCCTCGATTTCCCCCCGGACCGATACATATGGGATCAACTGCGGCGGGCTGTCCCCGTGCAGGCTGCTTCTCAGCTCTCCTTCGCTCACAAGGCGGTTGTACAGCTGCGGCGGCAGGAGGGTGTCTACACCGGAATCCGCCGGGCACAGCGCAGCGCAGAACAGCAGTAGGGCGAACATTGAACAGACCAGTTTCATCATGATAAGATCAACTGTAGTACGAGGGCGAACCGTGCTTCAAGGTGCCTTTGGCTCATGAGAGAATGTATAGTAGTAACGGGAGGGGGAACCGGAGGCCATGTCTATCCGGTATTAGCGGTCCTCGATGAGCTGCCTCCGCTCCGGGTTGTCTGGATCGGATCGGGTTCGCAGCTGGAACGCCGGATTCTCGAGGGACGGCAGCTGCGCTACTACGGGATACCGACCGGCAAGCTGCGCCGCTACTTTTCCCTGCAGAACATCATCGACCTCTTCAAGATCTTCGGGGGCTTCCTAGCCTCGGTTGCGATCCTGCTTCGGGAGAAGCCGAGGCTAGTTTTTTCCAAGGGGGGCTACGTTTCCGTGCCTCCCGTGGCCGCCGCCCGGCTGCTGAGGATCCCCGCGTTGACCCACGAGTCGGACCTGCGGCCCGGACTGGCGACCCGTATCAACACCCGCTTCGCCGACCGCGTGCTGGTCTCTTTCCCCGCCAGCGACCGCTACTTCAAAGGCCGATTTCGAAGCAAGGTCATCCATACGGGCAACCCGATTCGCAAAGCACTGCTGAGCGGAGATCCGCAGGCGGGGAGGGCCATGTTCGGCTGTCCGGCGAACCTGCCGCTGCTGCTCGTCCTGGGGGGCAGCCTGGGTTCCGCCTCGATCAACCGCCTGGTCCTGGAGGCAGTGGACAGCCTGCGCATGTCCTGCTTCGTGGTCCACCAGCTGGGCAGCGGGCACTTCGATGGAAGCGAGGCGCAATCGAACTACTATCCCGCCGCCTATTTTGATGAGGAGTTGCCCGACATCCTTGCAGCGGCAGATCTGGTGCTGTGCCGTGCCGGCGCCAACACGCTGTGGGAGCTGGCCGCCCTGGGCAAGCCCTCGGTTCTGATACCTCTGCCCAGGGGATCCAGTAGGGGGGAGCAGATCGAGAACGCCGGGTTTTTCGCGCAAGCCGGAGCCTCCATCGTTCTGCAGCAGGATGGGCTCACCCCCCACGAACTCAGCGAGCTCGTGTTGCATCTTCTCGGTAATGCCGATAAGCTTGAGCGCATGAGCAGGCGCGCGTCGGAGCTCAGCCGGCCGGATGCCGCCAGCCGGATAGCCCAGCTCATATTGCCAAGCGAACGCAGCGGAGTAATCGCGTTTTGAGTTTCGAAGTCATCGATATCGTGTTTGCCCTTCTGGTGGTCATTGCTGCGATCAGGGGAGCATTCCGGGGATTCATAACAGAGGTGGGCAGCATGGCTGCGCTGATCCTCGGTTTCGGAGCAGCGATCATATTCTATAAGCCCGTAGCCCTTCTCTTGGATAAGCAGTTCGGACCGACTTTTTGGAATCAGCTCATCGCCTTTCTGATACTCTTTCTACTCGGGTACCTGCTGGTAAAGCTGGTCCAGCGGATGCTGCAGAACGTCATCGAGCGGCTCAATCTGGACCGTCTGGACAGTGCCCTTGGTTTTTTTTTGGGTATCGCCGAGGGCTTGCTCGTGGTCGGGGTGGCGCTGTTCGTCATCAACTGGCAGCCGTTCTTCGATCCCAAGGGTCTGCTGGGATCGAGTTTTTTCGCTCGGATACTCTTCCCCGTGCTTCCCTCACCGGAGCGTATTTTCGGACCGAGAGTCTTTGTTGACAATGTTTGAAAATATTGTCGGTCAGACATCAGTGGTTCAGACGCTCTCTCAGGAACTGGAGGCCCGTACCTTCCCCTCGGCTGTTCTGTTCTACGGTGCTCCCTTCTCCGGCAAGCTGTCCACCGCTCTGGAGGCGGCCCGGGTGCTGACCTGCAGCCGGGAGGGCAGCTGGAGCTGCACCTGTTCCGCCTGCAGAAAACAGCGCCTTCTGATCCATCCCAATACTCTGCTGCTGGGCTGGCGCGACTTCTGTCTGGAAATCACCGCCGCGGCGGATGTTTTGCGCCGAACCCAACGGCTGTCCGCCCAGTACCTGTTCGTGCGCTCTGTTCGCAAGCTGACCCGCCGCTTCGATCCCATCCTCTGGGAGGGAGAGGAGGCGAAGATTCGAAAGGTCGAAGCGGCGCTCGCTGAAATCGAGGAGCATTTGGATACCTTCGAGCCCGTGTTTCCCGGTGATCCTGTCATGAATTACGACCGGCTGGCCGAGCGTCTGGAAAGAGTGGTGAGCCTGAGCCAGACCGTGTCCAAGGTCTTCAGCTCCGACAAAGTACCGATCAACCAGCTCAGACGAGCTTCCTCCTGGCTGCACATGACGGCCCTGGCTTCCGCACCGGAGCCCGATTCGGATACCGGCGCCGAAACCCGTTCGGGTACCCCTTCGGGAACCAAGATCGTGATCCTGGAGAGCGCGGACCGGATGTCAGATCCCTCCAGCAACTCCATGCTCAAGCTCCTGGAGGAACCACCTTCGGACAGCTTCCTTATCCTGATCACGACCCGCCGCAGCGCTGTCATTCCCACCGTCCGCTCCCGCCTCCGTCCCTACCACTTTGTAGAACGAAATCCTGCCGAGCAGGCGGAGGTGCTCCAGCGGGTGTTCCACGAGCGCAGCGGCAGCTATCGCAATCTTCGGGAGTACTTCCTGTACTGGAAGGATGTAAATCCCGATCAGTTGGAAAAACTGGCCCGCCGCTTCGTTCAGACGGCTCTGGAGGCTTCAGAAAACGTGCTCCCCGAGGATGTGCTTTCCGAATTGGAAGAGACAATCCCGCCCAAGACGGCTCGTGGTTTTTTCGGTTCGTTTTTGGAGGAGATCCTGCGGCAGCTGCTGGTCCTGCTTCGGGAGCAGGCCTTGAATCCGTTCCTTCTCGAGCGCTGGAACGCCGCGGTCCGGCGGCACCAGCAGGCTTTCGAAACCTTCAATCAGCAGCCCAGCCTCACGCTGGAGAGCCTGTACTACACCCTGAGGACACTCCGATGAGACGTTTTCTGCAGAGGGCGTTGGAAAAGATCGAGAAGATGGATCGAAGCCAGATCCGCAAGCTCGTTTCCGATATTGCCGCCGAAAACGAGCTTCTGGAGATGGTGATGGAATCGATGAATGACGGGGTGCTGGTAACAGACAGGGCGGACAAGATCCTCATGGTAAACAAATCCGCCGAACGGATGCTGCCGTTCACCACCGACGAACCGATTGAGAGGTCTCTGGAGGAGGCGATCGGTGATGAGGAGATCAGGCAGTTTCTCACCGAAAACCTGCGCGGGTTGGATCGAGTGCTGGATCGGGAGTTCACCCTGGGAAACGGCTACAGCCGGATCCTCTCACTGAGCATCATGCCCCTGGTGCGCCAGGGATGGATCACCGGCAATGTAATCCATATCGAGGATGTCACGGAGAAGCGGGCCAGAGAGGCCCGGCTGCGGCGTGCCGAGAGCCTGGCCGCCCTCACCACCCTGACGGCCGGGGTAGCCCATGAGATCAAGAATCCCTTGGGTTCCATCGGCATCCATCTGGAGCTGATGAAGAAAGAGATGAGCGGGAAGGAGCAGATGGATTTTCTGTTCACCGTCCGGCCGATGAATGCCGAATTGAGTTATGACGATCTGAACAGGGTGGTCCAGGAGCTGTTGGAGTTCATGAGATTCGAGCTCGCCGAGGCGGGGATCACGCTGGAAACCGAGTTCATGAAACCGAGCCCCCAGATACTCATGGACGAGCGCTATATGAAGCAGGCGGTACTCAACCTGCTAAAAAACGCAATCTCCGCCATGCCGGAGGGAGGAATGTTGAAGGTTCACACCGAACAGAAGGGCAATGAGGTAGTCTTGAAGATCGGCGATACCGGCGTTGGGATCCCTGAAGAAAACATGGACAAGATTTTCGAGCCCTACTTCACGACAAAAGACTTCGGCTCCGGTCTGGGACTGACCCTGGTGTACAAGATCGTCAAGGAACACCTGGGGGACATAGAGATCAACTCGAAGGTGGGGGAGGGCACCACCATCAATTTGAGCTTCCCCATACCCCAGAAGGAGAAGCGGCTGATCGGCTTCAGCGAGGAGGCGAAATGACCTACAACATCCTGGTGGTCGACGATGAGAAAAACATCCGGGAAGGTCTGGGCAAGGTGCTGGAGCTGGACGGCTACAAGGTGCTTCTGGCCTGCGATGGAAAAGAGGCGATTCAGAAACTGGATCGGGGGGATATCGATCTGGTCATCACGGATCTGAAGATGCCGAATCTCTCCGGAGAGGAGGTTCTGCAGAAAGCGACCGGCGGTTCCCCGAACCTTCCGGTGATCATCCTGACCGGACACGGGACGATCGAAAACGCGGTCCAGGCCATGAAGAACGGCGCCTATGATTATCTCACAAAACCGGTGAACATGGATCGGCTCTCCCTGCTGGTGCAGAGGGCTCTTTCGGCCAGAGAGTTGATGTTGCAGCACCGGGCCCTGCAGGAGGAGTTTCAGAAGCGGAACCAGTTTTCAAACATCATCGGCAAGAGCGAATCGATGAAGAAGATCTTCGAAGTCGTGCAGCAGGTGGCACCCAGCCGCGCCTCGGTTCTGATAACCGGTGAGAGCGGAACGGGAAAAGAGATGATCGCCGACGCCATCCACTACAACTCCTCCCGCAGGGAAAAGCCCCTGATCAAGGTGCACTGCGCCGCCCTGACCGAAACGCTCCTGGAGAGCGAACTGTTCGGCCATGAACGGGGAGCCTTCACCGGGGCGGTGGCCCGCAAACGGGGGCGTTTCGAGCTGGCCCACATGGGGACGCTCTTCCTGGATGAGATCGGGGAGATGAGTCAAAACGTTCAGATCAAGCTTCTGCGCGTGCTGGAGGACAAAACCTTCGAACGGGTAGGAGGGGAAGAGACGATCGAGGTGGATGTCCGCATTATTGCCGCCACTAATCGGGAGCTCAAATCCGCCATAGAAGAGGGGGATTTCCGGGAAGATCTTTTCTATCGCCTCAATGTCGTAAACATCCACATTTCCCCCCTGCGGGAGCGCAAGGAGGATATTCCCCTGCTCATGGCGGCCTTTGTTAAAGAGTTTGCAGAGGAAAACGGGAAGAACATCGAGGCCATCGAACCCAAAACCCGGATGGTCCTGTACAACTACCCGTGGCCGGGAAACGTCAGGGAACTGCGCAACTGCATCGAAAGTGCGGTGGTAATGAGTAAATCCAACATTATCACCGTGGATGACCTTCCGCCCCATATCCACAGCGATTCCGACGAGGAGTATCTGAAGATCACCGCCGGTGCGAGCCTGGCTGACATCGAGAAAGAGGCCATCCGCGCAACCCTGGCGCAAGCGAACGGCAACAAGACCAGAGCTGCCGAGGTGCTCGGTATAGGAAGAAAGACCCTGCACCGCAAACTACAGGAGTACGGATTATGAGTAAATCCATTATAAGCCGGGTCGTCTGGGGATACGGCATCCTGATCCTGATTCTCATTCTCATGATCTGTGCCTTCGTGGTGAACATCACCGTCGACAAGTTCAACAATGCCCAGAACCTGATGATCGGAGAGATGAATATCCGGGCGCAGCGCCTGATGCAGACCGCCGGCGATCAGCTTGTGGATCCCTCCGCAGAAAAACTCGCCAAGCTGCAACTCCTTCATCAGGAGCTGGGCGAGCTGCTAGGGGAGCAGCCGGAGATTGTAGGCAGTTTTTTTCTCCCCGAGCAGCTTTCCCGCCTTTACATGGATATCCGCTCCGAGTTCCTCGAGGAGAGCAACAGTAAATTCTCGAGGGTGCAGCGCAGCGACGGCCGGGATGACCGGGCGCTCCAGGATTACATGAACGGCGTTTTCCGCTTCATCCAGCAGCTGCATGACTACGACTTCCAGGTAGAGCGCTTCCGGGGGCGCCTGGTTACGCTTCTGATAGTACTGTTTGCCGTCCTGGTACTGGCCGGAACAGCGGTGGTGGTGATTTATTTCTTCTTCTACCTTCCCAATTTGGCCAAAGATTATAAGGCGCTCATCAGTTTCAGCCGGTCCGTCCGGCAGGGCGTCTCTCAGGGCGAAACTCCTGCACCGACGGATAGGGACGACGAACTGGGGGAAATCGCCGGCCAGCTGTCACAATTGGAAGGGCTGAAAACGGCTTTGGCGCAGATCGAAGACCAAGCTGTCGGCATCCTCCGCTCCTGCGTCGAAATGGAGGGGATCACCAATCTGGTGTATGAATCGGAGAATCAGCAGGCGGATCTGTTGGAGGAGGCCACCTCGGGATTCAGCGAAATCGTCCTGGCGATCCAAAATGTCTGTGACAACGCCCGCAACAACCATCAGGCGGCTGCCGATAGTGGAAGCGATATAGAGAACTCCTCCGCTGCGATCTTCAAAGGAGCCGACGACGTTAAACTCCTGGAGGAGAAGACGACCCGGGTGGAGGAGATCACCGCCCTGATCGGGGATATCGCCGACCAAACCGACCTCCTGGCACTGAACGCCTCTATCGAGGCGGCTCGGGCCGGGGAGTTCGGCCAAGGTTTCAGCGTAGTGGCCACGGAGGTTCAGAAGTTGGCCGACCGCAGCTCCCGGGCTGCCGCGGAAATCTCCGATTTGGTACAGTCGATCCGGGAAACTGTTGGACGGATCTCCCTGCGCAGCAGTGAAAACAATCTGGCGATCGGTTCGATCCGACGGAGTATTCTTCATATTGCCGAAACAACCGGGGAGGTGGTGCACAAAGCGGAAAACGCCGCGGGCAGCGTGGATCGGGTGAACGACTCCATGGATTCGATCATGAACCTGAGCCTGGAAAGCCTGAACAATACGGACAACATCGTTCGGGCTTTTCAGCACCTGCGCGAACGTGCTGAGCAACTTACCCATGTCGTAGAAGGGATAATGTCACGCAGCAGGCTGCAGCGGCTACCCGCTTTTCGAGAGACCCCGGGCTGAACGCTCCTCTTCGCTGTCCTCCGCACTGACGGTTCGTTTTCTCGTGTTCATGAAGTACAGCAGGCCATACGCCAGGAGACTCCCAGCCCAGACAACCAGGATCAGGTAGACGTTGATCTCCTTGGGCAGGATCACCGAGGTGATAGCCACGACACTCAGGTAGATGCTGAATCCATAGAGAACCCCGAGAATCTGCCGTTGGTTCAGTCCCATATCGAGAAGCTTATGGTGTATGTGCTCCTTGTCGGGATGAATGATCGGTACCTTGTTGTGCAGCCGCCGGATAACCGAGGTGACCAGATCCAGAATCGGAATGGTTAGCAGAGTAACGGGTACGAGCACCGTCCCGAAGGCGGAGATTTTGGAAATGCCCCCGACAAGCGGGAAGCTGGCCAGGCAGAAGCCCAAAAACAGGCTCCCCGAGTCCCCCATGAATATCTTTGCCGGGGGATAGTTGAACACCAGAAAACCGAGGATGGCCCCGAACAGGGAAAAACAGAGCACCGAGGTGAGCACCGCTCCCTGAATCAGGGCGATGATTCCCATGGACAGCGCGGCAAAGCCGCTGATCCCGCCTGCCAGACCATCCGTGCCGTCGATCATGTTGATCGCGTTGCTGACCCCTACGATCCAAAAAACAGTGATCGGATAGGCCAGAACTCCGAGGGGCAGGGTGCCTATATAGGGTAGAGTAAAGGAGCGGATCAGAAATCCCCCGCTGGTGACTATAACGGCGGCCAGAAGTTGGAGAAAGAATTTCAGCAGAGCCGTGAGATTGTGAAAGTCATCTATCAGTCCGAGCAGGTGGATCATGGTGATCCCGAGGAAGAAAAGAATGAAGCGCAGATCGAAACGTGCGTTGATGGCCCCCCCGGAGACCAGGGTTGCCAGCAGCGGAGTCACTACGGCAGCGGCAACGAAAGAAAGATACATGCCCGGACCGCCGAGCCTGGGAATCAATCCGGTGTGGATCTTCCTTTTGTTGGGCAGATCGTACCATTTGAATCGATGGGCCAGGCGGCGGATCACGGGAATCAACAGTAAAGCGAGGCCCAATGCAACTATTGTGGCGATGACGGCGGGCATAATCATTTCTTCTATATAATATTATATCACAGGGTTTCTTTTTTGGCATCCCGTTGTCGAGCGTCAACCGCCGCTGAACTTGTGCTGCCGTTCTATGCGGGCGAAGGCTTCATTCAGAAGCTGAGTGACCTCATTTGCCAAAGCTTGTTTTTTCTCATCCCCGCTGAAGCGATCCGGATGGTACTTGTGAAGCAGCCGCTTATAGGACTTCCGCACGTCGTTGAAGGGAGCGGCAAAGGAGACATCCAGGGTCGCATAGTCTTTTCGCAGAGCCTGGTCCACGGATCCCGGCTTCCCGGGGTCCTGCCGGCCGGCAGTGCGCTGCTGCGACGCCCCTGAGCCGGCAGTGCGCCGCTGCGACACCCCCGATTCCAGATAGGCGTCCAGCTCAGCAACGGCCTCCCGCATATCCGGATCCCGGAGGTCGTAGGTCCCGCTGCGGCCGGCATCCCCGCCCAGGAGGGACTGGAGCAGATCTCCGAGTCTGTCGAAGAATTTATCCATCCCCGTGGCTTCAGGACCTACAGCTGCAAGGCGGAGATCCGCTCCCCAGCCAGACGGGTATCCTGGATCGAAGGAACCAGGGCGAAGCGCACGTATCCCTCTCCGGCGTTTTCACCCCCCGCTGCAGGCTCGGAGATCCAGTTACCCGGGGTAGTGACGATGGCGATCTTCTCGGCAAGGAGGAGCGTGGCGAAATCCAGAGAGCTCATCCCTTCGGGGACCTTCTGCCAGACGTACAGGGCAGCCTGGGGCGTGCAGTCCTCCAGCCCTGCTGCGACAAGAGCCGAACAGAGGATGTCCCTCTTTAGCCGGTACTCTTCCCGAAAGGCCTCCACATGTTCCTCATCGGACAAAGCCGCCGCGGCGGCGTCCTGGATGAAGGAAGGAGTTCCTGAATCGATGTTCGTCTTCACCTTGCGAAAAACGCTCACCAGCTCCGGGTCACCCATGACCCAACCGATGCGGTAGCCGGTCATAGCTGATCGCTTGGACAGGGAGTTGAAGACCAGCACTCCCTCCTTCTGCACGTTCAGAATCGAAATCGGGGCCGCCCCGAAGTAGATTTCCGAGTACGCTTCGTCGGAGGCGACGATGACATCATACTTGCCGGCGAAATCCAGGGCTTCCCGGTAGAAGGTTTCATCCGCCGTGGCCCCGGAGGGGGAGTTCGGGTAGTTGAGCCACATAAGTTTTGCCTTTCGGGCAACCTCTTCGGGAATCTCGGAAAAATCGATGAGAAAGCCGTTTTCCTTGCGGATCGGAACCTGGTAGGGAACGCCTTCGGCGAACAGCGCCCCCCTGGTATAGGGAGGATATCCCGGTGAGGGACAGAGTACGATGTCCCCGGGATCCACGATCCCCTCGTGAAAGTTGAACACAGCCTCTTTCGAGCCGATCGTGGATGAGATCTCTTTCTGCGGATCGACGGTGAGTCCGTAGCGCCGCTCAACCCACCCGGCTACCGCTTCCCTGAACTCCAGTTCCCCGATGTAGCTGGGATAACCGCTCGATTTCCTCCGTTCCAACCCGGCCGCCACGGCCCGTCTGATCAGCCGGGGAGTGGGGGCGCTCGGATCGCCGACACCAAAGTCAATGGGGGTTATGCCCTTGGCTTTCAGTTCTTCGACTTTCTTGTCGACTTCCGCGAACGCGTAGCTGCCAATTCCTCGAAGACGCTCGGATGCCTCAATCTTCATCGTCCTCGACCTCCTCGTAGTAGTATGTACCCATGAACACGTATTCCACCGGTCCCGATGCGGTGAAGCTGTTGTCCCGCTCCGACCACTCCACCAGCAGATTGCCTCCTTCCAGGTGCACCCGCACCGCTCTGTCGGCCAGACCGTCCAGAACCGCGGCGGTTACCGCCGCATAGGCGGCCGCCTCGCTGGACAGCACTTCCCCCAACCCCACCTGCCAGGTGCGCAGGCTGAGGGCTTCCCGGCTGATCACCCTGACCATCGAGATCATCGTGCCTTCGCCGAAACCGGCGCTGGTCTCCAGTTCCTGTACCAGATCCGGGTAATCGAGCCCGTAGTCCCTGGCGAAGATGATGGCGTGGGGCATGTCGATGAACACCGGAGTGTAGTTGATCTCCGTCGAACCGAGTCGAACCGGGTGCCGGAAGGATTCCTGGATCCGCTCGCTGAGGATCTGTTCGTGCTGCCAGTAGCGGGGCGCCTCGCCGTCTATCAGGATGTTGTAGGAATCGAGCACTTCAACCGTTGCGTCCCTCTTTCCGCTCTGCACCGGGAAGGTCTCGGTGTTGACCAATCCCGAATCGAAGGCGTAGCGGGCCAGGCAGCGAAGCGCCAGCCCGTCGTTCTGGATTTCCTCTCCGTAGGGATCGTAGAGGAGCATGCGCAGTTTCTCCCGGCTGCCCTGCGCGATCAACAGCAGCCCGACTGCGCCCACACCGAACCGACGACTGGTGATCTGTCTGGCCAGATCGGGGAGGGCCTCCGGATTGAGGATGGTGTTCTTGAAGGTATCCACCAGGATGTAGTCGTTACCGCAGCTTTGGAGTTTGATGAAATCAATATCCATTGCGCCTGCCATTCTGATGGATTTATTGAAATTCAACAAGATGTTGGCTACACTACGAAACAAAAATGAAGGTACGAATTATCGGGGATGCCCCGGCAGCCGCCGTTCTGGCGGGGGTGCTGGCCGCCGAACAGCAGGAGGTCATCTGGAATCCCGACGCGGATGGGAACAGCCGACTCAAGGCACTGAAACGCCGCAAGGAGATTCGACTGAACCTGCCCTGGGGTTGGGTGAGAACAGGGGCTTTCCGGTTGAGCTCATCCCGCCTGCTCAAGGCGGGAGAACTGGGTATTGTTGCCTTTCGGACCTCCGAACCGGTCCGGGGAAAAGCAGCCGAGGCGCAAGGAGCCATCGGGGGCAAGGACAGAACCCTCCTCGTGCTGAATGACGGGCTGCGGACAGGAACTCCGGGGACCGCCGTACACCGGGGACTGTGCCTGCTCGATGCGCTGGAGTGGGATCCGGGTGTGGTCGAGCTTACCTGCACCCAACCCCGGTTGATCGTGGAGTCCTGTACAGAGCTGGGGGAGCTCCAGCGTTGTCTGAAAGCCCGAAGGATCGCCGTCCAGGAAGTCGAGGATCTGAGCCCCTACCGCAACGCCCTGCAGATCCGGGACCTGCTGGACCTGCCGGTAGCCCTCTGTCATTCGACCCTGGCCAATTTTCTCTCCTACCCCGAAGGCAGGGAGATCGCGGTATCCCTGCTGGAGGAGGGCTTGCGCCTGTTCTCCCACCAGGGTCTGCCGTTGAGCAGGCTCCCGGATCCCGACCCGCGTGAGCTGCTTCAGCGACTCAAGCGCAAACCCCAGGAGTTCGACAAGTTACGCCACTTGCCCGATCGAGGGTACGGCGCAGCTCTACAGAGTCTGCTCAGAGGCGAAGCGGGGGCCGCTGGGGAGCCGAACCGCAGAATCCTGCGCAGATCCTCCCAGACGGGCATCGACCCCGGCTGGAATTGGGCGATTACCCAGAAAATCAACCGCGTGATCCGGGTGGGATTCTACCGGGATCCGGTGGAACTGTACAACGCATTGCGATGAGGGGCAGCTAGGGGGAAAGGAGGAGGGCAGATATGCAGGAAGGCTTCCCGGGACGGGTAGAAGAAGCGGCACGATCGGTGATGTCGACCCACGATGAAAGGCCGGCGGTAGGCCTGATCCTGGGTTCCGGGTTGGGTTCCTTCGTTCAGTCCATCGAGGGGACCGACATACCCTATGAACAAATCCGGAGATTCCCGGTACCGACCGTGGAAGGTCACGCCGGGTTTTTACGCCTGGCCTCTTCGGTTGCCGTGATGTCCGGACGTTTCCACTTCTACGAGGGTTGGAGCATGGACGATATCGTGCTTCCGATTTTCCTGCTCCATTCCCTGGGTGTTCGAACCCTGATCGTCACCAATGCCGCCGGGGGCATCAAGGACAGCTACAGCGCCGGTGAGCTCGTGCTGATCAGGGATCATATCAATCTCCTCGGAGCGAATCCTCTCCGGGGAGCGAATCCCCGAGGTTTCGGCCCCCGCTTCCCCGATATGACGAACAGCTATTCCGAGAGTCTGCGGCGCCTGGCCGTGGAGGTGGCGGCGGAGAAGGGAAGGAAGCTGCAGGAAGGGGTATACGCCGCCTTTGCCGGGCCTACCTACGAAACGCCCGCGGAGGTGCGGATGGCTCAGGTCATTGGCGCGGATCTGGTGGGCATGTCTACGGTTCCGGAGGTGATCGCCGCCCGATACCTCGGAATGAAGATACTTGGGCTGTCCATGGTGACCAACATGGCCGCCGGCATACTCGATCGACCTCTGAGCCACCAGGAGGTCGTGGAAACCGCATCCAAGGTAGCGCCCTGGCTGTCGGCGCTGCTGCAGGGAATCCTCGCCCGCATATGCAGATAGACAGTCGTTTCACCCCTGAGGCGGCTCAGGCGCTGCGGGCAGCGATCCAGGAAGCCTTCGGAAACGAGGTTCTGGCCGTCGGCCGGCTGGACTCCCAGCGCCGCGTGGCGGCGATAACCGTGGGCGCCCGGGGAAACTCCCGGAGCGTTCCCGCGCTGCGGCCGTATCTGGACAGCGGGGACGCGGTGATCCACAACCATCCTTCGGGAATCCTCGAACCCAGCGCGGCGGATTTGCAGGTTGCCTCCCAGTTGGGAGGGGAGGGCATCGGTTTTTACATTGTAGATAATTCTGTCCAGGTCTTGTACGTAGTCGCAGAGCCGGTCATCGCCAAACAGCTGACAGCTCTGGAGGCAGGGCAGTTGGCGGAGCATCTGCAAGAAGGCGGAGCGTTCAGCAGGATCTATCCGGGATTCGAAGCCCGGGAGAGTCAGGTCCGGATGCTCGAGTTCGTCTGTGGGGCTTTCAACGCCGGACAGCTTCGGATCGCCGAAGCAGGAACCGGGGTCGGCAAGTCTTTGGCCTATCTGATTCCCGCTTTTCAGTGGGTCCTGACAAACGATGAACGGGTGGTCATCTCCACCGCAACGATCAATCTTCAGCAGCAGTTGGTGGAGAAGGACATCCCCCTGGTCGGCAAGATCCTGGGAGGGGATCCCGGCTGTATGCTGGTGAAGGGTAGGGGCAACTACCTGTGTCTCAACAGACTGAGGGAAGCTCTCGAGGAAACGACCCTCTTCGATGAGGAGGACGATTCGCTAAAGGCCATTCACGGCTGGGCGGCGACCACGCCCACGGGCAGCCGCAGCGAGCTTCCCTTCTACCCCAGCGACGAACTGTGGTCGCGGGTCTGCTCGGAGGCGGATGCCTGCCTGGGGCTGCGCTGTTCGAGCCGGGAGGATTGTTTCGTGCTCAAAGCCCGCCGGGAAGCGGCGGCCTGCCGGATCCTGGTCGCCAATCATCATCTGCTGTTCTCGGATCTGGCGCTGCGCATCTCCGGGATGGGTTTCGACTCCGCGGCTGTCCTGCCGCCCTTTCAGCGGATCATCTTCGATGAAGCCCACAACGTGGAGAGAAATGCTACCTCCTATTTTTCCGTATCCTTCACCCGCGGCCAGATCATGAAATACGCCGGCAGGCTGTACAGGGAAAAACGAGGCCGCAGGAGCGGATTGTTCCTTGCCCTGGAGAAGGTATACGGCCGCGGCGAGGAGATGGCCGAGCTTCGACGGCTACTCGGCGCGCTTGCCGACAAATCCGCCATCCTGAACGCCGACGCTGCCGATCTGCTCGGGTCCAGGAGCACATTCCGCCTCAAATCCGCCGAGGTCGATCCGCGGCTCTCCGACCTGCTCCTGGAGCCGCTGACGGATCTGGCCGTCACCATCGCCACCCTCCAGGCCCGTTTCGCGAAGGTGATGGAGGGACTCGAGGCGGGAGAGGAGGAAGACCCGCTGGTATTCCAGAGCAGGCTGCAGATACGGCGTTTGGCCCAGGTGGCGGAGACCTGTCAGCGCTTTCTGCATTACTACGAGAATCAGGAGGAGATCTACTGGCTGGAATCTCGAAAGAATTACCGGGGTGAAGCCTATGTGCGCTTCGTGATTACGCCTCTGGATGTTTCTGCGGTGATGAGGCAGGCCGTGTACGAGCCCTATGAAACAGTCGTGTTCACCTCGGCCACCCTTACCGTAGACCGGCGCTTCGATTATTGGAAGAACCGGCTCGGCTTGACTTCCCCTGCCGGCACGAGCGAATCAGAAGCGGTTTTCCCTTCTCCCTTCGACTACCCGAGGCGGGTGTTCCTGGGCATTCCCAAAGAAGCTCCAGAGCCGGAGGAGAAGGAGTTTCCGGCCTTCCTGACTGAGTTTATCCGGGAGGCTCTTCTCGTTTCTGAAGGGAGGGGACTGGTCCTGTTCACCTCCTACTCCCTCCTGGATTTTGCCTTCCATAAAATCCAGCCGGCACTGGCTGAAAAGGGACTCCTGGTGATGCGGCAGGGGGAAGAGGAACGCCACCGGCTGCTGAACCGATTCCGGGAAAACACGGACAGCGTCCTGTTTGCCACGGATTCCTTCTGGGAGGGAATCGATGCACCCGGGAAATCTCTGGAGGTGGTTGTGCTGACCCGGCTGCCCTTTCGCGTCCCCACGGATCCGGTCATGGAGGCGCGAACCGAAGCCATAGAGCAGCGAGGGGGCAACGCCTTCTGGGAGCTGGCCCTTCCCGACGCCATCATACGCCTGCGTCAGGGTTTCGGCAGACTGATGCGCCGCCAGGACGACTACGGGGCGGTGCTTATACTGGATCCGAGAATCGTGCGTAAAGCGTACGGCCACTACTTCCTGGATTCGCTGCCGAAGACTCGAACCGTTGTCTCCTCCGTTCAGAGTGTGCTGAACGCTTTTGAGGACTTCATCGTAGGGATACGCAAAAAAGAGGAGCACCCGCTGTAGCGGGTGCTCCTCTCAGCCTGTTCGCAATAAATAGTAGGAATAAGAATCTACTGTATGACGGCCAGGATATCGGCCATCTTCACGATCAGCTGCTCTTCTCCATCGACTTTGATGGTCGAACCCGCATACTTGTCGTAAAGCACCCGATCTTTTGCTTTGACCTTGATCGATTCGTCGTCACCTACAGCTACCACCACGCCCTCTTGGGTCTTTTCCTGTGCGGTCTGGGGAATGTAGATCCCGCCAGAGGTTTTGGTTTCCCCTTCGACCATCTTTACGAGTACACGATCACCGAGAGGTTTGATTTTCATCTTCTGTTTCCTCCTGATTCTATATAGCTTTTAGATTTACTAAAGATTTTTGGGTGTTGTTTCGTGATGAATATACAGAATTACTCCGGGAATCGTCAACATAATTGTTGCCGTTTCCGGGTTGGCGGGTGTATTTTTTGTGTATGGATCGGTGGATCGTTGATTTTCATAGGGGGATTCGCCATCTGTCGGGGCACGACCCGGCTGGCGCAATTACATTTTTTTCCCGGGCCGTGCAGGCCTGCCCGCTGTCCCGATCCGAGGAGCTCACAAAGGCGCTTTACTACCTGGGCGTTGCCCTCCAGCGGGTCGGGTACAGCAACTCGGCGATACGCAGCTGGGTGATATCCCACAGGATGAAGAAGAGCAGGCATACCCGGGCTCTCCTGGATCGATTCTGCAATGATTATGGGATGGCAAAGCAGGATTGTGAAGTTCACGACGACTGGCAGGCTTTCTACTCGATCCAGTTGATGCGCTATCTCAGAGGCTTCAAGAAGCGGACCCTCTCGGACCGTGCCGAGCGGTCTATGATGGTCGCTATCGTCCGGGAGGCCTGGAACGGACTCGTGGCCTCGGGGGTTTTGGAGGGACGCACCCCGGGGGAAAAATACGAGATCTTTCAAAACACGAAAATCGAATTTCCTCTTTTCTACTACAGTCGTCTGAGGGACCCGCTGGTCCGGGTAAATTTCTCTGAAGGCAGAAGGTACAAAGCGGGGGATCCGTGCCCTTGCGGAAGCGGCCTGCAGTTCTGCTGCTGCTGCGGGCGCAATCCGGGGGAAGATGAACTCTCAATCGGGTTATTTTGATACAGCTTTGCAGGATTACCCGATAGTTGAGGCATTTTGACTCAGTTTTGCCGCGGCTAGATAATCCTTAAATACCTCTCTATAATTCCATACCTTGTATATATTTATTGATAGGTTTTTGGCATAGATGGCACGCATGTTGCTTGTATAGTATCAAAAGTTGGAGGAAAAAATGCCCACAGCGACAAAAATGGTTCAGCCCCAGAGAGACACGCGAAACAGCGATGAAAATATACTCTCTATCTATCTCAAGGAGATCAACAAGGTTCCCCTGCTGACTCGGGAGGAGGAGCAGAATTACGCCCGTAGAGCCGCGGACGGGGAGACGCTGGCCAAAAACAAACTGATTCAGGCAAATTTGCGCTTTGTGGTGAATGTGGCCAAGAAGTATCAGAATCAGGGTTTGCCCCTGGCCGACCTGATCAGTGAAGGTAACATCGGCTTGATGAACGCGATCGAGCGATTCGACGTTTCCAAGGGCTATCACTTCATCTCCTATGCGGTTTGGTGGATCCGTCAGGCCATCCTCAAGGCGATCTGCGAAAAATCGCGGATGATTCGCCTGCCCCTCAACCGCGCCAATGAGCTGGTGCAGATAGAGAAAATGAGGAAGGAATTGCAGAGCGGATCCAGAGGAGATCCGGAGATCCATGAGATCGCCAAAGCCCTGGATATGAAAGAGGAGCACGTGGCGGACCTCATCAACATCTCCAGGGACATGGTTTCTCTGGATACGCCGATCTACGACGAGAAAGACTCCTCGATCCTGAGCGACTTCGTCGAGGACAAGGGTCAGAAAGCTCCCGAAGAATCGGTGATAGACCGTTCCCTCCAGGAGGACATCAATACGGTGTTGAACACGCTGAGCGGAAAAGAGGCCGACATCATCCAGTACCGTTTCGGGCTCAACGGAAAGCGTCCGATGTCTCTCAAGGAGATCGGCAACCGGTACAAGCTGACGAAGGAGCGGATCCGGCAGATCGAGAAGAAGGCTCTGAAGAGGCTTCAGCACCCTTCCCGCAGCCACACGCTGCGCTCGTACATGGCCTAGCTCGGCACAATCGAGTGCGTCTGCAGGGATAAACTGTATTGCGGTTCGACAGATAGCGAAAAGGTGAGGTACCCGGCTCATACCGCCGGGTGCCTTTTTTTTCGGTACCCGGCGATTGATCTTTCGGGTTTCGTTGGTGAATTGCATCGTGCAGGGGAAAGCGAATTGACAGAGCCTACTGTTTTGATTAGATTTGAACACGTCTTTCCAACATAAAATCAGATAAGGTGGGTATCCATGGCGAAATCGGTAAAATACGTGTATTTTTTCGGCGGCGGCAAAGCAGAGGGCGGGGCCGCTATGAAGAATCAGCTCGGCGGAAAGGGCGCTAACCTGGCGGAGATGACCAACCTGGGCATCCCCGTACCTCCAGGTTTCACGATCTCCGCCGACGTTTGCGATCTGTTCTACAAGAACAACAAGAAGTATCCGGCTGGACTGGACAAAGAGGTTCAGGACAACCTGAAAAAACTCGAAAAGTTCATGGGCAAGAAGCTCGGCGATCCCAAGGATCCACTGCTGGTCTCCGTGCGATCCGGGGCGGCGATCTCCATGCCCGGGATGATGGACACGGTGCTCAATCTCGGTCTGACCGATGAGGCCGTGGAGGGGCTGGCCGCACTATCAGGCAACGAGCGCTTCGCCTGGGACGCCTATCGGCGCTTCATACAGATGTTCGGCGATGTGGTACGGGAGGTTCCTCATCAGTTCTTCGAGGACGCTCTGGAGGCGGTCAAGAAGAAGAAGGGTGTCGAGGCGGATGTAGAGCTGGACGCCCAGGATCTGAAGGAAGTGGTCAAACGCTACAAGGGGATCTACAAGAAGCATACCAAAGAAGATTTCCCCCAGAAGCCGATCGAACAGCTCTGGGCAGCCATCGACGCCGTGTTCGGTTCCTGGAACAACCCCAGGGCCATCAAGTACCGCAAGATCAATGAGATCAAGGGCCTGCTCGGCACGGCGGTGAACGTTCAGACGATGGTCTTCGGCAACTTCGGGGATGATTCGGGCACGGGCGTGTGTTTTTCCCGGGACCCCTCCACAGGTGCGAACGAGTTCTACGGTGAGTATCTGATGAACGCCCAGGGAGAGGACGTGGTGGCGGGCATCCGCACTCCCCTCAGTCTCAAGCTCCTGGCCAAGAGAAATCCAAGGATCTACAAAGAGCTCGACGGTGTACGCCGGCGCCTGGAGAAGCACTACAAGGACATGCAGGACATGGAGTTCACCATCCAACAGGGAAAACTGTTCCTGCTGCAGACCCGCACCGGCAAGCGGACCGGCGCGGCCGCTGTCAAGATGGCTGTGGATATGGTCAAAGAGAAGGTGATTGGTAAAGAGCAGGCGGTGATGCGGGTGTCTCCGGATCAACTCGATCAGCTCCTGCACCCGATGATCGACCCCAAGTTCCGCAAAGGCATGAAGTCGTTGGCCAAGGGCTTGAACGCCTCTCCGGGGGCGGCCAGCGGGCAGATCGTGTTCACAGCGGAAGAGGCGGAGGAGTGGTCCAAGTCCGGCAAAAAGGTGCTCCTGGTTCGCCGGGAAACCTCCCCGGATGACATCGGCGGCATGCACGTCGCCCAGGGGATCCTCACATCCACCGGAGGCATGACCTCCCACGCGGCGATCGTAGCCCGCAGTATGGGCACCCCCTGTGTGGCCGGCTGCAAAGACGTGGTCATCAGCGGCAACACGGCCGCGGTCGACGGAAAGAAGTACAAGGAGGGGGCGTGGCTGACCATAGACGGTTCCACCGGCGAGGTTTTCGAAGGCGAAGTGAAGCTGGTCCAGGCCAAGGTCAGCGGTGAGCTGGCGCAGTTCCTCAGCTGGGCGGATGAGATCCGTCTGGTCGCGGTTCGTTCCGGGATCAAGGAGAAGGGTTTCCGCGTGCGCACCAACGCCGACCTGCCCCGGGATGCTAAGATCGCCCGGGAATTAGGTGCCGAGGGCATCGGCCTGACCCGGACCGAGCACATGTTCTTCGAAGAGGGACGGCTGGAGATCTTCCAGGAGATGATCGTGGCCGAAGACCTGGAAGCCCGGAAGAAGGCGCTGAAGAAGCTCCTTCCCCTGCAGAAGGGCGATTTCAAGGGTATCTTCAAGGCCATGGACGGACTTCCGGTCACGGTCCGTCTTCTCGATCCGCCCCTGCACGAGTTCGTTCCCAAGACCAGAGAGGACACCAAAGCCCTTGCCGACCAGATCGGCATCCCCCTGAAGAAGCTCCAGGCCAAGATCGACTCGCTTCACGAGCTCAATCCCATGCTCGGTCACCGGGGCTGCCGGCTGGGTGTAACCTATCCGGAGATCTACGATATGCAGGTGCAGGCTATCGCCGAAGCCGCCTGCGAGGTGGCCAAGAACGGGGTCAAGGTCCTGCCGGAGATCATGATTCCCCTGATCGGCGTGGACGTGGAGCTGGATATGCTCCAACAGAACGCCAAGCGGATCGTGGAAGAGGTGATGGCCAAAAAGAAGGTTAAGCTGGACTACAAGATCGGCACCATGATCGAGATCCCACGGGCCGCGCTGACCGCGGATCAGATTGCCCAGGTGGCGGAGTTCTTCAGCTTCGGCACCAACGACCTCACGCAGATGACCTTCGGCTACTCCCGGGACGACGCCGGGGTATTCCTGCCCGAGTACGTGGAGAAGGGAATTCTGGAGAAAGATCCCTTTCAGGCCCTGGATCAGCAGGGCGTTGGCCAGCTGGTCGAGATGGGCGTTCAGAAAGGCCGTTCGACCCGCGGGGACCTCAAAGTGGGTATCTGCGGCGAGCACGGCGGGGATCCCAGCTCGATCGACTTCTGCTACCGCGTGGGTATGAACTACGTGAGCTGCTCACCTTACCGGGTCCCCATTGCCCGTCTGGCGGCGGCCCAGGCTGTGGTGAACAACCGGAAGAAGTAGGGTTTGACAACATCGGGTCTGCCGATATAGAGTCAACCGGGCAATAGGCTTTAAATGTCCATAGAGGCAGGTCCCGTTCCGGGGCCTGCCTTTTTCTATCGGGACTCGGCCGGGACGGGGATTGGCGTTCGTCTTTGACCCTTTGGAAGGTGCTCTCCGTTTTTCATGTAACCCTGGCGCACCATGGTTTCCGCGTTCAGGATCGCCGCCCCGGCGGCACCGCGCACCGTGTTGTGACCCAGGATCACCATCTTGATGCCGAGAACGGGGCACTTTCGCAAACGTCCGATTACCGTGGCCATACCGTTCTGCAGCCAGGAGTCCCTGGCCGGCTGAGGTCTGTCCGGTTCGTCGAGAACCAGGATCGGCTTTTGCGGCGCGGAGGGAAGACCGAGTTCCTGAGGCAGGCCGCTGAAACCCTCGAGAACCCGCCGGATCTCGGTCAGGCTCGGATTGCTCCTCAACTTGACGGAGAGGGTTTCGGTATGCCCGTCGTAAACCGGAACGCGATTGCACTGAGCGCTTATTTTCATGGAAACAGGTTCGATGACATCCCCCGATAGAGCGCCCAGGATCTTCAGCGGTTCCGTCTCTATCTTATCTTCCTCCCCGCCTATATAGGGAACCACGTTGCCCAGGATATCCATAGAGGGCACTCCCGGATAGCCGGCACCGCTGATCGCCTGGAGGGTGGTCACATTGACCGCCTCAACTCCGAACGCCCTGTGCAGCGGGGTTATAGCCATGGCAAGGAAGATCGTCGAACAGTTGGGATTGGTAACGATCGCCCCCTTGTACTGCTGGCTGTAGATGAGCTGGAAATGTTCGGGGTTTATCTCCGGGATTACCAGGGGAACCTGAGGATCCATCCTGTGATTGCTCGAATTGCTGATTACCAGATGGCCAGCAGCTGCGTATTTCGATTCAACAGTTCCGGCTACTGAGGAGTCCAGACCGGAGAAGAGGATGCGACTTTGCAGCTGCTCTTCAATGCTCTTTACCCTCAGCCCGGCCACGTTCGTCGGGATAGGGATGTCCTGTTTCCACCCGCAGGCTTCGGTATAAGGTCTGCCGGCGGACCGCTGCGAGGCGACCACCTCCCTAACTTCGAAGTAGGGGTGATTGCGCAGAAGCAGGATGAACTTCTGCCCGACCGTTCCGGTTGCTCCGAGGACGGCTACGTCGATCTTCTCCATTTGCACACCTCCATATCGGTCAGTTGGATCGAAATTGCATGGAGGGGGTTTCGCTGATCTGCTTCCAAAGGCAGGAAACCAATAGCGCTCCACCACCCGGTGACAGTCCCTGGGATTTAGCCCAGGTGACCAAGCTCACGGTACAGGGGGCCCCGAGCTTTCGGCGGATCATCCCTTTCGCACACAGGTTCCACGGAACCCTGCTTCCTCGCCTGTGCTACTCTTGAGACCCGCGCCTCTATTGATCCAAATGTTGGTCTAAACTGAATATCACACGAATAGTACCTTGTCAATAGGGGTATTCGTTTTTTTCCCAACAGTAATTACCGTTTGCATGGGGCAATACTGCATGATTTGCAGTACCGAAAGCCATCGAATATACTGGATAGAGATTTTCAGGTAGGGAGCAGGACAGCAACTGGGCCCGTCTGACCATCTGGCTGAGCGAGGAATACATCAAAGGCTACAAGGATGAGAACGTGCTGTGAGTCTGCGGCCCGGTGACAAGACGATCCTCAAGCCCGGGATCTGGTTGGAACGGTACGGTTTTGAATGCAGCGAACCTTTTCTGGCCACGGAGAAAGGTTGTGAGAAGTTGATCGAGTTTCCACAGCAGCTGTTTGAAAAGTAGGGGGATTCTCATGGGTTCAGTGGTTTGCAAGTTCGGGGGAAGTTCTGTCGCTGAGGCGCAGCAGATACAGTGATGATGTAAAGATCACCGACCTTCTGTACAGGTGCCAGGAATTGGCGGCGCAAGGGAAGTCTTTTTCCGAACCCTTTTCCGCGGTACGCAAGTGCTACCTGGAAATCGAACGGGACCTTGACAGGCGATCCGGAATGGAGGAGGCGCTCGGGGAAGTCGAAAACCAGTTGAACTCCGGGGCTTCTCCCGATCTGGCCGCCTCCAGAGGCGAGTATCTGT
>Ga0315553_10000572_pt1 | contig 32035 bp, 34 predicted proteins | sample SalMarSW160140MG_FD_203099 | JGI IMG/M metagenome (GOLD analysis project Ga0315553, IMG submission 203099) | Salt marsh sediment microbial communities from the Plum Island Ecosystem LTER, Massachusetts, United States - Salt Marsh Sediment SW1601-40 ... | reverse complement strand
GGCTTGGCGAGGTGTCCGGTGAGAAAGAGGATGTTCTCGGTCATCGGGTTTTTCGGCTGCACTGACAGGCACGACTTCTAGCCCGCCCCGCGGCGAAGCGCGAGGGGCGCCCAACGTCTTAACCCCCCTCAGCCTTAGTCGATGGTTGCGCCGCAACTGCCGTCTCCGGCTGCGGCGAGGCTCGCGGCGAACGCCTCCCGGTCGCCGCGGCCGAGCAGGAACACGGGGAGCCCCGCGTCCTTGAGCATGTCCGGAAAGGCGGCATCGACCACGCCGTCGCGCGCAAGCCCTGCGGCACCGAGCGCCGCGCGCTCGCGGCGCACCGACTTGATGATGAAGCAGCGCTCGGCATCGAGGCGCCGCGCCAGCCACAGCGCGAGGCTGTCGGAGGTGACGGTCCAGGATTGGGGGATGTCGCGGCGCCCGGCGACGAGGGTGTAAGGCGCCCAGACGGCGACCCGGCCGCCCGCGAGCGACCGGCGCAAGGCGTCTTCGGTGTCGCCGACCTCAAAGCCTGCCCGCAAGCCGGCGACCGCCCAGGCAAGCTGATCCATGGCCAGCAGCGCCATCCGGTGGGCCGCCGCGTCGCCGAAGCCGAGGTGGCGTTGCGAGGCGCGGACCTCATCAGCAAGGGCACCGCCGCCCGGCACGACCACGATCGGGCGCGGGCTCGCAGCGATGGCATCGAGCCAAGACGGAAGCTCGGGCGAGCGCACCACGCTGCCACCGAGCTTGACGACGATGGGACGCCGGGCCGAGGCGGGCGCCGCGTCGGAGCTCGCAGCCGGCGCTGCCCGGCCGGTCATGGGCTCACCCCCTCCCCTTGCGGCGCACGATCTCGACGCCGACGGCGCCAGGCTCCTTGTCGAGCTTTTCGATCTTGACCCGCACCAGCGCCGAGCGCGGATGGGCAAGGCAGCGGGTGGCGATCTCGTCGGCAAGCGTCTCGACCAAATTGATGTGACCTTCGGCGAGGATCCCTTTGATGGTCGAGATGATCATGTCGTAGTCGAGCACGCGCGAGATCTGGTCCTCGACCGCCTCGTCGCTCGGCGCCACTTCGATATCGACGGAGAAGCGGGCGCGCTGGGTGACGCCCTTCTCGTGGCTATAGACCCCGATCTCTGCATCAAGCACGAGGTCGTGCACGAAGACGCGGTCGTAGGGCGCATCGGTGCTGGTGCCGCTGCTGGAGATGACGCCTGCGCGCGTCATTGGTTCTGCTGTCATGGGCGTTGGACTCCATGAGGGCCTTAAGGGGCCCTCCCTAGCACAACGCTTGAACCTCTGCTTCCGGCAATTCCGTGTGCGATGCGCGCGGCCCCGCGCACGGAATCAGGGCGCGGATCGCGGCGCAGGCGTCCGGATCGAGGGCCGCGTTGCGGGAGCCTTGGCACAGCGCGCCGCGGAAGCCGAGCAGGTCCGGACGGAGCGCGAGCAGCGGCACGACGTCATCGCGGGCGAGCGAGCCGGCAAGTCCCGCAAGGAGGCCATCAGCCTTGGCGCTGGCGACGAAGGCGGAGAGGTCTCGCATGCCGAGATGGATGCGGAGCGAGCCAAAGCTTTTCTTCGCGGTATCGAGCATGATGCCTCTGGCGCCGATGACGGCCGCGGCAGCGACCGGGTCGAAAGCAGGCATCGCGTCGGCGAACAACACCAGGACGAGAGGAGCGCGTTCCGCCAGTGGACGAAGCGCGGCGAGGCAGGCGCGTGGATCTCCGCCTGGGAACAGCCCGATCTTGACAAAGTCGAAGCCGAGCGCGACGCGGTCCTCTACGGCGCTCAGAATGCGCTCCGGCTCCATCGGCACATCGCCAATGGTGGCGCTGACCGGACGGCGACCGGCAACGGCCGAGACAATCGCCATGCTGGTATCGCGATCGACGGCGCCAAGAGCGCCTTGCGCCGGATCCTTCACATCGATGATGTCGGCGCCGGCAAGAAGGGCCATTTCCGCTTCGGCCGGATCACGGACGCTCGCCAGGAACAAGGCCATCAAGCGTTACCGGAACCAACCGAACAGACCACCGCCGCCGCCTCCACGGCGTGGCCGGCTTTGGCCGCCGCCCGGAGCGCCCCAAGGCGAGTCGAAGAAGCCGCCACCCTGATCGCGCGCGACCGGCCTCGACTTCGGCTTTCTCAGCTTGATCTCATTAGGCGTGCCGTCCGGGTCCGTCACCACCACGGAATAGGCCTGCCAGTCCCACTTGGCTTGGTTCGAACCGAAGCTATAAGGCTCGATGGTAACGACCTTGTTGGACCAGAGGTCGACGATCGCGGTGTAGACAAGGTCCTGATCGGCGCCATCGCCGAGACTGCCGGCGTGATAGCGCAAGAGGCCGATGCCTGAGAGCGAAGCCTTCTTCAAGCTCCATTCGAGGATCTTGGGCTTGCCCGCACCGAACATCTCAAGCTCGGCCTGAACCTTCGGATATTTCGAGCTGGTGGCGACATAGCGGCCAGGCGACGGCTCCGTGATCACCCAGTCCTCCACAGGCGGCGCCAAGGGCTGCCCCGGCTCCGGCGGGACTTCCTGATCGAGCTTGACCAGGGCGTCGCGGCTCTCGGACTGGAACGGATCGAGTTCGAGCGAGCGGCGATAGTCCGCAATTGCCTCGTCGGTCTTGCCCATGGCCTGGTAGATGTCGCCCCTGATGCGCAAGGCGACCGGATCGTCGGGAGCGATCGTCAGCGCCTGATTCACGTCGGTCAGCGCCGCATACTCAACCGGCGGCGCGGGGATGGCCGCGGCTTCCGGCGGTGTTGCCGCACCGTCCTGCGCTTCGGCGCCGGGGGTCGCGGTGGAGGTAGCGTTGGCATCTGCCACGGCGGTGGCGGAGGCGTCGGCGCCCGGGGTTGCCTCCGGCGCCGCCGAGGTCGTTGCAGCGACGTCCGTCGGGGCTTCGGCCGCAGCGGTGGCGTCCGCCGGGGCAGCCGCTCCGTCAGTCGCGGCGTTTGCATCAGGTGCGCCGGTCGCGTCGGCGGCAGGGGCGCCGTCAGCCATGACCGTGGCGCCGGCCTGGTCGGCGGCAGCGTCCGGAGAGGCCGCAGCAGCGTCGGGCGCCGTGGCAGCATCAGGCTGCGCCGATGCATCGGGCGCGGTGTTGGCGTCGGCGGGCGCATTGGCGTCGGCCGGCGCATTGGTGGCATCGGCGGCGGCGGCGGGCTGCTTGGCGACGACCGACTCCGCTTGCGGCTTCGGCACCTCCGGCGGGTCCTTTCGCAGCTTGACCGCGGCAAGCATGGCATAGGCCTTGGCGTCTTGCGGGGAGAGCTCGATGGCGCGGCTATAGTCGGCGATGGCGTCATCGTAGCGGCGCACCTGGCTGAAGACGTCGCCGCGCTCGAGATAAGCCTCGACAAGATCGGGCTTGAGCTCGATCGCCTTGTTCAGATCGTCGACCGCCGGATTGTACTTCTTGTCCCCGGCAAAGGACTTGGCGCGCTCAAGCAGAATGTCCGGCTGGTCGGGCTTGGACCCGAGCGCCTGGGTGAAGTCGTCGGCGGCCTCCTTGAAGTTGTCGAGGGCGAGGTTTGCCTCGCCGCGGTTCTCATAGGCCGCTTCGTATTTGGCATTGAGAGCGAGGGCGCGCGAATAGTCGTGGAGTGCGGCGTGGTAGCGCTTCAGTGCGGCATGGGCCTTGCCGCGGCCATTGAAGGGCACGGCGCTGGTCGGCATCAGCTCGACGGCTTTGCGGAAGTCCTGGAACGCCGCCTCGTATTCACCAAGCGCCGCGCGGGCATTGCCGCGATTGTTGTAGGCCGCGCCGTAATTGGGCGAGAGCGTGATGGCGCGGTCGAAGTCCTTCATCGCCTCCTCGGGATGGCCGAGATCCATCAACGCATTGCCGCGGTTGTTGTAGACATTGGCGCTCTCAGGCGAGATCTGGATCGATTGATTGAAGTCGTCGACCGCTTCCTTGGTCTGCTTCAGGCGCCATTTGGCGACGCCGCGGTCGCTGTAGATGCTTGCCTTGACGAAATCGGCGATCTCGGGATTGGACAGGGCTTCGTCGTAGGCGGCGACCGCCTTATCGTATTGGCCACGGATCAGGGCCGCGGCGCCCTCCCGCGCGCGGAGCAGCGTCACGTCCTCGGCGAAGGCCGCGCCCGTGTCGGCAACCAAGACAAGGATTAAACCAAAAAGAGTTAGGAACCGTTTACGCACCAAAACTTCGCTAATCGCCTCCGGACTCGTTTCTCGATCTGATCTTTTTATCGAAGGCCGGTTAAACGCTCCTTCTTACCCACACTCGAGAGAATGCGGTCGATGTTTTTCTTAGCCTCAGCTACAGCATCTGCTTTACGTGAGGCTAAGGTCTGCAAAGTCGAACGTGTCAAAATCGGGAGATCGGCGCGTGTCGGATACACACCTACGCACCAGCCGGACCATTGACGCTGTGGGACGATCTCGTAACCGCGATATTCAGAGATTTCCGTTGTGGTCATCTGCATGGCCTCGCAATCTGGTAGGCCCCCGTCAGATGTTCGACCATGATACAGTGCGCTGAGCTGTACGCAACAAGATGAGGGCGAGATGCAACGCGGCCGCCACGTCACGAGAGCATTCTCCGCTTCACTCCTGAGAGTAGATATGGCCCTCGCGGCTAATCAGGAAGACGCGCGAGATGTTGCTCCAGATGCGTGAGTCTGACCAGAGTACTCAACAAAAGCAGTGACTGAGCACAGACGGTTCGCTCCAAGAGCGACGCCGAGATAGGATTTCGCCGCGAGGCATGCGGTACGGCATGCACGATTCAAAGGATGAGTTTTGTGCAGTTGGCGACCAGGGCCTGTGTCAATCGCAATGCGGCCACACGTGGTAAATCTTGATTAGCCCGCGTTGGCCAGTTTGACGGCTTCGTGCAATTCGTCATAACCACTGATCCAACCTAGCCGGCGAGCCGCGTCATTAGCAGCCGCCCAGGCGAGCGCTCGGAACTCGGAGAAGGTGATCGTCGCTTCTGGATCATCCGGCCCGTACGCATCCGTAGCGAGCCACGGAGCTTCTTGTTTCCGATATCTCGCCCTCAAACAGGTACCCCGCATGGCGACAAGAATGTAAGAGCCTTGCACTTCGACCTTCAAATTGGAGTGGGTCATCTTCTTGCCACCGCCGAATCCCGCATACGCCCACTCTGGTGATGTTAGCCTGGCGGGCTCTTGTGGTAGTGTGGCAGGGGTGCACCTTCCACAGTTTCCTTCGGCGTCAACGTCATCTTCAGTTGTCCGCGAGCGAGAGCGACGCCTTTTGCAAAGCGGGGACACGCCACTAGCGAGCTCACGGGTTTAGCCTCTTAGGACCTTCGATCAGATTCGCGCTACTCATCGATTTCGCCTTTGAGCTTCGCTTTGTCGACGATCCGATAGGCGCCCGACGATTTGATCACCAGCTTCTTTCGCCGTCGACTCGCTGGCATGCAGGGGCGGGAACTTCAAACGGCGGGGAGCGCAAGAACCGGACAAGGGGCTTGACGCAAGACACGCTCGGTGGTGCTTCCTCTCAGTGCATCGAGGAAGCCATGATGACCTGCGGTCGCCATGACGATCATGTCTGTGCCTTGCTCTCGCGCGAGGCGCAAGATCGTCTCCACAACATCGCCGCCGATCAACTCGACCTTGGCGCCGGCTTCAGTCGCGAGAGTGCCATGCACAACGGGCGCCTCATCCCCGATGTGGACGAGCCGGACTGTTGGTGGCGCAATTCCGAGACCTACTAGAAGATCAATCAGAACGTTTAGGGCGAGGCGAGGTGAGGGCGAGTGGGCGACAGGGAAGAGGATCTGCTCAAGGTTGACGTCACCGGTTGCAGCCTCGACAAATCGTTTCGTGGTGTGGACCAATGAAAAGGGTGGGAACATGGGTGTGACGAGCGATCTCCTCCGAGACCGAGCCGCTCAACCAGCGGTCAACCCCCTCACGGCCGTGGGTCGACAACACGATGAGATCGGGTCGATGACTGAGGAAAAATTCGAACAGGCCCGCCGCGGGATCTCGATGCCGGATTTTAATCTTGGCCACCTTGATGCCGAGCCGCGCCTCAAGCTCGGCTCGCGGGGTGTTCTCGCTCAACAGTCCCCAGCGGGCGAGTGTCTCCCGGATGTGGGGAAACGATGCCCAATCGTCCTCGCTGCTTTGCTTGGTCACGTGCAGCAGAGCGAGCCGGCTGTTCGTGTCGAGCGCCAAGCGCAAGGCGTGAGCGAAGGCCTGAGCGCTAGCGGCCGAAAAATCTGTTGGGTGAGCAATGGACTGGATCACGCGGAGTTTCTACCACGTCGAGAGGTCCGAAGGATCGAAATGGCGCCGGCCCTTTTGGCCCCCAGCGAGTGGCTCAAGCTCGAAGTCGCGATTGCACGACGTAAACCCAAGCCCCTCATGCTCAGCTCGGTTGACGCTGGCCAAACAAAAGCGGCTCGTGCTCTGCTGAACATGAGGGAGGCCGGTCTAGCCAGAATTGCTACCGTACATGTTGCGACTATCAGGCTGCTCGAGGGTGCCACTGAGATAAGAGGTGTTGCGGAAGCCGTATGGAAAATTCAGCGGGCCCCGGAGGAGGCCGGCATTGAATTCATCCCGGCAGAGGCAGGGAGGGGCCCGGGCGTTCGATTGCGCGACGTTCCCCCAAGTAAGGGCAAACGAAAACGCTAGCCGGCGTTGGCTGCGGGGGAGTTCTGCCTGGGGTTGGGGGAGGGGCCGGTTCGCGCTTAGCCGGCCGATTCTCCTCGAGCAGAAGCAGCGTCCTCGTCGGGCGCGGGAGCGGGGCGCCTGTGGAGTGGAACCTTTACTATCCTTTGAGCTACCGCAACCAATAGGCTCCCACGCGGGTTAGAGTTGCGCTAACCCTGCCTAAGGTCGAGCCCTCGTGCGTGAAGGAGTAAAGGTAATGCGTTGCTTTCTGTGCAGTGCTGCCGTGATCCTTGGTGTCATTGGCGGCGGCTTCACACCCGCCAGAGCGGCGGCGCTCCCTCTCGCGGGTTTGAGCGGCCAAAAGGCCGATACTGGCCTCATAAAGGAAGCCGGCTGGCGTCGGAAGCTCCGTCGCTACGGCTATCCCGTGCCGTACTACCCCCCGGTGTATGGCTACTACGTTCCTCCACCCCCGGCCTACGCCTACGGCCCACCTGTGTATGGCGCCTATGCCGTTCCATCGGCCCCGCCGGTCGAGGCCTACCCATCAGCGGAGGCTGACTACGGCGACTATCCTCCCGCGAATGGCGAGTATGGTGATTACCCGCCCGGGGATGGCTACTGACCCAGTAACGCGATTGCGACTGCACGGCCGCCATGCGAAAACGCGGCTCGCCCTCGGAAGGGCGTGTGCAACCTTAGCAGCCGTAACCCAGGGTTACGATGCACCAAGTGCCTCTGCCGGTTTTTGCCGCCATGGTGCCAGCGCCTCTGGCGACGCCGACGGTCGCTTGCCCGGCGCCTCTTGCGACGCTGGCGGACCCCTGCGCAATCCCCTGGCCAGCTTGTCCGGTGCCCTGGACGATTCCCTGACCAATCGTCGCGGCGCCTCTCGCAGTCCCTTGCACCGCCCCTTGCACTGGCCCATTCGGCGTCTGCGCCGACAACGGCAGCGCCGTTGCGGCGAGTGAGAGCGCCGCAAGAACTAAAATCCGCATGATCCTATCCCTCCGTTCGAACTTCACTTTCGCCAAATCAATCTGACCGAGGCGACCCCAGTTGGGCTCAAGTGTGGTTTTTCTGAGCACTGAGGATCACGCGTCGAGGGACGCAAAAATCAGAAGGATGAGAACGCCCACGGCAACCCAGGCTGCCAACTGAACAATAATCCCTACGACCATGCACCTAACTCCCGTGCGCAAATATCTACGGACCGACCCGCGACGCCACCGCAGCCGCCTCCGTCACTCCCTTCTGGACACCCGTGCAACCTAAACGTCGAGTGTCATAGCTCCCGCGGAACCGACGACCGACACCCTCATTGCTCTCAGATCGCGATGAACTGAATTGGCGTGACGCGGCCACTACTGCGTTGTTGTCGCTCTAGCCGGCTTGATGGTCGTAGGCATGCAGCGAGCGCACAGGTGGAAGCATCCTCGATCGCATCCGCGTTTCCCTTGAAAGAGAAATTATCCGCTTAAGGCAACCGCAGCGAGAGCAGCTGTCGCCACCAAGGCACGCGCAACTGGGGCAATCTTTCTTCCTCCCGTGCCGCCGGTTTCGCCATCCGCTTCGATCGCGCTATCGGCTTCGGGCGGACGGCACGGGGTGCTACTACCGCTGCGGCGTGCGTGCGCTGTTCAGGCGCCTCGGTAGCGAGCGGTGACGGGCTTGCCATCAGCATCATGCTCGAGATGGTCTCGCCGGAGAGCGGCAGAGGCTCCGGATTTGTCACCGGGGTGACGCGGACGAGGCCTGGGGCATTCGGCTCGGGCGCAGGCGTCTCTGGCTGTAGCATGGACAGCCTTGCCTCGGCTGTCGCAGCTCGCAATGCGGGCTGGATTCCCTTGGGGACAATGGACACCCTGGGTTCCATGACTGCGCCCGCCGTCCCAGCAAAGAGGAGGGTCATAGCAAGGCCCCAGGGAAAAATGCGATGCACCACGAAAACACGTCCTAGCAAGGTGTGTCGCCGGTGCCGATCTGCGTTACCCCTCAAGCTGAAAAGCGACGGGCAGGCACCCTCTGGTGAACCAGCGAATCAAAGCACAAAGCTTTTAAGAAAGTCTGACGCAAGGAAGCTGCTGGATCGGTGGTCCGCGTTTCCAAGCGGCCAATGCGACTTTGTCAGATTGACGCAGGTGGATCTCGATGCGACGCCGCTGCTTCGCGCCCCCATCCCTGCCGGCGAGGACCAGAGAGCCGTTCCCAGGGATCGCACATTCCTAGTCAGCGTAGTCGATCGAAATCACACGCCGAATTTCATCAGAACAGAAGCCGATGACGGCTGAGTTCTTGCGGTTTGGGAGGGACAACAACATCATATAGCTCGCTGACGACTCCCTCAATGCGAGCCCGGGGAGGGGCCAGGCGGCCGACTCAAATGAAAGCTGCGCCTCAGAAGAGCCGCAAGTGAACTCCGAATGTTTGCAGCGCTCCGCCCCCGACGCAGCGATGACTGACGTGATAGCGAAAGCGAATACCGGGGAGACATCTAGGCCCGAAGAGGGCATCGGATTAACCAGAAGGTGGAAATCCAAAGCGAAACCAACTGCCATCAAAAAAGGGCCCCTGCTCGGGGGCGTCTTCAAGCCTTCGATTTTCAGGTTCCTGACAGCCACGTCGTTCGTAACCAATCGTTTGCTCAGACACGACGATAAGGGCAGGGGAGCCAGCTCGGGTCGAAGCCGTAAAGTCTGGCTGCTCGAGTTTGACGAGACCTCCGCCTCAACCATGGCCTGAAGCACGAGCTCTCGCGGATCACATTCAGATGCCCATTTGCATCCAATCAGGCTGCGTCTCGGGGCGCGACCTCCTGCTCGATTTTTTTCTTCACGGTGCGGTTGGCAACGTCGAGATCGTAGCGTGCCTGCAGATTGATCCAGAATTCCGCCGACACGCCGAAGTAGCGCCCGAGGCGTATGGCAGTGTCCGCCGTGATCGCACGACGTCCGAGCACAATATCATTGGTCCGAGAGCGAGGTACCTTGAGCGCCTTGGCGAGCTCGTAGACGCTGATCCCCATCGGAATCAGGAACTCGTCGCGCAGAATTTCGCCGGGATGGACGAGTGGAAGACGACGCCCTGAGGCTACCTCCGAGAAGTCCACGATGCGCCTGTCGATGTCGTCGCGCTTGATGGTCATTGGCAAGCTCCTCAATGGTAGTCGACGATCTCGACGTCCCAAGCCTCATTATTGCGCCAGACAAAACAGATGCGCCACTGGTCGTTGACACGAATGCTGAATTGACCTTGACGGTCGCCGCGCAACGCTTCCAGCCGATTGCCGGGCGGTATTCTTAGATCGTCAAGCAAGGACGCCGCATCAATCGCCAGCAGCTTGGCACGAGCCCGCCGTTGGATTTGCTGTGGGAGATCGCGGACGGCGTAGCCGACGAAGATCGCCGCTGTGCGTTTGTCGGCAAAGCTCTTGATCACAGCGATTGGTAACGCAGAACGGTACGTACCGTCAAGCGGGACATTCCGTCGTGGGGGTCATTCCGGAGATACCGGGAAGGGTGCCGGCGTCAGGCTAAAGCGAGCGAGTGGGTCAACCTCGAAGTCATGATAGCACAACGTGGCCAAAGCCACTCGTGCTCAGCTTGCCTCGTCTTCCCGTTTTCTAGCCTTGACAGCAAGACCATCGAGAGGGGCGCGGAGGCGCTCTTCGAGTTTGTGTTCTCCGCTTGCGAACGCCTCGATGGGAAGCACCACTGGGTAGATTGCAGCGAAGAAACGGAGGCAGGCTTCAGGAGGGAAGCGGCGGCGGTTCTTGCCGCCGTTTGGCCAGCTATGCTGGGGTGGGAATAAATCCCTCACTCTCCGGACGCTATTATCCGGCGCACTGCCAAGTGAGATCGGGCTAATCAGTGATAGCGACCTGCCGTCGGATGCGCGATCGGGTGACTTTAAACTCGACCCGCCCCCCCGGCGCGAGCGCTCCCGCGGGGCTTCGGGTCTCGCGTAGCCCGGAGCGCAGAGCAATGGCGGATGACGAAGGTGTTGCAAGAAGGCAACGGGGTGGAGTTCATTCCGGAGCAAGCGGGGAGGGGCGTCCGGCTAAAGCGGGCGCAAGACAGCCGGAGCTAGCTCGTTAGGAGCATGCTCAGTTTGCTAATTGTCTTGTTGAGAGCGGGCTGGCCGCCATCTGTTGTTGAGTGCAGATGTTGGACCAGTCTGATAGTGTACGTACGTCCTTTGGGGGGAAAATGCCGGCCACCAGGCGGCTTCTCATCGTCCTCATAAAGCCATCGCACTACGACGATGATGGCTACGTCATCCAGTGGGTGCGCTCCCCAATTCCGTCAAATTCCCTCGCGTCGGTCTATAGCCTGATCGACGACTGCCGCACGCGGAAGGCGCTCGGGAACGACGTGGACATTGAGATCGAAGTGATCGACGAGACCAACACCGTCGTCCGCTTCGACAAGTTAATACGTCGGCTGAAACAAGCGGACGGCGCCATGGTCGGGCTCGTCGGCGTGCAGTCGAACCAGTTCCCCCGCGCCGTCGATATTGGCCGAAAGTTCCTCGAGGCTGGTGTTCAGGTCATCATGGGCGGCTTCCATGCGGCCGGAAGCATCGCCATGCTGCCGGAATGTCCGCAAGAGATCGTCGAGGCGCAGGAGCTGGGGATCTCGATCTACGCCGGCGAAGCCGAGGGGCGGATGGATGAGGTTCTGCAAGCCGCATGGGACCGCAAACTGCAGCCGCTTTACAATCTGATGAAAGATTTACCGGGCCTCACGAACGCCACGTTGCCGATCCTGCCCGAGACGGTGGTCCGCAAGATGGCGGGCGCCTACACCAGCTTTGACGCAGGCCGAGGCTGTCCGTTCCAATGTTCGTTTTGCACGATCATCAACGTGCAGGGACGCAAGTCGCGCCATCGCACACCCGACGATGTTGAGGCGATTATCCGGATCAATGCGGCCCAGAATATCCAGCGGTTCTTCATCACCGACGATGACTTCGCGCGCAACAAGAACTGGGAAGCGATTCTCGACCGGCTGATCTCGCTGCGCGAGGAGCAGGGCTTCAAATTCAAAGTCACACTCCAGGTCGACACGCTGTGCCACCGGCTGCCGGGCTTCATTGAGAAGGCCGCACGGGGCGGCTGTGCCCGCGTTTTCATTGGCCTTGAGAATATCGACCCAGATGCCCTGGCCTCAGCCAAAAAGCGACAAAACAAGATCTGGGAATACCGCAAGATGCTCCAGGCCTGGAAGGATGTCGGCGTGATCACCTACGCTGGCTATATCCTCGGCTTTCCGAACGATACGCCGCAGAAGATCGCCCGCAACATAGAGATCATACAGCGGGAGCTGCCGCTCGACCTGATTGAGTTCTTCTTCCTCACGCCTCTCCCTGGATCGGAAGATCACAAGCTTCTGCATGCCAAAGGAGCATGGATGGATCCTGACCTCAACAAATACGACCTCAATCACCGCGTGTCGCACCATCCGATCATGTCCGACGAGACGTGGGAAAAGGTCTACTACGACTCCTGGCGGCAGTTCTATACGCCGGAACACGTCGAGACCATGCTTAGACGCGATGCTGCGCGTGGCGCTCGCACCAGCGCGCTCTATTCCTCGGTAGTGCATTTTCTCGGCGCGATCCTGATCGAAAAAGTGCACCCGCTCGAGTGCGGCGTCATCCGGCGCAAAGTCCGCAAGCAGCGTAGGCCAGGAATGAAGATTGAGACCCCAATCGTTTTCTACCCGCGCCGGATATTTGAATCGCTCGCGACCGGCGTGCGCTGGGGATTGCTCTTCTTGAAATTCCGACCCGCCTGGAAGCGCGTCATTGAAGGCAAAAACGCCAAAACCTATACCGACTTGGCCCTCTCCCGATCGGGTGATGAGGAGCAGAACGAAATGGACCTCATTCAAGTGTTTAAAGACGCAATTCCCCACACCCATGGCGCGCCCGAAATTTTGGGGATGCGGCCAATGCTCCCTCAAAGCTAGAACTGGTCGTCATCTGAGCTGATCCCATAGTGAGTACCTTCGTCCGCGTTGGGTCAGCAGCGGTCCTCGCGAGGTACCACAACCGCTCAACGTGGGCGTGCTCGCTCACGCGCAGCTGGATCAGCCGCAGCTTCGAAGGAATGAGCCCACAGCATTCTGCGCCGACGTTGAATGCTCTTAGCCTAACTTAAAAGCCCAATTAATTTTCAATCGGTCACGGGGGGAATAGTGGCTGAGAGCGTAGGACTCTCGGCCATTCTACGGAGGCCCCGAGGCCATGCAGTTGCGAGACTATTCATCCTTCTTTCGCCCCGAGGAATTTGACGCGCTGACGGCTGCTTACGACGCCGCTTGGCAGGACTTGTGGACCAAGAGGCTCAACCTCACATCCGATCAGATCCCTGCTCTGAAAAAAATCTGGCCCAGATCATTCTGGCTTCCGCCTGCAACGGAAAGCGGGACGTGGAGCAGCTGAAAGACATTGCCTTGCGCGGCGTCTCGAGGCGCGCCGGCGCTTCTCTGTAGACCTTTTTTGCCCCGGAATTTTGTGTCGGCCCAAGCTGCCGATACTGAGGCCAGCGAACCCAAATCGGCAATGGGTCAGCACAGGCGCAACTTGCCGCGTGCTGATGCTGATGTTTACCGACCCAGAAGTACGTCTCTTAGCACGACAGCATCGTTGTGCTTTTCATCATGTGCCGAATAGACGAGGGTGACCGGACCCTGCCGCGCCAAAGCACGCAAATGGTCGAGCAGATCAGCGTTCTGGCGCATCTCCTCGGCGTAGCGGCGGCGAAATTCTTGCCACTGCGCGGGATCGTGCCCAAACCATTTGCGAAGCTCGGTGCTTGGCGCGATGTCCCTCATCCACTGATCGAGAGCGGCCTTCTCCTTGCTGAGTCCACGAGGCCATAGCCTGTCGACTAGAATGCGGGTTCCGTCCTCGGCAGCCGGAGATTCGTAGGCCCGCTTCAGCTTCACGGTCGCAGCGGGAATTCTCGTGCTCATCTCTCGCCAAGCTCCGCCAAGTTATCCGCACAAATTTGCCCGTGACAAACCTAGGCGCGCTGTGGTGTCAATGCCAACCCCACTTTGCATTACGGCGCCGTGACCTCGTGTCCGAAGCTGGCCGCAGGGGATGTTGGCGGGCTTGTATGATCTGACATATCCTCGAAGGGTACGGTATCGACACCACCTGAATGGGGATTCGTGCCGGCCTCTTGGGCTAGATAGGTTCTCAGGTTCGACGGTAAGAGCTGCCGAATGGATACCGCGTCTCCGCTCGAATTCGTGCTCAAGCGCGACCGCTTGGTGGTGATGTTCGGCCTGGCGTTGGTTGTCGTCGTGGCGGGAGCCTACACGGTCGCGGGTGTCGGCATGGACATGTCGGCGCTGACGATGACCCGGATGGCCATCAAAGTGCCGGGCATGGCGATGCAGCCGGTTGGTTGGTCTACGGGCTACGCGCTCGTCGTCTTCCTGATGTGGTGTGTGATGATGGTCGCCATGATGGTGCCGAGCGCCGCACCAATGGTGCTCATCCATGCCGCCGTCGGCCGCAAGCAGGAGAAGGCCGACCGCCCGCTGGCCGCCACCGCGCTCTTTGTGGCTGGCTATCTTGCCGTTTGGACGGCCTTCAGCGTTGTTGCCACGGCGCTGCAATGGGGGCTTGAGTCCCTGGGCATCGTCACCGGCATGATGGAAATCGCTAGCCCCGCGATCGCTGGTGTCGTGCTGATCACCGCCGGCCTCTAGGGCTTGGCCTTGGCTTCGCCTGAGAGGGCGTTGTCAGCAACAACCTCATCAAGCAGATTTTGGCGGGCTATTTGCAGCAAGTACGCTGTTAGAGAACTCTTGTCCATGAGCTCGGCAACTAGATAATCGATCATTGCAATGTGGCCTGCAATCTGCGCAAGCGAACGACGCGCCTCGGACTGTGGATCCATAAATCCTCCTGGTTGGAAACCACTACCGTGGCGAGCGTTACGATAGTTCAATCAACGATGCCACTCGGAAATGCGGACAAGTTGTCGCTTCGAGTGGAAGGCAGCTAGGGTTGCCCTTACGGCCCCGGCGGCTAGAGCCGACCATTCCTGGGCCATATGCGTCAAATGAGCTCGCGCATCTCGCGCGCGGAAGCGCCTCCTTCGAGCGCATATTTATTGCCCCGCGGGGGTACCCGGATGCCTCGGCCCTCGCGTGCATTCCGCAGCGCTTTTTTTCGTCACGGCAGGGGAGCAACAGGGCGACGTTGTTGTATTTGCGAGGGGGCTTCCGCGGAAGCTCCTATGTCCTGTTGCCACGCGTTCGTAAACCATTGAAAAAAAGCTTTTTATCTCGCCGTCGCGCGGCTCTTCTCTGCAATAACCTAGGCTTTGGGCCTTACAGTTTCGGCGGCTCCGAGGGCCATGCCAGGAGTACGCGGATCGAAATAAGGACGGCAGCCAGCGCCGCAATCAAGATTAGAAGGGTTGGGCTTAATAGCGGGTTGGCCAGATTCAAAGTCGGCATGTTGATCTCTCCACAGTCGGTGCGAGTGAGGCGACAACACTACTCCGCCGCGATCGGGATCGAGGGCGGCTCTCGATCAAGCAGCTCCGGATGTTCGCGCGACGAAACGAAGGGCTCATCAACACGCACGCGGAACCAGATCGCATAGAGCGCAGGCACGACCAACAGAGTCAACGCGGTGGCCACAAACAGACCCCCCATAATGGTGATCGCCATTGGCCCCCAAAAGATGCTAGTCGCCAAAGGAATCATGCCGAGAATGGCGGCCAGCGCCGTCAGCAGCACCGGTCGCGCGCGCCGCACCGTGGCGTCGACGATGGCCTGATGCCGATTATGACCAGCTTCGATATCCTGGTCGATCTGATCGACGAGGATGATGGTGTTACGCATAATCATCCCGGCAAGCGCAATAAGGCCGAGCAGGGCTACGAAACCGAACGGCTGGTTCGTCACGAGCAACGCTCCAGTCGCGCCGATGACGCCGAGAGGTGCCGTTACGAACACCAATGCCAGCCGCGAAAAACTCTGCAGCTGGATCATCAGCAGGGCCAACATCACCACCACCATTGCCGGCAAGATAGCTATCAGCGCGCCATTGGCCTTGACGCTTTCCTCGATCGAACCACCCGTCTCGATGCGGTAACCGTAGGGCAGGGCACCCTTGATGTCTTTGAGCCCCGCTAGAACCTCGTTACTCACGTCCGGGGCTTGAACGCCATCAACAATGTCGCCGCGTGCGGTGAGCACGAGGTCGCGGTTTCTGCGCCACAAGATTGGCTCCTCGAATTCGTAGTGGAGGCGGGCAATCTGCGACAGCGGCACCGGGATGCCATGTCGGGTCGTGATGGTCAGGGCGGGTAACTGGTTAAGTTCGAGCCGTTCGTTCGCAACAGCACGCGCTACCACATCAATGTGCTCGATGCCCTCGCGATATTGCGTGATCGTAAATCCAGAGAGCAGGCCCTGCAGCATCTGCGCGACTTCCTTTGGCGTTAGTCCGAGGGCCCGGGCGCGATCTTGATCAACCTCAAGGCGGATGGATTTGACCTGTTCGCCCCAGTCGAGGTGGGGGTCAACAGTTCTGGGATTTGCCGCCATGACGTGACGAACTTTCTCAGCAATTGCCCGCACCTGCATGGGGTCTGGTCCGACGACACGAAACTGCACGGGAAAGCCCACAGGTGGACCGAACACAAAGCGATCAACTCGGGCCCTGGCTTCCGGTACGGCGCCATCAGCAATTGCTCTTTCGAGCCGGGCCCTGACGCGCTCGCGAGCCGCCAAATCTTTGGTGACGATGACGATCTGGGCAAAGTTCGGGTTTGGCAGTACCGGGTTCAGGCCAAGCCAAAAGCGCGGCGAACCCTGTCCGACATAGGTCGTGTACGTCAGGATGTCGGGATCACCAGCAAGCAGGATCTCGGCCTTCCGTGCGGCCGCATCGGTCACTCCGATTGCTGTGCCTTCGGGAAGTCGCAGCTCGAAAAATAACTCAGACCGGGTTGAGGTCGGAAAGAATTGTTGCTGGACCAGGCCGAAACCAGCCACCGCGGCGATAAACATGAGAACCGTGGCGGCAACAACAGTTCGGCGCCAGCTTACGACAATTGCGATCAACCGCCGTAACCCGCGGTAGACGGGGGTATCATACATTACATTGAGATTTTCTTGGGTCCCATGCTTGGTAAAATCCGGCAAGAGCTTCAACCCGAGATAAGGTGTAAACAGCACGGCGACGATCCAAGACGCAATCAGTGCAAGACCGACGACCCAGAAGATGCCGCCCGCATATTCCCCCGCCGTCGACTTGGCAAAGCCGACAGGTAAGAAGCCCGCAGCTGTGACCAGCGTGCCGGTGAGCATCGGAAATGCCGTCGAGCTCCATGCGAAGGTGGCGGCGCGCACGCGATCCCACCCCTGCTCCATCTTCACCACCATCATCTCGATGGCGATGATCGCATCGTCAACGAGTAGCCCCAGGGCGATAATCAGCGCACCGAGCGTGATCCGCTGGAGATCAAGGCCCGTCAGGTACATCACCAGAAAAACGATGGCCAACACCAGGGGCACCGAAAGCGCGACAACAATGCCGGTGCGCCAGCCAAGCGAGAGGAAACAAACCACCAGCACAATCGCGAGCGCCTCGCCGAAGCTTTCCATGAATTCCGATACTGACTCCTCCACGATGTGAGGTTGGTTAGCGATCTGGGCGACCTCGATGCCCACCGGCAGCCCGGCTACTATCGAGGTCATGGCCTGCTTGAGGTTGTCGCCGAGCGTAATGATGTTCGCTCCGTCAGCCATCGAGACACCAAGTCCAAGCGCAGCCTTGCCATCCTCGCGAACGATAAAGGCGGGCGGGTCTTCGTAGCCGCGCTTGACCGACGCGATGTCACCGAGCCTGAACACGCGTCCCTCCGCCTCCACCGGCACTGCGGCGATGGCCTCGACACCGGAGAAGGCGCCGGTGACCCGCATGTTGATGCGGTCGGCTGACGTGTCGATTGATCCGCCGGAAACCACCGCGTTCTGCTCGGCTACGCTGTCGATAATCTCTTGCGGGGTTAGGCCGAGCGTCGCGAGCTTTGCGTGGCTGAACTCGATAAAGATCCTTTGCGGGCGCTCGCCGATAATATCCACCTTGTTGACATCTGGAACCCGCAGCAGGCTTTGGCGGATATCCTCAGCGCGTGCTTTTAGCTCGGCAAGGCTCAAGCCGTCCGCCGTCAGCATGTAAATGACGGAATAAACATCCCCATATTCATCATTGAAGTTTGGACCGATAATGCCGGCGGGCAGTTCACGCCTAATGTCACTAACTTTTTTTCGCACCTGGTACCAAAGATCCTTCACTTTGGCCGGTGGCGTTTTGTCGGTGAGAAATACCTGGATGAAGGAGACGCCTGGCTGCGAATAGCTTTGCACGCGGTCGAGGTAGGGGAGATCCTGCAGCTTCTTTTCGATTCTGTCGGCGACTTGCATCTGCATTTCTTCGGCCGTGGCCCCAGGCCAGGCCACATTCACGATCATCGTCTTGATGGTGAATGACGGATCCTCGGCGCGCCCAAGATTGAAGTAGGAATAGGCGCCGGCAGCGCCGAGCAGCAGGATCATGAACAGGACTAGGGCCTGGTGGGTAATTGCCCATTCTGAGAGATTGAAGCGCCTCATGGTCGGTTTTTTAGTTTCTTGCGGCCGAAACAGCTCCGCGTTGATCGATGGCATGAACTTTTTGACCCGCGTTCAGCTTCTGTACGCCGAGCGTGACCACCCGATCGCCATTCAATATGCCTGAGGTAATGAGCGCACTGTCCTCGGTGAACGAGGCAACCCTCACTGGTCGGAGTTCAAGCGTGTCCGCCTTGTCAACCACGTAGACTGAGGCACCGGTTCCACGGTTGATCACTGCTGCTAGCGGCAGTTTTGCCGCCAAGATGCCGCTGGTGTGCGAAAGGGTCACGATCGCCGTCATGCCGAGGGCGACGGACTCACCGGGATCTTCGATGGTGAAGCGCGCCGCGTAGGTGCGAGTCACTGCATCGGCTTGCGGCGACAACTCCCGAAGCCGAGCAGAAAACTGCCGCTCCGGGCCCGACCACAGTTGGACACTAGCCCGCGAGCTTCGTGCCTCGCTAAGCCAGGTCTCTGGCAGCGCGACTACAGCTTCCCTCTCACCGTGGTGTGCAAGCCGCACCACCGGTTGGCCGATTGCAACGACTTGGCCGGGCTCTGCAAGTGCTGCCGTGATCACGCCATCGGCATCGGCCTTAAGATCAGCATAATCGAACTGGTGACGCGCGAGATCGAGCGAGCGCTGGGCTCTCTCGAGACGCCCTTCAGCCTCATCTTTCGCGGCCTTCTTCCGATCAAAGTCAGCACCAGATACCCAGTTGCGCGTCTTGAGCGCGGCGTAACGTTCCAGATCGGCCGTGGCTTGTTGAAGGCTGGAGGTTGCTGCGGCGAGTTCAGCGTCTGCGCTCTCAACTTGCAGCTTTAAGTCCTGCCGATCGAGCCGCGCCACCACAGCGCCTGCGTGCACGCGATCGCCGACATTCACGACCCGTTCAATCATCTTGCCGGCGACTCTGAAGCCGAGGTCGGTCTCGTAGCGCGCTCGTACCACGCCAACAAATTCGCGTGTCGCAGTTTCGTTTTCGAATGCGACTCGCTGAACCTGCACCGGACGCTCGACCTTAGCGCTAGACGGCACTGCCGGATCTTCGCAGGCAACGAGCAGAGGCAGTAGGGCGACGATGGTAGCGGCGCGTAGCAGTGAGGTCGACAAATGCATGGCAGGTCTCCTGACCTGTTGTTTCGTCCTCTTCAGGACGTCACTGGATGTTGCTGGATGCCTCATGCGTATGCACGGCGACACGCCTCAGGCCTTGTCGTTGCCAGTAGCGGATGCCGGGCGTGAAGATCGTCGAGCAGCCTGGACGTGTAGTCGTAGGCGACCGCGCTGAGCTCAGCATGGCGCGCCCAGTCCATCACGCCGATATCCTTCGGCAACGGCGGGATGATCAATAAGTCGTCCTGTTCTAATTTGTCGGCGAGGTGATCGCGTCCGACCATAAGACTTCGCAGCAGCACCGTGGTTAGGCTTGGCGCATTAGGCAGGCGACCGCGAGCAAGCGGATTGAGCAGGCCCCAGAACATCTGGCCGCGGGAGGGAAGCGCATTGTAGTCGACGATGACGTTCTTGAGCTCCTCGGTCCTGAAATTGACGACCACGTTTGGGCCGCTTTTTAGGGCACGCATAGATTTGACCGGGACGTTGTCGAGGAGGGCGCCGTCGACCAACACGGACCCATCTTCCTGATAGACAGGAGGAAGTAGTCCAGGAATCGAAATCGAAGCGCGCACGGCCTTCCACACCGGTCCTCTGGTGATGACCGTGAGCGAATTGCTGGCCAAGCAGGTAGAGACGGCAAAAAAGCCTTTCCACAGATCTTCGATCTCGGTTTTGCCGAATTGTGCTTTGAGCACTTGGTCGATGACAGTGTGATCGAGCAGGCTATAGCGTGGCCAGGTCCATCGTTTGAGCGCGCGTGACATCGGAATAAGAGCACAAGTGCGTTTGCTTACGTCGTCGGCAGATGCACCCATGGCAAAGGCGGCAGCCATTGCTCCGCCACCACTCGTACCGCCGAGCAGATCAACGTGGATGCCAGCATCAGTAAGAGCTTTGTAGACGCCGATATGGGCAGCGCAGAGTGCACCTCCACCGCAGGCTACAAATCCGATGGCGTTGCCGCTGATGAAGCGAACGAGGCGATCGTAGTGCGCGTCGTTGTCGATCACGAGATGATGATGGAGCGCGACCGGCCGGCTCCAGAGCCAGAGGGAGGTGTTGGAGATGGCTCCGCGAGCCTCATGCAGGAGAACAAGCCTGCGGGCTGCCGGTGGGTGAATCTCAAAGGCGAAGTTCTCAACGGCGTTTAGCTTCAGGCTTAGTGGATTGGTATGAGCGTTGTGGCGTCCAACCAGCAAGACCTGATCAGCCTGGCGAATGGCCTTGCGGCTGAAAGGCGTCAGACCGGCGTCGGCGAAATAAATCAGATAGTCGTGGCGCGTTTCCTGTTCGTTGAGCCAGCCTGTGAGCCGCTCCAGCTCCAGGTCGGCTTCGTTCAGGAAGTTGTCGGTGAGCAGTTTGGCATCGATCACTAGGATTTTCGATGCACGCGAAAATGCACGGACAAGCCTCTCTCGGAACTTTTCCAACAATGGCTCTTGCCCCGCAGCAAGGACAACAAGCGTACGGGGGCGCGAGAGAGGCATTTGCTCGCCGCTCGAAATGGTGTCGCTAAGGCGTTGTGCGAGGGTTCGGGCAATGGCTTTCAATATCGTGGGATTTTCTTCGGTGAGCGCAGTGAAGTCCTCCCGCGGTAACTTGAGCACGATTGAGTCGCGGTGTGCCCTGACCGTGGCAGTACGCTTTCCGTTGGCGAAAAACGCAATTTCCCCGATCGGTGCGCCGCTGGATATCTCGGCCACCCGGCGGCAGCCCGCTTCGACGACAAAGTGGCCCGAGACCACGAGATACAATGCATCGGCGTCATCGCCCTCGCGGACAAGGATCTCGCCGCGACGGACCGGGATTGTAGTAAAGCGCTGCTCGATAGCAGCGAGCTGGTCAGAGGAAAGCCCGACAAAAGCTTCGATATGGCTTAGCGATGGCCGCCAGGGGCGCTCATAAAAAAGGGCGCCATCATCACCGCTAACGCTGTGGCTCCTTGTTTGGCGGAGCTCGATGTTTCGGGCGGCAGCCGTGGGCATACCGACAACCATCTCTGTTAGGTGTTTGCCGTGCTTCGCGGGATCGGCACCGCCACGGATGCAATATCGCTTGAACCTCAAGAACGGCTAGAAGAGCGGGCTATTAGACCTCAATTTACTTAAGAGATGCCAATTTTTGCTAAGTAACCTTAAGAGTTTTGCTCGCCCGTCGGTGGCAAAACTACCAATTTTATCAAATTATTCCAAATTTTTCTTAGGGAGGGAGAGTTAGCGGTTTCGAGAAGATGACTAGCTGATACGCGTCTGCTGTTGCCCTGGTCTAATTAACTCGGGGCCCGAACGGCCAAAGTGAGAAAGTCTCCGAAAAATTCAGCGAGCCCTGGAGGAGGCCGGCACCGAATTCTGCAGAGGCGGGAAGGAGGCCAGGCGTTCGGCTGCGCGACGTTCCCCCAAGTAAGGGCAAACGAAAACGCTAGCCGTTGCGTTGGCTGTAGGCCGCCTCAGCCGAGTTTCTCGAGCAGCCTCCGTGCTTCTCAAGGGAGCTCGCGCATCTCGCGCGCGGAAGCGCCTCCTTCGAGTGCATTTTTGTTGCCCCCCGGGGCACCCGATGCCTCAGCCCTCGCGTGCATGCCGCACGCTTTTTTTCCGTAACGGCAGGCGAGCGATAGGGGCGACGTTGTTGTATTTGCGACGGGGCTTTCGCGGAAGCTCCTACGTCCTGTTGCCACGCGTTCGTAAACCATGGAAAACAAGCTTTTTTATCTCGCCGTCGCGCAGCTCTTCTCTGAAAATAGCCTAGGCTTTAGGTCTTACAGTTTCGGCGGCTCCGAGGGCCATGCCAGGAGTACGCGGATCGAAATAAGGACGGCAGCCAGCGCCGCAATCAAGATCAAAGGGGTTGGACTCAGTAGCAGGTTGGCCAGATCCAAAGTCGACATGTCGATCCGGTCGCATTCCTGGATCCCGTCGGGATATGTTGACTGTATGCCGTATGTGATTGCTCTCTTGTTCCTCTTCATGTTTGGCCCAGCGGTGGCGGCCACTCTGTCGGGTCAAGCCGACATCGTCGACGGTGACACGATAAAGGTCGGCAGCATCCCAGTCCGGTTTTACGGAATTGACGCCCCCGAGGGTCGGCAGACGTGCGAGCGGAACGGGAAGACCTATGGCTGCGGCAAACAAGCAACCAAGGCCCTAGCAGACCTCATCGCGAAACAGTCGGTCCAATGTGAGATCGTAGGGCGGGATGATTATGGCCGCGTTCTCGGCGTCTGCACCGTGGCTGGTATCGAGCTAAACAGGGCTATGGTGCGCAACGGTTGGGCTTTCGCCTTCGCCAAATACTCGGATCGCTATGTTCCTGATCAAGATGCAGCCGAAGCAGCCAAAGCTGGGCTATGGGCTGGATCATTTGTGAAGCCGTGGGAGTGGCGCTTGGGCCAGACCCAGGCTGCGGAGAAGACCCAGGCTTGCGCCATAAAAGGCAACATCAACAGGAATGGCGAACGCATCTATCATTTGCCCTTTCAGCAGTTTTATCGTCGAACCAAAATTGATGAGAGCAAAGGCGAGCACTGGTTCTGCACCGAGAAGGAAGCGCTTGAAGCTGGCTGGCGGCGGTCTCTGCGTTAGGGTTGTCGCGGTTCCACACGCTCTGCCCATGGCGCAGGAGAATCATTCGTGGCATCTCGATCTCCCACGGCTAGAGCGCGGACGGCCCCTCAAGGCCTAGTCGGCCACCAAGAAGCTCATAGTGACATAGACGATGCTGGCTTATTTCGCCCATGCCCGCTCCTGAAGGTAGGCGGCGAACTGGAAAGAAGAGGGAAAAGCCGACTACGAGCTATGCCTGCCCTTGGCACTTAGCGGAAGTCGACGTTGACCTCAGCATGTCCGCTAAGTGGCGCAAAGCGGACATTTGCTACGAGGCCGGCCGTTGCTTGTCGGGTGGCCTGAGGAAACAGTTCGATGCGCTTCGGCTCATTGGCCTATTCGGTTACTACAGTTCGTCGATTTTTTGCCTTCTTCTCCGCGGCGGCCCTTTCGTCTGCTTTAGCCTTCTCCTGAGCCGCCGTCTTCTCTACGGCGGCCTGTTCGTCTGCTTTAGCTTTCTCCTGAGCCGCGGTCTTCTCTACGGCGGCCTGTTCGTCTGCTTTAGCTTTCTCCTGAGCCGCGGTCTTCTCCGCTTCCATTTCTGCGGTGGTTTTTCCTGCTTCGAATGCCCCGCCAAGCACCGCCACAAATTCGGACGCACGTCGTCCCACCGCGGTCGGCAACCCGATCTCGCCAATACCGCATAGGCATCCGATGAGTACGGCTGCGGTGCCGGAGTTGAGGAACGCCGAATTAAAACCACCGATGGTCACCACGACTGCCTTTGTCGCGAACAGTAACCCAACCACCACGGTGAGCCCCGCCACAAAGAGTAGACGAATGCTCGGATCGAGTGAGTCCTCCTCGAGCCTCGCCAAATCCCAAAAGCTCAACTGTTGGCGCCGAATCGAGAACGAGAGCCAAGTCCCAAGAAAACTTCCGGCCACCATACTGACGAATTCGCGATACCGATGCAGCAGGTCGGGCACCCCCGGCCCATAGCGGCAATACAAATAGAAAACGATTGCGGGCACGCCAAAAACAAGCGCCCAGGAGCCCAGGCGCTGGATGTACGCGTTTTTGACCATAGCGGTCTCACGCGTGACAATCTCGTCTTGAAAAGCCCTAAGAGCAACCCGCCCTAGTTTCACTTGATCCTGCTCAAGCGCCGCCCCCGCAAGCTCCGCGAGTCTCCCGAAGTACTCATCAAACTTCTCTTTGTTGCGTTTGGGGGAGAAGAGCACCCTAAGGACAGCAAGTGTGCGCTCAATTTCGATTTCCAGAGAGATGTAGTCGTCTGGGGGGGAGGTGTTTGGCACTACATGAAAGGTAATGCTGGGCCGCGCTCCGGCGCGATGCCTAGAGCGAACGGCATAGTATTTGCCATGCGATGGTTCGGGGGGCGCCATGCCGAAGCTAACGGTCGTGAATTCGTCAGTTGGCGTAGGCAAATTTTGGGTATTTTCGCTGACTTCCGCCTTCTGAGACGAGCCAGGCGTCGCCCTATTTTGCGTATTTACGCTGACGGTCATGGATGATTTCGCAGATTGGATACGCACGAAAATTTTTAGGGCTTACTTCGGCGGCCACCGTCCAATTTCCCCCAGCGGGCCAATGAGGTGACGAATTTTGTCGGCGTCGCTCAGGATCCGACTCGCCGATGCCTTTTTCTCCACTTGTTTATCGAGGGCTTTTATGGCCCGCTGCAACAGCTTGTCTTTCTCCGTGGACGCTTGCAGGCTCTTCGGAGCGTCGGCTGCCGCGAGGTGTTGTTCCGTGCAGCTGAGGATGCGCTCGGTGATGTGGGCGACGGCGACCATATCAGTTGGCGTTTGGCTGAGCAGATAGTTGCGTGCTTTGATGAGAGTCTTGAGGTGATTCTTTTCGATCTCATCCATGGCGGCTTGCCGCTATGCTTAGCTGGAGTACGAGCTACCAATGATTACGTACATAATATAAATTCTTGATTAGCGGGCAAAGATTAATAATCCTAAATTCTTCCAGGTTGCCAATTCTAAGAGGCTAACGATGCCGCCGTCGCGGAGTGCAACCGTTCCGCAGGCCGCGTGACCGTCCCTGAGGATGGGAGTGTTTGATTTGTCGGGGACCCGAGGGTTCTCAGAAAGGCGAGGAACCAAAACCCTCAGCCCACCAACGGATGCGCGCCGGAAAACTTCGCGAAGGAAGGCCGAGGAAAGACAACCTCAAGCGTCGTTTTCGTCGCGCGGTTTTCGCCCAGGGTGTAGACAACCGCGAGAGCGCCCTGGGCAAAACGCGTTAAACGGTTCGACCGCGCAGAACCGGATTCGGTAACGCGATGGACTGATAAGCTTGAATTAGTCCTGGGTTCTCCTGCCGTGCAACTTTCATTGCTTCGGTGAAGCTCACGGGTCTGCCGCTCGTGCGCGCCATACGGTCCTGAGTGTCGCGCACGGCTTTGTTCGATTCACGTTTGGCGCGCTCGCCTGCAATCATTTCCTCGGACGGCGGTAGACCCGCAAAACCGATTTCCACCAAAATCACCGCATCCGGCTCGCCTCTTCGCCGAACTGCAGGCAGCTGTCGACATCGGTCACAGATAGCTCCACCACCATCCCCTGCCGCTCCCCTTCAGCTCAGCAAACCAGCGGCAGATTGGATAGAGCAGGACGAGGACCACGAGCCAGACAAAGTAGACGCCCGTGAGACTTAAGCCGATTGCAGGCGTGCTCGTAAGGGCGCCAGTCATGGCAAAGGCTGTGGCGACGGCGAGCCCATGGATCAAATAGATGTGGACGACATAATAGAAGAACGGAACTTGTCCGAACGTGGCCAGCACGCGTGCGAAAGCGCCACGCGCGTACTCAGAGCAAGCTAGCAGCATCAGTGCGGGCCCTAGCGTCATCATCAGATAGAGCAGCGACGGCGGGTATTTTTCGCAGTTGAGGAAAGATAGGACGGTCGAAAGCAAACTCTCCTGAGCGGTCCATGGAGCCGGATCGCCATAAAGGTTGGTGGCCCGGAGGACGATGAAGCCTAAGGTCATAGCCGCGCCGAGCCTGAACAAAAAGCGCTGCCTCGCCTTCCCCTCAAGCTGCATCACCGGGCCAAGCAAATAGCCGGAGGCCATGACCCCGATCCATGGGATAAGCGGGTAAAGGACGTAGAGGTTGACCCCGTCGCCGAGAGCCACCGGACCGGGCTCATGTAGGACGCGCCAGGCCCAAGACGCTCCGCCGAACTCGTCAGCTCTAAAGCCATCAAGCAGATTGTGCCCGCCGAGCATGATGAGGGTCACGCCGGCCATCGCCCAGCGCGGCAGCCAGACCAGCGCCGCGAGTGCCACCATCGAGGCTCCGATCACGAAGATGACGCCTGCGGTCAGGCGGTAAAGCTCGACCTCGAACCTCCAGCCGAACTTGATCAGTGTGAGATCGATCAAGATCAGCCAAAGGCCGCGGATAAGGAGAAACCGGCTGAGCTCCTTGGCGCTCCTCCCACGGCCATAGAGAAAAGCCGAAAGCCCGGCGAGAAGGCTGAAAGTGGGCGCGCAAAGATGCGTGACCCAGCGGGTCAGGAAGAGCGCGGGTTCCAGTACATCGCGTGGATTGAAGCCACTGGTGCCGAAAAAGTCGCGCGTGTGATCTAAGGCCATGAGTGCCATGACCAGGCCGCGCAGGACGTCAATGGAAACGATCCGCGCCTGTCCGTCACGGCTCGTGGCAACCCGTTCGGCCAAGGGAATTGGCGGGACTTCAATCCGCTCCGAGGTACTTTCCCGATGCATCGTGCGGTGTAGTTAACTGGTCTAGAGCCTATTCGCCTAATCCGGGTGCAAAAAGGCCCCCCGGGGGGGGTTACCCCCCCGATCCGCGACATGCCGTCCGCAGCAAAAGCGAAGCGGCAGTCGATCACGGAGTTGGCGTTTAAGGCAGTTCCACGCCCTTGGAGCGAGTTACACAATCCAACCCAACTCACGGGCCTTGTCATTGGCCGCCTGCCAAGCGTCAGCGATTAGCGCGTAGTCATCACACTTGCTTCGCTGGCGTAGGATTAGCTGTGGCTGGCTCGCTGCCCTGTATTACGCGGCCGTGAAGCGCGCCGACGGCAGGCTGGCGATGATGTCCTTCCCGCGCACTTCGATGCCGAAACTATAGGTCGCGTTGTCGTTCACGCGGGCCACTGGGGGATGGGCTTACGCGGAACTGGGATATCCCGTACCGGCTAGGATACTCTTTGAGGAAAGAGTCCCGACCGCAGGGTGCCGGGGCTCGCGCTCCCCTCAAAGGAACACTGAAAACAGGGAAGGGCGGCGACGCCTACGGACGACTAATGATGCTCCCACCAAACCCGTTGGGTGGTCTAGCTCCAATGTGGTTGCGCCCGCTCCAATCGGCAAGGGGCGATCAAAATGACAAACGGCTTAACTTCGCAGACATTGATATCGACGCTGAGCAAGGTGCCGACGATCAAACTCATTTCGTCCGCGCGTGGTCTCGACAAGGCGATATCGAGCTAAGGCCCGACGACGCCCGTGCGCCTCAACAACCAAAAGACGATCGCAGAGACCCCAACAATAGCCTTCACGGCTGGCGATCTGCCGGGCGACGTTGTTGTCTTTGCAACGGGGCCTTCGCGGAAGCTCCCACGTCCTGTTAGCACGCGTTCGTAAGGCATGGAAAACAAGCCTTTTAGCTCGCCGTCGCGCAGCTCTTCTCTGAAACTAACCTAGCTTTGGGTCTTACAGTTTCGGCGGCTCCGAGGGCCAGGCCAGGAGTACGCCGATCGAAATAAGGACGGCAGCCAGCGCCGCAATCAAGATCAAAAAGGTTGGACTCACTAGCAGGTTGGCCAGATCCAAAGTCGGCATGTTGATCCCCCCAAAGTCGGCGTGCGGCTCAAATGCTCGTCCTACTAGAAGAGCGAGTCAATGAGGTAGGGAGGTTCAAAGCGAGCGCGAGTGGCGTGTCAGGCCCGGCAGAGGCGCTGTGCCGCCTAAGTCTGAGCCGTCACTGAGAAGCCGGAGCGCCAGTGCTATCCGGTTTGAGTTCCGCAGCAATCAGACCATCTTGTCCCCTGCCGTAGCGCAGAAGAACAGTCTGGCCTGGAGGCAGCTCAATAAAGCCGCAGCGTTTAAGCGTCTTGGTATCTCACTCCATCAACGATCTCGCGGCTCCGACCCGGTCAGGAGTCCGGCAACGTGAAGCCAATTAATCTTAGCCGCACTACCTTGGGCCGAGATTTCTTGCCTTAGGCGACCGATCGAAAGACAACAACTAGCCGGCCTTCTTCCGTCCAGCCTTTGGTTGCAACTGCGTGTCGATCTCCTCGAGATCGCCTGCTAGCTTCAACCATATCTCGGCTAGACTGGCTAACCTTCTTTTGTCGCCGGGAGACGCAGCAACTTCGGCGAGTCGGACGAGAGCGAGGGCTTGGCGGCGGCATTCTTCGGAGGAACTCGGCATCAAAACCTCCAGCCTTACTTGGCGGATTTGATCCAAAGCTCCACTGAAGAGTCAAGATCGGAACGACAAGTCAATCTTCGTGAGGGTCTCGCGCCTAATTGTCAGTGAGAACAGGGACCCGGGGCGTTATCGGGCGCAAGTTCCACCGCGATGAAACCGTTTGGTCCTCTGCCATACCGGACGAGCACGGTCTGGCCAGGTCTAAGCTCGGTAAAGCCGAAGCGGCGGAGGGTCTCCATGTGAACAAAGATGTCGGCCGTCTGGGGACCGCGGGTTAGGAAGCCAAACCCGCGTATTCGGTTGAACCACTTGACCGCTGCTCTTTCCCAATCGCTGTCGGGGGCTACGACAACCTGGGTGCGTTGCGGCAACTGCGATGGACGGATCGCCGTCGACTCGTCCATGCTGCAGACGTGGACGGCCTGCAGACCCTTCAGACTCCTCATGACTTCGCAGACCACGCGTGCGCCCTCACAGGCGGTCTGAAAGCCACCGCGTCGGAGGCAGCTCACATGGAGCAGAACTTCCGGAAGGCCCTGATCCGGAATGATAAACCCGTAGCCCTTTGATGGATCGAACCACTTAACAGATCCTGATATCTCGCAGATATCAGGGGTGGTTTCCTCGCCGCGTTGACCAGAGCCCTCCCACCGTGGCTGTTGTTTAGCCCCCATGGTGACTAGCGCCCCCCAAAATTCGAGCCAGCCAATGACACCGCCCGCGAGCCAGCTGGTTGCGTCGATGGCAACCGTCCACCATCAGAAGGGCACTTCACGCATCGACGCAATACGGTCTCAAACGATTCTTAGGCACTGTGCTGATTTGGCCACCAACGAAAGATCACGCTGTGCGATCAGATCGCAATCTGACGATCTACCAGCATGGCAAGGGACAAACTGGACCAGATCGGGGACTACGTAATGCGTACCGCCGTCGCTACGCGGCAGCCCTGCATCCGATGCGCTGGCAAGCCGCCTTTGCCACCAAGACGGATCGAACTTCATCGCCGGTTTTTGGCAGCACGTGTTCGTGTCGGACAAGCCCGTGACGAATAGCTTGATTTTAAATTGGGCTGGCGAAAGGGCGCCCTCGAAGGCGAAGCACATCCCGAGCTATCGCCGTTAGCTTGTTGAGCTGTGCACCGTTCCAAATCGGAGCAGCGGTGCTTTCGTCCGAGGAAAGTTTGTCCGCAGGGCCTTCCGTTTCCAAAGAGACGTCCCCACTGGCCGCCCGAACGGCAATTCGCCTCATTTGCCCCTATTATCGCCAAGCCCCCCCAACAGGGGTCGGGAAATATCCTCCCGGGAGGCCGTCCTCCCGTTAACGTAGTGCGTAAAGGAGGACGGTCTCCAAACGTGTGACTAGCGACAAGCCCAAAGGCCTCAGCAATGGACGGCGGGTGTTCTCGCGTTCTTAACAATGGCTCTACGGCAGGGACAGGCCCCGTAAAGCTCGTAGCGCGCCGACGTTCCCGGTGTTCGTCGCTAGTATGGTCATCGAAGTAGCCGGGAAAAACCTGGTACACTAATGTTCTTTGCGTGCCTGCTCCGCCTGCGGCTACGCTCAAGAGCACGGCCGGTCCATCCTCTTAGCGGCAGTCTAAGGGCACCCCTTCGGCCCATAGAACGCTGGCAGTTGCTCATGCTAACAACCATTGGTCACCGCGGTTCCGCGAGAGTCGCCACGTCGGCAGCGGTCGCAGTGCCGGGAACGAACTGAAGGGTCTCCACCTGGTGGGAATCCGGCGTTGGACCAGCCGAACCTGAAAACAACCCCATTGCACGCGCTGGAGGTCGAACTTGGCGCTCGGATGACGGCGTTTGCCTGTTATGAAATGCCGCTGCACTATTCTCTCGGTGTGCTCAACGAGCACCTTCATACGCGCGCAGCCGCAGGTCTGTTCGACATTTCGCATATGGGACAGATCGCCCTCCACCCGAGATCGGGTGATGTCGTGGATGCCGCTGTCGCTCTTGAGCGCCTCATCCCGAGCGATGTCGTGAGCCTGGAGCCGGGTCGACAGCGCTATTCCCTCTTCACCAGCGAGAACGGTGGGATCCTCGACGACATCATGGTGGCCAACCTCGGACATGATCTGTTGCTTGTTGTCAATGCGGCCCGCAAGGAAGGAGATGCAGCGCATCTGCGAGCCCAACTTGGGGATGAGTGCGATGTCGAACTGCTCGATCGCGCCCTTCTGGCGCTCCAGGGGCCAAAAGCGGAAGCAGCGCTCGCATCGCTTACGCCTGAGTGCGCCAGCATGCGGTTCATGGAGATGCGAACCCTGACGGTGATGGGCGCGGAGTGCAGGGTTGCCCGCTCGGGCTACACAGGGGAGGACGGCTTCGAAATTTCAACTCCCCCGGACATCGCTCGCGAGATTGCGGAGGAGCTGCTCGCAAATGCGTCGGTCGTGCCGATCGGGCTCGGCGCCCGGGATTCGCTCCGCTTGGAGGCCGGACTGTGCCTTTACGGCTCAGATATCGATGACAGGACGACGCCGGTCGAAGCGGGGTTGTCCTGGGTAATTCAGAAGGTCCGCCGCCGTGCCGGCGCTCGCACGGGTAGGTTCCCGGGAGCTGAGATCATACTTGAGCAGCTTGAGCACAGGGCGCATCGTCTTCGCGTGGGTCTGCGGCCAGAAGGACGGGCGCCTGTGCGCGCCGGTGCACCGCTCTTTGCGGCAGAAGATGCGGGCGTACAAATAGGTGCGGTAACCTCAGGTGGCTTCGGTCCCAGCCTCAACGCTCCGATTGCGATGGGCTATCTGCCAACCGCGCATGCGGTGCCCGGCACAAGGATCTTCGCCGAACTGCGCGGAAAGCGCGTGCCGGTCGCTGTCACGCGGCTTCCGTTCGTTGTACCAAAGTACCGGCGCGGTTGACCTGCCCACTACCTTGGAGGATGCATTGCTGAGATACACTGAGGAGCACGAGTGGCTTAGACTCGATGGAGACATCGCCACCGTAGGCATTACCCAGCACGCGGTGGAGCTCCTCGGCGACGTCGTCTTCGTGCAGCTGCCTGATATTGGCATCAAGCTTGCGAAAGGCGACAGCGCGGCCGTCGTCGAATCCGTGAAGGCAGCCTCGGATATCTTCGCGCCGCTCGCCGGCGAGGTCGTCGAGTTGAACCAAGCCATCGTCGACCACCCTGCGATCGTCAATACCGATCCGCAGGGCGCAGGCTGGTTCTTCAAGCTAAGGCTCGAAGACCCTAAGGCGATGGATAGTCTCATGGACGAGGCTGCCTACAAGACATTAACCGAATGAGCAGTGTGTACGCATGAGCTCCGCCGAAAAATACGAGCCGTACGATTTCGCCAATCGTCGTCACATCGGGCCGTCGCCCGAAGAGATGGCGGAGATGTTGCGCGTTGTCGGCGTAAAGACTCTCGATCGGCTGATCGCGGAGACCATGCCGGAGGTAATCCGCCAGAGTATGCCGCTTGATTTCGGCCCTCCGCTGTCCGAACGCGGCGCGCTCGATCGAATGCGGGCGACTGCCAACAAGAATCGTGTGCTGACATCGCTGATCGGCCAGGGCTACCACGGCACGATCATGCCGCCTGCCATTCAACGCAACATCCTCGAGAATCCGGCGTGGTATACCGCTTATACGCCCTATCAAGCGGAAATCAGTCAGGGGCGT
>Ga0315553_10000571_pt1 | contig 32136 bp, 28 predicted proteins | sample SalMarSW160140MG_FD_203099 | JGI IMG/M metagenome (GOLD analysis project Ga0315553, IMG submission 203099) | Salt marsh sediment microbial communities from the Plum Island Ecosystem LTER, Massachusetts, United States - Salt Marsh Sediment SW1601-40 ... | reverse complement strand
AGCTCGCCTGGCCGGGGCGCGAGAAGAGCTCCTGGTGGAATTGGAGATATTTGTCGGGCGCCAGCTCCTTGACCGCGACGGAGACGCGCGCCGCCTCCACCGAGCCGGGCGCGAGGATCGGGAACTCCTTCATCACCATCCTGAGGTCGGGGTTGGCCGAAAGCAGCGCCGTCATGTCGGAAACCGCGCGGCGGCAATAGGTGCAGTTGTAGTCGAAGAACTCGACCAGCGTGATCGGGCCGTCCGGATTGCCGAGCACCATCTGGTTCTTCGAGTCGAAGATCGTCGCCGCCTTCTCCTCGATGGTCTTGCTCTGCTGCTCGGCGAGCTGCTGATCGCGCTTCTTCTGCAGCGCCTGAGCCGCCTCGTCGATGATCTCCGGATTGGCGAGAATGTAGTCGCGGACGATCTTCTCGATCTCCGCCTTCTGCGCGGCGTCCATCTCCGCCCGACCGGGGTCGGTGAGGAAGGCCGCCGCCAGCAACGTCGCCGCTAACACCGCGGCAATGCTCAGAAATTTCGACATGGGTCCCATCCTTGCGCCCATCGCCTCAGCCGTTCGGGTCTTGGTAGCCGATAATGTCGTCCGCCTTAAGCCATCCGGGCGACCCGGTGGCAAATTTCGCCTGCGCCCGGCGGGCGAAGGCGTGCGCCACGTCGATGTCGCCGGCGATCAGATGGCCTTCCGCCGTGGCCAGTTCCGCCTCCGCCACCTTGCCCTGCTGCTGGTAGGCCATGGCGAGCTGCCGGTAGCCGATCTCCGACAGCGGCTCGGCGGTGATCCCGGCGCGAAGGTCGGCGACGGCGGCGCCCGGGTCGCCGGCCGCAAGCTCGGCGGACCCGAGCATGATGCGGATGAGCCCCGGACTCGGCGCCAGCTCGACGGCGCGCCTGAGCGGCGCGATCGCCTCGCGCGCCTTGCCCGCCTCGAGCAGGGTCTGCCCCTTCAGCTCGTAGAAATAGGGATAGTCCGGAATCTGCGCGATGAGCTTGTCGGCGGCGGCGACGGCGCCGCGGGTGCTGCGAGTGCGGTAGGCGACGATGGCGCGCGCATATTGCGCCGGCAGGCTCTTGTCTGACCGCGGATAGCGGCGGGCGACGGCATTCGGCGCCAGCGAGAAGCCGGCGAGCTTGGCGCGCATCATGTCGTGGCGGAACTGCAGAGAGTCGCTGTCCTTGACGTCCCAGTAGGGGCTCTTCCTGGCCGCCGTCTCGAGCTGATCCAGCCGATCGCGCGCCATCGGATGCGTCTGCGCGTAAGGGTCGGCGTAGCGCGCGGAGAGGATCTGCTGGTCGGCGAAGCGCTCGAAGGTGACGACCATGCCCTTCGCCGACTGGTGCGTGGCGTTCAGGAATTTGAGTGCGGCGCGGTCGGCGACATATTCCTGCTGGCGCTTGTAGCTGAGCAGTGTGCGCACCGCCACGCCCGACCCCATCATGGTCGCCGCAGAACCCATTCTGGCGCCGGCAGAGCTCCCCGTGGCGACGCCGGCAGCCGTGCCTGCGATGCCGAGAAGCCCGACCACGGAGCCGATCGCCTGCGCTCGAGCGATCTCATTGCGCAGCCGCTCCAAATGGCCGCCGGCAAGGTGGCCGGTCTCATGCGCGATCACGCCGATCACTTCGTTCGGCGTCTTCGACTGAAGCAGCGTGCCGGTGTTGATCACCATGCGGCGGCCGCTCGCCACGAAGGCGTTGAAGCTCGAATCGTCGACGAGCACGATCTCCACGTCGCTCGCGCCGACGCCGGCCGCGGCGAAGATCGGCTTGGCGTAGTCGCGAAGCAGCGTCTCGATCTCCGCGTCGCGGATGATGGTCAAGCGCCGCTGCTGCGCATCCGCGGCCGGTGCGAGCGCGACGCATGCGGCAAGGAAGAGCGGGAGAGCCGGTACGCGGCGAGAAGCAAAAAAGCTGGACGTCACTCGCGATATCCGATTTTTCCAAAGGCGCGTCCGAATCCCAGGCGGAACGCGGCAAATGCCCGGTCTGCCTAGCGAATCGAAGCGTCGAAAGAAAGGCAAGTTATGTTGAACGGGCCATGTTGAAGGTCTCCCGCCGCAGTCAGGTCGAGCCGTTTCTGGCGATGGACGTGCTGGCCGCCGCCGCCGCGCTCGAGGCGGCTGGGCGCACCGTGATCCATATGGAAGTCGGACAGCCGGGAGCGCCCGCACCCGCGCCGGTGCTCGCCGCGGCCCGCAAGGCGCTGAAAGGCGGCCGCCTCGGCTATACCGAGGCGCTCGGCATCATGCCGCTCCGCGAGCGGATCGCCCGCCACTATTCCGACTCCTACGGCGTCGATCTTTCGCCCTCGCGGGTGATGGTGACAACCGGCTCCTCCGGCGGCTTCAACCTGATCTTTCTCGGCGCCTTCGATCCCGGCGACCGCATAGCCATGGCTTCGCCCGGTTACCCGGCATATCGCAACATCTTGAAGGCGCTCGGCCTTTCTGCGGTGGAGATCGAGGTCGGCCCCGATACGCGTTGGGCGCTGACCGCGGAACACGTGGAGCGCGCGCACGAAGAGTCGCCGCTCGCCGGCGTGCTCGTCGCAAGTCCCGCCAACCCGACCGGCACGATGACCTCACCGGAGGAGCTGAAGCATCTGGTCGAGATCTGCGACGCGCTCGGCATCCGCTTCATCTCCGATGAGATCTATCACGGCCTCGTTTATGCCGGCCGCGCGGAGACGGCGCTTCGCCTCGGCGAGCACGCCATCGTCGTGAACTCCTTCTCCAAATATTACTGCATGACCGGCTGGCGCGTCGGCTGGCTGGTGCTGCCGGAAGATCTGGTGCGGCCTTTCGAGCGGCTGTCGCAGTCGCTCTACATCTCCGTGCCGGAGCTGTCGCAGAGCGCGGCCATCGCAGCGTTCGACGGCACGCCGGAGCTGGAGGCAGTGAAAGCGGGCTACATGCGCAACCGCAAAGCGCTCCTGAAACGGCTGCCGGAGATCGGCTTCGACGAGCTGCTCCCCGTCGACGGCGCGTTTTATGTCTACGCTTCCGTCGCGCGCTTCACCAACGATGCGCACGACTTCGCCACGCGCATGTTGCACGAGGCGGGCGTCGCCGCGACGCCGGGGACGGACTTCGACCACACGCGCGGCCACCGTTACATGCGCTTCTCTTTCGCCGGCACCGAGGAGGCGATCACCAAGGGCATCGAGCGCCTGGCGCATTGGTTGAAATGAATCTTCTCGGCGCGGCGCTGAGCGGCTTCCTTCTCGGCGGCAGCCTCATCGTCGCGATCGGCGCGCAGAACGCCTTCGTGTTGCGGCAGGGGCTGAGGCGGAAGTTCGTTCTGCCTATCTGCCTCGTCTGCTCGCTTTCCGACGCCATCCTGATCGCGGCCGGCATCGCGGGGCTCGGCGCGCTGGTGGCGCGATCCGGCACCGCGCTCATGGTGGTGACTGTCGGCGGCGCGCTCTTTCTCTTCGCCTACGGCGTCCGCAGCTTCGTGCGCGCGCTGAAGCCCGAGACGATGGAGGCAGCGAACGGGCGGACCGAGAGCCTCGGCGCGGCGCTCGCCGCCTGCCTCGCCTTCACCTTCCTGAATCCGCACGTCTATCTCGACACGGTGCTTCTGATCGGCAGCCTCTCCGGCCGCTACGAAGGCGTGGCGCGGATCGCCTACGGTGTCGGCGCTGCCACGGCGTCCTTCGTCTGGTTCTTCGGGCTCGGCTACGGCGCGGCGCTGCTCGCGCCGGTCTTCGCCGACAGGCGGGCGTGGCGCGTTCTCGATATTCTGATCGGTGTCGTCATGTGGGCCATCGCCGGCAAGCTCGCCCTCGGCGCTTTCGCGTGACGGGAGCCGGGAAGAGACACACAAACGCGCCTTGCCAGCGCGGCGCTAACCAGCGAAGAATCCCGCAAAACAAATGGAGGAAACGATGCGCGGCTTGATGCAGGAGTGGCCGCTCCTTTGCCACAAGATTCTCGACCACGCCGCATTGCATCACGGGGACCGCGAGGTTGTGACGCGCTCGGTCGAGGGGCCGATCCACCGAACGACCTATCGCGAGGTGCACTCACGCGCTCGGCGCGTGGCAAAGCGGCTTGACGAGGACCGCTTCCGGCTCGGCGACCGCGCCGCGACGCTGGCCTGGAACACCTGGCGGCACCTCGAGGTCTGGTATGGACTGCTCGGGCTCGGCGGCCTCTACCACACTGTCAATCCACGCCTTTTTCCCGAGCAGATCGCCTGGATCGTCAATCACGCCGAGGACCGGATACTCTTCGTCGACCTCACTTTCCTGCCGCTCGTGGAGAAGCTGCGCGACCACATGAAATCGGTCGAGAAGGTCGTGCTGTTGACCGACGCGGCGCACATGCCGGAGACGCCGCTCGACTGCGAGCCCTACGAGGAGTGGCTGGCGGCCGACGACGATTTCGCCTGGCGCGACTTCGACGAGAATACCGCTGCCGGCATGTGCTACACGTCCGGCACGACCGGCCATCCGAAAGGCGTCGTCTACTCCCACCGCTCCAATGTGCTCCATTCGCTGCTGGCGAACGGGCCGGATGTCTTTGGTCTTTCGAGCAAAGACCGCGTGATGCCGGTCGTGCCGATGTTCCATGCCAATTGCTGGGGGCTGGCGTTCACCGCGCCGATGGCCGGCGCGGCGATGATCATGCCCGGGCCGAAGCTCGACGGGGCGTCGCTGCACGAGCTCCTGAACGCCGAGCGCGTGTCCTGCACGGCGGCGGTGCCGACGCTCTGGCTGATGCTTCTCCAGCACCTGGAGACGAATGGTGGCGAGCTGCCGGATCTCGAGCGTGTGGTCATCGGCGGCGCGGCCTGCCCGCGCACCGTCATCGAGGCGTTCGAGGAGCGCTACGGCGTCCGTGTGCTGCACGCCTGGGGCATGACGGAGATGAGCCCGCTCGGCACCGTCTGCTCCTTCAAGCCCGAAGTCGCCGCGCTCGGCAGGGACGAGCGCTACGATGTCCAGGAGAAGCAGGGCCATCCGCCCTTCGGCGTGGAACTGGAGATCGTCGATGACCAGGGCAAGCCATTGCCTTGGGACGGCAAGACTTTCGGGTGCCTAAAGGTGAGGGGGCCGGCGGTTTCGCGCGCTTATTTCCGCGACGAGGCGGAAGTGCTCGACGAGGCCGGTTGGTTCGACACCGGCGACGTCGCCCACATCGACAAGAACGGCTACATGCGCATCACCGACCGCTCGAAGGACGTGATCAAGTCCGGCGGCGAGTGGATTTCGTCGATCGACCTCGAGAATATCGCGGTCGGGCACCCGGCGGTGGCGGAGGCGGCCGTGATCGGCATCCATCACCCGAAATGGGACGAGCGCCCGCTGCTGATCGTCGTGGCGAAGGGGGACGATCCGCCGAGCAAGGACGCGCTGATCGAGTTCCTGCGCCCGAAGGTCGCCAAATGGTGGCTGCCCGACGACGTCGTGTTCGTCGATGAGATACCTCATACGGCAACCGGAAAGATCAAGAAGACCGAGCTTCGCGAGCGTTTCCGCGACTACCACTTGCCTGGCGGCTGACTGGCGAGATATTCCGGCGGCATTGGAGGCCGCGATGCCGCGCATACGGCGAAACATCATGGTCCGGCGCTCGCGCGCCGCGGGATGGGCGCGGCTCGTGGGCGGCCTCGCGCTGCCGGTGCTCGTGCTCGGCGTCCTTGGCGTGCGCGTCGGCCTGGTGCCGCCCGTCGCGCTGGAGCCCGTGCTTGTCGCCGGCTTCGTGCTCGGTGTCGTGGCGCTTGCGCTCGCCGTCTATTCGCTGGCCGACATCTGGATCTCCGGCGCGGAAGGAGCGGGCTCGGCCTTCGCCGCCATCGTCTACGCCTCGCCCGTCCTCATCGTCCTCGGCCTCGTCATGGCGGCGGCAATCCTCTATCCGCGCATTTCCGACGTGACCACCGACATCGACGATCCGCCGCGCTTCGTCAGCTCGAAGGTTCCGCACGGCATCCCCGACGCCGACATGCTGGCGCGGCAGGAGTCCGGCTATCCCGACCTCGGTCCGCGCCTGTATCCGCTGCCGATCGGCGACGTATTTGCGGCCGCCCGGCGCGTCGTCGATTCGAACGGCTGGGCGGTGACGAGCGAGGCCCGTCCGGAGATTCTGCCGGCCGCGGCTTCGTCTGAGGATTCCTCTCTCGTGGTCGCCGAAGACGACCAGCTCACGAAGGCGCTCGCGGGGAAGACCGTGATGACGCAATCGCGCGGTGACGCCGCGCCCGTGGTTGCGCCGGTCGAGGGAACGCAAGAGTCGGTTGGAATCGCGGGACCGTCGGTCGGCAGCCTGGCGACGATCGAGGCGGCCGCGGCGACCCCGGTCTTCGGCTTCGTCGACGACGTGGTGATCCGCATGCAGGTCGCCGACGACGGGAGCACGCAGGTCGACATGCGCTCTGCGTCGCGCAGTGGCGTGCATGACCTCGGTGAGAACGCCCGACGGATAAAGTCGTTCTTCGCGAAGCTCGATGCGATCCTTCAACCGGAGCCGGGAGCCGCGGGCTCAGGCATCGCCTCGGCGGGCCAGTAGCGCGAGCCAAGTGCCGGCGGCCCGTCCGCGGCGACAACACCGCGGGCAACGAGATCCTCGAGATGCGCGAGTACGGAAAGTCCGGCCGCGCCTATGAGCCGGGGATCGAGCGCGGAATAAACGCGAGCGACAAGCTCCGGGATCGTGCGGTCACCACGCTTGAGCCCGTCCAGGATCGCCGCCTCTCGCATTTTGCGATGCGTGCGAAGCGCGCGCACATAGTCCGGTCCGTTCGGGATCTCCGCGCCATGCGCCGGCAGATAGAGGCGCTCCGCCCTGGCCTGGAGCTTGTCGAGCGAGGTCATGTAGTCGGCCATTGAGCCGTCGGGCGGCGCTACGATCGTCGTCGACCAGCCCATCACGTGGTCGCCGGAAAAGAGAAGGCCCGCGTCCGGCCACGCGAAAGCGAGGTGGTTCGCCGTGTGGCCCGGCGTTGCGATCGCCGTGAGCCGGTAGCCGTCGTCCTCGACCGTCTCCCCGTCCGCGAGTGCCTCGTCCGGCATGAAATCGAAATCGCCCGCCGCGTCGAGCATGGCTTGCTCGCCCTCGCGTGCGGGGCGTGCAGGCCTGTGCGGACCAGCCGCAAGGACCAGCGCTCCGGTCTGCTCCTTGAGCAGCCGCGCACCGGGGGAGTGGTCGCGATGCGTGTGCGACACCAGGATATGGGCGACACGGGCGCCGCCGATCGCGGCGAGGAGCGCCTCGATATGCGAGGCGTCGGCAGGGCCCGGATCGAGGACGGCGAGCGCGTCTTCGCCGATCAGGAAGGTGTTGGTGCCGCGGAACGTGAAGGGCCCGGCGTTCCCGGCGGTGACGCGGCGCACCCCGGCCGCAACGGCGATTGGCTCGTCGGTTGGCGGGTCGAAATCGAAGTTGAATTGCAGCGCCACGCTTGCCGGCTTCTTGCTGGTTTCCGACGCGCTCTCTATAGGGGACGAGCGACGTGAGGAAGGGCGGAAGAGATGAATGTCATTGCCGAAAAAGGGCCTTTGGTCGATCGCTTCGTTCCGGGCGACGCAGCCGGGCGGGTCGCCGCGCTTTTCGGGCTCGCGATCGTCGGCAGCCTGATCCTCTGGGCATCTGCCAAGGTCCATGTACCGTTCTGGCCGGTGCCGATGACGCTGCAAACCGGCGCGGTTGCGCTGATCGCCGCCGCCTACGGTTCGCGCCTCGGCCTTGCCACGGTCGTTCTCTATCTCCTTGAGGGCGCCATCGGTATTCCGGTGTTCTCCGCAACGCCGGAGCGCGGCATCGGGCTTCCCTACATGTTGGGCACGACCGGCGGCTTCCTTGTCGGCTTCGCGGTCGAAGCCTTCGTGATCGGATGGCTCGCCGAGCGCGGCCTCGACCGCAATCCGCTGAAGCTCTTCGGCGTCATGATTCTCGGCGACGCCATTGTGTTCGTGCTTGGGGTGGCGTGGCTTGCGTGGTTCGCCGCTCTGGCATCGGGTGCGCACGGCATCGGACTCGCCGCGGCGTTTTCGAACGGCGTCGTGCCTTTTGTCCTCGGCGACATTGTGAAGCTCGCGCTCGCAGCGGCGCTCGTCTCCGCCGGCGCCCGCCTCGTCAGGCGCTGAGCGGCGCTTCCGGCTCCTCGGGAATCCAACCCTCGGCAATTCCGTAGCAGGCGTGGAGCGTCCTGCCGGCGTGCATCAGCGGCGGACGCTCGCCGGTGCAGATCGGTTCGCGCTTGAAGGCGCAGCGCGGATGGAAGGGACAGCCGCTCGGCGGATCGAAGGGCGAGGGGAGCTCGCCTTCGAGCTTCGTCTTCTGCTGCCGCTTCTCCGGATCGGCGACCGGCGTCGCCGAAAGAAGCGCGCGCGTGTAGGGATGGAGCGGGCGCTGGAAGATATCCGCCACGGGCGCGATCTCCACCGGGTGGCCGAGATACATCACCATCACGTCGTCGGCGACGAAGCGCACCACGGAGAGATCGTGGCTGATGAAGATGTAGGTCAAGCCGAACTGGTCCTGCAGGTCGGCGAGCAGGTTCAGGATCTGCGCCTGGATCGAGACGTCGAGCGCCGAGACCGGCTCGTCGAGGACGACGATCTTCGGCTCCAGCATCAGCGCGCGGGCGATCCCGATGCGCTGCCTCTGCCCGCCGGAGAACATGTGCGGATAGCGCCCGTAGTGCTCGGGACGGAGCCCGACGCGGCGCAGCATGTCGAGCGCCTTCGTGCGCCGCTCCTCGGCGCTCAGGCTGGTGTTGATGACGAGCGGCTCCTCCAGGATCGAGCCGACCTTCTGCCGCGGATTGAGCGAGCCGTAGGGGTTCTGGAACACGATCTGCACGGTCTTGCGAAGCGCACGGATCGCCCGCCGGTCGGCGCCGCCCACATCGACTCCGTCGATCACGAGCGACCCGCCGGTCGCCGGCTCGATCATCGTGACGAGCCGCGCCAGCGTCGATTTTCCGCAGCCGGATTCGCCAACGACCGCGAGCGTGTGCCCGGACTCGACTCGGAAGGTCGCGCCGGCGAGCGCCCGCACGACGGCCGGCTCGCGGAACGCGCCGCGGCTGACCGAATAGTCGCGTTCGAGGTCGGTCGCTTCGATGACCACGCTCATGCCGCCTCCTGCCGCGCGTTGCGCGGATAATGACAGCGCGCGCTGCCGAGCGCGCGCGGTTGCTTCGGCGGCGCGACCTTGCGGCAAACCTCCGTGGCGAATGTGCAGCGCGGATTGAACAGGCAGCCGCTCGGGCGGTCGCCCTGACCCGGCACAACACCGGGAATGGCCGGCAAGCGATCGCTTGTCGCGCGGTCGGGGAGCGCGTCGAGAAGTGCTACCGTGTAGGGATGATGCGGCTTGGCGAAGAGCCCGCCCACCAGCTGCTGCTCGACCTTCTGGCCCGCATATTGGACGACGACGCGCTGCGCCGTCTCCGCGACGACGCCCATCGAATGAGTAATGAGGACGAGACCCATGCCGGTCTCGGTCTGCAGCGTGACGAGGAGGTCAAGGATTTGCGCCTGGATCGTCACGTCGAGCGCGGTGGTCGGCTCGTCGGCGATGAGAAGCTTTGGCCGGCAGGAGATCGCCATCGCGATCATCACCCGCTGGCTCATGCCGCCGGAGAGCTGATGCGGGAAGGCGGCGAGCCGACGCTCTGGCTCGGGAATGCCGACCTCGTTGAGGAGCTCCACCGAACGCTGCCGTCGCGCGGCGCGGTCCATGCCGAGATGCTTCTTCAGCGCTTCGCCGATCTGGAATCCGACCGAGAAGCACGGATTGAGGCTCGACATCGGCTCCTGGAAGATCATCGCGATGTCCTTGCCGATCAGCGAGCGCCGGCGGTGGGGAGAGAGGGCGAAGAGATCCTCGTCGCCGAAGGTGAGGCAGTCGGCGGTGACCGTCGCAGTCTTCGGTAGGAGGCCCATGACAGCGAGCATGGCGACCGACTTGCCGGAGCCGGACTCGCCGACGATCGCGACGACTTCGCCGCCGTCGACATCGAGATCGACGCCGTCGACCGCCGTAAACGGCCCGGCCGCGGTGGCGAAGGTGACGGAGAGGTTGCGGATCTCGAGAAGGGGCATCAGTGTGAAGCTTGGAGTTCCGGGGTCGCTCGACTATATAGAGACATGAAAGGATGTCCTCATGGCTCCGAAACCCGAAACACTCATTGAGCCGACGGAGCCGACGCGTCCGCGCCCCCGTCCGGGTTCGTTCGGTCCGGCGCCGTCCTACTAGGCAGTCGCTTCTCGCCGAGCGCTTCACGTAGAGCATTGATGGCCGTCTCGGCCTCCTCTCGGTGCTGGTGGATCATCTCAATATAGTCCCGATACATGTTTGCCTTCCGCTCGGCGTCCGTTAGGGCGCCGTATTCCTTGCTCCTCAGATCCTCGATGAACCGGTCGAGTGTATCAAAGTGATGGTAGTACTGGACGACCGGTCGGATCACGTTCTTCTCGAGTATTTGAATGTGCTCGACGATCGACTGGAAGACTGTCGAGCCGGCTTCGCGCGGAATGAAAGGGGTATATTGCGGCTCACTTTCGATCTCGTCGGCCACCGTCTCGTAATCGGCAAGATCGAACAGCTCGAAGCGCAGCCAGTTGCTTTCGATCTCCGCCATTAGCGCGCGCTCGACGTCCGCCACCCTTTCCTGCCGCAGGCTGTAGTCGCGCTCCCGGGCGATCTCGCTCGAGATGAACCAACCGACGATCGTCACGAGCGGCACGATGAAGGCGCTGAGGAGCAGGAAAAGTGGGCGCGGCAGCTCGCTTCCGCCCCCGAGATCGGATTCGGCAAGCCGCATCACGATGGCGACGACGACGAACAACATCCCGGCGGCCGTCGAAGCCATGAAGACCGTCCGCCAAATCGGCGTTCGATCGGGCGTCCTGACGATGGCCCAGGCGCCGAAGCTCAAAACGGTCGCACCGACCGCCGCGACGATCGCCGGCTCGACGAGCCATGCGAAGTCGAGGTCGGGGAGGGAGCTCAACGTCCTCAGCTCCGCTTGAGTTTCGGGTCGAGCGCGTCGCGCAGTCCGTCTCCGACGAGGTTGATGGCTAGAACGGTGACCAGGATGGCGAGGCCCGGGAACGTCACCACCCACCAGGCGCGCAGGATGAATTCGCGTGCCTCGGCGAGCATCGTTCCCCATTCCGGCGTCGGCGGCTGCGCTCCCATGCCGAGAAAGCCGAGCGCGGACGCGTCGAGGATGGCGGTGGAGAACGAGAGCGTCGCCTGCACGATGAGCGGCGCCAGGCAGTTGGGCAGGATGGTCTTCACCATCAACCGGCCCGGACCGGCGCCGGCAACTCGCGCCAACACGACGTAATCCTTCGTCTTCTCGGAGAGCACCGAGGCGCGCGTCAGCCGCACGAAATGCGGCTGGTAGACCAGCGCGATGGCGATCATCGCATTGGTGAGCCCCGGCCCGAGCACGGCGACGAGGACGAGCGCCAGAAGCAGCGAGGGAAAGGCCAGGATGATGTCCATCAGCCGCATGATCGCGATATCGACCCAGCCGCGGAAATAGCCGGCGATCAGGCCGATGATGATGCCGCTCGACAGCGCCACCGCGACGACGACGATGCCGACGAAGAGCGACAGCCGCGAGCCGAAGATGAGGCGCGAGAGGATGTCGCGCCCGATCGCGTCGGTGCCGAGCAGGAACTCGGACCGCCCGCCGGCTGCCCAACTCGGCGGCACCAGCTTGGCGTTAGTGTAGGTCGCCGTCGGGCTGTGGGGTGCGACCAGCGGAGCGAAGATCGCGGTGAGCACCAGGAGCACGAAGAAGATGAGGCCGATCAGCGCGCCGCGGTTCTCGGAGAAATAATGCCAGAACTCGGCGAGCATCGCGCGCCGCGCGATACGGGCCGATTCGGCGACGTGATTGGTGGCGGCGATATCGGCCATGGCCTCAGTGGTGCCTGATCCGCGGGTTGATCAGGCCGTAGAGCAGATCGACCCCGAGATTCACGAACATGATGATCGCCGCGATGATCAGAAGCCCGCTCTGGATGACCGGGTAGTCGCGGCGAAAGACGGAATCGACCATCCATTTGCCGACGCCCGGCCACGAGAAGATCGTCTCCGTCAGGATCGCGCCGGCCATGAGCACGCCGACTTGGAGGCCGATCGTGGTGACGACCGGGATGAGCGCGTTCCTGAGTGCGTGGAGCCCGACGACCCGGAACGGCGAGAGCCCCTTGGCGCGTGCCGTGCGCACGTAGTCCTCGCTGAGCACCTCCAGCATGGCCGAGCGGGTCTGTCGCGCGATCACCGCGAGCGGGATGGTGCCGAGCACGATTGTCGGCAGGATCAGATGGCTGACCGCGGACTGAAAGGCGCCGGGCTCTCCGGACAGCAACGAGTCGATCAGCATGAATCCGGTGACGGTCGGAAAGAAGTAGAGCAGCGAGATGCGGCCGGAGACCGGCGTCCACGCGAGCATCCCGGAGAAGAGGATGATGAGGAGAAGCCCCCACCAGAAGATCGGCATGGAATAGCCGATGAGCGCCACTCCCATTGCCGTCTGGTCGACGATCGAACCGCGCTTCACCCCGGCGACGACGCCGGCGGGCACCCCGAGCACCACGGCGAACACGATGGCGCAGAGCGAAAGCTCCAGCGTCGCCGGGAAGAGCGTCAGGAATTCCTGCAGGACCGGTCGTTTGGTGACAATGGAATTGCCGAAGTCGCCGGTGAGGATGTGACCGAGATAGTCGACGTACTGAACGACGAACGGCCGATCGTAGCCGAGATCGTGCATAACTTGGGCATGCCGCTCCGGGGACATTTCGTGTTGCCCGGTCATCAGCATGACGGGATCGCCAGGCAGCAGCCGGATGAACGAGAACGCGATGAGGGAAACCCCGAGGAAGGTCGGGATCAGGACCGCGACACGCCCTAAGAGGAATCGCAGCATGCTGTGCTGCTATGTGCCGATGGCAGACATGCTGCCCCCAAGAGAAGTTTGGAGCGCCCCCGGGGAGAGGGCGCTCCGGCTGGCCCGAAGGCTATTCGGCTATGTCGACATCGTCAAAGCGATGATAGCCGAGCGGGTCCTGGACGAAGCCTGAGACCTTCTTGCTCATCGGCATGAAGACCAGCGAGTGGTCGAGCGTGTCCCAGGGCGCCTCCTGCTTGAAGACGACCTGCGCCTGCTCGTAGAGCTTGGCGCGCTCGGCCTGATCGGAAGTCTCTTTGGCTTTCGTGACCAGGTCGTCGAACTCCTTGTTGCACCACTGAGCACGGTTGTTGCCGCCGACTGCGTCGCAGCCGAGCAGCGTGTCGAGGAAGTTGTCCGGATCGCCGTTGTCGCCGGTCCAGCCCAGCATCACGGCGCCGTCGCGATCCTTCGCCTTGGAGAGGTTCAGGTATTCGGCCCATTCGTAGGTGACGATCTCGACCGTAACCCCGACCTTGGCGAGGTCGGCCTGCATCACCTCCGCCGCACGCCGAGCGTTCAGCATGTAGGGGCGCGCGACGGGCATGGCCCAGATCTTCATGGACAGGTCGGTGACGCCGGCGTCCTCAAGCATCTTTTTGGCCGCCTCCGGATCGTACGGGTCGTCCTGGATGGAGTCGTTGTACGACCACATCGTCGGCGGGATCGGGTTCTTCGCGGGCGTCGCTGCGCCCTGGAAGACGGCGTCGACGATCGCCTGCTTGTTGATCGCCATGTTCAGCGCCTTGCGAACGTTCACGTTGTCGAAGGGCGCCTGCGTCGTGTTGTAGGCGAGATAGGCGACATTCAGGCCTTCCTGCTGCATGACCTGCAGATTCGGATCGGCCTTCAGACCCTCCACGTCAGCGGCATTCGGATAAGGCATGATGTGGCACTCGCCCGCCTTCAGCTTCTGCGCACGTACCGAGGAGTCGGTAGTGATGGCGAAGACGAGGTCGTCGATCTTCTGCTTGCCGCCCCAATAGTCCGGGTTGGCTTTGTAGCGGATCACCGCGTCCGGCTGGTAGGCGACGAACTGGAACGGGCCGGTGCCGATCGGCTGCTGGTTCAGCTGCTCCTTCTTGCCGTCGGCCTCGAGCTTGTCGGCGTATTCCTTCGACACGATCGAGGCGAAGTCCATGGCGAGGTCAGCGAGGAACGGCGCCTCCGGACGGTTGAGGGTGAACTTCACCGTCATGTCGTCGACCTTCTCGACGCTCTTGATGAGGTCGGGGAAGCCCATGCCGTCGGAATATCCCCATTCCGCGCCGGCGACGTACTGGTTCCACGGGTTGTCGGCATTGAGCTGCCGGTCGAACGAGAACACCACATCGTCGGCATTGAAGTCGCGGCTCGGGGTGAAGAAGTCGGTCGTGTGGAATTTCACGCCCGGACGCAGGTGGAATGTGTATTCGAGCCCGTCGTCGGAGACGTCGTAGCTCTCGGCGAGGCCCGGCGTGAGCTCGGTGCTGCCGTGCTTGAATTCCAAGAGTCGGTTGTAGACGGTGCGCCCTGAAGCGTCGAACGTCGTCCCCGCCGTGTAGAGCGCCGCGTCGAAGCCCTCGGGGCTTGCTTCGGAGCAGTAGACGAGCGTCTTGGCCGATACGCCAGCGCCCGCGAGAGCCGCGAGGCTGACGCCGAGGAGCGTCGCCTTCACGATGTGCTTAAGAGACATACAAAAGCCCTCCATTGTGAAAAACCGAAGCTGGACGCCCGGCCCAGCCTCCACTGCCGCTAGGTAAGGACGGATTGCGGGGGGAAATCAACCGCGATCCGGTGGAAGTCGAGCCGGCAGCGCCGGCTTTCCCGGGGATTTTCGGCTCGGCGGTTTTGCCTTCGGTTGAGGGGAGTGTGGCGCTCCATGTGGGCGCGCATTGGTCCGTCGTGGCGTCGCACGGAGCTTCGTTGGCTCATCCGACGACAGGTGCCCCCTCACGTTCAAGTGACGCCGCCTGCCGCGGTGCACCATGCTGCTCGATCGATCTCGTTAGCGGCGTTGCCGAGGCCGCGCGCGCTTGCGATGCCCGGGGGCAGCGGCTATATCCGCCCGCCTTGGCGGAGCGTAGCGCAGCCTGGTAGCGCACCTGCTTCGGGAGCAGGGGGTCGCAGGTTCGAATCCTGCCGCTCCGACCATTCCCGATCGTCGCGAAGCGTGCAGACGGAACCTCCGGGGGACGAACCCGTGGGCTTCGTTGCCGCGGGCCGGACGAGAGGCTATATCGCCCGCGACCTAGCGCCATGGGGCGTAGCCAAGTGGTAAGGCAGCGGGTTTTGGTCCCGCCACCCCAGGTTCGAATCCTGGCGCCCCAGCCAGCGCTCCTCACTCGAGCACTTCGTTCGCGGCCCCTGGCGCCCTACTGCCTCGTCACACCTGCGCGGCCACTTCGCTGCACCAGCCCCTTTTCCTTCGCCGCGCAACGGGTGAAACTCCTCTCGGGTTTGCGACAGGGAGCCGTTGGATGGCCGAAGAGGCCGATTTCGTAACGCTGGTCGAGGACGAGGTCGCGCCGGCATCGCCAGAGTTGCCGCGCTGGAAGGTGGCGATCGTCGACGACGACCAGGCCGTCCACACCGGCACGCGCTTCGTGCTGCAGGACTTCCAGCTGCATGGGCGCGGTCTGGATCTTTTGTCGGCGCGCTCCGCGGCGGAAGCACGCGAGCTCTTCCGTTCGAATCCGGACATGGCCGTCATCCTGCTTGACGTCGTCATGGAGACGGAAGGGGCGGGGCTGGAGCTTGTCCAGTTCGTGCGCGAGGAGCTGAAGAACGAGACGGTCCGCATCATTTTGCGCACCGGCCAGCCCGGGCAGGCGCCCGAGCGCCGGGTCGTCGTCGACTACGACATCAACGACTACAAGGCGAAGACGGAGCTGACCGCCGACAAGCTCTTCACCACTCTGACCGCGGCGCTTCGAAGCTACGAGCAGCTCCAGAGGCTGGTGCAGACCCGGCGCGGGCTGGAGATCATCATCGACGCCGCGGCCACGCTCTTCGACGAGCGCTCGCTGCAACGCCTCGCCGAAGGCGTGCTGACGCAGCTCGCCTCGCTGATGGCGGTCGAGTGCGCCGGCATCCTCGTTCTGCGCGAGGTGAACGGCGTCGACGGTCTTTCCGTTCTCGCCGGCTCCGGTAGCTATCGTGACTATGCCGCTTCCGATCAGCGTCGCTCGCTCGAGCCGGAGCTGACTCGGCTGATCCACGCGGCGTTCGAAGGCCGCTGCCACGATTTCACGCGCGGACGCTACATTCTCTATATCGGCACCGGCAGCGGCCGCGAGGTCGTAGCGCTGATGGATGCCGACAAGGAGCTGACCGACACCGACAAGGCGCTGGTCGAAGTCTTCTGCAGCCGCCTTGCCGCTGCCTTCGACAACGTCACGCTCTACGAGCAGCTCGAGCGCGCCAACCTGCGTCTGGAGGAGAAGGTGGCGAAGCGCACCGCCCAGCTGCTCGCCGCCAAGGAGCGGCTCGAGAACCAGAGCGAGCGGCTGAAGCGCGCCAACGCCTTCAAGGGCGAGGTGCTCGGCACCGTCGCGCACGACTTGAAGAATCCGCTGAGCGTCATTCTCGGCCGCTCAGAGATGCTGAAGGAGCTTCTGTCGAAAGAACCGGTCCCGGAGCAGCAGGCGACCGACCAGATCGAGCACATCCGGCAAACGGCGCGCCGCCTGACCGCGCTGGTCGAGGATCTGATCGCCGACGCGCGCGCCGACGCTGTCGACATCTCCGTCAGATCCTACCAGCTCGATCTCGGCGTGCTCGTGTCGGAGGTGTCGGAGCACAACCGCAAGCTCGCGCTCGCCAAGGACCAGGACCTCCAGGTCTCCGTCGAGCCCGGGCTTCGCGTCTCCGGCGACACCGAGCGGCTGCGCGAGGCGGTCGACAATCTGATCTCGAACGCGGTGAAATACAGCCCGCTCGGCGGCCGCATCGACGTGAGCCTGAAGCGCGAGGACGGCGAGGCGGTAATCCGCGTTGCCGACGAGGGGCCTGGCCTCTCCCCCGAGGACGCGGACCGTGTTTTCGGCCGTTTCCAGCGCCTTTCCGCCAAGCCCACCGGCGGCGAGAACTCTACCGGCCTCGGCTTGTCCATAGCCAAGCGCATCATCGACCTTCACAACGGCCGTATCTTCGTGGAAAGTCGGGGTTCTTCGGGCGGGGCGGTCTTCGCCATCGCGTTGCCGCTCCACGATGAATTGGATTTGGAATGAGCCAGCAGCAGAACATCTTCGTGGTCGACGACGAGGCCGCCGCTCGCGACATGATCGGCGACTATCTGAAGATGCACGGCTTCGACGTGACGCTTTGCGATGGCGGGCCGTCGTTGCGCACTGCCGTCGGCAAGGCTAGGCCGGACCTCGTCGTGCTCGATCTGAACATGCCGGAGGAGGACGGGCTCTCGCTCATCCGTTTCCTGAAGCAGTCGGGGAACGTGCCGGTGATCATGCTGACGGCGACCGCCAGCCCGATCGACCGCGTCGTCGGCCTCGAGCTTGGCGCCGACGACTACCTCGCCAAGCCCTGCGAGATGCGCGAGCTTCTGGCGCGCGTGCGTTCCGTGCTGCGGCGCAGCACCGTCGCCGCTCCGGGCGCTGCCGGCACGCCGAACCAGACCGTCAAAATGGGCACCAAGTGGCTCGACCTCGACGCGCGCTCGCTGCGTGACGAGGAGGGAAACGAGCATCCGCTGACCGCCTCGGAGTTCGGGCTCCTGAAGGCGTTCGCGGAGAACCCGAAGCGAGTCCTGACCCGCGAGCGGCTGCTGGACCTGGCGCAGGCGCGCGACTCCGAAGCCTTCGACCGGGCGATCGACGTCCGCATCACCCGCATCCGCCGCAAGATCGAGCCCGATCCGGCGCACCCGCGCGTGATCAAGACCGTGCGCGGCGCCGGCTACGTCTTCTCGCCCGACGGCGGCGGGGACGGCGCCTAGATTCATCCGCGACCTTGACGCGGCGCGCGCTTGCTTTTCGCCGCGCGCGCGGGCAATAGTCGCCCGACCGACAGAGGTTGTCTCGATGAGTGGGATCAGCTCGTAGCGAACGGCGCCGCTTGACCGGCTCTTGAGCCGGCCGTCCCGCATTCTTTCCCGTCGGTCTTCTCATGGCATTTCTGCGCAATGACGCGATCAATCGCGTCAACTTGCATTCCGGCATCCAGGCTCTGGCCCAGGGCGCCGGCGGTATCTTCTTCCTCGTGATCCTCCTCCGCGCCGGCGTCCCGATTGCGGTGGCGCTCTTGGCGCAGGCGGGCATCCTTGCCGGCCGCTTCGTGCTTCGGCCAGCGATTCTCCCGCTCGCCCGGCGCTACGGGCTGAAGCCGCTGCTCATCGTCGGCACGGTCGGTCTGGCACTCCAATATCCGCTGCTTGCGGAAGTCAGGGGTGTGGACCGCGCGTTGCTCACGCTGTGCATCGCGACATCCCTCGGCGAGGTGTTTTACTGGGTCGCCTACAACGCCTATTTCGCAGCGCTTGGCGATGCCGAGTTCCGCGGCCACCAGATCGGCGCGCGCGAAGCCCTGATCGCCGTCGTCAACATCATGGCTCCGGCGCTTGGCGCCCTGGCGCTGGTGACGGTTGGCCCACGATGGATGTTCGCTGCCGTGGCCCTCGTGCAGGTGGCTGCCGCGATTCCGCTTCTTCGAGTGCCGAATGTCATGGTTAGGCCCGCCGCCGCCCGGAGTCTTCCGCCGGGCGCGGTTCGCCGTTGCGCTGATGGCGCTCGACGGATGGTTCGACGCCTACTTCCTGCTCGTTTGGCAGATCGCGCTCTTCGTCGCGCTGGAGGAGAGCATTTCCGCCTATGGCGGAGCCATGGCGGCAGCGGGGCTGGCAGGCGCCGTCGGCGGCCTCCTTCTCGGCTGCCATGTCGATGCCGGACGAGGGGGCCGGGTGGCGCTCTTCGCCTTTACGGCCGCCGCCGCCGTCGTGCTGCTGCGAGCCGCAAGTCTCGATTCGCCCTGGCTCGCCGCCGGCGCCAATGCGCTCGGCGCCCTGGTCATGCCGCTTGTCATCCCGCCGCTCGCCTCGGCCAGCTACAATCTCGCCAAGGCCTCACCCTGTCCGTTGCGCTTCCAGATCGCGACCGAGGCTGGCTGGGACTTCGGCTGCGGAACGGCGTGCCTCGGCACGGCGGCCTTGACCGCTGCTGGTGTGCCGCTTTCCGTGGCGATCCTGCTGGCGCTTCCGGGGATCATGGCCACCGTCGTCCTGCTGCGACGACACTATTCGCCGGCTGCAACTGCGGTGCGTGCGGCAGGAGGGGTCTCCACCGAAGGCGCCGGCAGCGCCTGAGATCGTCGGCAAATGTTTCTTCCCGGGCCCTCGGGAAGAAACATTTCGCCTGGCGACGAAACACCTTTCCACGACCGGCGAAAACACGGTGAAAGGGCCGGCGTCTACACCTTCTCGCCATAGGGGGAGCCAAGGGCTCCGGAGGGTTTAGAGATGATCGAGTCGCGCAAATTCGTTGCCGTCGGGATCCTGGTGGGCCTTGCCCTGATCATCGCCGGCCTCATCCTTTCTCCGTCGAACAGCGGCGCCCACGCGGCCGCCAACCGGACCGACGTGGACGCCATTGCCGATCGCATCGGTGGCGCGTTCGCCGCGGTCTCCGAGGCAACCGCCGACCCGACGCTGGCCGACGTCGCCGCAGCGCCTGCGCCGAAGGGCGACCGCGAGATCTCCGGCTGTGCTGCCGAGACCTGGCCGAACATCGACGCTGGCTGCCTCGCCACGACCGATGGCCGCCCGGCGCACCAAGTCCGCACCATCACCGTTGGCTATCAGGCCAACCAGTCGACCACCGTTCTCCTGCGAATCCCGTCCGAGGTGATCGCGCAACGATAGGAAACCACCAACCTGTGACGGCCCCGCGATGAACGCGCGCGCCGCAGTACCCCACCTCCCGCCCGGCGCTTCGACCGCATCTCGCCCCCCTCCGCCCCCCTCTGGTAAGATCGGCGAGCGCCGGGCGTGGGGACCCGGCCGAAGTGCTGGCCGAGGCGCAGGAATGCGGATCACCTACAAGGTCTTTCTGGTCGGCGGCATTCCGATCACGATAGCGGCGGCGATTGCGCTCGCCGCCTTTGTGCTTTTGAACGAGGCCGATCGCGCCCGCTCAGGGGCCGTGCTCGCCGGCACGATCTATCGCAATCTCCTTTCCGCACGTGCCTCGCGCGACGATTTCCTCGAGACCACGAGCGGCGAGCGCACGCGTCACTACGAGCTGTTTCTGACATACGCGGAGCAGGCGCGCTTCGATCTGATGCGGCTGTCGAGCGTCGTCCGCGACGAGGCCAACGTCGAATCGGCGAAGGCCGCGATCGATTCGCTGCAGCGCTATCGCGAGAACATGCGTCGCCTGGTCGACGTGACCGTGCACAACGATGGGCTCGTCTCGGAGATGGCCGAGCGTGCCAACACGCTCGTTCGCCTGACCGACGAGGCACGTGAGCGCCAGCACACCTCGAACGCCGATATTGTCGAATCGCTCGCCGAGGGCGATCGCAAGCTGCGACTTGAGCGCGACATCGTCGACCGCGCAAACACCTTCAACGCCGTGGTCGCCAACGTGGCGCTCTATCGCGCGCGGCCGAACTCGCTGGCGATGGCCCCGGCGAGCGCGGCCAACGACCGTTTCACTTTCGAGCTCAGCCAGCTGACGAGCGCCGCCGCGCGGCTGACGGAGGCGCTGAAGCCGGCTGGCCTCGACAAGGAGATCGCAGAATTCAACGAACTCCTCGACGCCTATCAACGCAGCGTCGGCGCAACGCCCGCCGCCAAGGTGGCGAGCGACGGCCCGCGCGTCGCGCTGACCGATTGGATCGAACGGCTGATCAAGGTCCACGCGACCGAAACGGGCGCGATCCACGATGAGGTCACGGAGCTTCTGACCTATTCGGTGCAGTCGGCTGAGACGGAGCGCGCGACGCAGGATATCGCGATCGAGACGCTGAAGCTTTCCAACCAGACGGCGGCGGCGCTCGCCAATCGCGACCGGGACGCGATAAGGCAGGTTCACGCCGCCAGCATCGGTTTGAGCAAGCTCATGTCGTCGATGCCGATCTCGCCGCTCATCCAATCGGAGATGATCGACGCGCTCGATCAGTGGCGCCAGGGTCTCACCACGGCGCTCAACGGGTTGAACGAGCAAAGCCGCATCCTCGACGAGATGGACGCCACCACCCGCCGCATGATCGCCGGGGCGCGCCTCCTGAACGAGAGCCTGACGCGAAACGCCGAGCAGATCGGCGCGCTGGTGCGCAACATTCTTCTCTTCGGCGCCGCTGTCGGCCTGCTGCTCGGCTCGGTGACGGGGATCGCCGTCGCCCGCTCCATCACCCGTCCGCTGCGCCTCCTGCAGACCCGCATGACCGAGCTTTCTGAGAACGCCCGCGCCGGCCCGATCGCCGAATTCAACCGCCGCGACGAGCTCGGTGACATGGCGCGCGCCACCAACGTGTTCATCACCGAGATCGGCCGTCGCGAGCAGGCGCTCAGGAAATCGAAGGACCGCGCCGATGCGGCGCTCGCCGAGCTGCGCAAGACGCAGACCGACCTGATCCAGGCGGAGAAGCTCGCCTCCCTCGGTCAGCTCGTCGCCGGCGTTGCGCACGAGATCAACACGCCGCTTGGGATCGCGCTGACCACGGCGACGCTGCTCGGCGACGAGGCGAAGCGCTTCGGCGAAGCCGCCGCCAGCGGCAAGCTGCAGCGCTCCGTGCTGGAGCGGTTCGTGGAGCGCATGCGCGAGGGGACGCAGCTCCTCTTCGGCAATCTCTCACGCGCCGCCGATCTTGTGCACAGCTTCAAGCAGGTGGCGGCCGATCAGGCGAGCGGCGAGCGCCGCCCCTTCCACATGGACGCCTGGCTGCAGGATCTGCTGACCAGCCTTCGGCCGATCTTGCGCAAGACCAAGCACGAGGTGCAGATCGAATGCCCGCCGGGCGTCGTCGTCGACACCTATCCGGGCGCCCTCGGTCAGGTGCTGACCAACCTGATCACGAACGCGGTCACGCACGCCTACTCGCCCGAGCACGTTGGCCATCTCTCGATCCGCGTCAGCGAGCCCCGGCTCGACACCGTCCGCATCGTTTTTGCCGACGACGGAAAGGGCATCCCGCCGGAGCATATGGGCAAGGTCTTCGATCCATTCTTCACGACCGGCCGGAGCACCGGCAACACCGGCCTCGGGCTTCACATCGTCTACAATCTCGTGACGAGCCGGCTGCAGGGCCACGTCAACCTCTACAGCAAGGTCGGGCGCGGCACGCGCTTCACCATCGATATTCCGAAAGTGGTTGGCGACGCCGCGGACGTCGCGCCAGAACGGCGTCTCCAGCTCGAGGGAGCATGAAGCTTATGCGAATTGTGATGGCGGCCGTCCTGGCGTCGGCCTTGGCGGCTTGCGCGACCGCCGCGACCGGGAAGACGCTGGTCTACTGCTCCGAAGGCAATCCGGAATCACTCAACCCGCAGATCGTTTCGACAACAACGGGCCTCAACGTCGGGCGGCTTTTTTTCAACACGCTTGTCGCATTCCCGCCCGGCTCCACCGAGCCCGTGCCTTCGCTCGCAGAGTCCTGGACGATATCCGACGATGGGCTCGAATACGTGATCCATCTCCGTCATGGCGTGAAGTTCCATTCCAACGAGAGCTTCACGCCGAGTCGCGAGATGAATGCCGACGACGTGCTTTTCTCCTTCGAGCGGCAGTGGAAGGAAGACCACCCGTACCACGAGGTCGGTGGCACCAACTACGGATACTTCAAGGACATGGGGATGCCGGATCTCCTGCAGTCGATCGAGAAGCTCGACGACTACACCGTCCGCTTCCGCCTGAACCGCCCGGAGGCGCCGTTCATCGCCGACCTCGCCATGCCCTTCAACAGCATCCAATCGGCCGAGTACGCCGACCAGCTCATGAAGGCTGGGACGCCGGAGAAGATTGACGAGGAGCCGATCGGTACCGGCCCGTTCGAGTTCGTCAGCTTCCAGCCCGATGTGGCAGTGCGCTTCCGTGCCTTCGATCAGTACTGGGAGGGTCGCCAGCCGATCGACACGCTGGTCTTCTCGATAACTCCGAACGCTGCGGTCCGCCTCAACAAGCTGAAGTCGGGCGAGTGCCACGTGATCGCTTTCCCGAGCCCGGGTGACCGCGCCGCCATCGAGTCCGATCCCGATCTGAAGTTCCTCGAGCAGGAAGGCTTCAACATCGGCTATCTGGCCATGAACACGACGCGGCCGCCCTTCGATGACGTGCGCGTTCGCCGCGCGGTCAACATGGCGGTCGACAAGGAGGCGATCATCGAGGCCGTGTATCAGGGCGCTGGCGTTGTCGCCAAGAACCCCATCCCGCCGACGTTGTGGTCCTATAACGACGACATCGAGGACTACCCGTATGATCCGGTCGCGGCGCAGAAGCTGATGATCGAAGCGGGGCTTGCCGAGGGCTTCGATACCGATCTTTGGTACATTCCCGTCAGCCGCCCCTACAATCCGAACGCCAAGCGAGTCGCCGAGCTGATCCAGTACGATCTCGCCAAGATCGGCATCCGCGTCACGTTGAAAACCGACGACTGGGCCGCCTATCGCACCATCGTGCAGAACGGCGAGATGTCGATGGCGCTCTACGGCTGGACCGGCGACAACGGCGACCCGGACAACTTCCTCGACGTGCTGCTCGGCTGCACCTCGGCGCGGATCGGCGGCAACAACATCGCGCGCTGGTGCGACCGCGACTACGACAAGCTTGTCACGGAGGCGAAGCGCATCTCCGACCGCGCGGAGCGCACCAAGCTCTATCGCGAGGCGCAGGTGATCTTCCACGACCAGGCTCCGTGGGTGCCGATCGCGCATTCGGTGGTGTTCATGGCCACGCGCGCCAACGTTACCGGCTTCAAGATGGACCCCCTAGGCCGCCACGCCTTCGAGGGCGTGGATCTGAAGGAATAGCGCGGCGACACCCGGTAGACCCGCCGGGGGATGCGCGCGGGCTTGTGATCTTGGCTTCGCCGACCAGTCCGCTATGCTACACGCCTCACGGGTGATGCGGCGGGAATATATCGGGCCGATCCAGCCTGGGAAGCTGCCGTCTCGATAGACCTGCCTGCGTGAGGTCGATCGATGTCTGAGAACGCCGGCGAGCACGACGATGCAGGGTGGAGCGACGCGCTCCGTAGCCTGATCTTTCCGGCATCGACCCTTGTCGTGTTTGGCGTCGTGTTCGCCGCCACGTTGGTCCTGTGGACGGATTTCCGTCCGCTCGCCGCGGCGCAGGACGCGATCCTGAACGAGCACATGAGCGAGCAGGCCCGCGATCGCCCGCCGCCCGCCCCGCCCGGCCGGGTCTATTTCGTTGCCTTCGACGAGACGGCGTGCCTGGGCCTAGCTATCAGCGAGACCGAGTGCCAGATCAGCGGGCCGATCGACCGGACGTATATCGCGAAGCTGCTGGAAACGGCGCATCTCGCACACCCGGCCGCGATTCTGTTCGACATCGTGCCGCTCGCTTTGGAGGGCGGATGCGATGAAGGCGATCCGACGCCCACGCTGATCGAGGCGATCCACGAGGTCTCGCAGGATACGCCGGTCATTCTGCCACGCGCTCTCGTCGGCGCCGGCGCGTCGAAGGCGGACGGAAGAACCTTCCTCGACCAGTGCCCGCTCGCGCCCGAGGTCGAACGGGATTTCCTGCGCGGTGACCGCGTGTTCTTCGGCCACGCGATGCTGGAGCCGACCCCGGACGGTGGCTCGATCGGCGCGATCGCGCCGTGGGTCGTCGCCGACATGGTCGGGCGGGGGCCGAACGGCCTCGGCAGGGGCTCGCTGCAGCGGCGGCGCATCCCCGCCGTCAGCCTTATCGCGGCGCTCGCCATGGAAGGGCACTCGCCGGCAGAGATGTTCAAGATGCTGCAAGCCTCCGGGCTTGAGACGCGCTGGCGTGGTGACCCGGATTATCCGAGCGCGCCGAAGCCGCTCGAATATTGTGCCGGCGGCCACGGCGCCTGCCGACTCGCCATCACGTCGATGTCCGATCCGCCCGAGCCGTGGCGGCTCAACTTCCGCTTCAGATGGGACCCGACGTCCCCGCGCGACACGGTCGCCATCGAGCGTGCCCAGACGCTGACGGTCATCGGCGCCGGCCGCTTCAATGACCTGCGCACCGAAAAGATGCACGCCGAGCATTCGGTCATCATCGCCGCTCCTACGCTTCCCGACTACAAGGACATCCATTTCACGCCTATCGGTCCGCAGCCGGGCGGGATCGTTCACGTCAACGCGCTCTTCAGTTTCACCAACGATTCGTTCCTGCGGTCGCACTCGCCGTTTGAGAACTTCCTCGACGAGCTGAAACACCTCCTCATCTTCACGCTCGAGGCGGTCGTGCTGGCGCTGCTTCTTGCCTGGCTGCTCGTGGCGCTGGTGAGATGGCGGAAGCGCAGCCTCTCGCCGCTGCACTCCGTACATATGATGTGGCCGATCGCGCTCGGCGGCCTCGCGATCTACGAGATGCGCGGTACGTGGGGCGCCATGCACGAGGATTTCGATCAGGGCGTCCTGTCCTTCTCCATCGTCGCCATCGTGATGGCGGCCTTCGAGCTCCGCGTTGCCGCGGAGGATGCTGCGCATGTGCTGAAGCCCTTCATCGTGCGGGGTCTTGGGCGGTTTCGTTCCGCCCCGGCGAGCCCGGCGAAAGGGGCCAGCGAAACGGAGTCACAGCCATGACTTCAACGAGCCGATTCGCCTTGCGCGGGCTTTGCCGCGCCTTTCCTCTGGTCGGAGCCTCACTGCTCTGCTCCGCCGCTCACGCCGAGGAACCGGGGGTCGTCGGGCAGATCGTCTTCATCGAGAAATCCGACGCTGGCAGGTATGTCCGGCGCATATCGTCCGATTCGCCGAACGGCGAGGAGATCGGAGCGGGTGACTATATCCATGGTGACGATCGCCTGGTGTTCTTCAAGATCAGGCTGGACATCACGCTTTGCGATCAGCCCGCCAGCCGCGACGCGCGGCAGATCGCCGAGCCGACCAACGTTCTGCTGCCGCCGGACTGCGACGATCCGGATCGCGTCCGCCGGACGCTCTATGTGATCGGCGGCGGCTACGCGAGCAACGAGGTGTTGCCGAGCGAAAATCAGAGGGTGGTGGCGATGATTGACAACCCTCGGGAGGCCCTGACGGCGGCGCCGACCAGCCACACGTGGGGCGGGGGGCATGATGACGCCCTGGCCTGGGAAGCCGTCGCCGGCTCGTCCGACTGCGGTGCGTTTGAAGAGTTTCTAAAGACCTATCCCAACTCCTTGTTTGCGCAGCTCGCAAAGTTGCGGATGACGCAGATATGTGGCGACGACAGCCAGCTCATCGCGTCGGTGTCTCCGGCGCTGGTACCGGACCGGACCGGGATGATCTTCCCCGATTCCGGCGTCCGCCAGCTCACCGAGGCGGAGGTGAAGGCGCTCTCGACCCAGGACCTCAGGTTCGCACGAAGCGAGATCTTCGCGCGCCAAGGCTACAAGTTCGAGAGCCCGGAGCTCGACAGACATTTCCGCCAGTTCTCCTGGTATCAACCAACCGATGTGACCCCACAGTTGAGCCAGATCGAGATGGACAATGTCCGCCTGATCCAGGCGGAGGAGGCGCAGCGCTGAGGATGCCCGCGCCGTCCCTGGGCGGGGGGCCGGGGCCTGAGGCCTACCTTCCGACGTGACGTCGAGGCGGCCCCGTTCTCGCGCCGGCGGTGGCCGCTAGGAATCCTCGTCGGCTGTCAGGTGGTGCGAATAGAATTCGCGTTTTGCCTCGTACATCCGCGCGTCGGCGCGCTTCGCGACCTCCTCGAGGCGCTCGCCCGGCACCGCGGTCGCGGAGCCGAGCGAGAGATTGAGCGGCGCGGCAGAATAGAACTGATTGTTGAGCTCGACGAGGTTCTGGATGGTCTCCATCATCGTCTCCGCCTGACGCTCGTCGGTCGCGGGCAGGAGGACGGCGAACTCGTGGCCGCCGATCCGCGCTGCGGTGCGCGGCTTGTCGACGGCCTTGTTCAAGACCTCGCCGACACGGCGCAGAAGCGCGTCGCCGGCCGCGTGGCCGAGGCTGTCATTCGTCGCCTTGAGGCCGTTAAGGTCCACCATGATGAGGGTGACGGGGAAATGGGCCTGACGCTCCAGCCGGTTCAGTTCGTCGACGTAGAAGGAGCGGTTGTAGAGCTTGGTCAGGACGTCGTGCTTGCCGAGATACTCCAGATAGGCCTCGGCCTTCTTGCGCGCCGTGATGTCGGTTAGCGCCACCTGCACCAGCGACCAGTCGTTCTCATAGCCGGGAAGCACGGAGAACTGCAGGTGGACGTGGAGCTCGCTTCCGTCGAGCGCGTAGTTCACCACCTCGCGCAGCTGAAAGAGCTTGCCCTCCCAAAGGTCGATGAGCTGCTCACGGAAGTGCAGCTCCATGTTGTCGCGGAACACCTCGTTCAGTCGATTGAGCAGCGTGTTGCGATCGGGCGCGAGGAACATCTTGAGCGTATGGCGGTTCACGTCGAGCACGCGAATCTCGCTCAGGCAGCGCCGCACGAATTCCGGATGCACGTCGGTGAAGACGCGGAAGTCGGATATGCCCCGATCGCGGAGCTCGTCGAGCAGCCGCTTGATGCTGCTGAAATCCTCCACCCATAGCGACACTGGTGAATGCTGGAAGAGCCCGCGCGCATAGGTCTCGCTGGCGGCGAGGCGGCGGCGACCGATCTCACGCTCCGTGACGTCTTCGACTGCGAGCAGAACCCGCCCCCAGTCCTCCTAGTAGCCGGGCAGCACGCTTCCCTTCAGCTGCACGTCGAGCCGCCGGCCGGAAAGCGTGTAGTTGACTGTATGGCTGACGAATTCGGTGCCGCCCTCCCAGAGCTGCACCAGCTCTTCGATGTGGTGCTCCAGCATGTCGTCGCGGAACACGCTTTCGATGTTGTCGACCAGATGCTTCAGGTCGCGCGCCTCAAAGAGCGACAGCGTCTTGCGATTCACCTTGATGATGCGGATCAGGCTGGCGCAGACCTTGGTGCGTGAGGGATCGGCGATGAGGTGCTCGCGCAGCGACGTCATGCCGGCCTTGCGCCACGCCTCGAACAGATTCTTGACGGAGCTAAAGTCTTCGAGCCAAAGCGAAACCGGCGCGAGATGGAACATCTCGGCATCGTCTCGGAGGTCGCTTCTCAGGCGGTCGATCGCGTCTTCGAAGTCGTGGGCAGGCTGTGGTTGTGCCATGGCGGTCTCTGGGAGCGAACGGTGAAGATTTCGCAGAGCCCGGTTAAGAATGCGCCAACAACCCAAGCGAGAAGCATCGAGGTCCGCGATCGTCTTTTGGGCACCCGCCGAGGCTTGCCGCGCCCCGGCATCGCGGATTAGCTGTGCGGCTCGAGCGACGCGAGCACGCCATGAAGCCCACGAATTCCGTCTATACGGGCCTTCCGACGACCATCTTCGAGGAGATGAGCCGGCTGGCGATCGCCCATAAGGCGGTCAATCTCGGCCAGGGGTTCCCTGACGTCGACGGGCCGGAGGACATCCGCCGCAAGGCGGCCGAGGCGCTGATCGAGGGGCCGAATCAGTATCCGCCGATGATGGGCGTGATGGCACTGCGCGAGGCCGTCGCGGCGAACTGGAAGCGGTTTCACGGGCTTGAGGTCGACCCGGCGCACGAGGTGCTGGTGACCTCAGGCGCGACCGAGGCGCTCTCCGACGCCATCAACGCCATCGTCGAGCCCGGCGACGAGGTGGTGCTGATCGAGCCGCTCTACGATTGCTTCCTGCCGCTTGTGAAGCGGGCAGGGGGCGTTCCGAAGCGCGTACGCGTCACGCCGCCGAAATGGGCGCTCGACGCCGAGGCGCTCGCCGCCGCCTTTTCGCCGCGCACCAAGGCTGTGCTTCTGAACAACCCGCAGAACCCGGCGGCGAAGCTCTCTTCGCGCGAGGAACTGAAGCTCATCGCCGACCTTTGCCTCCGCCACGACGCCTATGTCATCGCCGACGAAGTCTACGAGCACATCGTCTTCGATGGGCGGCGCCATGTTTCGATGCTCTCGCTCGAAGGCATGCGCGAGCGCGCGATCGCGATCGGCTCGGCCGGCAAAAGCTTCTCGCTGACCGGCTGGAAGGTCGGCTATGTGACGGCGGCGCCGGCGTTGCTCGACCCGATCGTCAAGGCGCACCAGTTCACCACCTTCACCACACCACCCGACTTGCAGAAGGCGGTCGCCTACGGGCTGGGCAAGGAGGAGAGCTATTTCAATGCGTTGGCGGGTGACCTGGAGAAAAAGCGCGACCGCCTCGCACGCGCCTGCGCAAAGCTCGGTATGGGCGTCATCGCCTGCGAGGGCACCTACTTTCTCACGCTCGACATGAGCCCGCTCGGGTTCGACGGCGACGACGCGGCGCTTGCCAAGCGCCTTACGGTCGAAGCCGGCGTCGCCTCCGTGCCAGTCTCCGCCTTCTACGTGACAGACGCGCCGAAGAGCTTCCTCCGCTTCTGCTTCTGCAAGCGCGACGAGGTGCTCGACGAAGCGGTCGAGCGCTTGCGGAACTGGTTGAAGTCGGCGCGCCGATCGGCCGCGTAGGCATGAACCCGAAAAGTGGTAGCGGGTTTTCCGAAGAGATCACGCAAGCCAAGAAATCTAGGAGAACGGCCGATGCCGATCAGAGCTCTCGTCTGGGGCGAGAACATCCATGAGCGCGAGAATGCAGTGGTTCGCGAGATTTATCCGCACGGCATGCATAACGCGATCGCGAACGCGCTGCGGCAGAACGCAGATATCACCGCGGAGACCGCGACATTGGAGGAGCCGGAGCACGGGCTTCCCGAGGCGCGCCTCGACGAGACCGATGTGCTCCTATGGTGGGGCCACAAGGCGCATGGCGAGGTCACCGACGCCGTGGTCGAGCGCGTCGCCCACCGCGTCTGGGAGGGGATGGGGCTGATCGTGCTCCATTCCGGCCACTTCTCGAAGATTTTCAAGCGCGTGATGGGGACGCCGTGCAGCCTGAAATGGCGCGAGGCGGGCGAGCGCGAGCGGCTCTGGGTCATCAACCGCAACCACCCGATCGCAGCCGGCCTGGGCGAATGCGTCGAAGTGCCGATGACGGAGATGTACGGCGAGCCGTTCACAGTGCCGGAGCCGGACGAGACCGTGTTCATCTCCTGGTATCAGGGCGGTGAGGTGTTCCGCTCCGGCATGACCTGGCGGCGGGGCGCCGGGCGCGTCTTCTACCTCTCGCCCGGCCACGAGACCTATCCGATCTACCATCAGCCGGAGATCGGCCAAATTCTCAGGAACGCGGTCGCCTGGGCGCACAACCCGCTGCCGCGCTGGAAGAACATCGACGACGCGCCGAACGTTCCGACCGAAAAGGCGCCGGAGAAGATCGAAAGCCGCGGGCCGCATCTCCATGCTCCGGGCGAGGCGGGTTTCCGATGAAGCAGGTCCGCATCCTTCTGCTCGGCACCGGCGCGATGGCCGACCGGCACGTGCACTTCTTCAAGCAGGTGCCCGGCTGCACCATAGTCGCCGGCGTGGATATTTCGGCAGAACGGCTGAAGGCCTTTTGCCACGAGCGCGGCATCGAGAAGCGTTTCACCCATCTCGAAGAGGCGATCGCCTGGGGTGAGTTCGACGCCGTCACCAACGTGACGCCCGACGCCGTCCACTACTCGACCACGATGCGGCTGATCCAGACCGGCAAGCCGATCCTTTGCGAGAAGCCGCTCGCGCCGACTTATCCGGAGGCGCTGGCGATGACGGAGGCGGCGGAGCGCGCCGGCATCGTCAACATGGTCAACCTGCGTTACCGCGGTCTTCCGGTCATGCAGAAAGCGCGCGCGCTGGTCGAGGACGGCGTGATCGGCGCGGTCCGTCACATCGACGCGGCGTTCCTGCATTCCTGGCTGGTCGGCACGCATTGGGGCGATTGGCGCACCGAAGAGCGCTGGCTTTGGCGGCTTTCGAGCTCCCATGGAAGCAAGGGGGTGCTCGGCGATCTCGGCATCCACATCCTCGATTTCGCCGCCTACGTCGCCGACCAGATGCCCGCCTCGATCCACTGCCGCCTGAAGACCTTCGCCAAGGCCGAGGGCGAGCGTATCGGCGCTTACGGCCTCGACGCCAACGACAGCTTCGTCATGTCGATCGAGTTCGACGGCGGTGCGCTCGGCGTGGTGCACGCGACGCGGTGGGCGCCGGGCTACGCCAACGCGCAGAAGCTCGGCATCTACGGCACCAAGGGCGGCCTGGAAATCTGGTTCGAGAGCGAGAAGATGGGGCTGACGCTTTGCGCCGGCGCGGATGTCGACACGCAGACCTGGCGCGAGGTTAAGTGCCCGCCGGTCCCTCTCACCTACAATACGTTCGTGGAGGCGGTGCGCACAGGCGAGAACGCGGAGCCGAGCTTCCGCCGCGCCGCCGAGCTGCAGCATGTGCTCGACCTGGCGTTCGAGTCGGATCGGCTCGGAACGTCGCTGAGCGTCGAACAGACGAAGGGCGTGGAGCCACAGAAGGAGGCGGTCGGCTAGAGTGCCTCCACGCGCAGACACGGAGACGAAGATGATCGAAGGGTCCTGCCACTGCGGCGCGGTGAAGTGGGCGTTCAACGGGCCGCTGGAGAGCACCACCGCGTGCAACTGCACGGTCTGCCGCCGCTACGGCACGCTGTGGGCCTACGGATACGAGGGCGAGGAGATCGAAGTCGCCGGCCCGACCAAGGTCTATACACGAGGGAAGCGTCCAAATCTGGGCTTTCACTTCTGCCCGAACTGTGGATGCGTCGCGTCCTGGCGTGGGACATCGGTTGGCGAGGACGGCCGGCAGCGCATCGCCGTCAACCTTCGGCTCGTCAACGACCCGGATCAGATTTCCGCACTGCTCATCGACCACTTCGACGGTCTCGACAAGTTCGACGACCTGCCTCGTGACGGCAAGTGTGTGAAGGATATGTGGTTCTGACCCGCCGTCAGACCATTTCGAACAGCGCCGGGGATTGGAGAGATGCTGAGCTGAGCTCCGCCGCGCCGCCTCTCCGGCATGTGCCGGCCCGGCCCTGGAGATGGGTCGTCCTGGGTGGCGCTGCCGGCCGAGGGATAGGTTTTGCGAATTGTGACAACCTCGCGCGTCAGGTTGAGCGCGCCGGCGGAAGCGTGGCGGCATAACGACGACAAAGCGCCGGGCTGGCGATCAAAAA
>Ga0315553_10000569_pt1 | contig 32213 bp, 38 predicted proteins | sample SalMarSW160140MG_FD_203099 | JGI IMG/M metagenome (GOLD analysis project Ga0315553, IMG submission 203099) | Salt marsh sediment microbial communities from the Plum Island Ecosystem LTER, Massachusetts, United States - Salt Marsh Sediment SW1601-40 ... | reverse complement strand
ACGAGGTGATGTGATGGCGCGTGCGGAGATCGAGAAGGAGGTGGATCGGCTGATCGACGAACGGCCCGGCCGCGAGCTCCTGCACGTGCCCCATGACGAGGCGGCCGTGCAGGTGCACGATCGCGTCTGGCGCTCGGCGGGGACGACCGCCAGCTATCTCGTCGACTGCGGCCGCGAGCGCGTGATCGTGAACTGCGGCATGGGCTTCGAGGCGCCGCACCACCAGCATCTCTTCTCGAACGTGCACAAGGGTCCGACCCGCTACATCATCACGACCCAGGGGCACGTCGATCACGTCGGCGGCGTCTCGCGATTCCGGGAGCCCGGCACGCTCTACGTCGCGCACGCGAACAATCCCCGCTGCCAGACCGACGACAAACGCATCGCGAAGTTCCGCGCCGGCACGGCGCTCACCTGGTTTCCCGAGCTCCCGAGAAAGATCGCCGACCTCCTGAAGCGCTATCCGGACGCCAGGCCCGTGCAGGACGTCCCCACGCCGGACGTGACCTTCGAGACGCGCATGCGGCTCCGGGCCGGCGACCTGGACCTCGAGCTGATCCACTGTCCCGGCGGCGAGACGATCGACAGCCTGGTGGTCTGGATTCCGGAGCATCGGGTGGCGCTCGTGAGCAATCTGTTCGGCCCGCTCTTCCCGCACTTCCCGAACTTCAACACGCTGCGGGGCGATCTCTACCGCTTCCCCGTTCCCTACCTGGAGAACGTCGATCGCGTGCGGGAGCTCGGGGCCGAGATTCTCGTCACGGGTCGACACCTGCCCATCCTCGGCGCCGAGCTGATCGACGCCTGTCTCGCCCGGATGCGCGGCGCGGTCGAGCACGTCCACGAGCAGACGCTGGCACTGATCAACGAGCACAAGAGCCCGTACGAGATCATGCGCAGCGTGTCGCTCCCGCCGCATCTCCGGGTCGGTCAGGGCTACGGAAAGGTCGAGTGGGGGGCACGCACGATCTTCGAGGCCTATACGGGCTGGTTCCAGCGGCGTTCCACGGCCGACCTCTACGCGGCCGACCCGGCGGAGGCCACGGCGGTGCTCGCCGGGCTGCTCGACCCGGAGGAGGTGCTCGTGCTCGCGCGCGCCCGACTCGCCGCCGGCGATGCAGCGACCGCGATTCGGATCGCCGAGGCGGTGCTGGCGCGCCGCGAGCATCGCGGCGCGACGGAGCTGATGCTCGCGGCCCACGAAGCGCTGCTCGAGGCCGGCGACGAGAGCTTCTGGGAGAGCGGCTGGCTGCGCCACCAGATCGCGCGTTGGCGCGCGGCCCTGGGCTAGCGAAGAGGCGCACCCCATGCCGACGACGACCTTCGACTTCTCCGGGCGCCGCGTGCTCGTCACGGGTGGGAGCTCCGGGATCGGCCTCGGGATCGCCACCGCGTTTGCCGACGCAGGCGCCGACGTCACGATCACCGGTCGCAGGGAGACGCCACGCGAATACGACGCCGATCTCTCCCGCTTCGACTATCGGCAGGCCGAGATGACCGACGCAGCCTCGCTCCGCGCGATCGCCGCGGACCTCGACGCGGTCGACGTGCTCGTGAACAACGCCGGCTCGAACCTCGTCGCCCTCGACGAGTGGAAGCCCGAGACCTTCGCGCAGGCCCTCCAGCTGCACCTGATCAGCGCCTTCACGCTCGCGGTCGAGCTGAAGCCACTGCTCGCAGCGAGTCCCCTCGCCGGCGGCGGCAGCATCGTCAACACCGTGAGCATGTCCGCGTTCCGATCCGTCCCGCTCGTTCCCGGCTACGGCGCCGCGAAGGCCGGGCTGGTCCAGATGACGCTCAACATGGGGGCCGCGTGGGCACTCGACAACGTGCGCGTCAACGCCGTGGCGCCGGGTCTGATCGAGACGAACATGACCGCGATCATGAAGACGAAGGGGATGGAGGCGATCGAGCGCGCCGAGCTCGATCGCGTGCCCATGAGGCGCTGGGGTCGCCCGAACGAGGTGGCACCGGCCTATCTCTTCCTCGCCAGCGAGGAGGCGCGCTTCATCACGGGAGCGACCCTCTATGTCGACGGCGGCTTCATGGCGAGGTAGGCACCCGGTGCGACAGCCGAACGGCGAAGGGCGCAATGCGAATGGAGGGGAGTAACGATGCTCCAAGCACGGATCCACGGTCCCGGCGACGTCCGTCTCGACGAGGTGCCCGAGCCGATTGCAGGCCGCGGCGACGTCGTGCTGCGCGTGCAGTCCTGCGGCATCTGCGGTAGCGACCTCGGCTACATCGCGCTCGGCGGGGTCGCGGGGCCGATGCCCGAACCCATGTCGATCGGGCACGAGCTCGCGGGCATCGTCGAGCAGGTCGGGCCCGGCGTCGAGACGCTCGCCGTCGGAGACCGGGTTGCGCTCGATCCGCGTGACCCGCAAGGTGGGGTGATCGGAAGCGGCAGGCCCGAAGGAGGCTTCGCGCCGCGGCTGCTCGTTCGGAGCGCCGACCACCGCCGGCTTCACAAGCTCCCCGCCTCGATGTCCTTCGATCTGGCCGCGCTCGCCGAGCCGCTGGGAGTCGCCATGAACGCCGTCGACAAGCTCCACGTCGAGCCGCACGAGAAGGCCGTCGTGTTCGGAGCCGGGCCGATCGGCCTCGCCGCCGTCGCGTCGCTTCGCGACCGCGGCTGCGAGGACATCGTCGCGATCGACCTCTCCCCGCAGAGGTTGAAGCTGGCGAGCTCTCTCGGCGCACGTGCGACGTTGAATGCCAGCGAGGTCGACGTCTGGCGCGAGCTGCGGGCGCTCCACGGCGAGACGCTCTTCTTCGGCAGGCCCGTCGCCGCCACCGACGTCTTCGTCGAGGCATCGGGCGCGCCGACCGTGATCACCCAGGTCATCGGCAACGCCCGCCGCCGGGCACGGCTCTCGATCGTAGCGCTGCACCGGAAGCCGATCGAGGTGAACTTCCTGCTCGTGCTGATGCGCGAGCTTCAGATCAACGGCGCGATGGAGTATCCCGACGACTTCGCGCGCGGCATCGACCTGCTCGCCCGCCGCGACCTGACCCCGATGATCACCCACCGCTTCCCGCTCGAGCGATTCCACGAGGCGCTCGACGTGGCGCGCGACCCGTCCGTGGCGGGGAAGGTGATGATCGAGGTGGCGCCGTAGCGCAGCGCCAAGGGGAGGTCTCGGAGCGCGATGCAAGCCCGATTCGACGATCTCCGCCGCGCTGGTCTTCCGCGGGGTCGGCCTTGGGCTCCCTGCTCAAGTTCGGCTCGAGGCCCACCGATCGGCTGCTCCAGATCCGGGCGAGGGGGGAGCCATGCAAGCGATTGCCGGTGCGGCCATCGCATCTCTCATCGCGGTGCCGATCGTCGTCGCGATCCGCCTGCTCGCGCTGCACCGGCGGACGGGCGCCGCCCCGGAGCTCCTGCTCGGCGGGATGCTCCTTCTCTCCGTCGGGGTCGGCTATCCGATGCTGATCGCGACGGACCGTGTCGGCCCGCAGTGGGCGGGCACGTTCTTCGTGGTTTCGACCCTCGCCATCAATGTCGGCTTCTCACTGCTCTTCGTCTTCACCTGGCGCGTGTTCCAGTCGCAGGCGGCCTGGGCGCGCGTCCTCACCGCCGCGGGCGTCATCACGCTGCTCGCGACGGGCCTGCAGCGTTCCGTCGGGGTCTACACGCATGGAGTCCCCCGCGTCGCAGACGAGCCCCTCAGCGAGAGCCTGCTGCAGACGGGACCCGTGATGGTCGCCTACCTCTGGACCGCATGGGAGTCGCTTCGCTACCACGGGGGCTCATGCGCCGTCGCGTGAAGCTCGCTCTCGCGGACGCGGTAGTGAGCGATCGTTTCCTGCTCTGGGGACTGATGGCGATCGTCGTCGCGTCAGGCGTGATGACAAACTCGGTGGCGATGGCGTTGCACGTGGAGGTGTTCAGCACCCCCTGGATCCTTCTCTTCTCGAGCTGCACCGGGCTTGCGCAGGCGGTGCTCCTCGTGCTGGCCTTCGTTCCTCCGCGTTCCTACTTGAGCTGGGTCCGCGCGCGCGACCGAATCGGGAGCTTGACCATGGCGGGTCAGCGGGAGCGCCGTTCCTCGCTGAGCACCTCCTCCACCGGCCGCACCTCGATGCTCCCGAGCCGCGCCGACGGCCATCGCGAAGCCACCTGGATCGCCTCCTCCCGATCCCTCGCCTCGATCAGGAAGAATCCGCCCAGCTGCTCCTTGGTCTCGGCGTAGGGTCCATCGAGAACGGACAGCTCGCCGCTTCGGACGCTCACGGTGGCCGCAGTCCGGGCACTCTGCAGGGCGTTGGTGAGGATCAGGTGGCCGCTCTTCCGCAGGGTCTCGACATAGGCGAGGGTCTCGCCCCGGAGCGCGTCCCACTCGTCTCGCGACAGGTCGTCGAGCTTCTTCTCTTCCTCATAGGCCAGGCACAGGTACTTCATCGATCGACTCCAATCATCCGGTCAGTCGCGGTCGGGGGCGCCGAGGGGAAAGAGCGGTCGATAGGGCCGCGCCTCGTCGACCGCACGGGCGAAGGACGGCCGCGCCAGCAGGCGCTGTCGATAGGATCGGACATTGGAGAAGGTCTCGTCGATCCCATGCGTCCAGTCGGCGTAGAAGAGCGCGGGGGCGGCGGCACAGTCGGCCAGCGAGAAGTCGTCGCCGGCCGCCCATTCGCGTGCCTCCATCCTCCGATCGAGCCAGCGGTACGCGGTGTCGAGCATCTCCCGCGCTCGAGCCACGCCGAGGGCATCGCGGTCCTTCGCAGCGCGAAGGCGGTCGGCCACGATCGTCTGCATCGGCGTCGAGACGTAGTTGTCGAAGAAGCGATCCATCATGCGGACGTCGAGAGCCGAGCGCCCGTCTTCCGGGATCAGGCGCACCGGCCCAGGGTGATGCAGCGCCAGATGCTCGATGATGATGCTCGCCTCGACGATGGTGCGACCCGCGTCCACGAGCACGGGGAAGCGCTTGAGCGGCCAGAGCGCCTCGAGTTCCGCCGTCGCTTCCGGGTCGTCCGGCGCGAGCATCCGGAACGCGAACGGAGTCCCGTTCTCGTACAGCGCGATGAGCGCCTTCTGGCTGTAGGAAGAGAAGGGGTGGGCATAGAGCGTCAGAGCCATCGTGACCTCGTTCGCAGCGCGTCGCCGTCCCGGCACCCGCGGCCATCAGCTCTCGAAGGCCGCGCGGGCCGCCGCGCGGAGCTCGTCCTCGGTCAATTGTCGCTTGGGGGTGGCGATCGATCAGCGATGACCGAAGGGATCCTCGACCACGCCGTAGCGATCGCCCCAGAACATGTCGTCGACGGGCATGATCACCTTCGCGCCGGCCGCGATCGCGTGGTCGGCGACCTTGTCGACGTCGTCGACCATCAGATGGATCGTGACGGGTGTTCCCCCGAGCGAAGTCGGCGACGCGTTCCCCATCTCGAGGTTCTCGTCGACGAGCATCACCGGCGACCCGTTGATCTGGACGCACGCGTGGATCAGCGTGCCGTCGGGAGCGGGCAGCCGGATCATCTCGGTGGCGCCGAAGGCCTGGCGGTAGAAGTCGATGGCAGCGGCGGCACCTCGGCAGACGAGATGCGGCGAGACGGCTCGAACGTCGTTGCAAGGCTGGTCGGTCACGATGGGTTTCCTCCTTCGGCGCCGCGGTTCTGGGCGCCTCGCATCGATGACGCACGAGGCGAGCGGATTTCGACAGCACGCGGGCCGGGCATCGCCATCGGGTCGCCCCGGACGGGCGGAGGGAGCCGACGGCGGCCCGCCACGCCGCCCCTGGGGGCTTCGAGCCCCGAACGGCCTGCCAGGAGCCCTGGATCACGCCGCGGAGGGATCGCGCCGGGATCCCGAGCCGGTCACGTGCGCGCGGCCGCGATCCCGATTCCGCCGGAGAGCAGGAGGCCCAGGGCCAGGGCACATAGCGCCGGTCTGGACAGGGCGGATACCGATGCGGGCTTCGTCGGCACCAGGCCCTTGCTCACGTGGTCCATGTCGCCCAGGTAGGTGACGAGACCGTCCGTACCGATCTGGAAGAAGCGCGGCATGTCCGTCGACGGGCTGCCCAGATCTCCGGCGAAGAAGGCCCCGTCCACATACGTCAGCGAAACGAGCTCCTCGTAGTCGAACCCGGAGAGGGGCACGTTCGTGATGATGAGCGTGTCGGGATCGATCGTCTCGAAGATTTCGCCGTTGGGATGATTCGGGGTCCCGATGCCCGACGCATGGTACAGGAGCCCGTCGTCCGGATTGAACGCGAGCGTCTCGCCGTCGGACCCGGCTCCGAGCTCCACGACGAGCGTCGGAGTCCCGTCTGCGGTGCTCAGTGTGAACAGGGATTCGGGCAAACCGTCGCCATCTCCCGTCACCGCATACAGCGTTCCATCCGCGGCGAAGGCCATTGCGGCGAATCGGTGGCCGGTGTCCCCGATGTCGGTGGCGACGCCGGTGAGTTCGTCCAGCTTCACCAACCTCACGAACGAGGTCCCCTGCAGCTTGAGCAGGGCGTAGAGGTCTCCGTTCTGGAGATCCCGCGCAAGTCCGGTTGCGCCGATCACGGTCTGGCCCGCGAGACTCATCGAGACGCTCGCCCCGGACACCGTCGAGCCATCCGTCGGATCGACGGTCCTGAGCAGGGGGTCTGGCGGTCGGACCCCGCCTCCTGGAGACACCGAGAGGAGATTCCCGGCCTCTGCGGGCGCAGTCCCCAGCAAGCCAACTACCACAACCGCCACGAGGACGATCCCCGCGTCGACACAGCGCCGTTTCGATCTCATCAGCAGCTCCCGCATAGCCGTGGTTACAAACCCATAGCAGGTCGGCCTGGATGAGCGAAGGTTCGAGGGCTCGGGAGGTGCTGATAGTTCGACACTTGGCCGTCTCGGCTCGCCTTTCGGCTTCCCCATGGTCTCGACCGGCGCCTATACTGCGCGTGAGCATCGATCGTGCCGACGCGATCTCGAAGGAGGACGGGGAACGTGCCGACCTACTCCAGGATCCGCGATCGACGAACTCCCTTCGGTGCTGACGAAGCCCGGTGAGTAGGCGAACCGTCTCGGGGCTCGTGCCCGTCCGGCGCCGCGATCTCCAACGGCTCGCTCTACTGGGGTCCCGGCTACGCCAACTTCGGCTTCGGCACGCTCAACAACGCGCTCTACTCCTTCTCGATCCACTGGGAAGAGGGTCGACGTCGACGTGGCTGGCCCGGCGGTGAACGCCGGACCAGCCACGCGCGAGACCGGAGCCTCGTGCAGCAGCGAGATCTCGGTTTCGCTCGTCCGGGGAAACGGGCAGAATCGCGCCGTGACGCGCTCGCCGATCGAGACTCCCCCGAATGCAACGGGCTGCGACGGCCCGTTCCGGGTGGACCCGGTCAGCCGGACGATTCCGCGGTGAGGATCGAGCGTCGGGCCGACGGATCTCTGGCGATCGTCGAGAGCCTGGCGCTGCTGCGCTGGAGCCTCGTCGTGTGCGCCCTCGCCATCGGGGCGGGGGCTCTCGCACTCACCTCGGGCGCCGTCGAGGTGGCGCTGGCGACGCGCGAGTGGCTGGTGCTCGGCGGCGTGGGGCTGGCGTCGTCGGCGGGCGCCCTGTGGGCTCCGACGACCACGATCGAGATCGCTCCGTGGGCGCAGCGCATCCGCTGGCGACGCTCGCGGCTCCTCGGCGCCCGCGACCGGCAGATCCCCTTCTCCGAGGTGCGCGCCGTCCAGGTCGTCGCGCAGCGCACGCAGAGCGATCGGGGCCGTCCGATCGTCTCGTACCGGATCGTCCTCGACACCGCGGGCGGATGGATCCCGCTCTCCGTCGTCGACCTGCGAAACGAGAGCGAAAGCATCGCGCTCGCCGAGCGGATCCGCGGACTGATCGGGCTCTCGAGCGCGAGCGACGTCGAGGCGCGCATCCGCAAGCTCGTCGCCAGCGGCCATTCGATCGAAGCCGTCACGCTCGCGCGGCAGCACTTCGATTGGGACCTCGGGCAGGCCGAGGTCTACGTGAGGGAGATCCGGGCCGGAAGAGTCTGACCCGCGCTTCGGTGCTTCGCGCGCCAGGCTGCTCAGGTGCTTCTCGAGGCGGCGTTCCTGCAGGCGCCGTCCTCGCCGGGGACTGCAGCTGCGATGGAGTCAGCGGCGGGCCTCGTTCGAATGATCCCGGTTCGTCGCCGCTTCGTGGACGGAGGCGAGCTCCGCGTCCGACAAGAGCGCTTCCGCTCTCGGAAAGAGTACGCGCTCCTCGAAGCGCACGTGCTGCTCGAGAAGCGTGCCGATCTCCCGAGCGGTTTCTCCCGACCAGCGACCGCGGACGAGCTCGCGCAGGCGCGCGTGATCCTCCGCGGTCTTCTCCACGAGCAGCGCGCCTCCCCTGCCTTCGAGCGCTGGAAGCAACCGTCTCTCCTCCACCTGGAAGTGCGGCTCGAGCTCCGCTTCGAACGTCCGCTGAACCTCGCGTGATAGCGCTGCGAGCGCGGCCGGAGCCGTATCGCTCGAAGACCGGAGACGGCGAGCGAGAACGAGGGCGCGGTGGTGATCGTCCGAGAGCGGTTGCAGCGAGGGATGGCGTTTCATGCCCTATCCCGGTCTCCCGTCGGGCCGCGGTGCCGTGAGGATCGGCCAGTAGCGGACCGCGAAGAGCCCGAAGGCCGCGGCCCAGGAAAGGCCGCTTCCGAGCAGCAGCGCCCGCTCACCGTCTCCGGCGACGAAGGGCGCCGCCACACGCGCCGCGGCCGCTCCGTGCACGAGGGCATAGCTCCAGACCACGCCTCGGGGCAGCTCCAGGGCGCGCCCCGTGTGCCCGAGGCCGACCCGCGTGATCACGGCCAGGATGGTGGCGCCCATCGCTCCGGCGGTGAGGGCATGGAGGCCTGCCGCCGCGGGGATCGGTGCGCCGAAGTCGCTTGCTCCGACGAGCAGGAGACCTGCGACCACCCAGGCCGATCCCGCGTGGAGCGACCACAGGAGGGGATCGGAGCGGATGTACCAGGTCTGCCAGCCGACCAGGCGCGCGGCCGCGGCGAGACCGGCGAACGTGGCGAGGAGACCGGTCAGATGCGTCCGTCCCGCGATCGGGGTCGCCAAGGCCAGGGCGCCGGCCGCTCCGATCGCCAACGCGCTCGGCCACGGTCCGGGGTGGACGGTTCGCTCGATCCCTCGGCGCCGCAGCGCATTCTGCGTGAATGCGGGCGTGATGCGTCCTCCGACCACGAGGATCAGCACGACCACGGCATCGACAGCGAAGCGCAACGCCGGCCCTGCGACACCCGAGACGAGACCGAGCGCCTCCGCATGCATCGCGACATCGGCTCCCGCAAGCGCCACGACGATTCCGACGACGGCGTAGTTTCGGCGCTGGCCCGATCCCCACAGCGTTCGCACCACCGCGATCGCCACCACAGGGAGAAAGACGACATCCACGGCCGCGACCAGCCATGCCGGCAGGACTCCCGCCGCCGCGAGAACGACCCGTCCGAAGACCCAGAGGGTCACGAGGGCGGCCAGAGGCCTCCCCGTGAGCGCCGGGCCTCCAGTCCACACGGGCGACGCGGTGAGAAGGAAGCCGGCGATCGCTGCGGCCACGAAGCCGAACATCATCTCGTGCCCGTGCCACCACATCGGGATCAGCCAGCTCGGCGCGGGAAGGTATCCGAGCCACACCAGCGTCCACCACGGGATCGCCAGCGCCGCGTAGATCGCCAGACCCAGGAAGAAGGGCCGGAACGCCCGCCCCCAGAGGCCGAACGGCTCCGCCCCGGAGGCGGGGGAGGTTTCGATGTGCGTTGCGAGCAGGGCTCGATCGGGACTCACTCCGCACCTCCGCGGACCCGTCGAGCTCCTTTCGATCGCTCGGCTACCTCTCCGCGTCTGCAATCGACAGATTGCACGGGACCCCGCTCGTGACGCACTCGGCGCGCCTGCTACAGATGCTTCTCGAAGAACGCGAGCATGCGGCGCCAGGAGTCCTCGGCCGCCTCCTCGTCGTAGCCCGCGTGGAGCGGCGTGTGGCGCATCAGGCGGACCAGCGGTCCGGAGCCGAAGTCGTTCATGTAGCCGTGGCCGACGCCGGGGTAGATCTTGACGTCGTGCGGGATGCCCAGGCTGCTCAGGTGCTCCTCGAGGCGTCGCCCCTGCCTGGCGAAGGACTCGTCGAGCTCGCCGAAGCCCGCCACCACCGGGCAGACCGAGCGCAGGGTCTCGGCCTCCGCGGGGGTGTCCCCGTAGTAGGGCGCGCAGACCTGGACCCCCCCTCCTGCGGCGTAGAAGAGCGCGAAGCCGCCGCCCATGCAGAATCCCGTGACGCCGATCCGATCTCCGTTCACCTCGTCGCGATCCGCCAGGAAGCGCCGGGTCGACTCGATGCGCTCGAAGGCCGCGCCGCGGCGGCGGGTGAGATCGCCGAAGGTGCGCACCACGCAGACCACCGGCGGCCCCGCGCCGTCGTAGAGCGCCGGCGCGATCGCGGCGTACCCCGAGTCCGCGAAGCGTCGGCTGATCCGCCGCACGTCGCTCGAGAAGCCGAAGGCGTCGTGGATCACGATCACGCCCGGCCAGCCCTCCGCCGGCGGCTCTCCATCGGGAAGAGCGAGATAGGCGCGCATCGACGCTCCGCCGTCGTGACGGATCGTCTCCCGAGATGTCCGTGTCATCGGATCCCTCCTCGTCCTCGGTTCCGTATCACAGGAAAGGAGGACCAGAAGGTAGGCCACTGCGAGCCCGACGGCGCCGCACGCGCCGGCATCGCTCGCCGAGCCAGTCCTGGACCGTCCCGTCTCGCGTCCCGGCCTTGAGATAGAATTCGCAGCGATGATCCGGCGTTCGCTGCGCTCGAGCGCGTTCCCGATCGGGGCAATTCTCACGGTCGCTGCCTTGGCCGGATGCCAGCCGAGCGTCTATCTCATGCCCACGCCGGCCGCGCTGCGTACCGGGGAGCACGACCCGTTCGCGGTCAACCCGCGCCTGGATAGAACCAATCGCGTGCAAGTGGTCTACGCGACGAACCGGCTTCCGATCGGGCTGCCCGAGGCGCGCGCCTACACCAACCTGCCGAGCGACACGCTGCGCCTCGGCGTGGCGACGCTTCGGATCGGCAGCGAGGAAAGCACGTGGGAGGATCTGTACGCGCTTTCCACCAGCCCGGACGAAGCGGAGCGCCCGAGAATCGAGCTGGAGAACCTCAGGGAGGTCGCTCGCCTCGACCCGGACGACGACGTCGAGAGGCTCCCCGCCGAAGCGCAAGAGGCGTTCGACGGTTTGAACGCGGTGCTGGCACAGTCCCGAGACAAGGACGTGATGGTCTACGTGCACGGCGCCAACAACGACATGAATCGGGCCACGGCGCAGGCAGCCCAGTATCGCCACTTCACCGGCCGCAACTCCGTGGTGGTGACCTTTGCGTGGCCGTCGGCGGGAAGTCTGCTGCGGTATGCGACCGACGTCGAGAACGCGCGCCGCTCGGTGCCGGTCTTCGCCCGCTTGATCGAGCTACTGGCGCGGCACACGCAGGCGGAGAACATCAACGTCCTCGCGTACAGCGCGGGCGCGCAGGTCGTGAGTCCGGGGCTCTCTCTCGTCGCTGAACGCGCCGCCGGTGGGTCGCCCGAGGCGTCGCGCAAACGCCTGCGGCTGGGAGAGGTCTACTACGCGGCCCCGGATGTGGACTTCAAGGCCTTCGTCGAGCAGCTTCCCCGCTACATCGACCTGGTGCGGAACGTCACGCTCTCGGTCAACGTCGACGACTCGGTGCTCGCCTTCGCCGAGTCCCATCACGGCGTGTCGAGGGCCGGACGCCCGGATCCGGACGAGCTCACGGCCGAGGAGACGCGGTGGGTGATCGAGGCATCCAACCGGCCGCAGTTCGACGTGATCTCGGTCGATCCATCGAAGATTCCGGGACTCTCCGGCGGCTCGCACTCCTTCTGGTACGACAACGCCTGGGTGAGCAGCGACGTGCTGATCCAATTCCTGTTCCATGCGCGTCCCGCGCAACGCGGGCTCATCGAGAATCGACGGGACGGGCTTCGTTGGTGGACCTTCCCCGAGGACTACGATCAGCGCGTCATCGAAGTCGTGCGCCGTCTCCCCTGAGCTGCCGACCGCGAGGGCACCCGTCGACGCGGCCCTCGCGATGGCTCGGGAACCCGAACCGAAGCGCAACGCGATCCGCGGTCGTCACGATCCCGGTGATCCCACCGCGACCTTCCGGGTGCCGATCAGATTGAGCTTGAAGCGGCGGACGGTGTCGGGCTCGACTACGGCACCGTCCGGGCTGCGGAAGAAGAGCGCATCGAAGGGGCACTGAACGATGCAGGCGCCGCACTGGACGCATTCGTCGGAGCGCGGAAGGCTCGCGAGCTTCCGGTGGTGGTCGACCTCGAACACGTCCTTCGGGCACACGGTCTCGCAGAAGCCGGCGCCCTTGCAACGCTGCTCGTCGAGCTCGATGCCGAGCAGGCGGTCTTCGTGCAGTCCGCTCTTGTACACGGGCGTGCTGCCGCTGAGGTCGAGGCCGAGGATCAGCAGCACGATCAGCGACGCGAGGCCCCAGCGCAGCAGGAAGGTGAAGGGCACGCCTCCCGCCAGCACGGCGCCGGCGACCAGCGCGAGCAGGAAGGCGGCCCAGAACAGGAGCAGGGCGCCGGCCTGTCCGAAGTCGAAGAGGACGAAGCCCACGCGGGGCGCGCGGGGCTTCAGGAAGCGCTCGTAGAGCGGGAAGGCGAGGAAGAGCGCAAGGGAGAGGCCCCACACGAGACCGACTAGGGACAGCGCTCCTTGCGGCCACAGGGGCGCAAGCAGGCACGCCAGCAAAGAGATCGGGAATGCCCAGGCGACCGCCATCTCCAGCCGCGCCCGCCAGGGGAAGCGGACGCTCCGCATCGCGCGCGTCGCCTTCATGCCCCGGCCGAGGAACGCTTCGATCGAGTCGGCGGCGACGGGGCCCCAGACCACCTTCCAGCCGGTCTTCTCCCGGATCACCCTGGCGTCGATCCCCGTCGCGGCGAGCTGCGGCAGGATCACGTGGCGGTGATCGACGAGGCGCTCGATGCCGCTCGTCTTGAGAACGGACACCACGTCGTGATCGGTGAGGAGACCTCCGGTCGCCGCACACCAGACGTTGACGCCGCGACTGTTCGCCACCAGCAGATAGCCGTCGATGCCGGCGAGCGCCCGCTTCACGCGCTCCACGGTGAGGCCGAAGTTGCCCGTCAGGAAGACCGGCGCGCTGCGCCCCGGTCTTCCCAGGACGCGCAGGCCCGTTCGACACGGAAACGGCAGCATGCGCAGCGCCGTCTGCACCGCCTCGATCCACACCCGGCGCAGGACCCGCAGGATCACGGAGAGCTTTCCTCCGGACGTCGCCCCACGATCTCGGCGAAGTCGCCCAGGCCGCTGCGTCGGGCCGCGACGATCTCGAAGCCCGAGGCCGCTACGCGCTCCGCCAGGCTCGCGACCGCGTGCGTGGTCTGCTGAGTGACGATCCAGGTGAGCGCAGTGAGCGGCGCACGGAGGAGCCAGCGAACCGCCCGAGCCAAAACGCTGCGCGGCCTCACCTCGTCGGCGATCAGCAGCATGCCACCGGGCACGAGGATGCGCAGCGCCTGTCGCAGGGTGTAGTCGAGCTCGTCGTCGCTGAGCTCCGAGAAGCACAGGCCGCTGCTCACGACGTCGTAGCCGTCACTCGGTTCGCCGTCGAGCTCGGCCACGCCCATCTCGGCGAACGTGATCCGATCTTCGAGTCCCAGCTCGTGCGCGCGCTGCGTCGCCACCTCGAGCATCTCGGGGCTCCGGTCGATCGCCTTCACGCGCGCGCCACGCCGCGCCATGCGCAGGGTGAGAGCGCCCGTCCCGCAGCCCAGGTCGATCGCCCGCCGACCGGCTTCGACGCGGTCTGCGAGCCGGTCGTAGGCGCGCCCCAGGGCGCCGAAGGTGAGCAGCCGCATGCCGAGGTCGTAGCGGCGAGGCGCCGACTCGAGGATGCGCATCAGCACGTAGGTGCTCACGGAGTCTTCTTCCCCATCGATCGCGGCCTCCCGCGCGCGGCGGCGCCGTCGAGGAAGAGCGTCACCGCCAGATCCGGGACCTCGTCCAACGCCGGCCAAGCCCCTCCCGAGCCCCAGTGCTGGACGTAGAGCAGGGCAAGGACTCCGACGAAGGCCAGGGTCAGCTGCGAGACCGGCCGGTCGTCGCGGACGTCGCCGGCGGCGACGCCTCGGGTGAGGATCTGCTGCACCTGCTCCAGGTACGGGCCCAGGTGCTCCACGATCAGCGGGTAGGTCCGGGGGTCGAAGCTCATGGCCTCGCGGACCACGACCTTCATGAAGCTCTCCTGCTCGCTCATCACCGCCACGTCCGCGGCAGCCAGCGCGCGCAGGCACTCGCGCACGCTGCCCTCGTGACGGCTCGCCGCGTAGCGCTGGACCGCGGCCCGACAGCCCTCGGTGATCACTTCCGCGAACAGCGCTTCCTTGCTGGCGAAGTAGTTGTAGACCGTCCCCTTCGCGAAGCCGGCCGCGACGGCGATGCCGTCCACCTGAGCGCCGGCGAGGCCGCGCTCGGCGAAGTGCTCGGCGGCCGTCTCCAGCAGCTGCTTCCGCACCTTCTCGCGGGTCGCCGCGGTGATTCGCGCCATCCGGTCCGGGCTCCTTCCCTCCGCAACGGCTCAGTGGAGGTCTCATAAATGGGTGACTGGTCACCCATATTAGCGGCTGCCTGGTCGAGCGCCAAGCCACGGCTGCGCGTCCGACCCCGCTCCCTCCACCCCCTTCCCTCCGTTTGCGGGGGCCGGCGCGGCAAGACCGCGCCTGTGGGGTACAGACGTATGCTAGAAATCGCATATGAAAGCGTCCGCCCTGTTCGGCGCTCTAGCGAATCCGATCCGTCTCCGGCTCCTGAATCTGCTCCTCGAACAGAAGGAGATCTGCGTCTGTGATCTCTGCGAAGTCCTCGGTGAGGCGCAGCCGAAGGTGTCGCGCCACCTCACCGTCCTCCGCCACGCCGCCCTGGTCGATGTCCGTTCGGAGGGCAAGTGGAAGTTCTACGCCATCGCGGAGCCCAAGACGGCGCTCCATCGCGCGCTCCTGCGCTGCGTACGAACCTGCCTCGGCGAGCTCGAGGATCTGCGCGCCGACCAAGAACGTCTGGCGCAGATCGAGCCGCGCCGTCGCTGCGAATAACGCGGTGAGGCGCGAAACCTCGACCGATCGGATCCATCACATGCTGTTCCTCTGCACCGAAGACTGGGACCGTTCGCGCCTCCAATCGCGGATCGAAGGGCTCGCAGAGGCGGAAGCTCGGCCGGAGAGCGGGCAATGACGGAGGCGTCGACCGCGACGGGCGTGCTGCCCGAGGCACCGAAGCGACTGAACGTCTTCGAGCGCTGGCTCTCCCTGTGGGTGGCCCTCTGCATGGTCGCGGGCGTCTCGCTGGGCTGGCTCCTACCGGGCCTGACGGACGCGCTCCGGCGCCTCGAGTTCGGCGAGGGCAGCCAGATCAATGTTCCGATCGCGGTGCTCCTCTGGCTGATGATCTATCCGATGATGCTCCGGATCGACCTCGCGAGCGTGCTCGAAGTGGGCCGCAGGCCGAAAGGCATCGCCGTCACGCTGTTCGTGAACTGGCTCGTGAAGCCCTTCTCGATGGCGTTTCTGGGATGGCTGTTCTTCGAGCATCTCTTTCGTTCCTGGATCGGCGCTCCCCTGGCCCACCAGTACGTGGCCGGCGTGATCATCCTGGCGGCCGCGCCCTGCACCGCGATGGTGTTCGTTTGGTCGTATCTCACGGACGGGGATCCGGCCTATACGCTCGTCCAGGTCTCACTGAACGATCTCCTCATGCTGCTGCTCTTCGCCCCGATCGTGTCCTTCCTCGTGACGGGTGCCAGCGGCCTCGCGGTGCCCTTCGACGTCCTGCTCTACTCGGTCGGAATCTTCATCGTGGTTCCGCTCCTGCTCGGGAGCCTGAGCCGCGTCGTCCTGCTGCGCCGGAAGGGAGGCGCCTGGTTCGAAGAGCGGTTCCTTCCACGGTTCCAGCCCGTCACGACGATTGCGCTCCTGGCCACGCTCGTCCTGATCTTCGCCTTCCAGGCGGAGAACCTGACGAGCCGCTTCCTCCACGTGGTCCTGATCGCGATCCCGATCACGATCCAGGTCTATTTCAACTCGAGCCTCGCCTACGCGCTGATGAAGTGGCTCCGGGTCCCCCACGATGTCGCGGCACCCGGGGCGCTCATCGGCGCCAGCAACTTCTTCGAGCTGGCCGTCGCGACGGCGATCGCCCTCTACGGCCCCGGCTCGGGAGCGGCTCTGGCCACCGTCGTCGGTGTTCTGGTCGAGGTTCCGGTCATGCTCTCGGTCTGTGCGTTCTGCAATCGCACCCGGCACTGGTTCCCCGAGCCGTCGCCCGGGAGCGCTGGCGCGCCATCCTGACCCGGGCGGCGCCCCGGCTGCCGAGCGCGAAACTCCGACGCACCTCCAGCGGGACTGCCCGGGCTGCGCGCCTCGATCGCGGGGCAGGAGGTGGCCGTGACACAAGCCGTCGCTGCAACGCTGCTGCTCGCGTACTTCGCATAGAAGGTGCAGCCACGCTCCGTGCGCGGGCGATGCGCTCGGTGCCGGGTCGAGGGCCCGCTCCCCACTTCGCCTCGTCCGCGCGGAGCGCCACGTGCCCCCGCGGCCCGGGTGCCTGCCGGACCTTCCCTAAGATCAGGCAGCCCTCGCGCCGGCGGAAGAGCTGGCGCCAGGTCTCGACGTCGCTTAGAGCGACCAGACTTGACCGGGCGCGTGCTCCGACCTGCGTCGACGCTATGGATTCGCCGGCCCCCGCCGCGAGCGGCGACGGGGGCGGGGGCCAGGTTGCGGAGCCCGCAGGCACCGTCGGCGGACCGGACGTCGCGTCCAGGAAGTCCGGGATGCCGTCTCCGTCTGTGTCGCCCATTCCCTCGACGGCGGTGGGGCAGCCGTCGTCGTCCCAGTCCCTGTTGCTTTGGACGTCCTCGACGATACTGGGGATCGAGTCACCGTCGACGCTCCGACCATTCAGATGAAGATGGCCGCTTGAAGGGCGGCCCGCAACGAGCAGGACCAGGCCGCGATCAGCACGCCGAGGGTGGGTGCGGCTCGTCGCATCCCGAAGGTCTTTGGAGGGAGCTGTCGACGGGTCCAGCTCTGCTCGGCTCTACCGGAACCGACCCCTTCCCTCTCCTACTCGAGGCGACTCCGCTTCAAAGCTCTCGGAAACGCCCCGGTCGGGCAACCGGGATCTGCTGCTCCCCGGCCACAGCGCGCGCGAGCCGGCGTGTGGCGAGAAGAAGAGATTCACGGCGCAGGTGAACGTGAGGGTCTCCATGTCGCCGCCCGAGGTCACCCGGAGGTCTTCGGGCATGGCGAGACACTCCTTCGGCTAGCGCTACCCTCTGCCTACGGAGCCGGCGGCGATTCTCCGGGGGCCGCCGGCAGGTCCGGAATCTCGTGGAGCTCGTCGAGGCTGTCGCTCAGGAAACTGGCCCACGGGTGCAGCATGCCCTTCATGTCCTTCCAGGAGGCCTCGTAGTAGAGCTCTCCGTGCTCGCGCCTGCAGGAGACGGCGATGTGGTCGCTGACGCGGGCCAGGGCCTGGGCGGTGAGCGAGTCGCGCACGTTGAGGATCAGGGTCATCTTGCCGAAGCAGAGCGGGAAGTTGCGCGGGTCCTGGCGATAGGGCTCCTCGATCACGAGGTCGTAGATCCATCCCTGCACCCGCAGCACCATCGGGCCCGGCGTCTCGACCACCCGGAAGGACTGGCTTCGGCTCAGCTCCCGCAGGAAGTCATCGCGCAATAGGCCGGTGAGACGCGCCTCGGCGTAGGGCTCGAGCGTGCGAACTGGCGCCGAGGCCTGGTCGCCGCTGCTCGGCGACATCGCGTAGGAGACCATGAAGGGATCGACGATCACCTCGGTGTAGCGGCGGATCTGGGCCCCCGGCCTCAGGTAGACGGTGTGGCTCGGCGCGCTCCTGGCCAGGTACAGTCCGTCCGCGGTGGGCTGATTGGACTGATACTCGACCGGCAGCGGCGCGGCCGGCGCGGCGCTCTGGCAGGCAACCAGGCCCAACAGGGCCCCCAGCGCGCAGAGCATGTCGGGCAGGGAACTTTGCTGCATGGGGACTTCCTCGTGCGCGCGGCCACAGGCTACGGATTCGGGGGGGGGGTCTCAGGGCGTCCCGCCGAGGCGCGAGACGTAGTCGGCGACGATCGAGACATCGCGGGCCGAGTAGCTCTCGACGATGAGGGCCATCTCGGGGTGCGCGTTGCCTCGCCGCCCGCTGGCGATGTCGATCAGCTGCCGAACGATGTAGTGGTAGTGCTGGCCGGCGATCCTGGGGAAGAACGACGCCGCATTGCCCTCCCCGTGCTCACCGTGGCAGCGCACGCAGTCATGCTCGTAGAGCGCCTTGCCCCGGTCGAGGTCCACGCCCGGTCCCACGCCACGGTCCGCCGGGACCGGAAGCGAGGCGATGTACGCGGCGACGTCGGCCAGGTCCTGCGGCTCCACGAGCTGCTTCGCAAAGGGCAGCATGACGGGATTCACCCGCAAGCCGGAGCGGATCTCGGCCAGCTGCTTGATGAGCACCGTGGTGTGCTGGCCGGCGAGCTGCGGCATGGTGCCGTCCTGCTGGCCGGCCGCGTTCGTCAGATGACAAGAGGCGCACGTCTCGTACAGTCGCTCCCCCCGCTGCGGGTTCCCCTTCAGCTCCAGCGCCTCGATCTTCTCCGGCTGCGGCGCATTCCACGCGGGCGGTCCATTCGCCTTCGGCTTCTCGGCCCGGACCTCCTCCCCAACCGCGCACATCAGCAGCGTGACTAGCGCCACTCCTGCACAATGCCGGATGTGAGCCGCGCGCTGCATCCAATCCTCCGGGGTCTCCGAGTCCCCTGCCGCAGAGACTACTCCGGTCGGGGCTAGGAGTGCTGACCGGAGCACTCTACAGGAGCGGCTCCACAGCGGCGACGGGTCCGCGCCGCCACGACGGTCGCAAGAATCCTGCGCAGGATCCGCCCCGAAGCGGTCTCCTGGGGAGGCAACCCCGAGCGAGCGGCACGTGGCGTGCGGCTCGGCGCTGGTCGAGAGTCCCCACCCCAATCGAGGCCGCGCGGATCGTCCCGCTCCGGTCCCGAGCCGCGTACCGGGGCGCGCGCGGTGAAGGTCGAGTGTCGGGCCGACGGATCCCTGGGGCTCATCGAGAGTCTCGCGGTGCTGCGCTAGGTCTTGCGCTCTTCGCGGTGGCCACCGGCGCGGGGGCGCTCGCGCTTGCCCCCGGCGACGTAGAGGCCTGCGCTTCGGCCACGCGAATGGCTCGTCCTCGGGGGCGTGGCGCTGGCTACGGCAGCAGGCGTTCTGTGGGCCCCAACGACCGAGGTCGAGATCGCACCGTGGAAGCAAGCATCCGTAGGCGACGCACGCGGCTGCTCGACGCCGCGCGAGCGGCAGATCGCCTTCTCCGAGGTGCGCGCGGTACGGGTCGTTGCGGAGCGACTGGGGTCGGCCGATCGTCTCGCACCGGACCGCTCTCGAGACGGCGAGCGAGTCGATGCCGCTCTTCGTCGCCGACCGCGGAGAGCGCGATTGCGCGATGCTTGCCGACGAAATCCGCGATCTGGCCGGTCGTCTGGGTGCGAGCGATGTCGAGGCGCGCATCGGGGAGCCGGTCGCAACGGGTCGCTCCATCGAGGCCGTCTCCCTTGCGGGGCAGGGCTTCGGGTGGAGTCTCGAATAGGCCGGAGGCGTACGTGCGCAAGATGCGGGCAGGGCGCGACCGACCGGTCGGCGCTCCGGATCGCCCCGCCCCGTGTGTGAGACACGCGGGCCTACCATGAAACCCGTGCGTGACGTTGGGCATCGATGAGCTACCGGGAGGGAGCGGCGGTGCCCGAGAGCACGAGTCAGGACGCGAAAGCACCTCTCCACGGCGACCTTACGGCTCGCGTCGCGGTCGACACGGACCGGATGAGCTGGTCCGCGAGCCCGAGCCCCACGGTCTGGCGCAAGCGCCTGCACCGGGTGGGGCCCGCCGAGTCGGGGCAGGTGACGTCGATCGTGCGCTACGACCCGGGCTCTGCGTTTCCGGCCCACGACCACCCCGAGGGCGAGGAGATCCTGGTGCTCGAGGGTGTCTTCTCCGACGAGCACGGCGACTGGGCGGCGGGCACCTACCTCTTGAATCCCGAGGGCTTCCGCCACGCTCCCTTCTCGCGCGAAGGCTGCCTGATCTTCGTGAAGCTCCGGCAGGCGCCCGGGCCGCGGGAGCACGTGGTGCTCCACACGGGCGAGGCGAAGTGGGAAGCGGGCCCCCGAGCCGGCACCGAGCGCATCGCCCTGCACGCGCAGGAGGGCTTCCGCGACGCCACCTGGCTCGAGCGCTGGGCGCCGGGCACCGTGCCGGGCGAGGTCGCCTACCCCGACGGCGTCGAGATCCTCGTGCTCGAGGGCGAGCTGGCCGACGAGCTCGGGCGCTACGGCCCGCGCACCTGGCTCCGGCTCCCGGCGGGCGCCACGCATCGCCCGCGCACGGAGCGCGGCTGCACCTTCTACGCGAAGTACGCGGGACTGCCCGGGCTGCGCGCCTCGATCGCGGGGGCATGAGGTGGCCGCGACACGAGCCGTCGCCGCAACACTGCTGCTCGCGGCGATCGCCACGGCGCCGCTCGCGGCGGGGGCGGGCGAATCCGTGGCGTCGACGCAGGTCGAGCAGGCGCCCGGTCAGGTCTGGTCGGCTCTGAGCGACGTCGAGACCTGGCGCCATCTCTTCCCACCGGGCGCCGAGCTCACGATCGAGCCGCTCGATGCCCGTCGCTACCGGATCCACGCGACGACCGCGCTGGCGGGCGTGCGCGTGCGCTACTCGCTGATCGCCACGCGCCGCCGCGCGCAGTGCCTCGTCGAGTTTACGCTCGATCGGAGCCGCCCCGCGGATCTGCGACAGCTCTCGTCGACGTGGCAGATCGAGCGGCTCCCGGAAGGCGGCAGCGTCATCGTCCTGCGCGTCGTGTCCGACTCCGGGATGCCGGTGCCGGGCTTCGTGGAACGGAAGCTCCGGGACGCCTCGACACGGGAATCCGTCGCCGCCCTCGTCGCCGAGCTCGCCGACCGCACCGCACAGAGGAGATGAGATGGGCCACCGCTTCGCCGAGATCGCCTTCACCCCCGCCGTCCAGGCACAGCAGGAGGTACACGGCTCGCGCGCGAGCTACGCGCGCGCAAAGGGGGGAGAATCCCGGAGCGACCGGCTCGGCCCCAAGGAGGCCGAGTTCCTCCGCGCCCGCGACGGGCTCTACCTGGCGAGCGTCGGCGAGACGGGCTGGCCCTATGTGCAGTTCCGTGGTGGGCCGCCGGGCTTCCTGCGCGTGCTCGACGAGCAGACGCTGGCCTGGGCGGACTTCCGCGGCAATCGCCAGTACGTCTCGCTGGGGAACTGGAGCGGGGAAGACCGCGTGGCGTTGATCCTGATGGACTACGCGAGCCGGCGTCGACTCAAGATCCTGGGACGCGTCGAGGTCCGCGAGGTCGGCTCGGACGCCGGCCTCGCCGCGCAGCTCGCCGTCACCGGGTACGATGCGGTGGTCGAGCACGCCGTGCTCCTGCACGTGGCCGGCTTCGATTGGAACTGCCCGCAGCACATCACGCCGCGCTTCACGCTCGAGGAGGTCGAGCAGGCGGTGACACCGCTGCGCGAACGAGTGGCCGAGCTGGAGAAGAGGCTCGCGAGCTGCGAGGCGAAGTCCGGCGAGTAGGGAATCACAGGAGGAAGGAACGTGGTCCGTCCGCCGCTGCCGCCCTTTACGGAGGAGTCTGCGATAGAGAAGGTCCGCCTCGCCGAGGACGCCTGGAACTCCCGCGACCCCGAGAAGGTGTCGCTCGCCTACACCGAAGACAGCCGCTGGCGCAACCGGGTCGAGTTCCTCGCGGGACGCACCGAGATCCGGGCGTTCCTCGCGCGCAAGTGGAGGCGCGAGCTCGACTATCGGCTGAACAAGGAGCTCTGGACCTGGCATGGGAACCGGATCGCCGTGCGCTTCGCCTACGAGTTCCGGGACGACAGCGACCAGTGGTTCCGCGCCTACGGCAACGAGAACTGGGAGTTCTCCGAGGACGGCCTGATGCGCCGCCGCATCGCGAGCATCAACGAGCACTCGATCCGGGAGCAGGAGCGCCGGTTCCGCTGGCCCTCCGGCCGGCGACCGGACGACCATCCGGGTCTCACGGACCTCGGCCTCTAGGCGCTCGCCCCGGCCCGAAAGCCCCGGCGAAACAGCCGATCCGCCGGCATCTCAGCCAGCAGCTCGACTGCCCGCGCGAGCGCCCGGTCCGCGCCGAGCGCGCGCTCCAGGCCACTGTTGCAGACGGCGATCGCCCGTTCGAGCGCTTCGACTGGACGCGGGCGACGACCCTCGCTGCCGGCGATCAGCACGTTGGCGAGGTAGCCGAGCTCTTCGATGCGCTGGGAGAAGATCTCGGGCTCTCGCAGCCGCAGCTCGGCCAGCGCCGCCTGCAACAGGAGCTCCGGCTCGGGTGCTGCCGTCGGCTGGCGAGTCGGCTCGACGACCGCGGCCTCCTCGATCCGCTGCACGAGCTGGCCCACGGAGGCGTCCGGCGCGGCCACGGTGCCGCTGGTGCCCGCTGCGCTCCGGGCCTCCCGTGCCGACGTCCCGCGCGCGAGGGCGCGGAAGTAGGCCCGGGTCATGGGGTCGCGCGTCTCGAGCTGCGTTCCGCGCCGCGCCAGCTCGAGGAAGCTGCGCGCGTCCGCCGGCGCGACGAACCCCTCGGCCGTCCGCCGATCCTCGCGCTCGCCCGCCACGTCGTTCTCCAGCATCTCTTCCGATGTCAGCACCTCGAAGAATCCGCCGCGCTCCTCGACGTACTCCGCGCTGAGCGCACAGCAGTACTCCAGGATCGCGCGGAGCAGGTCGTGATGATCGCGATCGAGCGCGAGCAGCGCGGCCCAGACCGCGTCCCAGTGCATCGGGTCGCGCGCCAGCAGGCGGAACTCCTCCCATTCTTCGAACGTCGGCGCATCCAGCGCGCGTTCGAGGCGTTGGAGGTCTTCGCTGGGTCCGCTGAAGCGCTGCCACAGTCCATCCATGTCCACCACCAGCAGCAGGCGGTGCACCGCCAGCGCCAGCAGGTCGCGTGGCAACGCACACAGCTGTCCGATCAGGAAGTCCTCTCCGCCCTCGGACATGACCTCGAGCCAGAGCGCGAAGCGCTCGGGCCGGAAGTGTTCGTCTTCGCCCGGGGCCGCGGCGCGCCACAGATCCCGATCGAACACGCCCTGCAGCTGCTCGCTGCTGGCGAGCGCCACCAGCTCGCCGGCATCTTCGAGACCGAGGCGATCGATCAGCTCGCCGAGCACGGGCGCGGGCAGCTCGCGCACCGCGGCGACCAGCTCCGGTCGATCCAGAATGCGAACGAGCAGCTGTGTCGAAGACGCGCGCCGAACACGAGTGAGCCAGGACATCGGAGCTCCCTTCTCGCGGATTCGAGGCTCATTCTCGCGTTCGGTCCGGACGGTCGACAGGCTGTTTTGCGTTTGTCCGATTCAGTACCCTTTCGGCGTCGCGTGACCTGCACGTCTGCTCCCGCGGGCCAGCGGTCCGGTCGAGGTAGATCGAGCGCAATGCGGGTGTCCACGTACGGGAAGAACGACGGCGCGAGGGATCTCCAGCGCGCCGTCGGCGAGCTCGTCGATCGCCTCCCGGAGCCGCTCGCGCCGCTGGCGCGTCTGGTCTTCAACTACCGCTGGACCTGGCTCGCGGGGGGAACGGCGCTCTTCCGCGACATCGATCCGCACCTGTGGAGCCGGAGCGGCTGCAATCCGCTCTGGATGGTCGAGTCGATCGCGCCGAGTCGCTTGCGCGCGCTGTCCGAGGACGAGGGCTACGTGGCGTGCGTGGAGAGGGCGGCGGCTCGGCTCGACGAGGAGCTGGCGCGACCCGCGATGCGGCTCGGGCGCGATCTCCTCGGACCCGTCGCCTACTTCTGCTCCGAGTTCGGCGCTCACTGCTCGCTCCCGCTCTACGGCGGCGGCCTGGGGGTGCTGGCGGGAGACGTCCTGAAGGGCGCCTCGGACCGGGCGCTGCCGCTGCTGGGAGTCGGGCTCCTCTACACCGAGGGCTACTTCCACCAGCACCTCGACTTCGAGGGCTGGCAGCGCGAGTACTGGACTCCGACGCGCTTCGAGCGGCTCCCTGCGGTTCGCGTCACCCGTGAGGACGGCGAGCCGCTGTCGGTGTCCTTGCCCCTGCGCGGCCGCGAGGTGCAGCTGCACGTCTGGCGGGTCGACTTCGGCCGCGTCCCGCTGTTCCTGCTCGACGCCAACCATCCCGGCAACCACCCCATCGATCGCTGGATCACTCACCGCCTCTACATCGGCGATCGGCACACGCGTCTCGCGCAGTACGGCGCGCTCGGCGTGGGAGGTCAGCGCGCGCTCGAGGCGATGGGCATCAGACCTTGCATAACACATCTGAACGAGGGCCACGCGGCGCTCGGGACCCTGGAGCGGATCGCGTGGCTCATGCGCGAGGGCATGTCCTTCGACGCGGCCCTGGAGACGGCGCGCGAGCAGACGGTCTTCACCACCCATACGCCGGTGGCGGCCGGAAACGAGTGGTACCGGCGCGAGGAGCTGCAGCCGGTGCTCGGCGACTGGTGCCGTGGGCTGGGCCTCGAGGCCGAGGATCTGCGCCGCCTCGGCGGCTTCGAGCCGGAGAGTCCAGACGATCCGATGGCCATCACGCTGCTGGCGCTCCGGACCAGCCGGATCGCAAACGGGGTCTCCCGCCGCCACGGCCAGGTATCGCGTCAGATGTGGCACCGGGTCTGGCCGGATCGGGCGGTCGAGCAGGTGCCGATCACCTCCGTGACGAACGGCGTCCACACCGCGACCTGGATGGCCGAGGCGATGCAGTCGCTGCTCGACACCCATCTCGGTCCGGACTGGCGCGAGCGGCTCATCGATCCGGAGCTCTGGTCGGATGTCACGAGGATTCCCGACGCGGAGCTGTGGGCGGTGCGCTGCGCGCTGCGCGCACGGCTGGTGGATCGCGCGCGCGAGCAGTCCGTGCTCGATCGATTGCGCAGAGGCGAGGCGCCGGAGTACGTGGAGGCCGCGGACAAGGTCTTCCATCCCGACTACCTGACGATCGGTTTTGCGCGGAGGGTCGCCACCTACAAGCGCCTGCATCTGCTGACGCGGCGACTGGACGACGGCCTCCGGCTCCTGGCCGATACGGAACGCCCGATCCAGATGGTCATCGGAGGCAAGGCCCATCCGCAGGACCACGAGGCCAAGGAGACGCTGCGCGGGCTGCTCGCGCTGCGACACCACGCCAACGTCGGCGGTCGGATCGTGTTCCTCGAGAACTACGACCTGCACGTGGCGCCCAGCCTCGTGGCCGGCGTCGACCTGTGGCTCAACCTGCCGCGCCCCCCGCTCGAGGCGAGCGGCACGAGCGGCATGAAGGTGGCGGTCAATGGCGGCCTGAACCTGAGCATCCTCGACGGTTGGTGGGAAGAGGCCTACGACGGCGAGAGCGGCTGGGGCATCTCTTCGCCCGACGCGGAGGCGGAGGCGCAGGACGACCGCGACGCCGCCGCCGTCTTCAACCTGCTCGAGAGCGAGGTCCTCCCGCTCTTCTACGATCGGGGAGCGGACGGCATCCCGCACCGCTGGCTCGCCCGCGTGAAGACGTCGATGGCGCGGCTCATTCCCCGCTTCAGCGTCGACCGCATGTTGCGCGACTACGCGACCCATCTCTACGCACCGCCCGACCGATCGAGGGCGACGAGCTAGAGTGGCGACGGTGAGCGAGTTCTCGGCGCTTCGTGGGAACCACCCGCTGGCGGTCTACATCGATCTGAAGAGCCCCTACGCCTACCTCGCGATCGAGCCGAGCCGGGCGATGGCGCGCAGTGTCGGCGCACCGATCGACTGGCGACCCTTCACCCTCGACATCCCGAGCTACCTGGGCTCGGCGAAGCTCGACGCGAAGGGAAGGGTCGAGACCAGCCAGCGCTCCGCGGAGCAGTGGAGCGGCGTCCGCTACGCCTACATGGATGCCAGGCGCTATGCCAACCTGACCGGGAAGACCGTCCGCGGGACGGTCAAGATCTGGGACTCGAGCTTTGCGGGCATCTCGATGCTCTGGGCGAAGCGCAGCGGCCGACTCGACGCCTACCTCGACGCGGTCTATCCGCGCTTCTGGCGCCGCGAGCTCGACATCGAGGACGTGAGCGTCCTGGAAGCGGCTCTGCGCGACACGGGCGTCGAGATCGACGGCTTCCGCGCGTACGCCGCGGGGCCGGGCCGCGCCGAGCACGACGCGCTGAACGCGACGGCGTTCGGCGCCGGCGTCTTCGGCGTCCCGACCTATCTCGTGGGCGAGGAGATGTGGTTCGGTCGCGAGCACCTGCCGCGCGTCGCCTGGCTGCTCTCGGGAGCCGAGGGTCCGCCGCCGGACGTGGCCAATCGCTCCTTCGGAGCGCGCGCGTGACGAGCTCGTACACCGCCCTCGCTTTGGCCCCCCTGAGCGTGATCCTCGACCTTCGCAACCCGTTCTCGTACCTGGCGCTGCACCCGGTGGCCGCGTTGGCGGACGAGCTGCGAATCGAGATCGACTGGCTTCCGCTCACCGTCTTGCCGCTGAAGCCTCCGTCGGATCCGGCTCCGGGAGACGATCGCGGGATCCTCCACCGCCGCCATCGCGCGCGGGCGCTCGCCCGCGAGATCGAGATCTACGGCCGCGCTCAGGGACTGGTGCTGCGCGATCTCTACCGGGACGCCGACGCCAGCGCCTTCGAGCTCGGATGGCTTTGGCTTCGCGAACGCAGCCGGAAGGACTTGCCGGCCTTCCTCAGCGAGGGCTTTCGCTCCTACTGGTCCCTCGAGCTCGACCCGTCGAGCGTACCGGCGATCTCCTCGCTGGTGGCCAAGACGGGCGGCGACGCCGCGGAGTTCGAGGCGTGGTGCGCGGGAGACGGGCCGAAGACCGCGGCGCGCGTCGCCGGCGAGCTTCGCGAGCGAGGTCTGTCCGCCGTGCCGGGCTACCTCGTCGACGGCGAGTTCTTCCACGGCCGCCAGCACCTTCCGATGATTCGCTGGATCCTCGGCGGCCGCCGGGGACCGGGTCCGATCTGAGGTGTCAGGACGTCCGGGCGATGAAGTCGTTCACCAGGGCGGCGAGCTGCGGGCCCACGTCCTCCTGGAGGAAGTGACCGCCTCCCTTCAGGATCGCGTGCGGCTGACCCTGGGCGCCGGGAATCCGGGTCTCGAAGCCCGGGCGCGCCGCGCCGGTGATCGGATCGCCGTCGCTGAAGGCCGTCATCACCGGCTTCTCGAAGCGCTCGAGCACCTTCCAGGCGGCGCGGTTGGCGGGCACCGCCGGGTCGCCGTCAGAGACCGGCACCAGCATCGGGAAGCGGCGCGCTCCCGCCTTGAACTCCGCGGACGGGAAGGGCGCGTCGTAGGCGGCCATCACCTCGGGCGAGAGCTCGCTGACCGTCGCGGTCTGGAGGATCGCGCCGACCGGGAAGTCCGGCGACTCCTGGGAGAACTTCCTCCAGGCGTCGAAGGCCGGCCCGAGACTCTGATGGCCCTCGGGCAGCGCGGTGTTCGCCGGAACCAGCCGGGCGAAGCGGTCCGGGTGCTCTCCCGCCAGCCGCAGGCCGATCAGGCCGCCCCAGTCCTGACACACCAGCGTGATGTCGCGCAGGTCGAGCACGTCGAAGAGCAGCGCGCGCATCCACTCCACGTGCCGTGCGTAGCTGTAGTCTTCCTGGCGGACCGGCTTGTCCGAGCGCCCGAATCCCACCAGGTCCGGAGCGATGGCACGGTGCCCCGCGCCGACGAAGATCGGGATCATCTTCCGGTACAGGAAGCTCCACGAGGGCTCGCCGTGCATCAAGAGCACCGGCGCCGCGTCCCTCGGTCCCTCGTCGACGTAGTGGACGCGCAGACCGTCGACCTCGGCGTAGTGCGGAGCGAAGTCGTAGTCCGGCAGATGGGCGAAGCGCTCGTCGGGTGTGCGCACGAAATCCATGGGGCCTCCTCGTCCGGTTCCCGGAGCGAGGGTACCAGCATGCAAGCCTCGCGCTGCACCGCAGCGATCGAACGGCACTTGCAGGGCTTCCCTCCTTGAAGGAGCGTCCACGGTCGCGGGGGACGAAAGGGGGATGTCGATCGTGGAGACAGCCAATGAGTGAGCTGGATCGACGCGCCTTCCTGCGCTTCGTCGCGGGGAGTCCGCTCCTCTTCTCGAGCGCTTGCGGAGCCGACCGCGATCCCTGGCGGGGACCGATCGGAGCCGGGCCGGCGGCCGATTCGGGTGGAGACCTGGTGGCCGCGGCGGCCGACGCGATCAACGTCTTCGACTTCGAGCCCGTGGCGAAGCGAAACCTCAGCGCGGCCCACTACACCTTCCTGTCGATGGGGATCCAGGACGAGTTCACCCTGCGAGCCAATCGCGAGGCCTTCGGGATGTTCCAGCTGCGGCCGCGGCGTCTCGTCGACGTGCGTGACCTCGACACCTCGACCGAGATCCTCGGCACGGAGCTCTCGTGCCCGATCGCGCTGGCCCCGGCCTCGGCCCAGAGGGCGTTCAACCCGGAGGGGGAGCTCTCCGTCGCGCGCGCGGCGCGGCGCCAGGACCACCTCCAGATCCTCTCCACGGGCACCTCCACGCCCATCGAGGAGGTGGTCAAGGCGCGCGGCGCGCCGATCTGGTTCCAGCTCTACACGCCAGACGTCTGGCTCGTCACTCGTCACCAGCTGCGCGAGGCCGAGGCGGCGGGCTGTCCGGTCGTCGTGCTGACCGTCGACCAGATCGGGCTCGGTCGCAACCGCGACGCGCTGCACCGCTACCACCGGCTCGACAATCCCGCGTGTCAGCCGTGTCACGATTCGTTTTCCGCGAGCGTGCAGCGGAGCCTCTACGACCTGGGCATCGACCCGCGCGACGTGATCCAGGACGCGATGATCCTCGACTGGGACACGGTCGACCGGATCCGCGATGGCACCTCGATGAAGCTCGTGATCAAGGGCGTCCTCACCGCCGAGGACGCCCAGCTCAGCGTCGAGCACGGCGTCGACGGGATCGTGGTCTCGAACCACGGCGGCCGCGCCGAGGACAGCGGCCTCGCCACCATCGAGGTGCTTCCGGAGATCGCTGCGGCCGTCGGCGGCCGCATCCCGATCCTGGTCGACAGCGGCTTCCGGCGCGGCACGGACGTGTTCAAGGCCCTCGCCCTCGGCGCCTCGGCCGTGTGCGTCGGGCGTCCCTACCTGTGGGGGCTCGCCGCCTTCGGCCAGGAGGGCGTCGAGGCGGTGCTCGCGATCCTCCGGCGCGAGCTCGAGACGATCATGACCGAGATGGGAACGCGCGATCTGAAGTCGATCACGCCCGACCGCGTGCGTCGCGCCGCCGCGCCCGAGTGCAGCTCCGATTCCTAGTCGATTCCGAAGATCGGGTGGAGACTCATGAAGGTCGAAGTCCGGCGCTCTCTCTTCGCCAGCTCCCTCGTTTGCCTCGAGCGGGTCCGGTGCCGTCGGGCGCACCGGGGTGTGAGCGGCGAGGAGCGGAAGCCGCAGCACCAGATCATGGTTCCGCTCTCCGGCGTGAACGTCCGCCACGTGAACGGGAAGAGTCTCACGGTCAGCCCGTCGCGGGTCACCCTCTCGAACCGGGGCGAGCCCTATCGGGTCAGCCATCCGTACGGGTCCGGCGAGACCGCGCTCACGATCGTGCTACGAGAGGACGTGCTGCTCGGAATCCTGCGCGAATCCGACCCCAGCGTGGAGCAGCGTCCCGACCTCCCGTTCTCGGAGCGCCAGGTCCCGATGGACTCGAAGCTCCACTTCGCGATTCAGCTGCTGTCGTCCGCGATCGCCCAGATGCGCCCGGAGTTCGAGCTGGAAGAGGCCGCGATTCTGCTCGCGCAGCGTGTCCTGGATCGAAGAGCGAGACACGCGTCGTCGCCGCGCGACCTCGACATTGCGGAGCAGGCGCGGGCCTTCATTGCCGCGCGGCTGGACCGGCCGATCCGGCTCCAGGACGTGGCCGATGTCGTCGACCTCTCCGTGTTCCAACTCTGTCGGGCATTCCGGCGCGCCACCGGCCACACGCTGTGGCGAGAGGTCCAGCAGCTGCGCGTGCGCGCGGCGCTCGAGCGGCTCGCCGCCGGAGAGCGGGACCTCTCTGCCCTGGCAATCGCCCTCGGCTTCGCGCACCACAGCCACTTCACCGCGACCGTGCATCGCGAGCTGGGGATCACTCCCTCCGCGGCCCGGCGCCTGCTCGACACCGGATCGATGGCGCAGGTCCGCAGGCTCCTCGCTCGCTGATCCCGGCACGCCCTGCAAGATTTCGACAGCGGCCTCGGCGTCGGGCCCGGTACGGTCCCCGGCATTCGAGGGACTTCCAGAGGAGGGTTCCATGGCCGATCCGACGGCTGCCGCGGGCCGAGTTGCGGTGCTCGGAGCCTCTGGCGTCTACGGACGTCACCTGGTGCCGCGCCTGTGCGCGGAGGGGTATCGGGTGCGCGCACTGGTGCGGCGGCCCGAGTCCGCGACAGTGGCCGCGGCCTGCGGCGCCGAGCTGCGCGCCGCGGACCTCTTCGACGAGGACTCGCTGCGCGCCGCGCTCGCCGGCTGCGACGTGGCGATCCACCTGGCGACGTCGCTGCCCGGCCCACGCGGAACCGGCGACTACGCCGAGAACGATCGGCTGCGCCGCGAAGGCACACCGGTCTGGGTGCGCGCGTGTCGCGACGCCGGTGTGCCGCGAATCCTCCAGCAGAGCATCGCCATGATCCATGCCGGCGGCGGCGATGCCTGGGCCGACGAGGCGACCTTCCACCCGCCTCTGCCGGGGACGGCAGGCGAGGCGATCGCGGCGGCGCGCGCGATGGAGGCCGCGATCCAGCAGTGCCCGCTCGACTGGGTCATCCTGCGCGGCGGCCTCTTCTACGGCCCGGGCACGGGATTCGACGACGACTGGTTCGCCCGCGCCCGGGCGAGCCGACTCCGGGTGCCCGGCGAGGGCGCCGGCTACGTCTCGCTGATCCACGTCGCGGACATGGCGGCCGCGACGGCTCGCGCCCTCCGCTGCTGGCCGTCCCGCCAGGCTCTGGTCGTGGCCGACGACCGCCCGGCGCGCTGGCGCGAGGTCCTGACCTACGTGGCGAACCTGGTCGGCGTCTCTCCTCCGCGGAGCGGCGGCCGGGATCTCCTGCCTTCCTTCCGCGTCGCCAATGCGCGCGCTCGGGAGTCGCTCTCCTGGACACCGCTGTACGCGGACTATCGCGCGGGTCTGGTGCGCTGATCGAAGCCCCGTGGTCGCGCTATTCCAGCACGAACTCCACCTTCCCGATCGTGCCCTGGAAGGGGAACGGCCGGCGCAGGTAGTAGATCTTGCCGGGCGAGACGGGCAGGCCGTCGTCACGGCCGATGCCCATGCCGGCGTAGCCCGCGCATCGGCACCGCGTGCTCGACGCGGTCCTCGGCTAGGCGCTTGTCATTGACGAGCAGCGACGCGGGGGCTTGGCGCCAAGCGGGTCGGGGCCGCTGCGCTCGGCCCGAGCTAGCCCTGCTTCTTCGGAAGGACCCGGTGCGTGGCTTCTGCTCGGGCGATCGTCGTGCCGCCGCCGTCGAGCAGCTCGCCCCGTGAGCGAAGATTCCGATCCGCGAGCTCGACCACCGCGGCCCGCCCGAGAAGTCGACCGGGACGCGCGGGTCGGAGGTACTCGACCCGCAGCGTGGTGTGCACCGCCGTCAGCTCCTCCGGGAGCGCAACCAGGGCTGCGAGCCCGGTCACGGAGTCCAGCATCGCCGAGAGCATCCCTCCGGAGACCGTGCCGATGCGGTTGGTGAACTCCTGCCGCGCCTCGTACTCGACCTCGACGGACTTCGCCTCCGCATCCGCCTTCACGATCCGCCTTCCCACCAGCTCTCCGAAGGGCGAGTGTGCGCTCAGGTCCATTCGCATCACGAGCTCCCTCTCCCGGGGCGTAGGGGCCGTGCCCCCTATCGGTTCGTCCGGAACCAGTCGACCGTGCGCTCGAGCGCCTGCGGCTCCGAGTAGATGGGCTGGTAGCCGAAGTCGCGACGCGCCTTCTCGCCGAGGAAGGTGTGATCGTGGCCGACGAAGCGCACGCTCGAGCGCGTGAGCGTCGGCACGAATCGCGCGAAGGGTCGGCACGCGAAGGCGACGCCCTCGAGCAGGGCGCCGAGCGTCC
>Ga0315553_10000568_pt1 | contig 32327 bp, 38 predicted proteins | sample SalMarSW160140MG_FD_203099 | JGI IMG/M metagenome (GOLD analysis project Ga0315553, IMG submission 203099) | Salt marsh sediment microbial communities from the Plum Island Ecosystem LTER, Massachusetts, United States - Salt Marsh Sediment SW1601-40 ... | reverse complement strand
CAACCCGCTTTCAACACACATGTGTAAGACCCTGTCAAAAGCCTCTTCAAAAATGGCATCCGGCAATAGTTTCCTGGTTCGGCTGATCGTGGAATGCCATGGCAATGGCTCGTCAATATCGTAATCAATAAAATACAATAAATCCATCCGCATACTTACGTGTTCAATAAGTTGACGATCTGAGATAATATTCTCCAGGTACCCAATCAGCATCAGTCGAAAAAATACCGTGGGATCTATCGACTTCTGACCTTCCTTCCCGTAATAAGGCTTGGCCATATTACGGATAAAACGTAAATCAAGCACCTGTTTCAAACAACGATAGAAATTATCCTCCGGGATCCGTTGGGAAAGTGAAAACGAAAGAAACAGCTTCTCCTGGTAGTCCTTATTTCCAAGCATCGGTTTTATTTTCAAATTACAAAACCAACTCTTTCAAATCAATTCATTACCTTTAGAATTATCAACAAAAAGATTGAGTTGTGCAACAAGCACATGCGGTATAATTAATAGCCTTGTCATGCTTTTTGCATATACTCCCTGGGGCTTACGCACTATTTACATAAGATATTATAACTTTATACATGAAACGTGTACCTCGGTATTTTCTGATTAAGATGCATATGAAGGAAGAAGGAGGAAATGTTAAAAAAGATTAGAAAAGGATTAATTTGTTCTATTAACAAGCCTTCATCTTGACATTAAACCTCTGTACCATTTACCGGGACTTTGCCAGCACATAAAAATTTTAAAATTCAAGAGAAACTAATTTGCACTTTTGCATCTACATACAACCCTTTAAAATGCAAATACAAAAAAGCCAAATTTGTATCAAAAAAGAACCTAGTTTTAATTTACTAACAATCAACTATTCTTATCGGGAAGAATCAGTATATTTACAACCTGATACCACACTAAAAAATGAGGTTAGTTTTGTTAAAACAGCTCAATAAAAAAGTAATGGGGTACTTTCTACTAATACTCTTCATGGGGTATTTTAGCTCCATTACATTCTTCTCTCATACTCATATAGTTGACGGTGTAGTTATTGTACATTCACACCCGTATAAAGCAAAATCAGGAAATGTCCCTTTTAATCACAATCATTCAAAAAATGGATTTATATTGATTCTGTTTATTTCGAATTTCATTACTATTGCTCCAATTTTAATTTGGGGGAATGCAATTATTCGAAAGGCCTTAAATACCCGGTTACTCGTTATTTATGAGAATTTTAACTTTAATTTATACCGTTTCTGTAAACATCTTCCGAGAGCACCAACTTTATAATTGCACATCAAATCTCTAATCGAGAATTATCGATTCTCCTTGCTATGCAGGATTCCTTGCATACTAATCTAATTGTGTAATTTAAAAAGCTTGTTTAATGAAAAAATATATAGTGGTGTTCTTTATTATAATTCTTTATATACCAACACTTTCCCCTCAGGAAAAAACAGATGCAATGCTCTTTGGTGATGTTAAATCTGCATCTACAGGTGAACACATACCATTTGTGACAATAATAGTTAAAGGTACTTGGCTCGGAACAACGGCAGATGAAACAGGTCATTATAAACTGGCAAACCTGCCTGTGGGGAAATGCGTAATCATAGCTAGATCGCTTGGTTATAAATCACAGGAAAAGGAGGTGTTTATGGAAAGAGGGAAAGCTGCAAATTTATTCTTTGAGCTTGATGATGATGTCCTTAACCTTGAACAGGTTGTAGTTACGGGAACTAGAACTGAACATTATATTAAAGATGCACCTGTCAGGACAGAAGTAATTACTCTTCAAGAGATGAAAGACAAAAATGCCGGCAACCTTTTTCAGGCTTTGGCCAGCCTGCCAGGTATCAGGGTTGAGAGTCAGTGCCAGTATTGCAATTTTACAATGGTCAGAATGCAGGGGCTCGGAGCAGAACATACACAAGTTTTGATCAACGGACAACCATTATACACAGGTCTCGCCGGGGTGTATGGCTTGCAACAGCTAAGTACAATTGATGTTGAAAGAATTGAGGTAGTAAAAGGAGCAGGTTCGGCATTATATGGAAGCAGTGCGGTTGCAGGAGCTATAAATATTATTACAAAAGAACCCTCATATGAACCTTCCTTAACGCTGGATGTTCAACTTGGAAACCATGGTACAAATAAATATGAGTTTTCATCTTCCTTAAAAAATGAGAAAGGAAATATTGGATTGAACATTTTTACCCAGAAACTTACCGGAGAGGCAATAGATGAAACCGGTTCCGGTAATACAAAAGATGAAGTAAAAAACAAAGACGGAATTTCCGACAGGGTTGAAACAAATCTTATAAATAGCGGTTTCGGGTTGTTTTTTAACGGCCTCTTTTTTAATGACGATAAACTAACATTGAGGGGGAAAACCGTATTTGAGAAAAGAGAGGGTGGTACAATGACAGATGATTATTACAGAAATCCCCTGACCGACGGGACTGAAAGTATAAGTACAGACCGCTATGAAGCGCAGTTAAGTTACAAAAAACCAATAGGTGCAAAATATGAGATAAATTTCAGCCTGGGTTATGTTAAACATGCAAGGCTAGCCACAAATGATTCATTTCTTAATGATTATATGGAAACCCATAATGACAGTGTACCAGATCTTCGGGGCATGCGCCCATATCTTGCTGAAGAAAACACCCTGACCTCTTTATTAACTTTTGGAGTCAGATGGGGAAATCATAATATCCTTTCCGGTATACAGGAATTCTATGATAAGATTGAAGAATCAGGAATGTATGTCGTAGTTGATCCTGAAAGTGAATTTTTTGGTGAATCATACAGGTCGGTAAGTGAAAAAACGGCTTTGGAATTTGGCGCTTTTATCCAGGATGAATGGGATATTTCTCAAAAGCTGACTGCCGTACCCGGGATAAGAATTGATCTGCATAGTTCAGGTGAAGAATACAACACCGATAAGCAGGTTTTTAAATCGGTTACTTTCCCTAGAACCGATTTTGATGAAACAAGCATAAGCCCAAGGTTTGCTGTTAAATATAAAGTATCGGACAGGTTTTCGCTACGGGCAAATGCAGGTTCAGGTTTTCGTGCTCCTTTTGGGTTCTCCGAAGATCTGCATCTATGCAGCGGATCTCCCCGTGTATGGAAATCATCGGATCTTGAACCGGAAAAATCATTAAGCTATAATCTCTCAGCCGATTATTATGGCAAAAACATCAGAATAAGTACAAATATTTTTCGCACTGATCTGAAAAGCAAAATCGGGTTTGTCGATGCGTCGGATGAAGTTGCTGCATTGGGTTATGATTACCAATGGGAAAATATTGATGATGCTTTTGTACAGGGAATAGAATTATCATTACAGGCTAACCTCGTAAGGAACCTCAAATTAGGGTTCGATTTTACTTTTAACCAGGGCAAATACGATAACGCAAGGAAAGACTGGATGGGTACGCAATATGAAGACGACAGTAAAAATATTTCGAGATTTCCGTCAGTGACAAGTAATCTGAAAATCGAGTATAACCCCGGCACCTGGATTTTCTCCTTAACAGGCGATTTCCAGGGGACCATGTATATTGACTATTATAATGAGGATATAGATCCCTCAATAGGCGATCAGTCAAAAATCAAAAAGACTGATCCTTATATGCTGTTCAACACAAGTGTCTCAAAGAAACTAAACCACTTTAGACTTTATGCAGGAATAAATAACATTTTTAATTACCTGCAGGATGAAAAACACCTTGATGATGCAGCATTTATGTATGCTCCCGTCTATGGTACATTGTTTTATGGCGGTCTCTCTATTGAAATCAGACATTAAGTTTGTTTTTCTGAACCTGAATTATCAGGTCTGCAATACTCCAGGTCTTCGCGGGAATTAAGAACATCTTTAATTCATTCCAGTCTGATTTTGATATGGGAATTAATCGCAATCCGGTATACATCTATGGCACGTTATCTCCCAGAACGGTTTACTTCGGAATTAAAATAGGAAATAAGTTCAATTAATATATCTTCATTTTGTAATTACCTGATAATAAAATATCCTAAAGGTGTAAGGACATTTGTAATTCTATATGACTTAACTCCACCCAAAATTGCAAAAGTGCTTACACTTAAATAACCGAATTTTAAAATTTTTCTCCCTCCCTTGACTTGAGACAAATTCTGTACCATGATAAATATTTTGTCCAGCTAAATAGCATAAAGAATTGTATTAACTGGACAATGTGCCGGTTATAAGACAAAAATAAGGCCAGCCCATAACACGGTCAATAAAATTAATAAGCTTGTTATGGTTTTTTAGATTTGTTCCCAATTTCCCCTTAAACTAAAAATGGGTGACGCATAATATAATGTCTCGCTGCATTTCCTACGTGCTGTAGAAATAGGATGCGCTACCCTAAGCTCAATGCATTAAGTCAATGTCTGCAATATAAAATCTACTGTCTGAAGTAGGTATAGGAAAGAAATGCATCGAGCATCACTAAGTTAAGAAATATTTTTCAATTAATTATACAATATCCTGATCCCAAGTTAACACAGGGATTTTGGGGAGTACATTCATCATTATTCTGGCATAAAAGTTGTGGCCTATAGCAGAGGTCAGCAGCATATCGACCACATTTTACGTACTAACTAATAAAATGACAATATTTATTTATAAATATTGTAAACTAACTACTCTTATAATGAAAAACATATTCAAATCAGGTTTACTTGTAACCGTTTTATTTTCATTAGTTACAGTACCTTCTTGTCAAAAAAGTGACACAAATGATAACCCTATTGATCCAGGTGATCCGATAAACATATCAATCGAGATTTATCAGAAAGAGGTAATTGATTCTGCAAATAGATTTGCTTTTGATCTTTTCAAACCAGTTCTTGCAGAGGCAAAAGGAGCTGAGAATATTATGATTTCTCCATTTAGCATCTCTAGTGCTCTTTCGATGACACTCAATGGAGCAGATGGAGAGACCTTTGATGCCATGCAGAAAGCACTCAGGCTGGAAGGAAAAACCCTGGACCAGATAAATAACACGTACCTTAAACTGATGACAGAGATGGTACCTGTGGATGAACGCGTGGTGTTGGATATAGCCAATTCGGTATGGGTAGAAAAACGACTAAATGTTAAACAAAAATTTATTTCAGATGTACAGAATTGGTATAAAGCGGAAGCTCGAGGAATAGATGTAACAGATCCTAATGCTGTAAAGATTGTTAATGACTGGATTGCAGAGAAGACTCATGATAAGATCACCGACATGCTGGATTATTTGGACCCTTATCTTGCTATGCTTTTAATTAATGCTGTCTATTTTAACGGAAAGTGGAGGAATCAGTTTGACAAAGCTGATACCAAGGAAGAGCCATTTTATGTCACTCCATCGACCCCTAAGACAGTTCCCATGATGCATCAGGAAGAGAACCTGAAAGCTGCAAAAGACAATAATCTGATAATTGTTGACATACCCTATGGTCAAGGTAATTATTCTATGTTGATAGTTTTACCCAATGTTGATATTACTACCTCTGATGTAGCTGAGGCTATTTCACCATCACAATGGAATGAGTGGATGGAGTTATTGGCAAATAATACCCACAAAGTAGAACTTAGCATGCCGAGATTCAAATATGAGTATAAGAGACTGTTAAACAATGATCTGATAGACTTGGGAATGGGTGTTGCATTTTCCGATTGGGCTGACTTCGACAACATCAGTGAACAGGATCTTCAAATCAGCAGAGTAATACATCAATCATTTATCGAGACTAATGAAGAAGGCACAGAAGCAGCGGCAGCTACAATTGTGGAAATAGTATTTACTGTTTCAGAACTAGGTACAGAACCATCCGTATGGAAGGTGGATATTGATCGTCCCTTTCTCTATTTCATTCACGAGACCTCAACAGGAACTATATTATTCATGGGAAGAGTTAGTGATCCTACTCTTAATTAAACTACCAATAAATTTTGGATAAATTTAATACTTATGCTAACACGGACAAAGGTAATTTGTTTGTCACGGTTTTTGCAAAGCAATTCCCATCACCCCAGTATAAATAAAAGGTTGATGCATAATTGAAATATCTCGCTGCATTTCCTACGTGCTGTAGAGATAGGATGCGCCACCTTAAGCTCAATGCATTAAGTCAATGTCTGTAATATAGAATCTACCTCTGTAGTAGCTATAGGAAAGAATGCATCGAGCATTACTAAGTTAAGAAATATTATGCAATTAATAGTGTAATAACCTGGTCCCAAGTTTCCTGGAGAGATTTTGGGACGAATAATTCAATAAGTTTTATTACATTGCACAATGCAATACATTGGTTATTCAAAATGAACTTATCACAAGAAATATCTCGAGTTTTATTTATGTATGCTTTGTTCTTAGTGAACTTTGCCCTGTATGCTCAAATTGTTCAACAATTTTCATTTGACTTTATAAGTAGATTCAATAATCCCATCTATTCAATAATTGAGATTAAGACACATAATGAACAAACTCTAAATAATACTAAATGCAACAGATACTTTGTGAAAGATGAAAAATTTGATAGTAAAATATATCTTAATACTCATAGGGGCAATAGTATTTTTTAACCTTTTCTGGTTTATCTATTCATTTATATTTCCCTTTATCGAAACTGATTTAGAACTCCAGTTAAAAATTACAAAATTCGGAATGCCAGCTCTTCATATAATTGTTAGAGCAATTATTGCACTTTTTATTTGGAAAGATATGATTAGATTGAATACAGAATCAAATTACTTAATTCTCTTATTAATACTGATTGACGAATATTGGGGAATTGGATTTTTCTTACTATCACACTATTTCGAAAATTATATATCAAACAATAAGCAGCCATATGCAAAAGAGAACTAGATTATATATAAACCGGTATGTTATCTATATTCTTGCATTAAATGTTCTTCAATTTATTCTTGGCAAGATCCAGTATTATATTTATAACCCGAATTCGACCAGAATGAATCAAAACATGATAGATATAGCTTGGGTATTTTCCTGGTCATACCTAATTGCAAACATAGTAATGGCTATATTAATATTTTCGGATATGAAAAGACTACAAAAAATCAATTGGTGGATTCTTGTAATTACATTAGTTAATAAAGAGTTCGGGGCAATTGTGAGCCTATTACACTACTTTAAAAATGAAGAAAATGATTGATATTTTTTTACTATAGAAAAATACAACCTAACATGCAAAATCCGGACAGACTGAGCACTTCATTCCGGAGCAACCTGAGCATATGATTCCGGAAATGGCTGAGCACCTAAAACCGGAACTTAAACATCACAATATCAATGCAAAACAATAATATGTTTTAATTACAAACAGACTGCTCGCTTTAAACCGGAATAGGGTGCTCACTAACACCGGAATTTGCAATTTTATCCCCTTCTTCCAATCTCAACCAACTTGTCTTTATTGATTATTTTAATATCTTTCCCGTTAAGCTCTATAATTCTTTCTTTTTCAAATTCTTTAATAAATTTTACAGTACTTTCAATAGTTATTGAGGCAAAGTCGGCTATATCCTGTCTGGTCAAATATTGAAAAACACCTTCTTCCAGAAAATCATTCGCTGATAAGTATAATAATGCCGATGCCAGTTTGCCCCTCATTTGCTTATAGGATATATTCTGTATGATATCTAAATAACGCCCTTCATTCTGGCAATTTTTGGTTGTAATACGCATAGCAAAATCAGCGTTTTTTATTAATAATTGCATTAATGCTGATTTGTCAATCATGCAAATGGTTGAATCTCTTATGGCTACCGCCGAATAGTTGTAAACATTGTCTCCAAAAATGGACGAAAATGCCATAAAATCACCCTGTTTTGACAATCGTATATTTAATTGTCTGTTGCTGCCCACCTGCACAAAAACCCTTACAAGCCCATCAACAACATATAATACATAAGGGGCAAAAGCCCCTTGCTTAAAAATGTTTTCTCCTTTTAAATAGCTTATCTGTGTTTTCTTGCTATTTATAAATTCAAGTTCATCGGGATATAAATACTGAAAACACTTTGAAGACTTTTTACATGTTTTGCAATTATTATTGTTACCCGTTTCCACCTTTCAAGGTATTAAAATGTATGCAAAAATACATAACATACGTGTAAAGCGGGAACTTTTACGGATAAACTTTAATCATAAAAAGTTTATCCAACTTATTCATTAATATTTTATAAGAAAAAAGTTATAATATTTCAAACAAAACTACTGATTTTCCAAACCGGCTTTCGTTGCTGCCAAAATTCCCTACCCCTACCTTTGTAACTAATAAATACTATAAAAATGAAAAGGGTAGCGGTTCCGGTTGTTAAAGGTCAGTTAAGTGAATATTTCGGGCAATGTAACCATTACGAAATATTCGATATTGACGAGGGCAATGTAAAAAGCGAAGAAATAGAAATACCTCCAAAGGAGGATGTCACAAAATTACCTGAATGGGCAGCAAGCGAAGGGATAACTGATATTATTGCCTACAAAATAGATAAACGTATTATCAATTTGTTCACCCCTTTCAGGATTAACCTTTTTGTAGGTATTCCTATAAATACTCCACGCAACCTTATCAAGGACTATATTAATGGCAAACTTAAATCGGATGAAAAAATTATTTCAGAAATATTGGCCTAGAATAGACCGAACATGAAAGATTCTACAAAAATAACAGGGGCCGAAGCAATTTTGCTTTCCCTTTTAAAGGAAAATGTTGATACCATTTTTGGTTGTCCGGGTGGTGATATTATGCCCATTTACGATAAAATATACGACAGGCACCACGAATTAAAACATATTTTGGTAAGGCACGAACAGGGAACCGCTCATGCCTCCAGGGTTTTTGCAGCAGGCGACTGCATTACAAAAAAATACAGACAGGTTACAACAGCAGTAGCCGAAGGGACTATTGCTGCCTTAAGCGCAGCCGAATATTTATGGGTTCAAAAATAATTTAAGATATGATTGAGGTAAATTCTTATTCCGATTTAACAAATGAAATTAAAGATAAGGAGAAAGCCTATCTGTTATTGTTTAAACAGGGCAGTGAAAAGAGCGATTGCGCTTTTCAGAACATAACTGCCGGGGCTAAAGACATTATAGGATTAAACCTTTTTTTTGCCGATGTTAATAAAGTGCGCGATATACATACCCGCTATAACGTTACAACACTCCCTGTATTACTTGAATTTGAAAAGGGCATTTTCAAAAACCTTATCAAGGGATGTAACGATGCAAAACATTACAAAGCCCTGTTTGAAGATGCCATTTATTTCGCGGAAACAAAAAACGATGAAAAGCCGCAAAAACGTGTGATGGTCTATTCAACGCCAACATGTTCGTGGTGCAATACCCTTAAATCGTACCTGAAATTGCATAAAGTAAGGTACACTGATATTGATATCTCCCGCGACCAACGGGCTGCCAATGAACTGGTAAAGCGCAGCGGGCAAATGGGCGTGCCACAAACCGAAATAAACGGGGAAATAATTGTGGTTTTAACAAAGCAAGAATTAACGAGGTGCTTAATATCAAAGGATAAGTACACCATGTAAATAAACATGGATGAGTACAGATTGTATAATTAAAGAACTTTTAAATATGAACGAATTACAACCGGTCAATCAAAATGTATTGTTAGACATTTCAGATGACAAACAGGAACAGAAAACAGTTTCGGGGATTATTATTCCCGATTCCGCAAAAGAAAAACAAAATATTGCCAAAGTATTGGCTATGAGCAATATCGAAAATACTGAATTTGCCGTAGGCGATAAAGTACTCTATAAATCATTTAGTGGCAACGAAACCGAATTTGAGGGTAAAAAATACCTTCTAATTCAATATTCAGAGATTTTAGCCAAGATTGTTGAAACAGATGAAATTTAAAAATTAGGTTATGGTACAAAAAGAAATTGTTACAGCTAAATGGCTCGACAACATGGCTTTTGAAGCAGAAGCCAACGGCCATAAAATAATGCTTGATGCAGAACCTGAAGTGGGGGGCGAAAACCGCGGGCCACGCCCAAAACCTTTTATGCTGGCCGCTTTGGGAGGCTGCACGGCAATGGATGTAATCTCCATACTGAAAAAAATGCGGGTTGAGGTTGAAAAGTTTAACGTACATGTTGAAGGCGACCTGACAGAGGAACATCCGAAACAGTTTTATAAAATGCACGTGGTTTATGAGTTTACAGGTAAAAACCTGCCGATGGACAAGTTGAAGAAAGCCGTTGAACTTTCGGAAGAAAGATATTGCGGAGTAACTGCCGTGTATAAAAAAGTAATGGAACTTACTTCCGAAATAAAAGTGTTTGAATCTTAACAAAAAAGAAATGGATTTTACAAATTTATATAGCGAACACGACAAGCAAATATTAAAAACAGCAGAAGATGCATTAAATCCTAAAATTGACAGGGTTCAAGAAATTATAGAATATGCAAAGCAAGCCTACATACATAAGATAGGGATAGCCAATTGCACAACCTTTAATAAAGAAGCCGATAAATTAGAAGAAATCTTTTTTAAAGAAGGTTTTCAGGTAACCAAAGCAAATTGTAAATATGGGCGGGTACCATTCACAAATTTAGTACCCGGTTATAAAGGTATATCTTGTAACCCGGCCGGGCAAGCAAAATACCTTGAAGAACAAGGCACTGAACTGAACATTATGATGGGGCTTTGCCTGGGCCATGATATGATTTTCAATTCAAAATCGAAAGCCCCGGTTACCCCGCTAATAGTGAAATACCGCAAATTAAAACACCATACATTGCAATAATTGCAGGATTTGTGTAAGATATTGTCCGGTTGAGGCAATTAAGTAAAAACTTTTTTTAAAAAATTTAAATATTTATTTATGAAACAGCAAGAAGTAATAAATATACTCGATAAGGTAGAGCATCCGGCAATTAGCTATTCTTTAATAAAACTGGGAATAGTTACCAATGTTGAATTAATTGAAAACAAGGTAACCGTAGTTTTCACTTTTCCTTTTCCAAACATTCCTATTGCCGGTGCATTAATTAATTCTATTGCACAACCTGTGCATGAAATGGGCTTAGAATTTGAATACAGCATCAGGACAATGACCGATGAGGAAAAAAACAAATTTTTGCAGTTGGAGGCAGAAGCATGGAGAGGATAAATTACAAACCCTTTAACACATGGAAGATTATGGCAAAAACAGCTGCTTTCGATAACTATCTGGCAGAATATGAGCAATGGTTCGATGACCATTATTTTGTATTCTTGTCGGAGTTGGAGGCAATACGTAGTGTTTTTCCAACAAAAGGGAAAGGTGTTGAAATTGGCGCGGGAAGCGGCCTATTTGCTTCTGCCCTTGGCATTGCCGAAGGGTGCGACCCGTCAGCCAATATGCGCGAAAAAGCTATCGGGCGTGGAATAAAGGCCATCGATGGCATAGCCGAAAATCTTCCTTAAAAAAAAATGATGTATGAAAAATTAATACATTTTGCATTTGCCGTTAATCATGTCGACCATTTCGAAGCAAAGCATTTTGGCGATGCCGACAAGTATTTAATTTATAAATGGGACAATGATGAACTGGTTTATTTTAAAGAGACAATAAATCCTTTCAAAACCTTTGATGAAGAACAAGAACATGGTTCTCAAAAAAAAGGCAGGGCTATTATTGAGTTATTAAAAAACTCAGGAGTTAAGGTATTGGTATCGAAACAATTCGGTAAAAATATTCAAATGGTCAACCGCCATTTTATACCGGTAATTGTTTATACCGAAAAGCTCAATGAAGTAATCCCCTTGTTAAAAAAACACATGAAATGGGTTGAAGACGAACTAAGCCATAAACCCGAAGAATTTAAGTTATTTACAATGAAAAACGGTGTGCTGAAAACTATAATTAAAAAAGAGGAATAAAATGGAACGCAGGGTATTTGGCCCGATGCCTTCACAAAGGTTGGGTAAAAGTCTGGGAGTAAATAATATTCCGCATAAAATATGCACCTATCCCTGTTTGTATTGTCAGGTAGGCAAAGCCATTAAAATGCAGGTGAACCGTCAGGAGTTTTATAAGCCACAGGTATTGGTTAATGAGGTGAAAGCTGTTTTATGCTACATTCAAAACAACGATGAATACCCCGATTATATTACCATTGTACCCGATGGCGAACCTACACTGGATATTCATTTGGGCGAACTGATTAACCAGTTGAAAACCATCAAAATTCCGGATGCGGTAATTAACAATGCTTCTTTAATCCAATTCCCCGATGTTCAAAACGATTTGTTAAAAGCCGATTATGTTTCTGTTAAAGCCGATACATTCAACATTGAAAACTGGCATAAAATAAATAAATCCCATACGGCATATATTTCAATTCCAACACGCCCACCGGCATTTAAAGAGGCTATACCTGCCGATGAAGCCACTGTAAACAAAACTTACCATATTTTCAAGGAACATATCGATAGGGTCGAATTATTAACAAGGTACGAGGGCAACGCTTTTTCTTCTTCCGGTAATTTCAGGGAAGATATTTTGAGTATAACAGCAGTACATCCTATGCGTGAAGATGCCGTTTTGGAATTATTGCATAAAACAAATGGCAATGAAGATATACTGAACCTGTTAATGGAAGAAAAACTGCTTGAAAAACTACAATATAGTGGCCATAATTACTACCTGAGAAAATTCAAAAGGTGACCGTACCACGCACCATATCGACCCATAATTTTTATGCCTTTTTGTGGCATGCCGGTTTTCTGGCCCTGGCTCAAAATTTTATGGATGTTGATACAGTCATCCCTGCCATGCTTGTCGAATCGGGTGGAAAGGCCATTCATGTTGGCATCATGACCGCTATCATGTTGGGTGGGTCAAGTTTCACCCAATTGTTTTTTGCGCCTTATATCAGCAATAAAACCTTTAAAAAGAGGTTTTTGCTTATGGGCATAAATTCACGCATACTTTCACTTTTTGCATTGGGTTTCATTTTGTTTTATCTTCATGGTACTCAAACAAAATGGGTTCTCTGGCTTATTTTTTTATTTATTACCTTATTTTCGCTTGGTGGTGCATTTTCAAATATCAGTTATACCGATATACTGGGGAAAAGTGTGAATGAAGAGAAAAGGAAAGTGTTCTTTTCTACCAAACAGATCATCGCGGGAATTGTCGTTTTGTTATCAGCTTTTCTGGCTAAGAAAATATTGACCGCTTCGGCATACCCGGTAAATTTTGCATTTATGTTTTTTGCAGGGGCATCACTGCTTCTTATTGCATCGGGAGGGTTTTGGAAGATAAAAGAGAATACCCCTTCAACATTAAAAATTAAAGGTTTTAGAGAATTTATTAAGACACTTCGATCCGAATTAACCCAAAACAATAAGCTTGTCTATTTTTTGGGTTTTATAAATGCACAGGGCATTATGCTTTCCTTCCTTCCCTTTGTAATGCTCTATGCCAAAGAAACGTTGAATACCCAAAGCAATGCAACAGGTAACTTTTTGCTCTTCAAAATAATTGGAGTTGTAACTGTTAGTATGCTGGTTTTTTTTGTTGCTAAACGAATTAAATACAACCCGCTGCTTTATTTGAATGTAATTTTATCGGTAACGATTATAATAACAACATTGTTTATTCACGATGAGCATACCTTGAAGTATATTTTTATATTGGGAGGTGTGATCTATTCATTGTATTCTATTACCATGAACGGTTTGTTACTCGAGGTATCAGGCAATGAAAACAGGGCCTTGTATACCGGTTTTGCAGGGGCGGGAAATATTCTGCCTGCCCTTTTCCCGCTTGCCGGGGGTTGGATTATCGATTATTGGGGGTTTACTGTTTTCTTTATCTTGTTTTTGCTGATTGTTTCATCATCAGTTTTTTTTATACGCAAAATCGACTGTAAAAAATAAAGGGGAAAGACTATGAAACGAACATGAAAATTTTAAGCATTAATTTTTGCACACAAGGATGATTAAAATTTTCTTGTGAGAGCGAGGAACGAGCGGTTCCATGCCGTGCGAAAATTTTTTTGCGAATTTTTATGCAAAAAATTTTAAACGTATGAAATATCCATGCAATAAAAATTGCACAAACCGGAAATATTTATCATGGATATTCCATCTGACCATTAAAAATTAAATTATAAACAGATGAAACTACTATTAATCTATTGTAAAAAATTTGGGTACACACCAACTATTAAAACGGTCGACAATGCACCTGAAAATAGTTTACCCGAGCATTTCGAAAATGTTCAAACAGCCTTTATACAGGTTGAGCAGGAAGATGTTGAAAGAGATAAAGAGGTTGAAACAAAATTGGTAAAAAACCTGAAATGGATATGCGGGAAAAACCAGTCAAAAGAAATTATACTGCACTCGTTTGCCCACCTCTCGGAAAGCAAAGCCGAACCTGATTTTACGAAGTTATTATTTAACAGGGTGGAGGAACGCATGACAAATGCCGGTTATGAAGTGCATCAAACACCTTTCGGGTATTTTCTCGATTTACAGGTTGACGCGCCCGGCTTTTCCCTGGCAAGGGTTTTTAAAGATATATAGCATTAAAAATAATGGTTATGAATGATAAAAATTACCCCGATTCGGGTGTTGAACTGAAAGGGTTTATTGCCCAAAATTACGATAAGGTAATGAATATAGGTTCAATAGGATTGTACAATGGATTCATAAAAAAGGCTATTAGCGACATGGGTATCCGGCCCGATGACCAAATACTTGATTTAGGCTGCGGGACCGGCAGAAATGCCAAATTGATGTGCAGTTTTTTAAATGAAAAAGGCCGTATTACCGGATTGGACATTTCGGAACACATGGAAAAGCAGTTTTACCGAAAATTTCAAGGGGAAAAACGAATAGAATTTATAAACCAACGCGTTGATGTGCCATTTAATTTGCAAAAAACGTATGATAAAGTTGTTATCAGTTTTGTTATCCATGGTTTCCCACATGAAATTCGCAGTACTGTAATTCAAAATGCTTTTAATCATTTAAAACCCGGCGGGAGATTTTTTATTCTTGATTTTGATGAGTTTAACATGGATAAAATGCCCGGCCTTCACCGCTTTATCTTTAAAAAAATAGAATGCAAATATGCTTTTGACTTTATTAAAAGAAACTGGAAAGAGATACTGAATAAACATGGCTTCGATAATTTTACCGAACAGTTTTATTTTAAAAAATATGTCAGGTTATTGAGGGCTCAAAAAATGCATAACAATTCTGAAAAATCCATATTAATCGCTATCCCTAGTAACGATGGAAAAACTATTTTCCCAAAAATGCTGGGCATGGCCAAATACTTTTACATTTATTCTACAACCAGTAGTAGGCAATTCACACTTGTTGAAAAAAGGTATAATCCGTATGAATCCTCAATGCAGCATTTAAAAACCCTGGATGTTTATACGGTAATTAATGATTGTGAAGTCATAATATCTGCACTGATCGGTAAAAAAGGAATTGAAAGGCTTCAGGGAAAAGGAGTAAAACTCATTTTCAAAAAAGGGAATATTCAGGAGGCTTTAGCCAGCGCTTTTAGCAATGAATAATTTAACAAATAAATTAATTGAAGCAGCAGAACTGATAAAACGATCATCACGAACTGTTGCATTTACAGGAGCAGGAATATCGGTAGAAAGCGGGATTCCTCCCTTTCGTGGGGAAGAGGGCTTATGGAGCAAATTCGACCCGGTATTCCTCGATATCGATTATTTTCATCGTTATCCGGGAAAATCATGGAAATTAATTAAAGAAATATTTTACGATTTTTTCGGGAAGGCCCGTCCCAATGCATCTCATTATGCACTTGCAGAAATGGAGAAAAAGGGGGTTTTACATTCCATTATTACACAGAATATTGATAATTTACATCAAAATGCCGGAAGCAAAGAAGTATATGAATTCCATGGTAATTCACGGGATTTGGTATGTGAGCATTGTTCCACATCATTTTTAGCAACGAACATTGATTTATCTTCTCTGCCGCCAACATGCCCATATTGCAAAACGGTTCTTAAGCCGGACTTTGTTTTTTTTGGTGAATCCATACCTGAGCCGGCTAACACAAATTCATTTTCTGAAGCTAAAAACGCTGATTTATTTATTCTTATTGGTACAACCGGCGAAATTATGCCCGCGTCGCTTATCCCCTTTGAAGCCAAAAAGAATGGAAAGAAAATAATTGAAATCAATATTGAGCCTTCGAATTACACAAATGCCATAACCGATGTTTTTTTGCAGGGAAAAGCCACTGAGCTTGTTCCCAGATTAATTGAAACGGATAGATAGAATAGGTAAGTTTTTATACATATACATCAAATAGAAATAAAAATTCTACAATTATGATAAACCTGAAGAATAAATTTATGATGGCCCCTTTAAAATTGGGCTATGCTAATGGCGATGGATTGGTAAATGAGAAACATCTTTTTTTCTATGAAAAAAGAAGCAAATATCTAGGGGCAATTATCCTGGAACCACTCTATCTCCATTCTGGACTGCGTGAGATTCCCACACAACTTGGAATAGACAATGACGATAAAATACCAGGACTGTCTAAATTGGTTAACGTTCTTCATAAAAATGAAGTTAAAGCAATCGCACATCTAAACCATCCGGGACGAATGGCTAATCCAAAAATTCCCGGCAATTATTTTATTTCCTCTACCAACAAACCCTGTGAAAATGGTGGGGCTGAGCCGGAAATGATGAACCGTAAAATGATGGACAACGTAATTAACAACTTTGTTGAAGCAACCCAACGGGCAATGAAATGTGGTTTCGATAGTATTGAAATCCAATTCGGACATGGATACCTGCTTGCACAATTTTTATCGCCTGCGGTAAACAATCGTTCTGACAACTATAATGGTACTCTCGAAAACAGGGCTAAGTTCCCGCTTGAGGTACTGAACGCCGTGAAAAAAGCCGTCAATATTCCAGTGATTGCCCGGATTAGCGGCGATGAAATGATGCCTCAGGGCTTTCATATAGATGAAATGATTCAATTTTCATTACTCCTTAAAAAAAATGGGATAGATGCTATTCATGTGTCAGCCGGTTCAACTTGTTCAACACCTCCCTGGTTTTTTCAACACATGTTTGTCCCCAAAGGTAAAACATGGGAATTTGCTGAAAAAATTAAAAAAGAAGCAAATATCCCTACAATATTTGTAGGGCAAGTCAATACTGTTGAAGATATAGAAAATCTGAACAATAATTATAATGCAGATTATATAGCAATAGGAAGAGCGTTAGTAGCAGACCCCGATTTTGTTGGTAAATTTCTTGGTATGGAGAAAGGAACCATCAAACCTTGTTTAGCATGCTTAGAAGGATGTCTTGGCGGGGTTAAATCAGGGAAGGGACTTCAATGTCTTGTAAATCCTGAAGCAGGCAGGGAAACTGAGCTTTTTGAAATAACAAAACAACCTAAACAATTTGCTATAATCGGGGGTGGGTTAGCAGGAATGGAAGCTGCAATAATTTTGAAAAAAAGAGGCCATAGTGTCGACCTTTATGAAAAAAATAAATTGGGTGGACAGTTTAATTTAGCCCCATTAACTCCCAATAAAAAATCAATGAGGCGTTTAGTCCCATATTTCGTTGAAGAATTAAAAAATAGAGGCATAAATATAATTTATAAGGAGGTTACAAAGTCAGATATTATGGGCAAGTACGATGGGGTGATATTTGCGACAGGCTCTAAACCAAAGGTCCCATCCATTGACGGGTTAAATAAATATTATTGGGCTGATATTCTGCTGGAAGAAAATATACCGGAAAATAAAAAAATACTTATTATTGGCGGAGGGCTGATTGGCGTTGATATCGCTACTGCTTTAATTGCATTAAACAATACAGTAATTATTGTTAAAAGAACAACCGATTTTGGGGAAGATATGGAAATGATTGCTAAAAACCTCTCATTAAAAATGATGAAAGAAAAAGGGACCGTTTTCAGTGATCATACAAATATTAAAAAAATAGAAGGGAAAACCGTTTTTGCAGAGAAAAACGGGGATAATATACAATTTGAAGATATAGATATAATTGTGGTTTCAACGGGTATGGAAAGCTATATCCCGTTTAATCCCGAATTTAAAATACCAGTTTATTATATCGGCGATGCCAAATCGGTAGGGGAAGCCCAAAATGCTATATATGACGCATATCAATTGGCTCTGACATTATAAAAAGATATATGAAGATATTCATTATAAATTGTCGATTTCTAATAAATAAACAACTAATGCTTATTCCTGATGAATAAATGCTGCATAAAAAACAATTTTACAGAAAAAACATGGGTTGCAGTTAAAAGAATTGCTGCAATTTGTTTAATAATATTTATAATTTGTTTAATAATATTTATAAATAGCAACAAAATGAATAGTCAGGATACAGTTCAGCAAATAATTTATACGCCAATTGGTATTTTCCATACTTCTTATACACCCCAAACCGGCGCTCCCCGCCAGGGGATTTTAATGCCCGAAACCAAAGGGACAATTGAGATTTTTCAACAATATCACAGTGCTCTAAACACTCTTAGCTTTTTCGAATATATTATTGTACTTTTTCATTTCAGCGAAGTAGAACGATGGGAGCCAACGGTAAACCCGCCGGCATCAAGTCACGAACATAATTTCGGGTTATTTGCCACACGCAGCCCAAAAAGGCCAAATCCAATAGGGCTTTCCATTATAAAGCTTGAAAAAATTGAAAACGGTATTTTATATGTTTCAGGGATTGATGCTTTTGATGGTACGCCGGTGTTAGATATAAAACCCTACCTTCCTTCGGTGGATTGCCCCAAGAGTATTCAAAACGAATTCATGGAAGAAGTACTGGGACATCACGATGAAGATTTTATTAGCGATTCCACTTTTTTCAAATAAAATAGCAATAACTCAAAAATGAACAATAGCGATAAAAACGATGATTATTTTCAGATAACCAATAAACTTATCGGCGAGAAAAAATATGGAGAAGCAATTAATTATTTGCAGGGAATAATAGAAACCGATCAAAAGAATGAAAAAGCTTTGATACTCATGGAACAAATAAAAAAGATAGTAGAATACCAGAACAGGGATATATTTGCGTCAACCAATCTTGATATGGACCCCTGGCTGGAATAAAACAATTATAAAAATGCTGTTACAACCACCCGTAAAACAAATTGCTGCCATACACGACCTTTCAGGTTGTGGGCGAACTTCGCTGTCAGTTGTTATCCCCATTTTGTCGGCCATAGGGATTAAAGTGTGCCCACTGCCAACTGCCGTATTATCCTCTCACAGCCGGTACAAAGGATACCATTTTGCTGACCTGACAGATCACATGCAGCCTGTTATTGATCACTGGAAAAAATTAAAGGTTCTTTCGATACCATTTACAGCGGTTTTTAGGTTCGTATAAACAAATCTGCATTGTTCAGGGGATGATTAATGCATTTACAACTGAGAACCAGTTTGTTGTCATTGACCCGGTGCTGGGGGATAATGGCAAAATGTACGGCCCGATTAATAAAGAAATGGTATCGGAAATGAAGTCTTTGATTCAAAAGGCCGATATTATAATACCTAATTTAACCGAAGCCTCGTTATTACTGGAAAAACCTTTTCATCCCGATATCGGTGAAGAAGATATTAAAGAATGGATGTTAAAATTATCGTATATGGGACCGGGAATAGTTGTTATTACCAGTGTTCCCGATAAAACTCACGGCAAAAAATTCTCGGTAATTGCTTATAACAGAGATGGTTCCCGATTCTGGAAGGTGCCCATAGATTATATCCCGGCTGATTTTCCCGGAACCGGTGATTGTTTCACCAGCGTATTAACAGGGGCATTGTTGCAGGGCGACAGCCTGCCCATAGCGTTCGACAGGGCTGTTCATTTTATATCGTATGGTGCAAGGGCTACTTTTGGATACAGATATGATCAAAACCAGGGAATACTGTTGGAAAGTGTACTTAACCGGTTAAATTTCCCAATGCCTGTTAATAGCTATGAGATTATATGACAAAACCGGGATTTTTGTTTATTCTATGTAACACATAATCAATATGAATCCTGAAATAGCAACGCTTAAAGAAGAAATATTGCAATGCACAAAATGCGAATTGGCAAAACACGCCACCATGTGATTTTTGGAGAAGGCAATATAAATGCAGCTATATTGATTATCGGCGAAGCCCCCGGCAGGGATGAGGATATCCAGGGGAGACCTTTTGTGGGCAAATCGGGCCAGCTACTCGACAAAATTTTGGCAGCCTGTGGATTTACGCGTGAGGAACATGTTTTTATCAGCAACATTGTCAAATGCAGGCCGCCCGATAACAGGTTGCCAACACCACAGGAAGCTTCCGTTTGTATGCCCTGGCTGTTAAAGCAGATTGAACTGATAGACCCAAAAATATTGATATTACTGGGAGCTACGGCATTGAAATATATGGCAGGGCCCGAACATAGAATTATCCGTGAACGCGGGAATTGGCTTAACTGGCAAAACAGGCTTGCTATGCCTGTTTACCATCCTGCAGCGCTACTCCGTGATCCTTCGTTGAAACGCGATACCTGGGAGGATTTTAAAAAGGTTGTTTTCAAATACCGTGAATTGGTAAATCCGGCCCATTATTCGGCATAAGTCTGATTTTTAATTTGTTGCATTCTTTCGGAAAAAACCAAATTACAATATTTTGGGAACCCTTTGGAGAGTGAACATTCTTTTACAAATTTAGGCGTCCATTACAGTTAAAGGATATGAAAACTAAAATCATGTATAAGCATCTTTTCGGACCCGTTCCCTCGCGCAGATTGGGTATGTAGTTGGGAATTGATTTGATACCTAAAAAAGTTTGTTCATTAAACTAACAAACGGGACTTTGTTATTTGATCAGAAATTAAGAACGGAACTATTACAAACCGATGCCATTTTACCTTCTTTAGATGCTGCAAGTCAGTCGGCCTTTGAGAAAATTGACCGGCCAAATTCAAACCTTAAAATAGAAACTTATATTCAGGATTTGATTGATTTAAGGAAAGAATACAAAGGAAATATTTTTATTGAAAGGTTATAACGATTCAAAAAACGAATTGGATTTGCTTAAAAATGCTATTCTGAAAATAAATCCCGATAGTGTTCAATTAAACACCTTGGATCGGCCCGGAACAGTAGCGGGCCTGATCCCTTTATCAAAAAATGAATTGCAGGAAATTATTGATTATTGGAACCTGCCACATGTTGAAATCATTTCATCAGCTCAGGAACGAACATCTGTTGAATCATATAGCGGCGACGTTGAAACGGCCATCTTAGAAACAATAGCCCGTCGCGCATGTACGCCTGATGATTTGCATCGTTTTTTAGGTATTCATGTTAATGAAATAAATAAATATTTAGGAACTTTGGAAGCAAATAATAAAATTGAGACGGTTAATCTTGAGCGAGGTGTTTTTTATGAATTAAAACAGAAATAACCCTAAATTTAAAATTTGATGCGATGAAAAAAATTGGTTTAATCGTAAACCCAATTGCGGGCATGGGAGGCAGTGTTGGTTTAAAAGGTACAGATGGCGAAACTGTTAAAGAGGCAATAGCCCTTGGGGCAGAACCCACTACCCCGAAAAGAATTGAAGAAACTCTTTCGTTAATTCAACGGAAAGATCTTTATTTTCTGGTTGCGCCAGGTAAAATGGGCGAAGATTACCTAAAAAGATTTGATTTTAAATACGAAGTGGCATCTAAAATCGGGAAAGATACAAATGCAGACGATACCAAAAGAATTGTTCTTGAAATGCTTAAAAAAGGCATTAAACTTTTGATATTTGTTGGTGGCGACGGCACTGCAAGAGATATTTACGATGCTGTCGGGTTAACCATACCTGTTGTAGGAATCCCTTCCGGCGTTAAAATGTTCAGTCCTGTTTTTGCACTTTCGCCAAAAGCGGCTGCACAAATTATTGATAATAACTCAAGTCAACTCATTGAAGAAGAAGTCCTTGATATTGATGAAGATGCTTTTAGAGCCGGAAAATTAGGTGCGAAATTATATGGTTACCTGAAAGTGCCTAAAAACATTGAGCTGCTGCAAGGGAAAAAAGAACCGTCTAACTTAAGCAAACCGGAAGAACAAAGCAAAGAAGAAATTGCAAAGTATCTTTTGGAAAATATTGAAAAGGACACACTCTATATTTTAGGACCCGGAACCACGTTATCAACAATCGCTGAAAAATTAAATATACAAAAAACCTTGTTGGGGATTGATGCCATTTTTAATGAACAATTGGTTGGTTCAGACTTAAATGAAAAGGGTTTATTGGAAATAATTAAAAAACATGGTAAAGCAAAAATAATTTTAACCCCCATTGGCGGAAATGGATTTATTTTTGGTCGAGCAAGTAAGCAATTTACACCCAGAGTGCTAAAATTAATCGATAAAAAAGATGTGATTGTTGTTGCAACAGAAGATAAAATAAGTCGTTTAGAGTGTCTTAGAGTCGATACAGGGGATACCGAAACAGATAATAAGTTAAAAGGACAGGTAAAAGTAATTACAGGTTACAAAACAGAAACAATTATCGAAGTAAAATGACCATTAATCTAAATACAAACGAAAATCCTTATCTGCCTGATGAAAAAATTCATCAGGCAGCGATGAAAGGATTAGACGATATTAACAAATATCCGGAATTGAGTGATATAAACGAATTAAAAAAACTTCTAAGTAAGTATAATGCCGATTTCCCTTCTGAACAAATTATTTTGAGCCATGGTTCCGATTTGTTGTTGCGTGAAATCATCAACATTTTTTCAAAAGAAAGGAAAATAATGATGCTCAGCCCTTCTTTCTTTTCTGTTTCAAATTACGTCCTCGAGCAAGCCGGCAAACTCACAAAATTTCAGCTATCACCTCCACATTTTGCACTCGATACTGATTTTTTATTAAATGAGCTAAATGAACCCACGCTTTTACTTATCGACAATCCCAATAACCCGACAGGTAAAATAGTGTTGAACTATAATTTAGTTGGAAAAATACTTCAGAATAAAAACACGCTTGTATTGGTTGATGAAGCCTATTTTGAATTCTCGGGCCAGACATTTGCAGGCCTGCTTAAAAATTACCCAAATCTGATAATAACCCGTACGATGGATAAAGCTTTTTCGTTAGCAGGTCTTCGATTGGGATATTTGCTGGCAGGCGATTATTTTAAAGATTATTTTTCCGATTATCCTCAACTTTTATCTGAGCCAACAGTATTTGCGGCTATCGAGTCGCTTAAAAATATAGAATTGATGAAACAAGTTGTTGCTAAAATAGTTGATGAAAGAGAACGGGTTTCCAAAAAGCTAAAAGAATTGGGCTTCGAAGTATTTCCAAGTGAAACCAATTTTTTGCTCATTAAAAGTAAAATACCTGAATTGGCATTGAAACTCAAAAATAAGGGAATTCTAATTTATGATTTGTCAAGTATATATTTTAACGATTTTTACAGGATTACGATAGGAAATTCGAATGAGAATGATAATTTACTCAATACAATTTTAGAAATAGATTAAAAATAAAATATTATGGAAACAGTAAAATTTAACAATCAATGGACAAATAACTTATTTCCTCAGGGTTTTCCAATAAGAACAACCACAATAATAAGTGGTCCTGGAGGGTCGGGCAAACCGCTCATAGGATATATATTTGCTTCAGACTGGCTTAATGCTGGCGGGCAGGTTGTTTTTTTACTTGCTAGTACAACGGTGGATTATTTTAAAAAATCGATGTTAATGCTTGGTGTCGATACAGATAATTTTCCCGAACAGGTTTATTTGATAGAACTTGATCCGACCCTTGACGGAATTGAACCCATTGCTGTTAACCACATTAAAGCTAATTTTGTAATACCCGAAAATTGGGACAAAGCCTTAACAGTGGCAAATCAATTTTTCGCACAAAAAGAAAATAAGTTAGGAATGATGATATCGGGTGCAGCCTTAAATCTTTTATTTTTCTCAAAAACTTACGGTCAGTTAATTCAGAAAAGAATAAAAGAATACATTATTCAGAATACCGATAAAACACTGTTTTTCAGTGTAAACAGTGATGCCTTTAAATCTTTGGTGAATGAATTGGAAAATATAGCCGATATCCTGATGTTCAGCGAAATGAGAAAACCAATGACCTTATTTCTACAGGTTCAAAAAGTAAAAGAACTGACGTTTTTTAACGAGGAAGTAAAAGTACCTTTAACAGAAGAAATTCTCGAAAGCATTAAACACGAAGCTGAAAAAGGAAAAACTCATTTAATCCCGATCATCAAAAATTTGTAATACATAAAAATAACCGTAATTATGGCTAAAACAGAAGCTTTTGATAATTACTCTGATGAATATGATAATTGGTTTGTCATTAATAAATTTGCATTCCAATCGGAGTTGAATGCCTTAAAAAAAACATTGCCTGAAACTGGAGATGTCGTTGAAATTGGTATCGGAAGTGGCATTTTTGCAGAACCTTTAGGTATTAAAGATGGCATTGAGCCTTCGAAAGCTATGCGCGAAAAAGCCGAAAAAAGAGGCATTAAAACTATAAATGCCGTTGCTGAAAAGCTACCATACAGTGATAATAGTAAAAATGGGGCAGTAATGATTACAACAATTTGTTTTGTTGATGATCTTCATAAATCTTTTCAGGAAGTAATCCGTATTTTAAAACGTGACGGCCTGTTCATTATTGGATTTGTGGATAAAGACAGTCCGATAGGAAAATTTTATTTCTCACACAAAGAAGAAAGTATATTTTACAAAAAAGCTACATTTTTCGGAACAGAAGAAATTTATGGCGTATTAAAGGAAACAGGTTTTAAAATAAGCAACACCTTTCAAACTGTTTTCGGAAAAATCGGAGAAATAAATAAAGTCCAAGATGTATTGACCGGATATGGACAAGGAAGTTTTGTTGTAATAAAAGCTCAAAAGGTATAATTATGGGAGAAATTTATAAAATGTTTTTACAATCCATCATGATAACCGGGTTTGTATTTATCATGATGATGGTGATTGAATATATCAATGTTCAATCAAAAGGGCTGTGGCAAAAACATCTCACCGGAAACAAATGGAAACAGTATTTAATTGCCGGATTTTTGGGGGCAATACCCGGATGCCTGGGGGCATTCACCGTTGTGGCCCTGTTCACGCACCGGTTGGTTTCTTTTGGCGCCCTGGTTACTACCATGATTGCAACAAGCGGCGATGAAGCTTTTGTCATGTTCGCCATGTTTCCCCAAAAAGCAGCACTCCTCACATTTATAATTTTAGTGGTGGGCGTTCTGGCAGGCTATCTCACGGATAGATTTTATAAACCAAAGGGAATATTGAAAGATATTTTCACCCACGATCTTCCACTGCATGATGAACCGGAGTGCAAATGTTTTCAAAGGAAATTTTTTTGGTCCAATCTATTTCATCCTTCACTTTATCGTTTGTCGGTAGCCGTTATTATCATTTCGCTTATGTTGGGGGTGGCTACCGGGGTGCTTTCGGGGAAAGCCGATCTATGGATTAAAGTTACCCTGATGTTGTCGTTTTCTTTCGCTCTTTTCGTAGTGGTTAGTGTTCCTGACCATTTTCTTAAAGACCATATTTGGGATCATATCATCAAAGTACATCTCCAGAGAATTTTCTTATGGGTATTCGGAATCTTGTTACTCATGCATTTTTTGATGATGTATATTGATGTGGAATCGTGGATATCCGATAACATGTTCATTGTTTTACTTATTGCTGTCTTAATTGGCATTATTCCCGAAGCGGGGCCCCATCTTATCTTTGTCACTCTCTTTGCTTCAGGCACTATTCCATTTAGTATTTTGCTGGCCAGTTCAATTTCGCAAGACGGCCATGGCATGTTGCCTATGCTTGCCGAATCAAAAAAAGGTTTTGTGGCTGTAAAGGTTGTGAATATGATTTTTGCCTTTATTGTAGGTGCAATAGGCTTGTTATTAAAATTTTAAACGTATGAAATTAGTATTGTTACGACACGGAGAAAGTCAATGGAACAAAGAAAACCGTTTTACCGGCTGGATAGATATTGACTTAACAGAGAAAGGAATAGAAGAAGCTAAAAATGCAGGCAAACTTCTTAAAGCAGAAGGTTTTACCTTCGACGTAGTTTACACTTCGGTATTGAAAAGGGCAATACATACCCTTTGGAATGTGTTGGATGAAATGGATCTCGCATGGCTTCCTGTGTATCGTTCATGGAGGTTAAACGAAAAAAGTTATGGCGATTTGCAAGGGTTGAATAAAGCCGAAACAGCACAAAAATATGGCGAGGATCAAGTATTACTTTGGCGCAGAAGTTTTGATGTCAGGCCCCCGGAATTGGATGTTAAAGACGAAAGGCATCCATCAAACGAATTGAAGTATAATAAAATAGATAAAAAATTATTGCCTGCAACCGAATGTTTAAAAGATACTGTTGAACGATTTTTACCCTATTGGCACGAAACCATTAAGCCGGCTATACTCGATCAACAAAAAGTTTTAATTGTGGCTCATGGAAATAGCTTAAGGGCTTTGGTTAAGTATTTAGACAATTTATCAGATGAAGAAATATTGAAAATAAACATTCCGACAGGAATTCCACTTGTTTATGATTTGGACGAAAACCTGCAGGTTAAATCTAAAGGCTATCTCGGAGATGAGGAAGCAATTAATAAAGCCATAAGTTCTGTTAAAAATCAGGGGAAATCAAAATAAAACAATTAATAAAAAACAGGAGAAATAATCATGTTAGCAAAAGTAATAAAAATTTTAGAAAATGAAGCTGAAGGTCTTCTTCAGCATAAATGTATCGTATCAAAAGAGAATTTGTATTTGCCAAATTCAAACTTTATTGACGAGGTATTAAGTCAATCTGACAGATCAATAACTGTTCTACGGAATTTGCAAACGATCTATAATCATGGACGTCTCGCAAATACGGGTTATCTTTCAATACTTCCTGTAGATCAGGGAGTTGAACATAGTGCAGGGGCGTCATTTGCCCCTAACCCAATATATTTTGATCCGGAAAATATTGTAAAATTAGCAATCAATGGAGAATGTAATGCTGTTGTTTCTACATTAGGAGTTCTCGGTTCGGTAGCACGAAAATATGCACATAAAATACCTTTTATCGTTAAATTAAATCATAATGAATTATTAACTTTTCCTGAAAGTTTTGACCAGATTTTATTTGCGGATGTTGACCAGGCTTTTAATATGGGAGCTGTCGGTATTGGCGCAACTATATTTTTTGGTTCAGAAAATAGTGACAGGCAAATTCAGGAAATATCAAAGGTTTTTAAATATGCACATCAACTGGGACTTGTGACTGTATTATGGGCATATTTACGCAACATTGCTTTTAAAACAAAAGAAGCAGATTACCATCTTTCTGCTGATTTAACAGGGCAGGCAAATCATTTAGGTGTTACCATAGAAGCGGATATTGTTAAACAAAAACAGCCTATAAACAATGGTGGATATCTCACAATTAATTTTGGAAAAACAAACGAAAAGGTTTATACCAAATTAACTACTGACCATCCAATTGATTTAACTCGTTATCAGGTAATGAATTGCTACATGGGAAGAGTTGGCCTAATTAATTCTGGCGGAGCTTCTTCCGGTAAAAATGATTTACAAGAGATTATTAAAACAGCAGTTATTAATAAAAGAGCAGGGGGAATGGGCTTAATTTCCGGCAGGAAAGTTTTCCAAAAACCAATGAACGAAGGAATAAAAATACTTAATGAAATTCAGAATGTATATTTATGCAAAGAAATTACTATTGCATAAAAAGTATTTCATATTAAAATTCAAATGAGATTAAAATACTTTGCATTTTAACATGAGGTGTATTATGAAAATTAGCAATGTACAAGAGATGAGAGGAATGGATCAGAAAGCCATCGATGAATATGGTATTCCTCAGGAAATTCTTATGGAAAATGCCGGCCAGGCTGCTTATTTCACAATTTTAAAAGAATTTGGAATAAAAGATAAAAATTTTGTGACTTTTTGTGGTGTCGGAAATAATGCCGGCGATGGGTTTGTCGTAACCAGAAAGATTTATTCCAATGGAGGAAAGGTTACTGTTTTCATTCTCGGTGATTCTGCTGATTATCAAGGTGCTGCAAAACAAAATTTCGATATCGTCAAAAAATTGGAAATTGAAATAATCTATCTGGATGATGTTTCATTGGCCGTTGAAAAGCTAAAACAAGCCGATGCCGTTATTGACGCAATTTTTGGAACAGGCCTTAACCGTGATGTCAAAGGTAAATATGAAGATGTTATTAAGCTGATTAATACAAGCCGGAAGACAGTTTTTAGCATTGATATTCCTTCAGGAATAAATGGAGATACCGGCCAGGTAATGGGTATCGCTGTGAAAGCAAATTATACAACCACTTTTGGCTTACCAAAAACAGGAAACCTGCTCTACCCGGGATACGACTATGTCGGCAAATTGTATGTCACACATATTTCCTTTCCGCCCGTTATGCAAAATTCCGATCAGTTAAAAACAGCCACTAATGATCCTGATCCCCTTCCTTCAAGAAATAAAGATACCCACAAGGGGGATTATGGAAAAGTTTTATTCATTGCCGGCTCATCCAACTATCTCGGGGCTCCCTATTTTTCTGCATTATCGTTTCTAAAAACAGGCGGAGGCCTTTCTTATTTAGCAACTCCCGCGAATGTGTCAGCTTTTATCGGAAATAAAGGGAGTGAGATTGTATTTGTGCCACAAAAAGAGACCGACTCAGGTAGTATCAGTCTTGAAAACAAACTGCAGCTTTTGCAATTTTCCGAAAATGTAGATATGGTTGTCATTGGCCCGGGATTATCATTAAACACAGAAACACAAACCCTGGTAAGAGCGTTATGTGCTGAAATTAACAAGCCATTGCTTATTGATGGAGACGGAATAACCGCTGTTGCCAATGATTTGGGATGCATTAAAAAACGGGAAGCCCCTACCATTTTAACACCACATTTGGGAGAAATGGCAAGAATTGTTGGACAAAACATTGAAGATATTTCAAACAATAAAATCAATGTTCTGCAAAACACAGCACAGGAACTCAATGCCACAATTGTCCTGAAAGGGGCACATTCGTTAATCGGGTATCCTGATAATCGGGTATTTGTCAATCTTAGTGGGAATCCTGGAATGGCAACTGCCGGAAGTGGTGATGTTTTAACGGGTACTATTGCTGCCATGTACGGACTCGGATTTTCGATTAATGATGCTGTACGCATAGGTGTTTTTCTACATGGTTTTGCAGGCGACCTTGCAGCGACCGAAAAAGGAGAAGATGGTCTCATGGCTGGAGATATTATGAATCAGTTGCCAGCATCCCTGAAAACTTATCGCGAAGAATTTAATTCAATCATAAAAGATCATTATAATAGTATTCATGTTGTTTAAAACTAAAATGAAAGCATGGATTCTTAAAAATCAGGCGCTATTTGAAATAAAGTGATAAAATTGAACCACATCCGACCTTTAAAAATAAATTATATTCGGATGGGGAAAAAGCATTAAAAAGTTATGGTTATTGAACCGATTATACTACGAGGCATCCCTGCAAAATAAGTGGCGCTTCCCTGGTTGCTGTCGTCCGATGCATTAATCGAGCCGACATATTTTGTGTCGAACAGGTTTTTAATTTCAATTCCTGCCTGAAAATTCTTAATGAAAAAAACATTGCTGCGTGAATATTTTATTCCCATATCAGCCAGGGTGTAGGCGTCAATTTTTTCTTTATTTGTAGCATCGCCAAAACGTTCGCCGGTATGTTTCACGAATAGTGAAAAATCAAAATTCTTAATCGAATAAAATATCCCCGATTTTAAACTAATCTTTGGTACAGCGGGAGACTGGTTACCTTTTATGCTTATTGTATCGGCGACTGCTCCTGATTTACGGACAAGGTTATTATCGTAGCTCATTGAATTAAAGGCAGGATTAATAAAAATAATCAACGATTGAACAGGACGGATATAACATTCCAAATCAAAACCATAAGCAGTTAATTCTCCAATATTCTGATAATAATCGAGCTGTACTTTTGAGTCGTAAGCCGAGGCCAGTTCGTTGTGATGTTTCGCGTAAAATACTGATGGTGAAAGTGTCAGTTTTTCAGAAGAATAATGTACCCCAAGGTCAACATTATCTGATGTTTCCATTGTCCACGAATCGAAAATATCCTGCAGGTTCATACCATTGTTTTTAAAAGTCTGCATATTAGTTACGTATAAGCTTATAATTGGGACGTAACTGTATGGACGCATATAGTTTCTGCCATAATTAATATATGCCTGTATACTATTTGAAAAATTATAACCTATACCTATGGTTGGCAATAAAGCGTTGTATTTCATTGCTTTGGTATGTAAATCAGCATCCGGATTTAAAGAAAGTTCTGTTGGAGATAAAGAAGTGTATCGATCACTTTCGGGTTCTTCATAGTAAAAATATTTCAGCCCTGCCTGTATTTTAAATTTATTTTTTGTGCAGGCTAGTTTTAAATACGGACTGTGTATTTCCCCCCGATTTTTATTTACTGTGTAGAAACTGTAACCAACAGGGTTCAATCCATTATCAACTATACGCGAATTATATACATTGGCATTATTATCACTCGATTCAAACCAATATCCCACTGCATAATGAATATTCATCATTGAACCACTTAATTCAGGAATAAACCCCATCCTGTTAATATTTCGTATCTTTTTGTTGACCAAATTATTTGCCCCTTTTTTTACTGTTTCATCATAATCAGCATCTTCACTTGAATAATATGTTTTTAAAGTAATTTTTGCTATTTGGGTAATGTTATAATTAGTGATCCCCATGAAGTCGCGGTTAGTATACATTCCTTTGTTATAATCATAATAATTAAGATCTTCTGCCGGATTTCCTGTTAAGGTTTCATTATAATCATTATTGAACGTATTATCAATGTCTGAAGCTTCCGCATATATTAATTTCTTAAAAGCATGCCGGTTAATAGTATTATAATTTCCAAATAATTCTATATTTAATTTTTTATTAATTGTTTGTGTTATTCCCAGTGTAGCATTATGCCTCGGACCAAGTTTCCCAGTACCTTTCCATTTATCAGCCGTTGTGTAAGAATATGAAACAAAAGCATTAGTGTTTGTTTTTAGTTTTCCAATGTCAATCCGGATAAATGAACGAAGATAGTTTTCGGTACCGGCAGATTGTCTGAAATGTACAGAAGATGAATCGGAAGGACGTTTATATTGTAATTCTATAACTCCTCCCTTACTGCCTGTTGCCGTACCTAAATCAGCAGGTGCTGCTCCTTTAAATAAAGCGATACTTTGCATATTTTCCATATCATATATATCATCGCGGGAGCCGATAGGCATTATCCCGTAATTCGGAAATCCTTCAATAGTCATTCCGCTGAATTTGCTGTTTATACCGCGGATAAGTACCGATTTCTCTGACAATCCGTAAGCATCCTGTCCTTCAACTGAAATACCCGGTATTATATCGAGGGCGTTATACACACTGCTGCTTGCCGATACCCCCATAAGTGATATTCCTTTCGAGGTAATTGCGGAACCTGTATATAACGCATCGCCCGTACGTTTAACCGGACCGGTAATCTCTCCATATACAATCACTTCTTCTAATTGTTTCAGGTTCTCGTCCAATTCAAAATTGACCCTGGCTGCACTATCTGAAACGATAACAGATCTTTCAACAGTTATGTACCCTATGAAAGAACAACTCAGGGTATATTTACCGGATTCAGGAACAGTGAATTGATAGGTTCCGTCTGAGGCTGATATAGTGCCCTTATTTTCAATGTTGATTATGATATTTGCTCCAGGTAATGCAGTGCCTGTAGCTGCATCGGTTATCTTCCCCTGTATTACCTGCGACTGAGCAAAATCAGCAAAACCTGATAAACATATTACAATCAACAATATTTTATTAGTCATACTTTTGGTGTTATCAATTTGAAATTAGTAACACGCAAAAATACTCGAAAAAAAATCTAATCGAAGAAAAAGTATTACTTCATTAAAAAAAGGGTAACTAATCAGTCCCTGCTAATTTAGCGATAAGATTCAAGGCATTCAATACGGGCTGCTTATTTTTCAGAACAGTATCAGTTATACTTCGCAGGATTAGGAAGTTATCAACGCCTTTCCATGATTT
>Ga0315553_10000567_pt1 | contig 32329 bp, 23 predicted proteins | sample SalMarSW160140MG_FD_203099 | JGI IMG/M metagenome (GOLD analysis project Ga0315553, IMG submission 203099) | Salt marsh sediment microbial communities from the Plum Island Ecosystem LTER, Massachusetts, United States - Salt Marsh Sediment SW1601-40 ... | reverse complement strand
GGGCTTTCTGTGCGGTGCCCTGGCCGGGTTCCTGTGGGAGGAGCCGGGGCTGGTGGTCGCCTATCTCTCGGGCGAGACCGAGTCGGTGGACTGGTCGGAGCCGGGACCGGTGGCGGCGGAGCCTCCGACGCGCGAGCCGGCTCCGGAGGCTCCGGCGCCGGCCGCGGTGGCGCGCGAGCTGCCCGTCGCGCCCCCGGCGGCTCCCGCCGTGAAGACGGAGCCCGCGGTGAAGGCAGCCCCCGCTGCGAAGACGGCACCTGCTGGGAAGGCGGAGCCCGTGGCGAAGCCCGCCCCGGCGGAGAAGCGCGTGGCCGCGGCGACGCCCTCGGGCTTCGCGGTGCAGGTGGGGGCCTTCGGCGAGAGCGCGGCCGCGGAGAGGCTCGCGGAGCGCCTGCGTGCCCGGGGCTACACCAGCTACGTCAAGGGTCCGCCCGACGGCGGCGCTGCCCGGTGGCGCGTTCGCGTGGGCCCGGTGGCCGAGCGCGCGCGGGCCGAGCAGCTGGCGGCGAAGCTGCGCAGCGGAGAGAAGCTGCCGACCTGGATCCTCGAAGAAGGCGAGAACTGAGCGTGGCTCCGGACGCGCACTGGTTCGTCACCGGGAGCTACGGCCAACTGGGCTCCGCGCTGCTGGCGCTCCTGGCGGAGTCGGGGACCTCGGCGTCGGGTTGCGACATCGACGAGCTGGACGTCGCCGAGCCCGAGGCGGTGCGCGCGCGGATCGAGCAGCTGCCCCGCCCGCTGGTCTGGGCCAACGCCGCGGCCTTCACCCAGGTCGACCGCTGCGAGCGCGAGCCCGAGCTCGCGCGGCGGGCCAACGCCCTCGCTCCCGCCGTCCTGGCGGAGGTGTGCGCCGAGGCCGGCGCCCGTCTGGTGCACGTGTCCACGGACTACGTGTTCCCCGGCGACGCGGATCGTCCCTACCGGGAGGACGACCCCACCGGACCCCGCTCGGTGTACGGTCGCACGAAGCTCGAGGGCGAAGAGGCCGTGCTCTCCGCCTGCGAGGATTTCCTGGTCGTGCGCACGAGCTGGGTGTTCGGCGCCGGGCGGAACTTCGTCGCGGCCGTCCTCGAGCAGGCGGCGCGCCGCCGCGACGGCAGCGCCTCGGGTCCGCTGCGTGTGGTGGACGACCAGACCGGTCGCCCGACCTACGCCGTCGATCTCGCCCGGGCCCTCGTCGCGCTGGTCGGCGCTGGCGCGCGGGGTCTGGTGCACTTCGCCAATGCGGGTGCGGCCACTTGGTGGGAGCTCGCGCGCTACGCCCTGGACCGGGCGGGCTACCGCGACGTGGCGATCGACCGGATCCGCACTGACGATCTCCACACCGATGCCCGTCGACCGAGCTGGTCCGTCCTCGACACGGGCCGCGCCGAGGCCCTCGGAGTGAAGCCGCGCTCCTGGCAGGACGCGGTGGACGAGTATCTGCAATCCGATCACGCGCCGCCCGCCGCGCGCGCGGAGGGGGTCACACATGCCTGACTGGCCGCGACGCGTGCTCGTCACCGGGGGCGCGGGCTTCATCGGATCGCACCTGTGCTCCCGTCTGCTCGCCGAGGGCGCCGAGGTGATCGCCTTCGACAACCTGCTCACGGGCCGGGTCTCCAACATCGAATCGCTGCTGGGACACGAGCGCTTCTCGTTCCTCCACTACGACGTCACCAACTACCTGCACGTCGAAGGGGAGCTCGACGCGATCCTGCACTTCGCGTCGCCCGCCAGCCCGGCGGACTTCGAGCGGCTGCCGATCCAGATCCTGAAGGTGGGATCGCTGGGCACGCACAAGGCACTCGGGCTCGCCAAGGCGAAGAACGCGCGCTTCCTGCTGGCCAGCACCTCGGAGTGCTACGGGGATCCGGAGGTGAATCCGCAGCCCGAGACCTACTGGGGAAACGTCAATCCGATCGGCATTCGCGGTGTCTACGACGAGGCGAAGCGCTTCGCGGAGTCGATGACGATGGCCTATCACCGCCACCACGGCGTGGACGTTCGAATCGCCCGCATCTTCAACACCTTCGGACCCCGGATGCAGGTGGACGACGGCCGGGCGATCCCCAACTTCTTCCGCCAGGCGATTCGCGGCGAGGACGTCACCCTCTACGGGGACGGATCGCAGACGCGGTCCTTCTGCTACGTGGACGATCTGGTGGAGGGGATCTGGCGGCTGCTGCTGTCGAGCTACGTCGGGCCGGTGAACATCGGCAATCCGCGGGAGATGTCGCTGCGCGAGATGGCCGAGAAGATCGTGGCGCTGTGCGGGGGCGGCAGCCGCATCGTGAATCAGCCGCTGCCGCCCGACGATCCGAAGGTGCGCCGCCCCGACATCGCCCTGGCCCGGGAGGTGCTCGGCTGGGAGCCGCGCGTCCCGGTGGAGCAGGGGCTCGAACGCACCCACGCGTACTTCGAGCGCGAGCTGGCGCGCCTCGCAAAGGGCACGTGACCGCTCAGTCCCGCATACGCAACTTCTGCATCGTCGCCCACATCGATCACGGCAAGAGCACTCTCGCCGACCGGCTGCTGGACGCGACGGGGTCGCTCACCGCGCGCGAGCGCCGCGCCCAGTTCCTCGACAAGATGGACCTGGAGCGCGAGCGCGGCATCACGATCAAGGCCCAGACGGCGCGCATGCGCTATCGGGCCGCCGACGGCGAGACCTACATCCTCAACCTGATCGACACCCCCGGGCACGTGGACTTCTCCTACGAGGTGTCCCGGGCGCTCCAGGCCTGCGAGGGCGCCGTGCTGGTGGTGGATGCGGCCCAGGGCATCGAGGCCCAGACGCTGGCGAACGCCTACCTCGCCGTGGACCAGGGGCTGGAGATCGTGGCCGTCGTGAACAAGATCGATCTGCCCGCCGCCGATCCCGATCGGGTGGCCCAGGAGATCGAGGACGTGATCGGCCTCGACGCCGCCGACGTGTTGCCGGTGTCGGCGAAGGAAGGGAAGGGGATCGGCGAGCTGCTGGAGCGGATCATCGCCGTCGTCCCGCCGCCGGATGGAGACCCGGACGGGCCGCCCCGCGCGCTGGTCTTCGACTCCTGGTTCGACGCCTACGTCGGGGCGATCATGCTGGTACGGGTCGTCGACGGCGCCCTCGTCACCGGCCAGCGGATCCGGATGATGTTCCGCGGCATCGAACGCGAGGTCCAGTCGCTGCACGTGATCGATCCCCATCCGCGCCGTGTCGAGCGCCTGGAGGCGGGCGAGGTCGGCATGGTGGTGGCGGGCATCAAGACCCTGGCGGAGGTGCGGATCGGCGACACGCTCACCGACGCTCGCTCCCCGGCTTCGCAGCCCCTGCCGGGCTTCCAGATCGTGAAGCCGATGGTGTTCACGGGCCTGTATCCGGTGGAGGCCGACAGCTACGAGGACCTGAAGGTCGCCCTGGAGAAGCTGCAGCTCAACGACGCCTCCCTGGTCTACGAGCCCGAGACCAGCACGGCGCTCGGCTTCGGCTTCCGCTGCGGATTCCTGGGCTTTCTGCACTCCGAGATCGTCCAGGAGCGTCTCGAGCGCGAGTACGACCTGGATCTGATCTCCACGGCGCCGACGGTGCGCTACCGGGTGGTTCCGCGCGAGGGCCAGCCCTTCGAGATCGAGACGCCGGCGGCGCTTCCGCCCGCGGGCGACGTCGAGCGGGTCGAGGAGCCGATGATCCTGGCCACGATCCACGTGCCGCCCGAATACCTGGGCGCCGTCCTGGCGCTGTGCCAGGAGCGCCGCGGACAGCAGCGCGACATGAGCCACCATGGGTCGCGGGTGCAGCTGCGCTACGAGCTGCCGCTCTCGGAGGTGGTGCTCGACTTCCACGACCGGATCAAGAGCGCGACTCGCGGCTACGGATCCTTCGACTACGAGCTGATCGGCTACCAGCCCGCCGACCTGGTGCGCCTCGACGTGATGGTGAACGGCGAGCCCGTGGACGCTCTCTCGCTGATCGTGCACCGGGAGAAGGCCTACTACCGGGGCACCGAGCTGGTGAGAAAGCTCAAGGAGTACATCCCGAGGCAGATGTACGAGGTGGCGATCCAGGCGGCGATCGGCTCGCGGGTGATCGCGCGCACCAACGTGAAGGCGCTGCGCAAGAACGTCACCGCCAAGTGCTACGGCGGCGACATCACCCGCAAGCGGAAGCTGCTCGAGAAGCAGAAGGAGGGGAAGCGGCGGATGAAGCGGGTCGGCTCGGTGGAGATCCCGCAGGAAGCCTTCCTGGCCGCGCTGCGGCTGGAGGACTCGTGAGCGGAACGCGCGGCGCCGCGGCGTCGCCCCGGGCCCCCTCCGAGAGCCGAGGGAAGGATCCGGACCGGATCGGCGGCCGCGCGCTCGGATGGACCGGCGAAGCGCTGCTCACGATGCTGGTCGCCTTCGGCATCGCCTTCGGGCTGCGAGCCTTCGTGATCGAGCCCTTCCGCATCCCCTCGGGCTCGATGCTGCCCACGCTCTGGGTCGGCGACCACCTGTTCGTGAACAAGCTCGTGTACGGACCGCGCATCCCGCTCACCCCCTGGCGTCTTCCCGCGCTCCGGGATCCCGAGCGCGGCGAGGTCGTGGTGTTCCGCGTCGCGAAGGACGGCGACCGCACGCTGCCGGCGGACTTCGATCGGGACCTGCCGAGGGAGGACTTCGTCAAGCGGATCATCGGACTGCCGGGCGATCGCATCGACATCGTGCAGGGTGTCGTGTTCGTCAACGGCGACCCGATCGAGCAGCGTCGCCTGAACGAGCGCTTCAGGGACGACTTCGGGCGCGAGCTCGAGGTACAGCAGGTGACCCTGGGCGAGCGGGTCTTCCGCGTGCTCGACGATCCGGACCGGCCCCCGCGCAACGCCACCTTCCACGTGGAGGAGGGGCGCTACTTCGTGCTCGGCGACAACCGGGACTGGTCGAAGGACAGCCGCGAGTGGGGCACGGTGCGGCGCGAGGAGTTCGAGGGTCCGGCCTTCCTGCTCTACTGGTCGTGGGGCTTCACCGGCGGCTGGCTGGAGCTGCTCGATCCCGCGACCTGGTGGAACGCCGACGTGCGCTGGGAACGCGTGGGGAGCGCGATCCTCTGACGGCGCGCGCTCCCGGCCGCCGGCGCCTGCGCGCCGCTGGCGGGAGACGGCAGCGGCACCTACTCTCCCCGCGGCTGCTCTTTTAATTCCGTCCAGCGAGGCGGAGAAAGCGCGCTCCGTGACCCCGTCCAGCCCCCAGTCGCCCGGCTCGCCCGATTCCGGCCCTGTCGCCGGGCGCACGCCCGATCCGGTGGCGACGCGCAATCCGGCGAGCCGGGGCGCGCGCACGCTGCTCGACGACGCGGGGATCGAGCGCTCGCTGATGCGGATCGCACACGAGATCGTCGAGCGCTCTCCCGACCCGGAGAAGCTCTACCTGGTCGCAATCCCGAATGGCGGCGTACCCCTGGCGCGTCGCCTGGCGCGCGACCTGCGCCAGGTGGCGGACCTCTCGGTTCCGGTCGGCATCCTCGACACGACCCTCTACCGCGACGACCTGCAGTCCACCGGCGAGCGCCCGCCCTTGCGGCGCACCGAGATGCCCTCGGCGGTGGACGAGCACGTGGTGATCCTCGTCGACGACGTCGTGAAGACCGGGCGGACGATCCGCGCCGCGATGGACGCCCTGATGGACTTCGGGCGACCGCGGGCGGTGCAGGTGGTCGGCTTGATCGATCGCGGACACCGGGAGCTTCCGATCAAGCTCGACTACGTCGGCAAGAACGTGCCGACCCATCCGGGGGAAGAAGTGCAGCTCCGGAACGTGGAAGGCGAGGAAGGGGCGCTCGAGCTGGTGATCTTCGGCTCGCCGGCGGGCGGAGACGAGGATTCCGGCGGCGCAGGGGGAGCGGCGTGATCGGTCGCGATCTGCTGGGCATCGAGGACCTGGAGCGCTCGGAGATCGAGCGCATTCTCGACACCGCCGACCACATGCGCGAGATCGGAACGCGCGACGTCAAGAAGGTGCCCACCTTGCGCGGGCGCACGATCATCAACCTCTTCTTCGAGGCGTCGACGCGCACCCGCGCGAGCTTCGAGATCGCGGGCAAGCGCCTGTCCGCCGACGTGATCAACTTCTCTCCCGGGAGCTCCAGTCTGAAGAAGGCCGAGAGCATCCTCGACACGGCGAAGACCCTCGACGCGATGGACCCGGACGCCGTGGTGGTCCGCCACGAGGTGTCGGGCGTCCCGCGGCGGATCGCCGACGTGTTGGAGGCGCCCGTGATCAACGCGGGCGACGGCGCCCACGAGCATCCCACTCAGGCGCTGCTCGATTGCTTCACCGTGCGCCAGGTGAAGGGCCGCATCGATGGACTCACGGTGACGATCGTGGGCGACATCCTCCACTCGCGCGTCGCGCGCTCGAACATCCACGCCTTCCGCAAGCTCGGCGCCGAGGTGCGGGTGGCGGCACCGCCGACGATGCTGCCGATCGCGATCGAGGAGACCCTGGGCGTGAAGGCGTTCACCTCGCTGCGCGAGGCGCTCGACGGAGCCGACGTGGTGATGGCGTTGCGCATCCAGAACGAGCGCCTTGCCGGGGCCTTCTTCCCCAGCGTGCGGGAGTACTCGGCCACCTTCGGCATCGACCGCGCCAAGCTGCACTACGCGAAGGAGGACGCGATCGTCATGCATCCCGGTCCGATCAACCGCGGCGTCGAGCTCTCCCACGACCTGACGGACCACCGCCCGAGCGTGATCCTCGACCAGGTGCGCAACGGCGTCGCCGTGCGGATGGCGGTGCTCTACCTGTTCGCGGGGCGCGCGCCGCGCGCCGCGGGGCCCCCGGGGCCCGGGGCGGGCGCGTGAGCCGCCTGCTGATCCGCCGCGGCCGCGTGCTCGATCCGGCGACCGAGACGGACGCCGTCGCCGATCTGCTGCTCGTCGAGGGACGGGTCGAGGCGCTGGGACGCGACCTGCGCGCCGAGGACGTCAGCGTCGTCGACGCGAGCGGCTGCTGGGTGTGTCCGGGCTTCCTGGACCTGCACAGCCACCTGCGGGAGCCCGGCCAGGAGTACAAGGAGGACATCGGGACCGGCGGTCGCGCGGCGGCAGCAGGGGGCTTCACGGCCGTCGCCTGCATGGCCAACACCCATCCGGTGAACGACGACCCGGCGATGACAGACTTCATCATCGACCGGGCGGAGCACGACTCGCCCGTGCGCGTCTATCCCGTGGCCGCGGCGACGAAGGGTCTCGAGGGACAGGTGATGACCGAGATGGCGGCCCTCGTCGCCGCCGGTGCCGTCGCCTTCAGCGACGACGGGAAGACGATCATGGACAGCGGCGTGATGCGCCGCGTGCTCGAGTACTCGCGGCTCGTCGAGGCGGCGATCATCACCCACGCCGAGGACCGCACGCTGGTCGCGGGAGGCGTCGTGAACGAGGGCCCGGTCTCGACGCGGCTGGGTCTGCCCGGGAATCCGGCGATCGCCGAAGAGCTGCTGGTGGCACGCGACCTGCTGCTCGCTCGTCACACCGGGGCGCACCTGCACGTCGCCCACGTCTCGACACGCGGGGCGATCGATCACATCCGGCGCGCTCGCGATGCCGGTGTGCACGTCACGGCCGAAGTGTCGCCCCACCACCTCACTCTCACCGACGAGCAGGCGCTCGAGTTCGATACGAATGCGAAGGTCGCGCCGCCGCTGCGCTCGGCCGAGGATCGCGACGCCTGTCGCGCGGCGCTGTGCGACGGTACGATCGACGCCATCGCCACCGACCACGCACCGCACGCGCTCCACGAGAAGGAGCTGGACTTCCGCGAAGCCCCGCCGGGGATGATCGGCTTCGAGACGGCCGTGGCGGTGGTGCTCGACCTGGTGCGCAACCGGGAGATCACCCCGCTCGAGTGGGTCCGGCGGATGTCGACGAATCCGGCGCGGATCCTGCGCGTGTCGGGCGGCTCGCTGGCCCACGGCGCCGTCGCCGACGTCACGATCGTCGATCCGACGCGCGTGTGGACCTACGACCCGGTGAAGGGCTACTCGAAGTCGGTGAACTCGCCCTGGGCGGGCCAGACACTGGAGGGGCGCGCGACGCACACGATCGTCGGCGGCGAGATCGTCTACGACGTCGAGCGGGGAATCCTGATATGACGCGGCGCGCACCGCCGGCGCCCGCACGACTGGTGCTGGCCGACGGCACGGTGTACCGGGGCACGGCCTTCGGGGCCCGGGCGCTCGGCGTCGGGGAGGTGTGCTTCAACACCTCGCTCACCGGATACCAGGAGATCCTGACCGACCCCTCCTACGCCGGCCAGATCGTGGCGATGACCTATCCCGAGATCGGCAACGTGGGCGTGAATCCCGAGGACGAGGAGTCGCGGAGGCCCTTTCTCTCGGGCTTCGTGGCGAAGGAGATCTTCGAGCCGTCGAGCTGGCGGTCGACGGAGACACTGGACTCCTTCTTGAGTCGGAGCGGGATCCCGGGGATCTCGTGGATCGACACCCGCGCGCTGGTGCGGCGGATCCGCGACGGCGGCGCCCAGGTCGGGGTGCTGTCGACGGATCCGGACCGGCAGGACGAGGCCGAGCTGGCGGCGATGGCGCGCGCCGACGGCGGGCTCGAGGGGCGCGACCTGGCGGCGTCGGTGAGCTGCGAGGTCGCCTACGACTGGCGCGAGGGCTGCTGGCGCGGCATCGCGGGGCAGGTGCCCCGGCCGTTGCCGCCAACCCCCCGCCGCAAGCTCGTCGCGTACGACTTCGGCATCAAGCGCAACATCCTGCGCCGGCTGGTCGAGCAGGGCTTCGAGGTGCACGTGGTGCCGGCCGCCACCACCGCCGACGCGGTTCTGGCCCTCCAGCCCGACGCCGTCTTCCTCTCGAATGGGCCCGGGGATCCCGCGGCCGTGGCGGGGGTGCGCGAGCACGTCCGGCGTCTGGCAGAGACGAAGCCGCTGTTCGGAATCTGTCTGGGCCACCAGATCCTCGGTCTGGCCCTGGGCGGACGCACGCTCAAGCTCAAGTTCGGCCACCACGGTGGGAACCAGCCGGGCCAGGACCTGGCGACGAAGAAGGTCGCGATCTGCGCCGAGAACCACGGCTACGCCGTCGACGCCGAGTCGTTGCGCGCGGCGGGCGAGCCCGTGCGGGTCACCCACGTCAACCTCAACGACGGCACCGTCGAGGGGCTCGCCCACGAGACGCGGCCGCTGTTCTCGGTGCAGTACCACCCGGAGGCGTCTCCCGGACCCCACGACGCGGCGTACTTCTTCCGTCGCTTCCGCGAGATGGTCGACCGCCACGTCGCTGGCGAGCGCGTCACGGGCGCCCAGATCGCGGCGGGCGAGGGGGGCTGAGCCGTGCCGCGCCGCGACGACATCCGGACGATCCTGGTGATCGGCGCCGGACCGATCGTGATCGGTCAGGCCTGCGAGTTCGACTACTCGGGCTCGCAGGGGTGCAAGGCCCTGCGCGAGGAGGGCTACCGGGTCGTCCTGGTGAACTCGAACCCGGCCACGATCATGACCGACCCCGAGTTCGCCGACCGCACCTACATCGAGCCGATGACGGTCGAATCTCTCGAGATGATCATCGCCCGCGAGAAGCCCGACGTGATCCTGCCCACTCTGGGCGGCCAGACGGCTCTCAACCTGACGATCGCGCTCGGCGAGGCGGGCGTGCTCGAGCGCCACGGGGTGGGCCTGATCGGCGCCCAGCTCGACTCGATCGACAAGGCCGAGGACCGCGACCGCTTCCGCGAGGCGATGACGAAGATCGGCCTGAAGCTGCCGAAGTCGGGTTACGCGCGCTCGGTGGAGGACGCGAAGCGGATCGTCGCCGAGACCGGCATCCCCGCGATCATCCGGCCCAGCTTCACCCTGGGCGGGACGGGCGGCAGCATCGCCTGGTCCGCCGAGGAGTTCGAGCCGCTCGTGCGCTGGGCGCTGAACCAGTCGCCGAACCACACCTGCCTGATCGAGCAGAGCGTGCTCGGATGGAAGGAGTACGAGCTCGAGGTGATGCGCGACGCCGCCGACAACGTCGTGATCATCTGCTCGATCGAGAACTTCGACCCGATGGGTGTCCACACCGGCGACTCGATCACGGTCGCCCCGGCGCAGACCCTCACCGATCGCGAGTACCAGGAGATGCGCGACGCCGCGATCGCGATCATCCGCGAGATCGGCGTCGACACCGGCGGCTCCAACATCCAGTTCGGCGTCGATCCCACGGACGGCACGCTGGTGGTGATCGAGATGAATCCGCGCGTCTCGCGCTCCTCGGCGCTGGCGTCGAAGGCCACCGGCTTTCCGATCGCGAAGATCGCCGCCAAGCTGGCGGTCGGATACACGCTCGACGAGATCCGCAACGACATCACCCGCGAGACACCGGCCAGCTTCGAGCCGTCGATCGACTACGTGGTCACCAAGATCCCGCGCTTCACCTTCGAGAAGTTCCCGGGCGTGGACGACGTCCTCACCACCCAGATGAAGTCCGTGGGCGAGGCGATGGCGATCGGACGCACGTTCAAGGAGAGCCTTCAGAAGGCGCTGCGCTCGCTGGAGATCGGCCACGCCGGCTTCGAGCCGCCCGACCTTCCCGCCGGTGACGACGAGGCGCTCTGGCGTTCGATCGACACGCCCCGGCCGGGGCGCCTGTGGGCGCTGGCCGAGGCGCTCCGGCGCGGAGCCAGCGTCGAGGAGCTCCACCGGCGCTCGGCGATCGACCCGTGGTTCCTGCGCAATCTCGCCGAGATCGTCGCGTGGGAGGGCGACCTCGCGTCGCTGTCCGAGGCGGAGCGGGCGGGCTGGCTGCGCCCGGCGAAGCAGCGCGGCTTCTCCGATCGCCGGCTGGCGGACCTGTGGGGGACGAGCGAGTCCGACGTGCGAGCTCTCCGCGTGCGCGAAGGCGTGCGTCCGGTGTTCAAGCGCGTCGACACGTGCGCCGCCGAGTTCGTGGCGCACACGCCCTATCTCTACTCGACCTACGAGGACGAGTGCGAAGCGCGACCGACGGATCGGCGCAAGATCGTGATCCTCGGGGGCGGGCCGAACCGGATCGGGCAGGGGATCGAGTTCGACTACTGCTGCGTCCATGCCTCCTTCGCGCTCTCCGAGGCCGGCTTCGAGACCATCATGGTGAACTGCAACCCGGAGACGGTCTCCACCGACTACGACACCAGCGACCGCCTCTACTTCGAGCCGTTGACGCTGGAGGACGTGCTGGAGATCGTCGAGAAGGAGCAGCCGATCGGCGTGATCGTGCAGTTCGGGGGCCAGACCCCCCTCAAGCTGGCCGTGCCCCTCGAGCGGGCGGGCGTGCCGATCCTGGGAACCCCTCCCGACGCAATCGACCGGGCCGAGGATCGGGAGCGCTTCGAGGCCCTGCTCGAGCAGCTCGGCCTCGAGCGCCCGCCGGCGGGTCTGGCCCGCAGCGTCTCCGAGGCGGTGAGGGTCGCGGAGCGCATCGGCTACCCGGTGCTGGTCCGGCCCTCCTACGTGCTCGGCGGGCGCGCGATGGAGATCGTGTACGACGAGGCATCCCTGCGCGGCTACATGGACCGGGCGGTGAAGGCCTCGCCGGAGCACCCGGTGCTGGTCGACCGCTTCCTCGCAGACGCCACGGAAGTCGACGTGGACGCGGTCTGCGACGGCGAGCGCGTGGTGATCGGCGGGATCATGGAGCACATCGAGCAGGCGGGGGTGCACTCGGGCGACAGCGCCTGCTCGATCCCGCCCTACTCGCTGACCAAGACGATGACCGACGTGATCCTCGACTCGACGCGCCGCCTCGCGCTGGAGCTGGGCGTGCGCGGGCTCATGAACGTGCAGTACGCGGTCAAGGGCGGCCGGCTCTACGTGATCGAGGTGAACCCGCGCGCCTCGCGCACGGTGCCCTTCGTCTCGAAGGCGATCGGACGCCCGCTGGCGAAGCTGGCGGCGCTGGTGATGACCGGCCGGAGCCTGGCGGAGCTGGGCTTCACCGAGGAGGTCTGGCCGCGGCACTACTCGGTGAAGGAAGCGGTGTTCCCCTTCGTGAAGTTCCCGGGCGCCGACACCCTGCTCGGCCCCGAGATGAAGAGCACGGGCGAGGTGATGGGGATCGACTCGGATTTCGGGCGCGCCTTCGCCAAGGCGCAGATCCAGGCGGGCAACTCCCTCCCCACCTCGGGACGCGTGCTGGTCTCGGTGCGCGAGGAGGACCGGGCGGCCGTGGGGCCGGTGATCCGCGACCTGGCGGAGGCGGGATTCAGCGTGCTGGCCACTCCGGGCACCGCCCGGGCGCTGTCGGCGATCGGAGTGAAGACGGAGAGCGTTCCCAAGGTCGGCCGGGGCGCCGAGGGCGAGCTGGACACCGTCGGCCGGGTCGAGGCCGGCCAGGTGAGCCTGGTCATCAACACGGTCGGGAGCGATCCGATCGCCGTCCGCGACTCGGCGTCGCTGCGTCGCACGGCGCTGATGCAGGGGGTCCCCTACTTCACCACCGTCGCCGCGGCGCGCGCGGGAGCCGGCGCCATCCGCGCCCTTCAGGCGGAGTCGATCGGCGTGCGGGCGCTCCAGGAGATCCACCCGAGCGCGTGAGCGACGACTCCCGTACGCCCGTGCTGATCGGTGTCGGGGCCGTCGCGCAGCGGGAAGAGGACCCGACCCGAGCGCTCGAGCCCGCTCGCTTGATGGTGCAGGCGCTCGAGCGCGCGGCCGAGGACGCCGGCTCGCGGCGCTGGCTCGAGCGCGCCGACGCGATCGCCGTGCCGCGCGGCTTCTGGGACTACTCGGATCCCGCGCGACTGGTCGCGGAGGAGATCGGGGCGAAGGCCGCCCGCACCCAGCTGGCCGAGATCGGCGTGCTGCAGACGACGCTCTTCGAACGCGCCTGCAGCGCGATCCGCGACGAGGGGGCGCAGTGCGTCCTGGTGACCGGCGGGGAAGCGAAGTACCGCGCCTCCCGGGCCGAGCGCGCAGGCGTTCCGGCGCCGATCACCGACCAGCGGGGAGCCTCGCCCGACGAGGTGTGGCGGCCGGCGCAGGAGATCCTGAGTCCCCTCGAGCTCGCCAGCCACCTGGGCATGCCGGTGCGCCAGTACGCGGTGATCGAGAACGCTCTGCGCTTCGCCGAGGGACGCTCCCTTTCCGAGCACCGGGCGGAGATCGCATCGCTGTGGGCGGGAATGAGCCGGGTGGCCGCGGCGAACCCCCAGGCCTGGAGTCCCGAGCCCGTCGCGCCCGAGGCGATCCGCGAAGCCAGCGGGGAGAACCGGATGCTCGCCTACCCGTACGGCCGACTCCACAATTCCCAGTGGAACGTCGATCAGGCGGCCGGCCTGATCTTCGCGTCGGCGGCTGCGGCGCGCGCGGCGGGCGTTCCGGAGAGCCAGTGGGTCCACCCGCGCGCGGTGGTGGAGTCGAATCACATGCTGCCGCTCGTGGAGCGCGCCGAGCTGCACCGCTGCCCGGCGTTCGGCATCGCGGGCCGGCGCGCGCTGGAGCTGGCCGATCTGCACCTCGAGGAGCTCGCGCATCTCGAGCTCTACAGCTGCTTCCCGGTGGCGGTGCGCGTGCAGCAGCGCGAGCTGGGCATCTCCGACGACCGCCCGGTCACGGTGACCGGCGGGATGGCCTTCGCAGGCGGACCGCTGAACAACTTCGTCCTGCAGGCTGCGGTGCGTCTCGCCGAGCGACTGCGCCTCGAGCCCGGCGCGAGCGGGATGCTGAACGCGGTGAGCGGGATGCTGACGAAGCAGGGCGTGAGCCTGTGGTCGACGGGGGTCGGCGACGGCTTCACCGCGGCCGACGTGAGCGCAGAGGCGAAGCGGGAGACGGGGCGCGTCGCGCTGGCCGAGGGCTTCGACGGCTCGGCGCGAGTGGTGGGCTACACGGTGCTCTACGGGCGCGAGGGTCCGACCCACACGATCGTCCTGGCCGACACCGGCGACGGCGCGCGGGCGGTCGGCGTCGCCGAGGATCCGGCCCTGGCCGAGGTCGCGGTGTCCTCCGAGATCATCGGCCGCGAGGTCCGGCTCGCCTCAACCCGGGTCGACCTGGTCTGACTTCGCCATTCCCGGTCCGCGGCGGCACACTCGGGTGCCCGGAGGCGACACGTGCGGGGTGGGCGCGAAGCGGAGGCCAGTGCGGCGCAGGCGGCGATCCAGGCCGTGCTGCGTCCGCTCGCGTTCGCCGCGCGCGACGACTTCGCCCACGCGGATCGCGTGCGCGATCTGGAGTCGTCGGTGGAGCGCGCCGCGGCGCGCGCCGCCCGCGGCTCGGTTCCCCCCGAGCTGCGCAAGGCGCTGCGCGGGGTGCGGGACGCCTTCCGAAGCGAGCTCTCCGGAGCGGAGCGACGCGCCGCGGTCGAGCACGCCCTCGCGCTGCTGCGACCCTTCGCCGACACCGGCTATGCGGCGCGCGTGCTCGCCCAGCCGCCGAGCGTGTTGCCGGGCCTCGGGCCCCGCCGCGCCGAGCTGCTCGCGAAGCGCGGCATCCGCACCGTCGAGGATCTGCTGTTCCGGCTGCCCACCGCCTACGACGACCGCCGATCGCTCGAGACGGTGGCGTCGCTCGATGTGGGCCGCCACGTGACCTTTGCCGCCCGGGTGCTCGGCAGCGGCTTCAGCGGGTGGCGGGGTCGCGGTGGCCGCGGCGGTCGCATGTTCGAGGCCGTCGTCGGAGACGAGACCGGCACCGTCGAGCTCAAGTGGTTTCGCGGCGGCGAGACGCTCGAGCGCACCGTGCGCAAGGGCGCTCTGCTGCTCGTGACCGGCGACGTGAAGCGCTACCGCTTCGCCAAGGAGATCCAGCACCCCGAGGTGGAGGTGCTGGCGGAGCCGGGCGAGGAGGACGCGCCGGCGGCAGCCGAGGCCGACGCGCCGGCGGATGCCCCGCGGCGGATCGTTCCCAGCTATGCGGCTCCCGAGGGTCTCCACCCGCGCGCCCTGCGCCGCGCCGTCGCGCGGGCGGTCGCGGACTACGCCGACCTCGTCACCGGGCGGTTGCCCGAGTCGCTGGTGGCGGCACGCCGGCTGCCCACGCCCGGGGAAGCCCTGCGCGCGCTGCACGCGCCGGGTCCCGACGCCGACCCGGAGGCTCTGGCGGCGGCGCGGACGCCGGCCCACGAGCGCCTGATCCTCGAGGAGCTCTATCTGCTCGAGCTCGGCCTCGCGCTGCGCCGCGACCGGATCGCCCGGGCACCCGGCCCGCCGATCCGCGTCGACGGGCCGCGCCTGCGGGCGGCGCTGCGGGCGCTGCCCTTCGCGCTCACCGGCGCCCAGCAGCGCGCCTGGCGTGCGATCGCGGCCGATCTCGCCCGGCCCCATCCGATGAGCCGACTGCTCGAGGGCGACGTCGGCAGCGGCAAGACGGTGGTGGCGTACCTGGCGGCCGTCGCCGTCGCCGAGTCCGGTCACCAGACGGCGCTGATGGCGCCGACCGAGCTGCTGGCGGAGCAGCACTTCCGCACGCTGCGCCGGCTCGTCGGCGGCGGGACGCTGTGGGTGGAGCTCCTGACTGCGTCGGCGACGGCGGGCCACGCCGAGAGCGTGCGCGCCGGGCTCGCCGCGGGGGAGATCGACGTCGCGGTCGGCACCCACGCGCTGCTCCAGGAGAGTGTCGGCTTCCGCAGCCGCGGCCTGGTCGTGGTGGACGAACAGCACCGCTTCGGCGTGCGCCAGCGCGCGGCCCTGCGCGGAGCGGGGGAGGGCGGCGCGCAGCCGCACACCCTGGTGATGACCGCGACTCCGATTCCGCGGACCCTGGCCATGACCTTGCACGGCGACCTGGATCTGACCGTGATCGACGAGCTGCCCCCCGGCCGCCATCCGGTCCGAACCCTGCTGCTGCGCGCCGGCGAGGGGAAGGAGGTGGCGCGTCTGCTCCGGGAGACCGCGGCGCGCGGCGAGCAGGTCTACGTCGTCTATCCGCTGATCGAGGAGTCCGAGAAGAGCGATCTGCGCGCGGCCAGCGAGTCCGCCGAGCGGATCGCCGCCGCCTTTCCCGACCTGCGCGTCGACCTCGTGCACGGGCGCCTCGACGCCGTCTCGCGCCACGAGGTGATGCAGCGATTCGAGCGCGGCGAGACCCAGGTGCTGGTGTCCACGACGGTGGTAGAGGTCGGCGTGGACGTCGCGAACGCGACCTTGATGATCGTCGAGCACGCCGAGCGCTTCGGCCTCGCCCAGCTCCACCAGCTGCGCGGCCGGGTCGGACGCGGGCGCCGTCCGGGGACCTGCGTGCTGGTCGCCCGCGGCACGGGCGAGGGGAGCGAGGCGCGGCTCGCCGCGATGCTGGAGACGACCGACGGCTTCGCGATCGCCGACGCCGATCTGCGCATCCGCGGTCCGGGCGAGTTCCTCGGAACTCGCCAGCACGGTCGGTTGCCCGACCTGCGCATCGCCGACCTGGTGCGCGACCGGCGCTGGCTCGGCGTCGCCCGGGACGCCGCCCGGGAGGCGCTGGCGCGCGATCCGGGGCTGCGGCGCGACCTTCCGCTGCGGGACGCCGTGCGCGCGCGCTGGGGCGAGGCGCTCGACCTCTCCGAGGTCGGCTGAGGCCCCGGGGCGGCGCGAGTCGCGGCGCGCCGGGGAGCAGTCCGCGGCCCGCTCCCCGGCGCGTTTCCAGGGCCGGCGTCAGTAGGTCAGCCCCGCGGCGGCGGCCTGGTCGCGCACCGCCTCGAGCACCTCGTCGTCGAAGCCGTCGCCCTCGCCGCGGCTGGCCCGGCGCGCGCTCTCCTCCTTCACGTAGGCGTCGCGATCGGCGGACAGACGGTCGATCTGCGTCTGCAGCCGCTGTCGGGTGTCGACCTTCTCCTTCAGGACCCGCTCGCGTTCGGCGGGGGCGATCTCGCGCAGCGCCGGGGGCAGGTCCTCTTCGGCGAGCTCGTCCAGGCTCACGGAGTGGCGGGTGAGCGCGTCGACGAGATCGGCGCGACCGGCGTTGATCCGCCCGCCGAGCTTCGAGAGGAAGCCGAGGCGCGACGCCACCGTGGCGGGCGCTGCCGCCGCGGCGCGATCCCGCTTCGCCTCGAGCTCCGCCTGCTCCTCGGCGGCGCCGTAGGGGACCAGCGTGTCGGCGATCGCGCGGTTCAGCGCGGCTAGCTCCTCGTCCATCGGCGTGGAGAGCGCGAGCATGCCGCCGTCCTGGCGGATGGCCGCAAAGGTCCCGCCGCCGCTCACGGCGATCTGCTGCCAGATCGGCGTGGTTTCGCCGTAGTCGCCACACTGGATCGCGTTCACGAGGATGCCGCGCTGGCGCGCCAGGCGGAGGCTCTCCGCGTAGGGGACGTCGTCCGGGTAGTCCATGTGGGGAGGGGCGTCGCCGACCAGGAAGATCACCCGATAGACGTCCTGGCCCTGGGACCAGGACAGGCCCGTGACGGCCTCGTGGAGCGCCTGGTTCACCGACTCGGGCGTGTCCCCGCCCCCGTCGGCGGTGAGGGCCTGGAGCTCGGCGTAGACCGCGTCGATGTCGTCGGTGAGGTCGCGCCGCTTCGTGACGTAGGCATCGCCGCGGTCGCGGTAGCCGATCAGCGCCATGCGCACCTCGGGCGTGGGCTGGCCGCTGGCGAGCTGATTCGCAATCGACCAGATCTTCTGCTTCGCGCCCGCGATCAGGCCCGACATGGAGCCGGTGGTGTCGAGGACGAAGGCGACCTCGACGCGGGGATTTGCGGACGCGGTCGGCTGGGCCTCGGGGGCGGGCGGAACGGGGGGCGTCCCGGCGGCGTGCGCGATCCAGGCAGTCAGGGCGAGGAGCAGCGCCAGCAGTACGCCGCGGTTTCGGTAGGAGCGGTGGTCTTCGTTCACGAGGATGTCTCCATCTTGGGGGTTGGACTCGTCACCACGCTAGGCGGAGCCCGATGGGATCACCGTCAATCCGGAGTAAAGGCCGCGGTCCCCGCGTTTACAGGCGCTTTACCGGCGTCTAGACTGCCGGCCGCCCGCCAGGGGATTCGTGAGCGCTTCCGCCGTCGACTGCATCTTCTGCCGCATCGTGAGCCGCAAGGCACCCGCACACCGGGTCTACGAGGACGAGCGGACGCTCGTCTTCATGGACATCTTCCCGGTCGCCGACGGGCACACGCTGATCGTGCCCAAGGCGCACTGCGACGACCTCTTCGACGCCGACCCGGAGGATCTGAGCGCGCTGATCGCGCGATCCCGCGACGTCGCCCACGCGATCCGCCGGGTCCTGTCTCCCGACGGCCTGGGGGTCTTCCAGCTGAACGGCGCCGCCGCGGGCCAGACCGTCTTCCACTACCACATGCACCTGATCCCGCGGCACCACGGGGACGGCCTCCAGGTGCACAGCCGGACGCCCGGAGATCCGGAGCGCCTGGCCGATCTCGCACGGCAGCTGGCGGAGGTGATGGGCGAGGACCGCCCCTAGGAGGCCGGTCGCGCGACCTCCGGTCGGGCCGGCAGGTCGAGCAGGACCCGCTCCGGATCGGGTCGCGCGTCCAGGGCCTCGCGCAGCCGGGTGCCCAGCTCCGCGGCGCGCTCCTGCAGCAGGTCGTTCTCCAGCGTGGCGCGGATCGTCTCCGCCAGCGCCGCGGCGTGGAGACGGCGCCGGACCAGCGGAGGGGGCCCGACTCCCGACGCCGCGACCCGGTGCGCCCATTGGAACTGATCGAGGACGTGAGGGACGACGATCTGCGGAGCTCCGGCCCGCGCCGCAGTGGTGGTGGTGCCCGCACCGCCATGGTGCACGACGGCGGCGACACGGGGAAACAACGCGGGATGGGACACCGGGCCCACGACGATCACCGCCTCCGAGAGTGGACCGACGCCCAGGCCGGCCCAGCCCTCCGAGACGACGGCGCGCACACCGGCCCGGTCCACCGCCTCGAGCAGCAGTCGCGTCGAGGCCGCCGGGTCGGGATCGGTCATGCTGCCGAAGCCGATGTAGACCGGGGGGGCTCCCGCGCCCAGGAAGTCCTCGAGCTTCGCCGGCAGGGGCCCCGGCGCGAAGGGCAGCAGGCAGCCCAGAACCCGGATCTCGCCGCGCAGGTCGGCGGGCGGCGGCGCCAGGATCTCCTCGGCGGCGAGGGCGGGGGCTTCGCCGCGGAAGTGCGCATAGGGGTCGCGCACCGGCGCGAGCCCGATGCGCTTGCGCTCGCGCTCGAGCACGCCGCCTAGCGCCCCGGAGAAGATCCGCAGGGTCGCGCTCCAGGCGAGCCGGTTCTGCCAGGGGCGCAGCGCGCCGCGAGGCACGACGAAGGGCGTCTGGTGCGGCGAGCGGAACAGGGACGGGCAGTAGGCGATGAAGCGGTGGCGCGCGCCGACCGCCTCGGCCACCGACGCGGCCGCGAGCTGGGTGCCGGTCGCCAGCACCCAGTCGGCGCCGGCGGCCGCGGGGCAGAGCTCGCGGAACTGGCGCTCGATGCTGTCGAGGAAGTAGCGCAGCCCCGCCCGCAAGGAAGTGAGCGAGCCGCCGTGCAGGAAGCGTGCCTGCGCCGCCAGGTAGCTGCGCACGCTGGCGCCGACCGATCGGAAGGTCAGCCCGAGAGCCTCCGCCTCCCCCTGGAAGTCCGGCGGCGCGCACAGCACGACCTCGTGTCCGCGGGCGCGCAGTCCGGCGCCCAGAGCGATCATCGGATGGACGTCGCCCCGGGTTCCGTCGGCTGCGATCGCGATGCGCACCCCGGGCTCATCGATCCGCCCACCGGGCGGCTTGATGGCCGGGTGCTAGAGCCAGCCCCGGCGCCGGAGGAAGAACGCCATCAGCACCGCGACGATGGCGAAGGAGGCCAGCACGTAGAGATCCGGATGGGCGATGCCCAGACCGGCCAACCCGCGGAAGTTCATGCCGTACCAGCTCGTGATCAGCGACAGCGGCAGGATGAACGTGGCGACGGTCGTCAGGACGCGCATCACCTGGTTGGTACGGTTGGCGACCAGCGACAGGTGCGTCTCGATCAGCGCCATCGTCAGCTCGCGCAGGGTGTCGAGCATCTCGGTGGCGCGGTAGAGGTGATCGTAGACGTCGCGGAAGGGCATCCGGAGCCGGGCAGGGATCATGTGGCAGTCCCCGCGGCCGAGGCGGTGCAGGAGCTCGCGCTGGCTGCCGAGGATCTGGCGCAGGTGGGCGATGTCGCGCTTCTGGTCGAAAACCCGCCGTTCGAAACCCTTCGAAGGTCGATCGGCGAACAGCTCCACCTCCAGCTGCTCGGTCTCGTCCTCGAGCGACTCGACCTCGTCGATGTAGTGATCGGCCTGGGCCGCCAGGATCGCCTGGAGCGTCTGGGCGGGCCCTCGCCCCAGGAAGCCGTCGCGCGACGTCGCCCGCCGCCATACCTCTGCGACGCTCCGCATCTCGTCGTGGCGATAGGTGGCGAGCGCATTCTTCGTCAGCACCACGTCGAGCTCCACCGTCTCAAGCTCCCCGCGGAGCGTGCCCGCCTGCACGCCGTGGACCACCAGGTAGAGGTAGTGATCGAACTCGTCGATCTTCGGATGGTGCTGGTCGGCGACGCAGTCCTCCACCGAGAGCGGGTCGAGGGCGAAGGTGTCGGCGAGCAGACGTACCTCGTCCGGGGAGGGCTGGTGGAAGTCGATCCAAACCGTCGTCTTCTCGGTCGCGAGAGCGGCGGCCAGCTCCTCGATGGTCGACAGCAGCTGGGCCGAGCCGTTCCCGTGCGTCGCGAGCGCTCTCCACATGGTCTTCCCCTCGAATCCGGATGGCGTGGCGGCCGCTACAGACCGGGAACCGCCTCCACCTCCACGGGGATCCCGTTCAGCGCGGCCGTGCCCGACAGGGGATCGAGGACCATCTCGTCGGTGAGGACGTTGCTGTTCGCCCCGGGTCGGTCGGAGGCGACGCTCAGCTGTGTCTCGGGATGGTCGTGGCCCCAGCCGTGCGGAAGACACGCCACGCCCGGCGCGATCGCGTCGGTCACCTCGACGGGTGCCAGGACGCTCCCGACCCGCGACGTGACGCGGGCCAGCGCGCCGTCGGCGAGTCCGCGCTGCGCGGCGTCGCGGGGATGCAGCTGGAGCGTGCAGCGGTCGGGGCCCTTGGCGAGCATCGGGAGGTTGTGCATCCACGAGTTGTTCGAGCGAACGTGACGGCGACCGACCAGCACCAGCGCGGGCGCCGGACGTTCGAGGGACGCCTCCAGCCGCTCGAGGTCGGCGAGCAGCACCTCCGGAGCCAGCTCGATCCGGCCGCTGGGCGTGCGCAGCACCTCCGGGATGCGCGGGGCCAGGGGGCCCAGGTCGATGCCGTGGGGCGAAGCGGCGAGCCGGTCGAGGGTGAGTCCGTCGGGATGCGACCCGAAGTGATCGCCGTAGGGTCCGAGTCGGAGCTGGAAGTCGACGATCCGGTCGGGACCGACGCGCGGCGCCAGCGCGGAGAGGATCTCCTGGGGATCCCGCCCCTCGATCGGGGATCCGGCCGCGCGCACGGCCGCCTGGACCTGGAACCCGATCGCCATCTCGTCGAGCGCGGCCACGTCGGGCTTCGCGCCCTGTCCGAGGAGCACGCCGAGCAGGCGCAGCAGCGTCTGCCACTCCTCGGGCGCGCCGGGCGGCAGCGCGAAGACGGGCGGCGAGTAGCGCGCCCAGTTTCGGACGGAGAGCTGGGGGAAGGCGAGGTCGTAGTGCGATTGCTCGAGCGGTGATGGACCGGGCAGGATCACGTCGGCGTGTCGGGTGGTCTCGTTCCGGTAGAGATCGAGGCTGACCATGAACTCGAGGGAGTCGAGGGCGGCGACCAGCCGCTCGCTGTTCGGGGTGGAGAGCACGGGGTTGCCGGCGACCGTGATCAACGCCCGGATCTGGCCGGGTCCGGGAGTCTCGATCTCCTCGGCCAGACAGGCGCAGGGGAACTCGCCAAACACCTCGGCGGCCCCGCGCACGCGGCTGCGGTGGCGGTGCAGGGCGATGCCACTGCCGACGCCCGGCCTTCCGCGCGTGTTCGCCGCGAAGGCCGCCGCCTTCGGGAACATCGCGCCACCGGGCCGGTCGAGCTGGCCGGTCAGCACGTTCAGCACGTCCACCAGCCAGCTCGCGATCGTGCCGAACTCGGTGGTGGTGGTTCCGATGCGGCCGTAGACGCAGCCGCCCTCGGCGGCCGCGAGCTCGCGCGCGAGACGACGGATCGTCTCGCTGGGGATGCCGCAAAGGGCCGCCACCGTCTCGGGCGGGAAGGCGATCACCGCGCGCTCGACCTCGGCGACTCCGCGCGTCCACTCGTCGAGGCGGCCGAGCTTCACCAGTCCCTCGGCGAAGAGCGTGTGCACCATGCCGGCCAGCAGCAGGGCGTCGGTGCCGGGGCGGATCGCGATGTGCTCGTCGGCCACCTGGGCCGTTTCGCTGCGCCGGGGGTCGACGACGATCAGCCGCCCGCCGCGCTCGCGCAACCGGCGGGCGCGACCGCGGAAGTCGGGCACGGTGAAAAGGCTGCCGTTCGACGCCATCGGGTTCGCGCCCAGCACGAGCAGCCAGCGGCAGCGATCGATGTCGGGTACCGGCACGCTGAACCCGGTGCCGAACAAGAGCCCGCTGGCCACCATCTTCGGAAACTGGTCGACGGTGCTGGCGCTGTAGCGGTTGCGGGAGCGGAAGCCGGTCAGCAGCACCGGGACATAGAGCCCGAGCGCGGTGCTGTGGGCGGCGGGATTGCCGAGGTAGAAGCCGACCGCGTCGTTGCCGTGCGCCTCGATCACCGGCCTCAGGCCGCGCTCGATCGCCTCGAACGCCTCGTCCCAGGAGGCCGGCTCGAGGCGGTCCCCGCGGCGCACCAGCGGCTCGCGCAGGCGATCGGGATCGACGTCCAGCTCGCGCAGCGCCGCGCCCTTCGGACACACGAAGCCGTGGCTGAATGCGTCCTCGGCGTCGCCCCGGATCGAGAGCACCTCGCGCCCGCGGACGGTCAGCTCCAGGCCGCAGGCGGCCTCGCAGATCGTGCACTGGTGGTATCGGGTGTCGATCGCCGTCATTCGCGCCTCCTCGCGGCGAGGTCCGCCGCGCCCGCAGTATACGAGGCTGCCGCAACCACGGGTCGTTCGGGTATCCTGGCCCGGCTCTGGCCTTCCCCGCGCTGGAGGAGGAGGCGTCCTGCCGCGGATCGACGAGTACGAGAGCCGGGATGCGCTGGGTCTCGCCGCGTGGGTGCGCGACGGCGAGGTGACGCCGAGGGAGCTGCTCGACGCGGCCGTGGCACGGGTGGAGGCGCGCGACCCGGTTCTGGGCGCCGTCGTGATCCGCGCCTTCGACGAGGGCCGCAAGGCGATCGAGGCCGGCCTCCCCGACGGTCCCTTCCGCGGTGTCCCGTGGCTCCTCAAGGACCTGTACGCGGAGTGGAAGGGCGTCCGCCTCAGCTACGGCTCGCGCTTCCTGGCCGATGCGGTGCCCGCGGAGGACAGCGAGATCGTGAGGCGCTACCGGGACGCGGGTCTCGTGCTCTTCGGACGGACGGCTTCGCCCGAGTTCGGGATCACCACCACCGCCGAGTCGCTGCTCTACGGCCAGACGCACAACCCGTGGAATCCGGCCCATTCGACGGGCGGCTCCTCGGGCGGTGCGGCGGCAGCGGTGGCCGCGGGCATCGTGCCGGCGGCCCACGCCACCGACGGCGGCGGATCGATCCGGGTTCCCGCTTCGTGCTGCGGCTTGTTCGGGATGAAGCCGACCCGCGCGCGCGTGCCGTCGGGTCCGAGGCTGGGCGAGGGCTGGAGTGGGATGAGCACCGCCCACGCGATCACGCGCAGCGTGCGCGACAGCGCGGCGCTGCTCGACGCGGTAGCCGGTCCGGCCTCGGGAGACCCCTACTGGGCGCCGCCGCCGGAGCGTCCCTTCCTCGACGAGGTGGGAGCCGATCCCGGCCGGCTGCGCATCGCGCTGCAGGTCGAGGCCTTCAATGCCGCCGAGGTGCACCCCGACTGCGAAGCCGCGGCCCGCGACGCCGCCGCGCTGTGTCGGAGTCTCGGCCACGACGTGGAAGAGGCCACGCTGCGCATCGACCGCGAGAGCTTCGGGCGCGCCTCGCAGGTGATCATCGCTTCGAGCCTGCACGCTTCCCTGCTCGAGCGAGCGGAGGCCCTGGGGCGCGACTTCACTGCCGACGACGTCGAGCCCATGACCTGGCTATTGACCCAGCTGGTGCAGCAGGCGAGCGCCACCGACTACGCGCGGGCCTTGCGCACGATCCACGCCCTCGGCCGGCAGGTCGCGGCCTTCCTCGACCGCTACGACGCCGTGCTCACGCCGACGATGGCGACGCCTCCGCTCCCCCTCGGCCGCGTGGCGCTCACCCGCCCGGACGTCCCCGGACTGATGGCCGACCTCTCGCGGACGGTCGGATTCACCCAGCTGTTCAATGCGTCCGGCGGCCCGGCGATGTCGGTTCCGCTGGCGTGGAACGATCGGGGTCTCCCGATCGGAGTGCAGTTCGCCGGACGCTTCGGCGACGAGGCGACGTTGTTCCGTCTCGCCGCCCAGCTCGAGGCGGCGCGGCCTTGGCACGGCAAGCGGCCGCAGGCCGCGCGCAGCGAGCCGTAGGCGAGCGGAGGTCGAACGGGCAAGCGGCCGCAGGCCGCGCGCAGCGAGCCGTAGGCGAGCGGAGGTCGAACGGGCAAGCGGCCGCAGGCCGCGCGCAGCGAGCCCTGGGCGAGTGGAGATCCAAGGGGCCGTGGTTCGCTGCTTGACGTCCGGCGACTCCTGACGTACACAGCGGAGATCGTGGCGTCTTCGGCTACCGCACAGATCGCTCTCCTGGGCCTCCTCGACGGCCTGCTCCTTAGGCAGGCGGAAGAGGGGCCGGTCCGTCGTCGCTAGTCGAACCACCGCCGTCCAAACCCTCTTCCGCCGAGCCCGGTCGGAGAGGGTTTCGTGTTTCTGGAGATGGATTCTCCAGCGACCGACCCGGGACGTCCCCGGACCCGCTCCGCGCCGCCGCCCGGCAGCGAAAGGAGCCCGCCGTGTCCGCCGTATCCGAGCAGGTCGTCGTCTTCGATACCACCCTGCGCGATGGGGAGCAGACCGCAGGGGTCTGCTTCTCGGCGCCCCAGAAGGTCGAGATCGCCGAGGCGCTTGCCGCGATGCACGTCGACGTGATCGAGGCGGGCTTTCCGGCCGCCTCGGCGGCCGAGCGCCGGGCCGTCGCCGAGGTCGCGGGGGCCGTGCGCGGCGCCTCGGTCTGTGCGCTCGCGCGGGCAGTGCCCTTCGACGTCGATGCGGCAGCCGAGGCGCTGCGGGGAGCCGAGTCGCCGCGCATCCACACCTTCGTGAACGCGAGCGACGTCCACCTGGCGCACCAGCTGCGCAAGGGCCGCGAGGAGGTGCTCGGCATGGTGGAGTACGCCGTCCGACGCGCCCGCGACGCGGTCGCCGACGTCGAGTTCAGCCCGATGGACGCCACGCGAGCCGATCCCGCGTTCCTGGCGGACGTGGTGCGCGTGGCGCTGGCGGCGGGCGCCACCACGATCAACGTGCCCGATACGGTCGGCTACGCGCTTCCGCAACAGGTGGCCGCGGTGATCGCCGGGCTGCGACGGGCGGTGCCCGAGCTCGAGGAGGCGGTGGTGTCGTTCCACGGCCAGGACGACCTGGGCCTGGCCACGGCCAACGCGCTCGCCGCGATCGGCGCCGGCGCGCGCCAGGTGGAGCTGGCCGTGAACGGGATCGGCGAGCGCGCCGGCAATACGGCCTTCGAAGAGGTGGTGATGGCGATCCAGGTGCACGGGGCTGCCCTCGGCGTGTACACGGCTGTCGACGCGCGCGGCATCTGCGCCGTGTCGGACCTGGTCGAGCGACACAGTGGAGTGACGGTTCCACGGAACAAGGCCGTCGTCGGCGCCAACGCGTTCCGGCACGCCTCGGGCATCCACCAGGACGGGGTGCTCAAGTGGCGCGAGAACTACGAGGTGCTGGATCCGGCCGCGATCGGCCATCCGCGGGGAACGGAGATCGTGCTGGGGAAGCTCTCCGGGCGGGCCGGCTTCGTCGAGCGGGTGCGGCGGCTGGGCTTCTGCCTCACCGACGCCGCGCTGGATACGGCCTTCGATCGCTTCCAGACGCTGGCCGACGGCCAGGCGGTGGTGGGTGACGACGATCTGCGGGCGATCTGTGCCGACGGCCGGGAGGCGCCCGCCGCCTAGGAGGCCGACTCGAGAGTCGGCCTCCGCCCCGCGCTCCGCGGCCGGGCGCGGGCCGTCGGATCAGGAGGCATCAGGGGCGCGGGCTGCGACAGATCGCGAGCCAGTCGAGACTCGTCGCGTCGTCGGCGGGCCCGATCGGGAAGTCGCGCCAGGAGACCCCGGGTGCTCCTCCGGAGCGGTGCGCGCGCCGGCGGACCCAACGCGCTCCCCAGGCGAAGCCCCGGTGCAGCCAGCGGCGGGGCAGGCGCTCGCGCAGCCGCAGCGGATCGAGGCGCAGGATTGCCCGGATCCGCCGAGAACGGGCCTCCAGGTGCGCTCGGACGCCTTCGCTCGTGCCCACGCCGAGCAGGTCGACCTCGGCGAAATGGAGCGCGAGCAGCTCGCGCAGCTCCTGCGACCCGTACTCGTGGACGTGAAAGGGGTTCACACCATCCGAGAGCGCGCGATTCGGCGTCGAGAGCAGGGCGCTGCCACCGCCGGTGAGCAGCGAGCCGATCCCGCGCAGATACGGGGAGGGGTCGGCGAGGTGCTCGATCACCTGGAAGCTCACCACGACGTCGAACCGTCGTCCGCGCAAGGGCGGTCCCGCGACGTCGGCGCGACAGAAGGCGACGGTCGAGGCGCGGTCCGGCGCGTCCGGTATCACCCGGTCGATCGCCACCACCGAGGCCGCCCGCTCGGCCAGCAGCTGCGCGCCGGAGCCGCTTCCGCAGCCCAGGTCGAGCACCCGCAGGCCGGCGACGCGCTCCGCGGCGAACTCGTAGGCCGCGCGGTGGCGAGCCAGATCGACCGCGAAGAGCTCGTCGCCGGGTTGCAGGCGCTCGCCGGTGAAGCGGGAGCCGCTCACGCCCCGTCGATCCGCGCCTGGTCGAGGGCCTCCCGCGTCAGCTCACGGGCGAACACCAGACCCATCGCCGCGCGCAGCGCCAGGATCCCGACCGAGAGCACCAGGCTCATCGCGAACAGCCGCTCTGCCGGCGCGAGGTCCGAGAACAGGTAGACGAAGGCGGCCTGGCTCGTGCCGAGCCCGGCGACGGCGATCGGCAGCGCGGCGACCAGAGCCACGAGCATCAAGCCTCCGATCAGCCGCGCCGGCGGAGCCGGCACGTCGAAGGCGACGAACGCCGAGGCGCAGCCGGCGATGAAGCAGGCCGAGAAGAGCGTGCGCAGGGAGAGCAGCTCGACGAGGCGTGCCGTGGGCAGTCGACGCAGACCGTCGAAGAGCGAGAGCGAACGCAGGCGCTCCAGGGGACCTAGGGACGCCGGGGCGCGCAGCAGCGCCAACCCGCCGACGAAGCTCACCACCAGGAACACGATGAGACCCGTGCGCACGCCGGCCGGAAACCGTCCGATCACCGCTGTCGAGACCCCGGCGGCGGTCAACACGATCAGCAGATCCGTCGAGGCGATCAGCAGAACGATGCCGGCCGCGTCGATCAGCGAGATTCCCGCGCGTCGCCGCAACAGGACCGCCAGACCGCCGATGCCGAGCGTGTAGTGGACGACCCCGGGCAGGTAGCTCGCGCACTTGATGCGCGCCGCGGTCCAGAGGTCGAAGTCGTCGGGCGGTCGGGGGATCAGCCGATAGATCGAGCACGCCTCGATCGCCAGCGTGACGAAGGCGAAGAGCACCAGAGACGGCACCATGATCGCCGCCACGCGGGCGTCGAAGGCGCTCCGCACGCCCGAGAGATCGACCTCCGCCAGCAGCCAGACCAGCACGGCGCCGCTCACGGCGATCGGCAGCCCCCTCTGCACCGTCCTGCGCGTGGCCGCCCTCACCCGTGCTTCCCCCCGGCTCGGCTGCGAAGCGTACCGGTGCACAGCGAGCGCTTCATCCGGCGCCCGCGACCCGTTCCAGCGCCCGTTCCATCGCGTCGGCGGCGCGGTCCCAGTCGAAGCGCCGCGACCACGTCAGCGCCGCGCCGGAGAGGCGCTCGCTCAGCGCGTCGTCGGCCAGCAGGCTCTCGACGTGGGCGGTGAGCTGCGCGATGTCGCGATCGGCGAACAGGAGACCGGTCTCGCCCGGGCGGACGGCGTCGCGCAGCCCGGGGACGTCGGCCACGACGTTGGGCGTGCCCAGCGCGTTCGCTTCGATCACCGTGAGTCCGAAGCCCTCCCTCGCCGACGGGCACACGCACACGCGGGCCCGGGCCAGCCAGCGGTCGCGCTCGTTGTCGGAAAGGAATCCGGTGAAGACGACCCGTGTTCCGAGGCCGAGCGCTGCCGCGCGCCGCTCCAGGCGGGCGCGTTCCCGGCCGCGTCCGATCACCGCCAGCTCGGCCTCGGGGCGCGATCCGCACACCCGCGCCATCGCCTCGAGCAGCAGGTCGATGCGCTTGTAGGCCTCGAGCCGACCGACGTAGACCACCAGGGGGGCCCGGCGCGCGATCGCCTCCGGGGCGATGCGGGGCGCGCGAATGCCCGGGAGCTGCACCTCGATCCGATCGGCGTCGACGCCGCGCGCGAGCAGGTCGTCCCGCGTGCTGGGCGAGATCGCGACGATCGGCGTGTGCCGGTAGGCGAGCGGAATCGCCCGCTCTGCGCCCCACACGAGAGCGGCCACCGGCCAGGAGGCCTGCTGGAAGGCCGTCGTGCCGAACAGGTGGTGACACAATCCCAGGACCGGCCGCGCGGAGTAGACCGGGGCCAGGAAGGGCAGCTTGTTCAGACACTCGACCACCACGTCGACGTCGCCGCGACGAGTGGCGCGCGCGCAGGCCCGCGCTGCCCGCGCGTAGGAGAAGGGCACGCGCCCCGCGCGCTCGAAGCGGATCCCGTCGATCTCGGTCTGCGGCGCGCCGCCCGCGAACGCGGAGACTCGGATCGTCACCGCGTGTCCGCGCGCGACCAGCCGCCGGAAGATCTCCTGGACGTGGGTCTCCGCCCCTCCCGCCGCCGGGTGCTGGGGATCGCGCTCGTTGAGGATCAGGATCCGCACGGATCGCTGCGAGGCGGGCCTGCGATTCCCACGGCCTAGAGCCGGCCCAGAGCCCGTGCCAGGCGCAGACGCGGCGCCAGCCACAGCGCCTCGAAGCCGATGCGCCAGCTCAGCTTCGAGGTCCCCCGCGTCCGGTCGAGGAAGAAGAACGGGATCTCCAGGAGCCGGGCGCCGAGCTCGGCGAAGCGGACGTTCAGCTCGATCTGGAAGGCGTATCCGTTCGCGCGCACGCGCGAGAGGTCCAGGCGCTCGAAGACCTCCCGCCTCACGCAGCGGAACCCGCTCGTCGTGTCGGTGACGGCGAGTCCGGTGACGCGCCGGACATAGGCATTCCCGAAGTAGCTGATCAGGATCCGCTCGATCGGCCAGTTGACCACCGTGATGCCCTGGAGGTAGCGCGAGCCGCTCACGACGTCGTAGTGCTCGATCTCCGACAGCATCTTCGGCAGCGTCGCCGGCGGGTGGGAGAAGTCCGCGTCCATCTGCACGATCCACCTCGCGCCCATGTGCAGAGCGCGGGCGATGCCCTCGCGATAGGCGACCCCCAGTCCGCTCCTCGCGCTCCGGTGCAGGACGTGGACCCGGCGATCGCCGGCGGCCAGCGCGTCCGCGCACTTGCCCGTGCCATCGGGAGAATCGTCGTCGACGATCAGCACTTCGAGGCGCTCGTCCTGGCCGAGGATTTCGGGAACCAGCAGCGGCAGGTTCTCCGCCTCGTTGTAGGTGGGCAGGACGACGATGGCGCGAGACAAGCGGGCACTCCGTGAGCGGCAGGCGAGTGTGCCGCCTGGCGGCCTTCCGGGAAAGGTGGGGACGCGCCGAGCCGCTGGCCGCGATGCGACGTGACACCGCTCGATGTGAGCCCGAGCCGCAGACCGCGGCAACGGATCCGCCGCGCCGCCCGAAGGCCCGGCGCGGGCCGCGTGCGGCAGTGGGTGCGTCCCCGGGGAACCCTCCCGCATTCGACTGGAAATTCCCCAGCCAGCCGTCTAGCTTCCCGCCCGCCCCGAGGGACGGCGCGCCGCGCGGCACGTCCGGACGGCGGGGACGCTTCATCGCACTGCCCAGATCGGGCCGCCTCGGGGATACCCATCCGGGACCCGCAGGGCCTGGACCCGGGGGGCCTCACGCGACGTCGCGCTCGGCTCCCGCCATCCCATCCCCTCATCGGTTCCACCCATCGGTGTCGGGTCGCCCCCGGCGGCCCCGTGTTTCCTGGAGATGCCACACCCATGCTTCAGATCGTCCTCTCTCTGATCGCCGCCGTCGCCGCCATCGCGGTCGGCGTGGGCCTGTACCGGCGCGTGCTTGCCGCCCCGACGAGCACCGAGCGCGCGAACGACATCGCCGCTGCGATCCGCTCCGGGGCCGAGGCCTTCCTGAGCCGTCAGTACCGTACGGTGGCGATGGTGGGGGTACCCATCCTCCTGCTGCTCGCGGTGTTCCTCGGCCGCTGGTACGCGCTCGGCTTCCTGGTCGGCTCCCTCGCCAGCGCGGCCGCCGGCTTCATCGGCATGAACGTGTCGGTGCGTGCGAACGTGCGCGTGGCCGAAGCGGCGAAGAGTGGCTTCGGGCGCTCCTTCGAGCTCGCCTTCCAGGGAGGGACCGTCACCGGTCTGATGGTGGTGGGCGCCGGTCTCCTGTCCATTTCCCTGCTGGTGCTGGCGATGCTCTTGGCCGACCACCACCAACCCGACGCGCTGATCGGCCTGGCCTTCGGCGGCTCGCTGATCTCGGTGTTCGCGCGTCTGGGAGGCGGCATCTTCACCAAGGGCGCGGACGTGGGCGCCGACCTGGTCGGCAAGGTCGAAGCGAACATCCCCGAGGACGATCCGCGCAACCCCGCGGTGATCGCCGACAACGTGGGCGACAACGTCGGAGACTGCGCCGGCATGGCCGCGGACCTCTTCGAGACCTACGGCGTGACGGCGGCCGCCGCGATGCTGCTCGCACACATCATCTTCCCCTCGAACGACAGCATGTTCCTCTACCCGATGCTGATCGGCGTCGCCGGGATCGCCGGCACCCTGGTGTCGCTGGGCTTCGTCTCGATCGACGAGCCCGCACCGGGTCAGCAGCCGGCCGTGATGGGTGCGATGTACCGGGGTCTCGCGATCGCCACCGTGCTGATGGTCGTGCTGATCGCCGTGTTCAACATCTTCGTCGACTTCCCCGACGTCGACGCCGCCGGCCATACGGTCGGCGGCTTTCGGCTGCTGGTGTGCGGGGCCCTGGGCGGCGTGGTGACCGCCGCGATGATGTGGATCACGGACGTCTACACGGGCGACGGGTCGCGCTTCGTCGCGCGGATCGCGCGCGCCAGCGAAGGGGGACACGGCACCAACGTGATCAGCGGCCTCGCGGTCGGCATGCAGGCGACGGCGGTCCCGGTGATCGTGATCGCGCTCGCGATCCTGTTCACCTACGGCCTGGCCGGTCTCTACGGCGTCGGCATCGCCGCGATGGCCATGCTCTCGCTGGCCGGGATCGTGGTCTCGATCGACGCCTACGGTCCGATCACCGACAACGCGGGCGGGATCGCCGAGATGGCCGAGCTGGGGGACGACGTGCGCGCGGTGACCGACCCGCTCGACGCCTTCGGCAACACCACGAAGGCGGTGACCAAGGGCTACGCGATCGCCTCCGCCGGACTGGCGGCCGTCGTGCTCTTCGCCACCTACATCGAGGACCTGCGCCGCCTGGCCGGCCTCGAGGTGAGCTTCGACCTCAGCAGCACCGACGTGCTCGCCGGGCTGTTCATTGGCGCGATGATCCCGTTCGTGTTCGCCTCCTTCGCGATGAACGCGGTCAGCGAGGCGGGCACCAGCGTGGTGGAGGAGGTGCGCCGCCAGTTCCGCGAGATCCCGGGCATCATGGAGGGCACGGGCAAGCCCGACTACCGCACCTGCGTCGACATCGTCACCCAGGCGGCGCTGCGGCTGATGATCGTACCCGCGCTGATTCCGGTGGTGACTCCGATCGCGGTCGGCATACTGCTCGGCGCCCAGGCGCTCGGCGGGTTGCTGATCGGGTCGATCGTCTCCGGGGTGTGCGTCGCGCTCTCGATGACGACGGGCGGAGCCGCCTGGGACAATGCCAAGAAGTACATCGAGGCGGGCCAGCACGGGGGCAAGGGCTCCGACGCGCACAAGGCGGCGGTGACGGGGGACACGGTCGGCGATCCCTACAAGGACACCGCCGGACCGGCGATCAACCCGATGCTGAAGCTGGTGAACGTGGTCGCGTTGCTGATCATCCCCTTCTTCGGCTAGCCCGATGACCGTCGCTCGTCTTCGGCTCGCCGCGCGTCGGCCGACCCTCGAGTCGGTCGCCTAGCGGGTCCGGGGAGGGCCGGCCGACGAGCG
>Ga0315553_10000565_pt1 | contig 32383 bp, 32 predicted proteins | sample SalMarSW160140MG_FD_203099 | JGI IMG/M metagenome (GOLD analysis project Ga0315553, IMG submission 203099) | Salt marsh sediment microbial communities from the Plum Island Ecosystem LTER, Massachusetts, United States - Salt Marsh Sediment SW1601-40 ... | reverse complement strand
CAGAGAAGTCTGAGGCATTCGGGACTACATATCCGGTCTCCATGGAAATAGATAATAATGGTAGCAATATTTACTTTGTTGGAATACGATCTCCATCAATATGGATAGGTAACATTTCTCAAATGAGAAACGGTACATCGGAAGGGATAGAACGCATTGGGATTCCACTTGACTCATTTAAGGGAATAGACCCAGATCTAGTAAGTACAGGATCGCTTGTTCTGGATGACAATAACGATAGGCTATTTGTTTCTTTACTTGCATTCAACAATAAAGGACAGATTTTTGGATATGATTTAAACAATGATACATTTACTTCTTACGAATTGCCAGACGATCTTAACTCCCCTGTAGGATTAACCCTTGACCTCAATGATAGCTTGTGGGTTACTGACCATGGGACTAGTACTTTCTTTAGACTAGATCCGACTTCAGGAGATATTACGAAGTATACAACCTCTCCCGTATCTCCAAGAACCTTAGGACAAAGCACAACCATAGACGCCGCCTATACTTTGCCATATTGGATTAAGACTGGCGAAAACGGAACAATATGGTTTAACCAACATACCGGAAATAAGATGTCAAGCTTCAACCCCAACAATCTGACTCTCGTCGAATATTGGATTCCTTCCCAAAACAAACTTTGGGGACCTTGCCAAGATACCGCCGTTCAATGCGGTATAAGTAACGCTTTGCAGTTTGACGTTGACAAAAATAATGAAGTATGGTTTTCAGAATGGTCTGAAAATAAAATTGGTAGAGTACTGACGGACAGAATATTACCTATATCTGTTTCTGTTTTGCCTCACAGTTTTACCCTACAAAGAGGTGAAAATGAGGAGATTAGGATAAACGTTACTTCAAACAGGAATACCACTTTGACGGCAGATATGTTAGCAGCAGGATCCTTTACCACAACAGGTAATCTGGGCAATCTCTCAGCGCTCTTTAGCGAGAACTCTGTCAAATTAGAACCAGGACAAACCAAGCAAATAAGTCTCATAATAACACCAACCCAACGATTAGAAGCAGGAAATTACACTCTCATGGCAGGAGCTGAAACTAGTGATGCATCGGTACTTATGGCAATTCAAGTAACAATACCAAATTGAATCCGAGAATGAGGGTATTTCTTGACAGTAATAACAGTAACAATGACAGTAATAACAGTAACAATGACAGTAATAACAGTAACAATGACAGTAATAACAGTAACAATGACAGTAATAACAGTAACAATGACAGTAATAACAGTAACAATGACAGTAATAACAGTCTGTCTCCAGCGAGAGACATAAATACAGTATTCCGATTCTGTTGTTTCAGCTACATCTCATGATTAACGGCCCCAATGAAGTGTGTCATCTTTTTGCATCCAAATTGTTGACTTGAATAAGCAATTGACTTATTTCAAATTATCTAGTGAAACGAACTCGACCTCGGCTTCCGAAATCTATAATAAATCACTTATGCATGCTCAACCATTCAAAATAACTGATGGAGTCTCCAAATAATACTCGTTTGCCAAGACCAACAAATATAGGCTGATTAGTAGACCTGTACAACATATCTACATTTTCTATGTCCATCAGATAGCGCACGCTAGAGTCCCTCATTTTACGGATTGATCTCTAGTCTTCATCCTCCGGTTCGCTTTGACGAAGTTGGGTCAATTTCGTTACAGTCAAGCATCCAAGCTTACCTGCAGCTATTTTTAGGGCTTGTTTAGCAAGTTGGAGGTTTTCAGCGCTCACGTATGCCTCGTAAATGGTGTCTCCAGGTTTGACTCTAGCGGCCAGCCCTGTTGCCTTGCCAAAGGCTCTTCTCATTCCCTCCTGTAATCGATCAGCTCCTGCTGTTGCAATCATCTTATTTTCACGCAGAACCACGTGAGGATATACCTTAACGCTCGAGAAGAAACTCGTATCACCTGCTGATGCCAATGTCTTGTTTGCGCCAAGTCTAGCTGCTTCCAACGCGTTTTGCCTGATCTGGCGCCTTTCTTCTACTACGAGCTCAATTTTGTAATCATAATCATCCTTAAATTCTCCTGACGAGAATCTAGCAATCTTCAGTTGAGGCTTGCCTCTGATGTATTCCTTTCTTACGTATGGCATACCACGAATTTCTCTATAATTACTACCCTTCAACAAAATTCACCTATTTTTAATGCTTAAATGTGGACTGGCTCCGATTTATTCGTTATGTCCGCTGATATTGAGGGTTCTGACCTAGATATAGAATATTTGATTGAGGCAATTATACCAGCTGGAGAGACCAAGATAGTGGTAACTGAAACGAAATTCCAGGATCAGCTCAGGTCAAAAGGATTTGGCGAAAATGAGGACTCGAAATATATGCTTAGCTATTGCGAGGCCCTATACTTGGCGTTTACTAACAGATTAGCTATAAAATCCAATGAAGACGCCGGCATCGGGTTCGAGCAGCTGATAGAGAAAATGTTAAGGCATGATCCTAGTGTACTTACAAGATTCTTAGTGTATCGCGACTTGCGAAGTCGAGGTTACGTTGTGAAGGATGGATTCGGCTTTGGCATTGACTTTAGAGTATATGAAAGGGGAGAATATCAGAAAAAGCCGTCAAAATATCTGGTATATGCACTGAGCGAAGGGATTAATTTAAAGATAGAAGATCTTTATGATTTGATCGACCAGACTGTGAAGATGGGAAAGAATCCTGTCCTAGCTGTCATTGAGAGAAGAGGAGAGGTGATTTACTATAAAGCCTCGAAGTTTTTCCTAAAAGACAACAAATTTCGTGAGGAAAGCGAAATCGGCATTCAGCGCTTCAACCTCTTAGAATAAAGAAAAGAATCATCATTTAAATCAATGTTATGTCACTACAATGCGTAGAGATGGGATTCAAAGAAGTATTCTGCCATGACTGCAAGATCATTCTAGCTCGCTACAACGCTGATTATTTCTCAGATCTTAAGGTTACTGAACTGACCAGGTTACATCACAACACTCACATAAGAAGCGGCCATTCGGTTACAACAAGACTAATTAATGATAATGGCGGGGAGAGATCATCTCTCTATGAAAAAAATTAATGTAGCTCCATCCTAGAGCTTCATCCCGGAACGAGCTCGATGATTAGGGGAGTAATTTGAAAGTTGGATCTTCTTTGCGAGGACCAGTGATCTATGCTGCAAGTCATCGTTGGAATTGCGTCCAGTATCCTGCCGGCCTAATTAATCCTGGTTAAATTGACCGGAACTTGAAATCACTTGTTAAGCGACTGAAATGGTAGTCGATTAAATCCGATCCGTCCAGTACTCAAAATGCAGTCTCCTTTGAGAACCAATAAATAAGAGTCTGAGTTGGTATGATGATATTGAAAAGAGTTTGTGAGAGCTGTTTCTACACAGGTGATGACTATGAATACCTGCAGGCTGGCGACTTCTGTACAGAATGCATCAGTGTACACTCAATGTGTCCGAGATGCAATGCAGCCTATCATAGTGCGTTGATAACCGACGATACTTTCATTATTGAAATATAGCGACGTTTGAGCAAAAAACAGTATCTGTTGAGTCTCTTGGGACAGTGGCATTCTTTATTAGGTTTACTTGCATAAGTAGACTAGATTTATAAGCGAATAACTCATTCCTCTAATCTAACTCCGCTAATCGGACCGGATGATGAAGAGTAAGATAGTCCCCCTATTATTCTGGCAAATCAGTCAGAAAAGATGAAGAGAATGACCGGACTACTGAATCCTGAAAAGACATTCATATTTAGTGCTCCGGCCGGGATTTGTTCCGTTGCGGCTGTGGCCGCATTCCGATTGAACCCGGGATCTCCGCCTTGAGAGGGCGAAATGCTTAACCGGACTACACCACCGGAGCTCAACACTTTGCATGCTATTCATCATATAAGAATTGCGTTCAAAATTCCAAAGGGGTTGCATTATATTTGGTAGTCCCCAGATGAACTTGATTTATTGGAAGACATTCACATTCCCCCTGCCATTTCTACGTATGTTATTGAAATCCTAAAGTCGCCAGCCTTACTCATTGGTTGTAGAGCCACCGGCATAAAAATGTCAAAGCCCTGCTGTGAATATGACATAATGGTCTTGTCGAATGGTGATCGGCGTTGTGAGGTGAAGAAGCTTGGTTCATACTGGGCCGAAATACTCTATGTCCCTTTGAAACCCAAGGTCCCGAAAGTAATACTAGATAGCGCGGATGGAATCGTGCTAAGTGATACTGATGACCTTAAGATATCTTCTATGCTAAATGCGGTCATGGACGACACAAGACGAACTAGCAGCAAATTAGCGATAGCTAGAAAGATGCTCATCTCTTGTCTAATGAGACAGACCGAAATCGAGAGAATCTCTCAAAAATCCGCCATAATTTCGTCGATGCTACTTAAGATTTCAGCCTATGAAGTTATGCAGAGCATTGTCTTTTTTTCGGGGCTACCTGGATCACCCTTGCATCAGTTGGAATTAATCAGAGGGGCTCTGGAGCCAAGTCAGTTCGAATCTGAAAGCATTTCATTGGCTCTAGAAATCATCGGGGTAGAGAGGGCTACAACTTCAGTACTGAGACGATCAATACCTTCATATTCCAGACTAGCCGCGCATAGGTACGATAGATCTTTAATTGAGGCCAAAATCAAGTTTCTTTACGAATCTGGGATGACAGCAGACTGCTATTACTATGTAGGGAAAGTTTGTTCAGATATTCTCAAGTCATTAGACAGTACTTTGTGGCATACATACGGAAAACTCGTACAGATTGGAATGGATCTCAGCATGGACGTTGAGCATATCCAAAGATGGAATTCGCAGCTTTCCATGGCCGCTAAGCGGCTTCTTAATTCTCATCGAACGGTTATAACTGGTTGAGTAATTTCAACTCGCTTACTTCTAGCACGCAATTTCGCTTTATATTTGAGATTTCTTGGTTTTGTTCTTAGCCTATATCCACAACAAGGACACCATAGACCTTCCCATTTGATGAATATTTCACAAATTTGGCAACGCCTTTGACCACTAACGTACCGCCCTGAACCGACAGGCTTTTGTGCCCTATGCCTAATACAGATCCCTTTGCACGTCATCGTTTGACCTATATGAGGGTCTCATCCCACTATTTAAACTTGGGTAACTATTTTTTATTATCTAATAATCACAACAATCTGACAAATAAAAAGGAGATAAACAGAGATGACGTGCGCGGTTACTGGATTGAAACGCTCTTAGCTTCGAATGCTTCATTCATTGTGAGGTACTCGTCGATTTTCATCTTAACATCGTCAGGTCCGGTATCCTCCATTCCCGAAAAGCCAGCCTTAAATGAGATCTTGTTACTCGAGACGTTGACAGCTTCAATCTCCATATCCGCATAGACATTTGTAAGTTCGGTAACCCATTCCTTCGCTTCGTTTTCATTAACGCCACCTGTTTCTATGTTTACGGTTAGCATCTTGGTCATTCAAAATCACCTAAACCAACTTCATTCCGGCTGTTAATAAAGTTGACGTATGGTTTTTCGACGCACAGCGTGGAAGCATCTCAAAATTTCATACCTTCAATTTTGCGGAGGTGGATCGGATTATGTGGGACGTATGCCCATAAGGATAAAACCGAAATCTTCTACATGTTCACCGTCATATTAGCAGCAGGACACATTTGCATCCAAGAAGTGTCGAAAAATACGCATACGAAAGTAATAGATAACCAGAGTTAATCCGTATTCCACAGTTTAGTTAGTTCTTTATTGAATTTAGTTGCTTGTTCATCCGTGAGAGGGTCCCCACAATTCTTGTGTGTTGGGACCACGCGCATTCCCCATAGCTTGAACTCTACTTCATAAAATTGTATATTGGGACAGCTACACATACAATACTATTGAGGGAGCATCAGTAATATTTGTGTTAGCCGTTGAAATGGAGCTTCAGGCCACTGGTTGTTATTGAAACATTTATCAGTTTCTTTCTGTTCATACTTAATATGAGAATCTCATTAGTTACGACTTTGAGGACCTTCCGAGCTAACTTGTCGGTGTGTTTCCTTGTCACCATCTTGGTATCAAGCATTTTGCTACTCAATATAGTGGACCCCGGCCATGCTTTTGCCCAGGGCAATAGTTGGTATGTGGGAAAGGGTGCAAAACCCAACACTTATTATACATATCAGGTTCAGAATCTTGACACAAATCAAGGTAGGCCATTTTTGATGACAATCTACCTGAAGGAATTTGATGATGCTAACAATTATTGGATTGCTCCTGTATTTGTGGTCGATCAAGGAAATGTATACAACGGTACCCTACACCTTAGTGATCTGGACATGAGTGCTCTAGGGACCTCAAATGTATCAGCTGCATTAGCGCCATACAGAAGCGCTTATACTAATTCATTACAGTGGATGGCGTCCTTTGTTCCTAAGCCTGGACAGTCTCTCAGTGCTCCATATTGGGGAAAAATAGCAGCCATAGGAGGCTCGCCGATAGCTCCCAGCGGCCCAGCCAAAGTCACCACCCCTGCAGGTACATTTGATACGACTGTTGTATCTTGGCTATATGGTGAAACCAATCACGTCTGGGTAAATCCAAATCTTCCATATCCAGTGAAGGCGGAAACTTTTGCCGGAGTTACTACCGGGAACGCTCCTGTTCAGTATGCCTTCGAACTTCAGGCTACTGGTACCGGTCAGCCCCCTGTTCCTAAAAGCGAAGCCATAATTCCAGAACCTCCTCTTACAATTAGGACTCAACGAGGTTCGTATTATATACAATTGTTATGGGATCCTCCAGTTGAGGCACCTACGGGAGAAGCTGGAGATAATGCTACCAGCACCGCTGAGGAATTTGGACTCATCTTTACGAACGATAGGAAAGAAATAGTAACTGGAGTTACTTATGGCTTTACTGTAACATCTTCAAACGATACTGTAATTGAAGAACTAGGGAATCAGAAGGCTACTGATGGAACATCAACACAATCGGTAGCATTTCCGGCGCAGGGGAGATATACCTTAGAAGTCAGAATAGAATCAGTTGCAGGACAGCCATTAGGAATGTTCGTTGAGAGTGCTAAATTCGGAGTTGTTGCAGAGTGAGGCAGAAATTTTAATTTACTGCCCTCACTTTCTACTTGTGAGCTTTGATTCCAAAGGCCATATTTAGGATTATTGGATGTCTCCAATACGTAGAGTAATCCTGCTCACCCTGGTTCTAGGAGTATTAGGGATTGTTGTTAGTATAGTGATAATAGCTGCTGGTGGCGGCTTTTCAGGTGCAGCTCCTTCACTCTTGAGCCCACCCTCTTCGAAGGATTTGTGGACAGTGGGGGAAGGATTGCAAAATAATACGCGGATAAACTATACGTTAAGTGCAACGAGTCCATCAGGGCTGTCCTTAATCAATTCAATTGTCACTGTACACTTTATTCAAGAAGGAAATGATTCTTGGAATGCAAACTTTAACGTAATGAACGATTCTCTTGATTATGCTGGGAGTATTCTTCTATCAAAGGCGTATTTAACCAACAAGCAGATGCCACAGGGAAGTCTAACTGATGTTTACAGGATCATAGAATCATCGTTGTTTGATATTCGTAACTTCGCATTAGAACCTAAATATTTAGTTCCAGGTGCAGTTTGGGACGACGTGGTTTCAGGGGTTCTGACTGCACCGATCAGAATAACGGGAAAAGACTCGCTCACAGTCAATGGAACAACAGTTGAGTCTTATGTGTTGCAATATGATCTTCCATCAAAGGTAAGCAAAATCTGGATTTCACATGGATTTCCACTACCTATCAAGGCCGATGTAGGTGATTCTGATAGCAGCTCCAGATATACATTTGAGATTCAAGGATACAATAGATGATGATTAGCCATCATGTTTTTTGAGTTAGCTCAAGGCTATTGGCTATCGAGTCTTTTCAAAGCTATGGACATTTTCAAATAACCAGTCCAAATATTCCTTTACGCCATCATTCTCAACGTTACACCATAGGTGAATGGATCCTGGAAGTATCTCCAACCTGCCCGCCTCAGCCAAGGTCACCCGTACACCTTCCTTGCCTTCGTACATATATGCATCTTCAGCTTTGGATGCAGCAAAGATTTCGAGTGCTTTTTCCTTTATGGTTTCACGCGGAATAGGGAATTGTTTTCTATGCTTGTCGAATACGATCCCCAAGTTCTCGGTACCATAAGAATCAATTAGAAACAATCTCCTTTGGTCAGGGAAGTGAATCTGCAAGTTTAGACTATGTCTGGACCCGACAAATTGTGTTATCTCCTTAACCTTTTGATAAGCCACGGCAGGGTTAACTTTTAAAGAATTTTCTAAGGCCTTTCGATTGGAGTCGATATTTGATTTCAGATCCTCCATTAGAGACGAGAAAGTAGAGGTCATATGCACAACAACAATTGCTCCAGTGTCATTATCATAATTTAGTAAAATTCACCTTAATATTGAGATGCTAACTCAATATATTCGATTACAAGCCTTGGTATTTAGAGATACAACTTCTGAACGGGCCTCCAGCGTCCAGGATTATCAGTTGACTTGCACAGATTTCATAACTGACATTAGTAAAGACTACAAGGACTGGGTTGATAGATATCAACTCAGTGCCTCAGAATCTGCTGAACGGAAAGAAAGGATTGATTCGGTTGCAATGACTACATCCGACTGGATTTTCAAATACGGTTTTAATATAAGGAAAGTCGATATTATCATGAATGACGGAATAAACAAGATGGCCGAGTATACTGCCGGGTACCCATTTGATTATGAAATTACTGTGGGATCTGCAAGGCGCTTCATAAAGCAACAGTTACAAAAAATTGCCTTGACCGTTACAGCGATCCCAAGACAAGGAAGAATGATTAGAATAGGCAGCTATCAGAAGGGTCAGGTTTTCCTGATTAGTTCAGAAAATGAAGTAAAGTACACTGCTAGTAATGAGAGTTTCGCCGGTGCAGACATTCTTAATGACATGATAGTAATGGAAACGACACTCTGCAAGCGTGGCGATCTCATTTCCATTACCGTGGTGGTCGAAGAGATTCAAGATTTGTATGTGACCGAGAAAAGAGGGTACACGACACTCATTCTATTGAGTTAGCCACGTATTCTCAATTCTTGATGGATTGGTTAGTTCAAAAAAAATTTGCTTTTAGTGTAAATCAGGGTCACTTGTGGTACTAAACCAGGAATGTTTCTAATAGTTTTGCATGTCGCCACTCATCTGAGATTCATGGGCTTATACACATAAACAATTGTACGAGTATCCATCAGTATATTTATTGAGTTTAAGGCACCGAAAGGTTGTTAAATAGTCCCTCATAAATCTCGTAGGATGCGACGGTCGTCCAGTTTGGTCTAGGACATCAGATTGCCAATCTGGTAACCCGGGTTCAAATCCCGGCCGTCGCATGTCTGCAGTTATTTGAGGTAGATGATTTTAGTTGCGTCAGGTCATTAATTCGTCTATATATTCATTCCTATTCAAAGCCCGTTTTGTTTGTATATCTCGAAATTATTTGAAAAGCCTTTTCCAATCTTTCCCTTTTCGGTAACTGTATTGCGAAGATATTTTCAGACATCAAAGAAGGATCAGCTGGCGATAGTACTATCAATGCGCTATCTAACATAACCTTGAAAAATGCTACCATTGCGTTAGCATGAAACAAAAAAGAGTCCTCAAAATCCCTGTCTAATACCTTCATATTAATTTGAACAAAAACATCCTTTCCGTTATGATATATATCCAGAACCGTATCTACAGCCATTTTCCGGCCTGCAGCATAGTTCACAAATTTCCCAAACCGTTCATTCTCCACGTAAATGCAAGGAACTCTACTGTTATTGAACTCGATTATTGAAGCTCCACTATTATGTAGATTCCTATAGAAATCGTCGTAACTTGAGTATTTTATCTTGTTGTGCATTAGAAGAGAAAAGGCGTACTTTAATTAGATTAATCATTAACGGTTTGCACTTACTGTTTCTCGGAAGTATTCTGTTAATTCAATATTATTTTGCATTCGTTCGTAAATATACTCATGTGCTTTGCAAAGATAGAAGGGCATCTGGTTAAACGAATTCATTAGGCTATAGTTGCTTCTATCCCACACTAATTCAAGTTGAACTACGAAATCCGCATCCTTGCCACAAACGTTACAGGCGATTGAACCGTCAAGTTCGTAGTCTTCGATGTTATCTTGACCAGGCCATTCACCAAAATTTCCTTCTTTCAACAATGCATGTAAGCAGTACCCACATAAAAGAGTTCTAATGCCTCCAGGTAGAAGCCTCAAACATGGAAAAGTTCAAATATTGATATTAATGGGGAAAGGGCGGGGGCTAAGGAAGATCTATAGATCTCGCGAGCATAGAAGCTCGTTTGAGATCCTCATCAGTGATCTGACTATTTCTGTATTTTGAACTAAAATAAATCAAATCTATCAGCTTAGAATTATCCATATTGATATTCTTCACTTGAGGTCCCACTTCATTTTCGTGTGCATCAAATTGCCCTGGCCTGTCGGACAGAATCAGGATCTTATTCACATCTGCCGAAAATTGGGACTTTGTAATGCCTTGGTTAATCTTTACAGATTTCCCCTTGTCCAGCGCGACTGATATAGCAACTTTATCCCCTCGAGAATCGTGATACAAGACATCTACTAACTCTGCCGCGGCACCTCCAGGCTGATCGGCAGGATTTAAGGAACTCTCTCCTTCCGTGCATTGAACAAGATCTTGTACTGCGTTCTTAACCCTAACTTCTAATCCATGAATGTCTTGGGACATTCTTCTGATCTTCATGAAGTCAGAAACAGGGACTGACATTATGCTGCCTTTGATCCTAAGTCCAGGGAATGCTGTTCTAATTGTTTCATCTAGTGCATGCTCGTCAATGCTTGCAGCACCACACTTGCCAGCCAATTCTGTTGCATGGTAAAGTATATTTATCATAGAGCGAACGTTTCTGAAATCAGGAAATTCATCATAAATAATTTTGATCTTGTTAGAGAGATCAAGTTCTGATTCTAGGGTAAACTCACCTGTTGTATTGCCCGATCGCATATATTCAAGAACTATATCAATTATCTCACTGAATGTATTGGAGCCTGCAAGATCGATCTTGTAATTTGCTTTCTCCAATCTGTCATACAAAGAAAGATTCTTTTTCCTTATTTCGTCATAAGATGCAGGTGTCATGATAAGCAGAATCATGCTTGGGGGGAGTACAAAGTTAATAATGGCCTTGATAAACTCCATTGATTCGCCTTCTGAATCAAATTCGTCAAACTCAAATACAGTCAACTTGTTTAGGAGCTTTTGATTTAGACTTATTATACACGTGAGTAACTCCAACATTTCACCTAGTGAGACAATCGTGCTAACCCAATCTTTCATTTCGTCATTAAGTACGTGATAGATTAACTCCTTCTCTAACCCAGTGAAATTTTTCCCTAAGAGTTCATTTAGCGTAGCTTCGTCACTGATCTTGATCCTTTTTTGGAGTAAGAATCTGATCTTGTCTTCGAGTGATTCTCCCTTGATCTCCGATAGCAGACCATGCTTGAATAATTTCTTCACAACTTTTACCTTTTCTGCATCATGACGCGAAGCCATGATCAGCCCGATCAATGTTGAACGTAACGCGTCTAAATCTTCTTCTCTGAATCCATCCAAAATGGAAGAGAGTATAATGGTCTTGCTTCTAGGTGATATCTGTGAAAAGTCAACATATGATATTACAGACTTCGCGGACATCTCTTCAACCGTTTGCATATGAAGCGCAAGGTGAGTCTTGCCAGATCCAACATCTTGAATTATTGTGACAACACGAAGGTCTTTCTCTGAAAGGGCCATTTTGGAGCATACATCATGCATACAGGAAAGGATTGCATTCTTAGCTTCCTTATGTCGTTCTCCACCTAAAATCGTTGAATCTGAAAATCTTGGAGTCGGGCTGCTGTGATATGGATTACGTGTCAAGGCGTATGGATACATTTTAAATGCACCTCACGAATCCGTGTACCATTCCCCTTAATTGTACCCCTTCTTCGCCACCAGTGGAAAGCTCGTATTTATCATAGTTGTTGGAAACTACCTCTTCAAATGAATGGTAAAATTGTTCTCGAGAAATATTCATCTTTGAACAAAGATCTTTTCTCAAGTTACACAGCTCTACCCAGCCAATTGAACTTGAAGCGCTGTCCAACGCTTGATCTAGTTGCTCTTTGAATTTGTCGTAATTAATCTCGATTGGCTCAATTTGTTTTGGAAGGATTAGATCATCTTGGTCTACATATCTATGTTCAGAGCGAGCAAGGATCTTTACCTCCTCTGTTATCTCTCTCAACTGTATGGTAACGGTATCCAATTTTGCGTTAAGCGAATCGAATCGGGTGTTCGATGAATCTTGTATAGAATTCATAAAGGTATACAAGAGCGAAAATTTTTGATCTGAGCTCAATAATTTTTGCAGATAGTGGCTCTTGTGCCAGCAATAAAACGAGTTGCCTTTTCTTTCAATAAATATTTCCCGAGTTCTAAGTAATTCCTGGAGTATTGATTCGAGCTCTTCAACCTCTTGAAATTCCCGCCTGATTTCTACCTTTTTGATTCCCTCAGTTCCTCTGGCTTCGATAGTGGCAACTATCTTCTCGAGCGACATGACATTGAAGCAGATTTAAGAACGATATTTAAAGGAGAGAGTAATGAAATCTGACTGGTTTAATTAATATAATTATACAGTTAAGAGATGTCGTTTATGAGTAAAGAGCAAGCGGGGGATGATGAATGAATACTCTGATCTATGAAGAAAGAACTAGGGTAACTGACCCAGCCTATTCGGGATTTACCGAATCAATATCACATGTCGTTTTAGAATAGAGCATTATTTAATACGGCTTAGCACATTCTCATTTAAGGTTTCACGGAGATAATACACACGTATACTGCCCCTAGGTTTAAAAGAGGACTTCACCACATAGTTAAATTTTCCGGTCTCGGATTACCAGGTAGTAGCCAACATGACTTCAGTTATTTGATTATTATCGCTATCCTTTATTGAATATCTTTACACACTGAGGAGGACAGACATTTTCGCATGCCATGCAGAATATGCAATCCTTTTCTCTAATCATAAATGGTTTCTTTTCAGAGGCAGGATGTCCAGGAGTATCAAGCCATTCATAAACATTTACAGGACATGCTTCAATACAAGCTCCATCTGCGACACAGATATCATAATCTACTGTAACTTCTGAACCCCATATACCCAATCGTCCAGGACCATCCACATCACCCCAGACCTTTATACCTTGAAATGTACCAACGACACTACGCTTTGATTTAAAATCAGGGTCAATTGGACCTTCAACTTTAGAATAACTTGTTCCGGTCCCTGTCAGCGAAATGGTTGTATTTCCACCGCCCGCTACGCTCATTTGTGGAGAAGGTGCTGCCTCAAGTTGCTTCTGCTCAGAGCCTGAGACAGATTGCGCCTTGGCTTCAACCATTTGTTGTGAGGTCTCTGCGCTGGGCGGACTGGCTAGCCTATTCTTAGGACTTTTTGCCATGGGTGAAAGATCTTGTAATTTCTTTACTGCTTCCTCGAAAGATAACTTATTAGCTTTTTGATAGTGAGCAATTAGTTTATCTCCTATTTTGGTGTTAAGCAAAATAGTATCTATAATCATTTTTGCATTCTGGTCAGCTTTGGTCCTGTAGCTCTTGATCCAGTAATCATCGCCGAAATACTCCAGAGGTTTAATCTGATAAATGATATCCACAACTTCTCCTGTGACAATCTCTACTGTAATGGAAAGATTTGCTTTCAAGTCCTTTTTTTCTATTTGATCGAACTCTTCCTCAATCCATTTGTAGGTAATGTATATCCTGTCAGCAAAAGTATCAACAGAGAATCCTGATTTTTTCATTTCACTGGCCACCTGTGAGATCTCTGCATTATTGGTAAGATCGATTGGAATTCTATACAAACCAAGTCTAGACCCATGCAATGGATATACCCCTCTCTTAGCTACCTCTGAAAGCATTACCCAAACACGGTCAGTTAGAAGTGTAGACATAGCTATTGCTACAACCAGTTTAAGAAGAGAGAGTCTAAAAGGCTTTCGATTTAATGCTTTAGCACAATCAGAGCGCAAATTATAATAAATGCGTGAAATATCGTGTTGAGTATAGTCAGACCAGTTAATATACTCGTACTAGAAGCTTATGATCTAAGGTTGCAATATCCATTGCAATGATAATATTGAGAATTGTAGGCATTCCATTGCTTTGATTCCATGAAAGCATGGATTCTTTTACTCCTCAGATAGCATCGGTATGGCTAACCTTTCGGCAAAAGACATGTTCTGGAGAATACACTTTGATTCAAGAAATGCGTCACATGGGCCTTCTAAAGGATTAAATTATCATACCTCTATGAGCGTAATGGATTAATGGGCCGGTAGTTTAGTCTGGTAGAATACCTGCCTTGCATGCCTTCAAATAGGTAGAGGAGACGTAGGTGGTCGTGGGTTCGAATCCCACCCGGTCCATATGATTTATGAACGAAATTCTTTCAAAGCTCTGTCTAAGACCTTGTTTGATGTCGAGTCTCTCAAAATGTCTCATGCCAAAATGACGTACTCACTCCATCGCACACTGAGGATAAGATGAATCAGATTATTTGGACGTTGTAACGACAATTTAAAAAAAGGTGATGGCTTTTTCCTTTACTCTATATGTTTCAAGTTCATCAGGGGTATTCTTTAGGAACGCTTCAGGCACATTTTCTTGTACAATTGTTTCCCAACTGACGATGGTATCAGACAAGTTTTTTCCAGTACAATAGTAAATAATGAAGTATTTGTAATTGCTGATATTGAAAAAAGGATCACTGAAAAAAATAGTCGCATTGTATTCTTTAACTAACCATTTGCTACGGGACCGGGTATCTAATACCGCCACTTTCGTGGTCGGAGCGAATAGACATTTCAGCGAAAATTTAGGTTCTTCTATTTTACCTTCCCGAATCCTTCTCCATGATCGCTCTTGAACTTGTCTAGTTCCTGTCTCTGGATTCAGAGCGAGACCGAATGACCGTCGAATCCTTCAATCAGATGCTTTGGTATTTTATATTGAGTTCGGGCACCTTCAGTTGATACTAACACATCTGCATCATCAACAGCGTCTACATTCCCAACCAAATCGCCCTCAGTGGATGTCACAAGCTTATGAAGAATCGCCTCCCAATCATATATTTCCGGCGACATGATTATCAATACTCCCGAGACCAGTTATTAGGTCATTCCATTCTCATCGCTACTAATGTTAGCATAGCCATGTTTTCAACCTGTTATATCACCATGTTTACGCCGTCAACAGTACAAAAATACACCACAATCCTTATATTCAATTTTAGTTGTTTTTATTAGAAATTGCAAATATTCATGGTCTGTGATCAATACTATGAAAATGCAAATTATCTGCGGATGTACAGCCTCCCGAACTTTATTGGCAGTATCTTTGATAGTTTACGTTCTCTGCTCTTCAACTACCGCTAATGAAAGCCAAGGTAAAAATGACCACAGTGAAAAATGGACGCATGAAGAGGATAAATACAGATCCGCTGCAAGCTCTGATGATAGGAAAACAGGCAATTCAATAGGCATACAGGGGGATCAGCTTATCTATTGTGAAGGCGATTTGAGTTCATGTCACAACGTACTTACAAATATCATATGCTCTAATGTGAAGTATTGCATCGTCGGAGATGTAACACCCTTCGTTATGTCTAATCCACTCTAGACGTGGGTTATAATATCTAAAATCTAAAAATTGTCCTCATGCAAATAGATCTTGCTAGAGTTTTCATGTCTACTCTTCCCATGCTAGCTGAATTACAAAGAATCTTGTCAAGATTGGTCATAACCGCGGATATTACTCCTAATTATTTAATCAGCCATGTATGTGGCGTAGACGTGTCCTATCATATGAATAGCGCATTTTGTGCTGCTGTTAACATGAACCGAAATTCTTTTGAAGTTGTTGAAACACAGGAGTCTAGATCTGACATTGAATTTCCATATATTTCAGGATATTTCATGCTAAGAGAAGCAAGCCCAATCTTTACTACTCTTAAGAAACTCGAATCATCCTTTGATGTATTAATAGTGAACGGCCACGGAGTACTTCATCCTCGGCGAATGGGACTTGCATCATTTATTGGTCTTTTGGTGGATAAGCCCACGATTGGAATAGCTAAACGGCTATTGTGCGGAGTAGAAGATGGTGATGGCTATGTGTCCATTGACCAGAATATTTGCGGGAAGAAAATAACCGGAGACGGCCACAATTACGTTTACCTCAGCGTTGGGCATAAGATAAGTTTGGAAACTTCCATAAATCTTGTCATAGGACTCTTTAGAGAGGAAGGCAGAATTCCGGAACCGCTTATGACTGCTGACCTTATGTCGAAGAAATCCAGATCGTTGTACTTGTCAAGGCAGAAAAAATAATCTAGAAGGTTTAATTTGGGCATTGACTATTATAACTAAAGGATTGTCTTTTTTCGGAAACACGTCGGGTGACAGTGTAGACAGAACCAAGTACGCGCATTTAACAATGAGTATTAAACAGATAGTACTGGAAAAGGCTCACCATCGATGCCAGCGTTGCAATATTAGATTGCATGGGAGTACGCAGGCTTTTTTTGAACATATCAATGGCTCAAGGAAGGACAACAGGCCTGGAAATTTACGCGCCTTGTGCTCCGGGTGTTTTAAGAAAGTTGAAAAAAAAGAGAACAAGAAAGGCATCTTTGACAGCCTGTTCGGTAAGCTGAAATCATAGATTGGACCTCAAGAATGCTGACCTATGTTCTTCGGAGCAGAATTGCTCAATTCTGGAGACACCTCGATTAGAGTCACCCTCAACATGTGGCCAGCTTTCTCCTTCAAAACTTCTTCCGCAGCATGCACAGACATTGTCCATAGATAAACGCCGTAAGTATATGAATTTCCTCATTTGTTCCGTATCTATTCTTTTCGGGTTAAGAAAGCTATTCTTATATTGAGTTCCTTCATAGATACCTGGAATGATATTTCAGCAGTTGATTTGCGATGAGTGTAAAGAAGTGATACTCGAAAAACCGGGAAAAGATTCTCTGGAAACTGGGAGGTTCCCTATCTCAGCTGAAGAAGCTTCGAACATCGACAAACAGCACAGAGGTCATCAATGTCATATTGAGGCTGTGGAAAGGGATTGACGTACATTCTTTCATAGGATTATTTCTCCGATAAGTGACAATACTCATTTTAGATTTCTAGCATAGGAAGTGCAATTATGAATATCGTTAAGGCAGATTCATTCCTGCTAAAAAGCTACAATTTAAAGGACTGTTTAGTAACAGTATCTTACTAGATTAGGGCTTGCTCAAAAAATTCCAATGTGTAGAAGGTTGTTCCGATTGTTGCATTAATAGAGAATACTTTCCATCTAAGGAGTTTGGTAAAATAGGGGTTCTCTTGCTCCCCAAGGAGAGGAAAAAGATTGAGCAGCTTGCGGAGGCAAGAAAAGTAGAGCTCAAGATTCTCCCGAGAATAGGAGTGGGTATGGGTGACAAAGGAGCTGGCCCTGAAAGCATCCTCGTCTATCAGCTAATGGGAAGGGAAAGAGACGGAAGTGTTTGTCCGTTTCTCGAGATAGATGGATCGGAGCGGTCCCCCCATGGCGGAACACGCTGTACTATTTATGATGAAAGACCAGCTGCATGTAAGGCCTATCCGCTTGTTAGTATCGATCCTACTATTTCTACAATAGACAGCAAATGTAGTTATTGCGTTTCGACCAATGAGAATAAGGTCTGCAATTTGGGTTTAAGCAATGAAATGGAGGCACTGAATGAGATAATGTTCTCCACGCGAGCAGATAAAGGCACTCGACTTTGGAGATATGCCACAAATGTTGGTGATCCTAGCGATGGAAACATGCTGCTGCCGGAAGGATGGATAGAAGTTCAAGCCACTTGAAAGGACAGGAATTAGATGTTCAGGAACTAGATGTACATAGATGAAATGTTGAATAGTTCTGCGCGTCAACGCAGAATTATGAATCTATCCATTCGAGTAGAAACTCTAGAACACATACCTACGTATCAAGCAATTTTTGAGGGTCAAGATTAATCAAGCCACCTGCCTCAATAATTCTAGCAATTATTTTGGGGAATGGCTTAATGTCATACGCTTTTCTGCCCTGTGTGATGTTGACCAGTTTGCTGTTCAGAGTGTCAACGATAATTCTGTTTCCATTCTCAACTTGTCGACATGTCTCCTCATCTACCTCAATTGGAAGTAAATATCCCCCATCGACTGCATTTCTGTAAAAGATCCTAGCAAAGGAGGGTGCTATTATAGCCTTTATACCACAATTTGCCAATGCGATTGGAGCGTGTTCTCTGCTTGAACCACATCCAAAGTTCCTTCCGCAAAGCAAAAAGTCACCGTCGCTAACTTTCTTAAAAAAATCAGGATCAAGGCCTTCCATTGCGTGTTTTGCAAGTTCTCGATGATCATGGATCTTAAGATATTGACCAGGTACGATCACATCCGTATCAATGTTATCACGATAGTATTTATGGACAATCCCCTCTAGGTGATTCATGTCGTAATGTCCCTTGGATCAGTTATCTTCCCATTTATTGCCGATGCGGCGACCACCAGAGGAGACGCCAGAAACGTTTGTGATTCTACATCACCCATTCTCCCAGGAAAATTCCGATTCGTGGTACTGATACAAATTTCCTTTGGACCCAACACTCCCATATGCGCTCCGCAGCAAGCACCACAAGTGGGCGGACCAACAACACAGCCAGCATCAACAAAAATCTCAACAAGCCCTTCACGTAGTGCAGAAATATAGATTGATTGTGCGGCAGGTAATACTTCAGTTCGAACTTTTACTTTTTTTCCTTTGAAAAGTCGTGAGGCAGCTCGAAGATCCGCAAGTTTAGCCCCTGTACAAGAGCCGATATAAGCCTTGTCGATCTCTGTTCCCTGAACATCTCTCGCAGTACAAGTATTCGCAGGTGAGAATGGTTTAGCAATAATAGGTTCCAATTGATTGACTTCATATTCGTGAATGTCCAAGTAATCAGCATTTCCATCACCTAGTACACATTGAAACGGAGAGTCAGTTCTCTCCCTGATGTAGCTCTCTGTGACTGAATCAGGTTCTATTATTCCGTTTTTAGCGCCAGCCTCCGTGGTCATATTTGTAAGGGTAATTCTTTCTTCCATATTCATCCGGTCTATCACTTCACCAGAAAACTGCATGCATTTGTAATTTCCACCTTCTGTTCCTATATCGCCGATTATGCGCAAGATGATATCTTTTGCCATTACATGATCTGGCAATTGACCTTTCAATACGAAAAGAATCGTTTCTGGAACTTTGAACCAGATTTTCCCATGGTGGAGTACATATGCGATATCACTGTGACCAAGGCCTGCTGCAAAGGCCCCCAAAGCTCCAGTAGTATTAGTATGCGAATCACCGCCTACATAGACTTCACCAGGAAGGACTAGCGCTTCCTCATGCGAGAGCGTATGACAGATTCCGTACTGACCCATCCCATATTTGTAATGTTTCCTTACACCGAACCTCTTCGTCCATTTAGAAAGGGAGATGATATTATTTGCTGATATCTTGTCAGATGCTGGCACAAAATGATCCTCTGTAACCCATACCTTACTTGGGTCCCAAATGCGTTCCAAAATCGTCCCTTTCTTTTTCCACTCTTCTAGGACTTTGATTACACCTGGGCCTGAAACGTCATGCATCATTAATTTATCAACTTTTGCAAACACAACATCTTCAGGAGCAACGGAATCTTTTCCGGCTGCCCTCGCCAAGATCTTTTCAGTTAAGGTCATTCCCACTCCGAAGTCACCTGAGATGGATTCTTATTGGAATCGTCATTAAAACCTTCTGAGTATTGACCAACATTAGTAGTCGACGCTTGAAAGCTAATAACGTGGCCTGCAGATTTGAGGTCTTTGCATTGAGACTTCCACCGACGGTTTTTCCGTTTGATCTTCATGAAGCAATATCAAATACAAATTTTCGGTTCATGCAAAATGATATCGTAATAGTATCAAGTAAATTTGTATCCATTAGTGAAGGCGCGGTCGTTCAGATTGACCGATTAAGAGCTTCGCATAAGGCCAAAGTTATTGCGAAGAGATTCCAAATGGATGAGAAACTTACGGAATTAGTTTTAAGAGAGGCAGATCAGATTTATGGAGGCATTCCTGGATTCTTATTATGCAAGAAGAACGGGATGTTGTGTCCTAACGCTGGGATCGATAGATCAAATATTCCCAAGGGTTCTGCAGTATTGTATCCGCCTCTGCCCTTTGATTCGGCCAATCGGCTTAGACTGAATTTTTTGAATAGGAATAAACTCAAGATATTCGTAGTTATTTCTGACAGCCGTCTAATGCCTGGAAGATTAGGCACTTCAGGAATTGCAATTGCAGTATCAGGATTTAAGCCGGTGATAGATGAACGTGGTAAAAAGGATCTTTTCGGAAACGTTTTGAGAGTGACAATGAGAGCAGTGGGAGACGGTTTAGCTTCGATAGGAGTCGCTTTGATGGGCGAAAGTCTTGAATCAACGCCAGTTGTAGTCGTGAGAGGATTTAAAGTGAAGGAAGATAATAAAACGATGAATTGGCAAGATTTAGCTATAGATCCTCTAGAAGATATCTATCGGAGATCATTCGGTTCGAAACAAACATTCGATTAGAGTTGATTAGAATAACACAGTTTTAATATTCCATCATGAATTACGAAGGTATCAAGGTAAATGTCTGAATTTCTTACAAGCTATCCCCGCCGAATGAATGTAGTAAAAGGACTTCAAGCTCTGATCAGGCACGAGGAAATAGAGCTCGATCAGTTGTACATTGCAGTTAGAATGAAAAAAGACGACATAGTACGGACGCTCACTTCAGAGGGTTTCAAGAAAGTTAAATTTGAAAATAAGATGACTTCTCAAATTGGTAGTGGCTTTGCAAAGTCACTATCCAAACCCTGGGAGATGCATGTAAGATTAATCGATGTACATCAACAAGGACTAATCGCCATCAAAGGTGAAGTTGAAGTATCAAGAAGGTATATTCAACACCTTACTTCCGTCAGGTGCCCTGTAATATATGAGTTGGAGTCTATATTGAAAAAACATAGCATTGAGTATAAAATTTGGAACTCAAAAGTTCGAGATTATATTTCTCAAATTGTTGATGACCATCAAATACGGCTTCCTGGTCCGCGTTTACCGGCAATGCCATGGAAGTTAATGGCGTGTTTTAGTGTGACATTGGCAATGTGCACTACTCTGAAGTTTCTGGAAATATGGAGATGAATCATACAGTAGTAGAACCTTTTGGCGGATTCGAGCTGAGACCCCCTGAAATCAACTGGACATAATACAAGCTAGATAGATAGATAGCCCTTGTAAGCCAGATGGATCGGGGCTATTACTGTGAAATCAACTCACCGTACTTGAAGTTAGAGGTAGTATTTCCATGAAGGTTACCGTGCAAGGATCCACCTTTACTGAAAGTGCTGAGAGGCTTCGGGTCGGAAGAAAGAACCCAATACCAATTAACGAATGCGGTAACTAACATGGAAGCGGCTAGGCCAATGACGAACGCGAGAGAGGTCTTGTATGAAACCCTTGTGTCATAATGGACAGTATTCCAACCAATTGGATAAGCATAGAGCTTAGACAAAACTCCACCTAATGGTCTTTGCACTGCAATGCTTAGTCATTTTTCAAGAAGATAACAAATTGCTACCAAACTTATATTACCATTTTTCAGTTATAGATATCTGAATTGATCGTCTGTTCAAACTCTTTATCGAATTTGATCTTGTTTTGCAGCTATCCATTTGCCCTTGCCAGGGTGAAATCGTCACGATTTGAATCATTTGCGACTGATTGTGAAGAAGTAACGAAAATTAATCGCTAAAAAGATGGGCATCCCAGAAAAGATCAAGGCAATACAGGACGAAATTCACAAAACTCAGATAAACAAAGCTACTGAGCATCATATAGGCCTACTTAAGGCAAAGATCGCCAGGCTGAAGAAGGAGATGGAGGGGGATATACACGGCAAGACCGTATCCTCCAAGAGTAGATCCGGTGGCTACAATGTGAGGAAAGCCGGTGACGGAACAGTCGTGTTGATTGGTCTGCCAAGTGTTGGGAAATCGACACTGCTTAACAGGCTCACGAACGCCAATTCAAAAGTTGGTTCATACAAGTTCACAACCCTTACAGTGGTGCCTGGTATGATGGAATACATGGGTGCCAGAATTCAAATTCTTGACATGCCAGGAATTATAGAGGGAGCGGCTTCAGGTCGCGGATTAGGTAAGCGAGTTTTATCGGTCGCAAGATCCGCCGATCTAGTCTTACTGATTCTGGATGTCTTTCAACCTCAACATATAGACCTTCTGAAGAGAGAATTATCTGAAATAGGAATAAAGGTAGATCAGAAACCGCCTGACATTTTAATAGAGAAGACAGATACGGGTGGAATTTCGGTAAATTTACAGGTAAAATCTCGTCTATCAGAAAGTCTTGCGAAAGATATACTTAGAGTTTATGGAGTTCATAACTGCAGGCTAACTGTAAGAGAGCCTGAGTTGACAGATGATCAACTCATAGACATGCTGGCCGGAAACAGAGTCTATGTCCCTTCAATTGTTGTTATGAACAAGATCGACTTGGTCGATAATACTCTACTAATGCAAATACGTAGCAGGATAGGAAATAACTTTATACCTATTTCAGCAGACGGTAACCAGAATATAGAATCTGTAAGGGATGCAATCTTTCAGAAACTGGATTTCATTCGTATCTTTCTGAAGCCAAAAGGTCAAGATGCAGATCTTGATGAACCTCTCGTAGTAAGAAGTGAATGTACCGTCAGCGACGTCTGCACGAAGATACGTCGATCCTTGACTACTGATTTTAAGTACGCGCAAGTTTGGGGTAACAGCGTAAAATTTGGTGCGCAGAAGGTAGGCTTGGATCATCGATTAGTCGATGGAGATATAGTTAGCATTACCAAAAAGAGCTAGTTAGCATTACCACAAAGAACTCGCAAACAAGTATCTGAATTCTTTGGTGGAACTACCCCGGGACTAGACCAACCTTTTATTGACGAGTGGCAGCTCAGACAAATACCTTCTCCACATCAACGACATGAAAATCTTCAGTCTAACTCTGAATCTTCACAGCTGCCACCCTCATCTTATGAAATGATTGCGTATAGAAAGCTTCGTTCGTTAGTTACATATCGTATACAAAAGCCTCGGAACGGGTCCCTATTTTTTCTTTAATTCTCAAATGTCATTAGGATTAGGTCTCGAATCGTAGGTTGTTGTGTTCTTGCCGAGACAGGAGTTAATTTTGACACTCCTCTCGGCGACCCTATATTGAAATCTTATGCTCTACTTCGCACTTCTCTCTAGGCTGCAACATAATGAGATAGTATCAGTAACGTAAAAAAGAGGTTAGATCAACCTGTCTTAGCATGCTCGATGGAAGTAAAACGCTGCTAAGTACAGCTCATTTCAACTTTCAACTTAAACACTTGCTAGTAATAGGAGTACTTGCAATATCATTTTCGACCGCCTTTATAATCAGGTCATATCCTATTAAATATGGTTACTTTTTGAATGAATTTGATCCCTATTTTGATTACCGAGCGACCAAATACATTGTGGATAATGGTCTGCAAGCATACCTAAACTGGCACGACACGATCTCTTGGTATCCAGAGGGAAGGAACGTCCCTGCTACATCCCAAACTGGTCTGCACATTGTGGCCGCATTTCTATATGAGATATTTGGTGCTGGTTCGTCACTTCTGGATTTTGTCATAATTTTCCCTGTTATAATGGGTTCCTTTACTACCATAGCTATTTTTGCCCTCGTTCGAAGATTAAAGGGTACTTCAGCAGGCCTATTCGCTGCGTTGTTCTTTGCTTTTACTCCTGCCATAATTCAGCGAGGGAATCTAGGGTGGTTCAAGTCAGAGCCTTTGGGATTGTTCCTTGGCATTGTCGCAATGTATCTTTTTGTTTCCGCAATAAAAGGTAGGCAAATTAAATTTCTAGTGCTCAAAGCTGTATTAGCTGGATTCTTGCTAGGTTTGGCTAATGCTTCATGGGGCGGAATACAATATTTCGCGATACCCCTCTCCATTTTCTTTATAGCTATCCCGTTTTTCCGAAAAGATTTGGGTATACCTTTGACAGTGGCAATATGCATAAGCGTCATGACATTGGCCACTGCGGGAATATTCCCTCGGCCTGGAATATCCTTTGTATTCGGACCCCCTGGAATCGCATTAATGGGTGGAACCTTATTTTTGGCGGCGACCTTCTTTGTGAGGAAATTTACTTCAGCCGATCATGCGATACGGAATTCAGGAATTGTGCTAGGGATATTCGTCGCAATTAGTTTTGGCATAATTTTGACTGAGGCGTACTATTCCCCTTCGTTTAGATATTTGAATGCGATAAACCCATTTCTTTCAGCGCAAAATCCATTAACGGCTTCAGTAGCCGAACACTTTACACCTACCATAGTGGATTACTTCATCGACTACTCAGTATTGATGATGTTTGCTGGATTTGGCATATGGATGGCGTTTCGGAAGAGAACTGATATGACAATCTTTGCTCTGATACTGGGGGTCACTGGACTTTATGTAAGTGCGACATTTGCAAGGTTGCTTGTCTTTTCGTCGATCAGCATTATAGTTTTGGCATCGATGGGACTCTTCGATCTAAGCAGAATCTTTATGGAAAGATATTCTTCTCCCAGTACTTATTCAGATGCTCAATATAAAGCGGCTAAAGGGAGGGAAAAGAAAAGAATCGAGCGTCTTCAATCAAAGCCTTCACATAATAGACCAATAGTGACATCGTTTGCCGTTGTATTGATTTTCCTCTTGACCGTTCCTCTATTTTATCCACCCAACATCAATTGGGTGACCTCAGCAGACGTTCCGCCATCCATTGCTAACGGGGGGACAGGGTACAGGATGCAAGTAGCTGACTGGATAGATGCATTAAATTGGATCTCAAATAACACTCCTAAGGATTCAGTTGTTGCGGCCTGGTGGGACTATGGGTATTGGATAACTACGCTGGCCAATAGAACTAGCCTAGCCGATAACGCCACCATAAATCAGACACGTATAGCTGAGCTTGCCAAAATGTTTATTGAACCAGAGAAGGAAGGCTACGATATTGCCAAGGAACTGAATTCAGACTATGTGGTACTGTATCTGGTAGGGCAGCGATTTCCAGGTGCAAATGGGACCTCCTTCTATACCCTTGGCAGCGGAGGGGACGAAAGTAAGAAGCAGTGGTTTATTCGAATTGGAGGGTTCAATGAAATGGATTATTTGGAGCAGGATGGCTTTACCCCTACCCCTAAGTTTTGGAACGACACTTTGCTTGGGAAATTAATTCCATTTGAACCTCAGGCATATGCTACGATCCAGGGTGGCCAGCTAGCAGGGATCCAGCCGGCATATCAGCCAGGTACAATAGCCCTGTACACTCAGCATCTGAAGTACCCCTTAAGCGAGCAGCCGGATCAGCCATTTAGCCTCGTTTACGCGTCGCCCAGCTTCGTGTCTAGTAATCCAGGCCTCGTTTTTGGTGTATTGGTTTATAAGGTTAATCAAGACTATCAGTCTGATTCTATGCGCAATGGAAACCAAGATAAGAGCACTAGTATTGACAGCAACAGCACAACAGCAGGTTCTCAACCTTTTGCCTCGAATTCGACCAATCCCACTAACTCGAATTCCACCCAGGGAACTGCTATAATTCAAACAGCACAGGGCCCCATAACGATCGAATTTCTACCGGAGGTGGCACCAAACCACGTAGATAATTTTAAGAGACTTGCCCAGGATGGTTTTTACAACGGTACGGTGTTTCACAGAATTATTAGCAATTTTATGATCCAAGGCGGGGATCCCAACACTAAGGGCAATACATCACAGCGAAACAACTGGGGTACGGGTGGACCAGGGTATTCCATAGATGAGGAGTTCAATGATGTTCCACATATTCGGGGTGTTGTTTCTATGGCTCGGTCTTCCGACCCCAATAGTGCAGGATCACAATTTTTTATCGTAACTAATGACTCTCAGTTTTTGGATGGACAATATACTGCGTTTGGAAGGGTAATTCAGGGTATGGACACGGTCGACAAGATAGCAGGTCTTCCCACCACATCGTCCTTCGGACAAGCCGATCAGCCTACCATTCCGGATGATGCAAGAATTACCGGAATAAACGTAATAAATCGCAATTCATCTGGAACAGCGTGAAAGGTCTGTGCTGTAGTAACGAAAGGTTTGTGAAAAAGATCCGTTAGGAAGAGTTATCATAAGAGAATGACGAGCTTCAGGCAGAAGTAAAAATCGGTTTGAGGTAGAACGAGGATAAAGTAACTCCGCAACAGTATGAATTAATAATATCCGCTCTACGGCATTGTCCCTTTTTTTAGGGAGGACCACATTTTGTTGGGATTATATCTATTCTTTGCACAACGAGATCCGACGCCATTTAAATGATAAATATTTGGAGTAGAAGTTTAATAGAATACATATGTCAAAAGATACGATGTCTATGAAACGTGATCAGGGCAACAAGGCTCTACTTGAAAAATTGTATCAGCGAGATTCTATGATTAGAGGCATGTACCTTACGAAGGTGTCATCATTAGAATCGCTTGTGCGAGATATAATCTCGCATCATTTTTGTACACCTGGCGTAGATGGGAAGAGGCAACAGTTTGTGTCAATTCTATTGAATGTATATCTTCCCAGGATATCTCTTACAGAGATTTTAGAGAAGATCATTTCCAATGATTACCCAGACTTGTTGAAGGAATATCCTAGGTTATTTGAAGACGTACGCAGGATAGATGAATATTCAGGTTGGCTCTATTCTGCTTCGTTGGATACCTCTCAGACATTTCTTGATAAATCAGAACTCGACGACATGATCAGATTAATATATTTCGACCAAAATGGGGATAGACGTCAGAAGGATGTCACTAGAGAAGAAATTGAAGAGAGGCTCTCAGATTGCTTCAATGTCCATTTTGCACTAGAAGACATACGTTCTGAAATAAGAGATCGGATACTGACGAATAGTAAATAGGTTTCTCAAGGGAGATGAGAAAACAACGTTAGTCGACTGTATCAGGGTGCGCTCGAATACCCTCCATTTGTCAGGTCAGACCTTTGTAAGGTCAAGGTCAGAGAAGAGAAAGCGTCACTCAGTACAACACTTTCGGCAATGTAGTTGCGAAGCGAATCCCAAGGTCTACGGAATAGGTATTAGCTATGTGATAAGTGATTGGAACTAAACAACATTTTACTGAAACTAAAGGACAAATCAATCACTATTGATATCGAGATATTCAGCGGGGTGTTGACTGAGAGGACATTTACTGGAGAAAATTGCTACCGTCAACTTTTAGATTTCCTAGCGCAAATCGAATTCAAAGGCAGGTTCAAAGCTGAGATTGACATCGGCTAAATACTCTCTCGCACCTTATCTGGTGCTATCAGATCTCCCCAATTGATATACCGGGCTATGGTTACCAGTGTCTCTGGGGGAGAACGTTTTCAAATTATTGCATCCAAATCCTCGATGGGAGTTTCACGAGCTTATCACACCAGAAAACAAACAGAGGTATGTCAACATTGAGAGTGGAAAGCAGTACTTTTAAATCTGCCTTTGATTCTGAAGGTTATACTTCATGTATAAGCTCCTTAAGATTTCTCTTTGGTTTTGGATGGAGCAACTTCAGCGGGTATCCTAAACAAAGGATAGATGAAGGAATATATTCGGTAGACAAAGCCTGCTTCACTTTTTCTTCGTCAATCATTCCGATCCATATAGATCTCAATCCCAGAGCATGTGCGGCGAGCTGAGCATAAGCTGCAGCCAATGTGGCATCTTGGAGCGAGAACTTTTGAATAATTGTCTGAGGAAAATTTAATTTGACTCTGGAAGGATTCATACAAAATACTAACACTGACGGGGCATTGACGTATGGCTGTTTGTTTGCAGCTTCAACTAACTTCGTCTTAACTAACGGGTCTTTTACATGGAATATCTCGAAGCCTTGAAATCCACCGGCTGTTGGAGCAGTGTCGGCAGCAGCAAAAATCATGTCCATTTTCCAGTCTTCAACCGGTCTATCCTCGAATTTCCTCTGTGATCTTCTATTTAACATAACGTTAAATATGTTAGTCTGAAGAACATCATCAAAATCCTGCTTTGATTCTTCTTCCAATTTAGGATATACTTTATCGTGTACTGTATCTGTTTGGTACATTCTGGAAAGTATGTCTGATGGCTGCATCTACAGCTTAATAACCAAACCCATGCATAAAAGAATTAGGTAGAATCTGATTGGAATGGGTGCTACACCTGGCAATATTCAGCCCAACTCAGGTTCAACATTCTACGCAAGCAAAATTAGAAGGTTTAGGCTTGTGACCTAGGTGATATAGTGTTTTTTAATGCATATGGTCTAGGCAATCATAAACCGAAAAAGATAGATAAACTTCCAAATTGCTAATTCCCTATGATGTTCATTTTCTTTATGAGAATTCACCCTATGATGTTCATCTTCTCCCAGTAATCCAAAACTCTGAAATTCTCACCCTATGATGGTCATTTTCTTTATGAGAATTTGCTGCCCATCGGTTATCGAAAACCAAGTTACAATCCTCACACCAAGCAGTTATACTTTTCCTACTTATATCGAATGCATTCAAATTTATGGTATGTATTGTCTCAGTCCATATAAAGATATTCTGGGGGCACTGTATTGGTCTATCTTCTCAGTCTTCTTGGTCCCAGATATTTGTTGCTGTGTTATTATAGTTTATGGCTTTTAAACTGAATGCATCAAGTTACCAATATTGATAACTTCTTTCCTTTTAGAATCATATTACTCTAGAATCATATTGTACCATATTTTTAAAGCCTTTTCTATAGGCTTGCCTGGCTTTTAAACTGAATGCATCAAGTTACTAATATTGATAACTTCTTTCCTTTTGCTGGAATCGATACTCAACCAACCAGAGCGAGTTTCGATTGTGTGTGTCTTTCCTTTTTCATAGCCCATAGCCATTAAGCATGACCGCGGAAAGTGGGAGACTGCGTGACGCGCAGTCCTACCATATTAGGTCATGTATTTAGACATGAAAGATATATCATTTCAAGGCCGTCGGCTCTACTATCTCAACGGCGCCAATCTGCAATGCGGGCTTAAGGCCGTCGTATACAGTCCATGCTTCCTTTATCTTACCTCCTTCAAAATGAAGGATTTCGACACCACTTGTTTCAAATTTCTCATGAGTAGCCGGCAACCCAAGAATTTCGCCTTCTTGAGTGGCTTTCAGATTCCACCTTAGAGCAACTTTGTTCTGTTCCTCTATGTCATCTAATATCGTAACCTGCATATCAGGCATTGCCTTACGATCTTCTGAAATCCACTCTTTGAATTCCTCGATACCTCTAATCTCTTCGGCTCCATGGTAAAGCAAATCAGGAGTAACAAAATTCTTTGCCTGATCTATTTTTCCTTGGTTAAATATCTCCTCGATAAACTGCCTAGCAATTGACTTGTTTTTTGAGTCTGACATGAAAAAAATATATGTATACGCAGGGATAAACTTTACTGTTCATTCTTTGATATCATTGAATATTATCTAAACAAGATCGCGCCAATGGTCACGCAAGTTCATGGTTGCTACGAATCAAATCAATGTGGACTCAATAAATCGTTTAACTAATTGTTGTACGTGCAACAACTAATCATTGAACTAAGCAACAAATAAAGGGTCTTGAGATACGATTGTTAGTGATCCAGTGTAGATCGCAAATTATATTTTTACAGCTATTATCATAAAAAAATTTTCGTTGCGTTTTATAACTTCGCAATCAAATCTGCTTTCATTTTCTGAAATTCTTCATCTGACAATATGCCTTGCTTATGAAGATCGGCTAATTTTTGTAACTTCTGCGTTATGTCTTCCTGTGGAGGCTGTGCTGCACTTGCGGATTGCTGGGCTTGCGGGGCTTGTGCTTGTGCTTGCTGCGTTTGAGCCTGTTGCGACATTCTTGCTTCTGTGCGACGAGTGGCTACGGCTGATCCAATAGCAAATGATGCGATTCTTCCTCTCATATTATTGTAATTCACTTAAGAATGTAATATACCTTTCTAAAGTGGCGTCTTACGGTACGAGACAGATACTCTAAGGGTAACTCAATTAAGTAACAGTGAGTTGGCTGGCTTGTATGAGCCTTGCAGGTACATTGACACAGTGGACAGTTTATTCTAACCGTATTCGTTTATCCTGGTCAATTCTATGTAGGGCCATGTCTGCTACGTCTCTTGTCCACGAAAACTAGAACAATTCCCCCAATAAGTGCTATAATTCCATTGACCATTAGAGTTATACTAACAAGTATCCCAAAAAAAGCCAATCCCACGTCAATACCAATAGTCCTGAGTGATTCTTTGATAGCAGTTTGGTTCATGTTAAGAGCGAAGTTAATGACGTCTTTGGTCGAAATGTCAGTTGGCATTGATTCTCCTAATGAAGCAAGTGCATAGATCGCTGGCATTGCAATGCTTACACTAGCAACTAATAGAATTCCTCCTACAATTAGTACACTATAACCGCGTCGCATTTTCCATACTAACTGTTATCCAATTGAGGGCTATATATAGACGATTCGGCTACTACTGTCTCAACCCAGCTTAACCCTCCAATTCTGAGTGTAGTGTATTAGTAACGGAAATCGGATGCATACAACAAGATAGATGAGAGCCATAATATCGATTCCCATCATTGGACTCTTGCAGTTTCACTTCTTTTCTAATTTCATTGATGATCATTCATCGTAAATGCGCACTGTTTCATATAAAATCTACATCCTGCAACTTTAGGCTGAGTTCTACCTGTCTCACTGGATAACTATTGCCTCACAATCTTATAAAGGGTAAGACTATAATTAATTAATTCTCTGATTATTACAAATGGTAGAAAACAACACCTCAAGATTCAGAAGTTTTGACAACGAGCATATTACTAATAAAATTTCTGAAATTGTGAAATGGCTAGACTTTAGTGAAGATATAATGACTTCCGTCGAAAAAATGATCTCATTGAATAGTTTATTGAGCTCATACAACCCACATGAAGCATCAGCATTCCAAGCCCTAGATGAAAAAGCACAAGACCCTACGTATTTTATTGCTACCTACTTTGATACGAAAGATATAGACCATGCACTATGGGTTTATAGAGTAGTAAAGCTTCTGACTCGACATATTCTTCTTACTGATAAATTTTTTGAAACAGAAAAAAATGAATTCGCATCAGCGGCAAAGAAAGTACGTACTTGGATAGATGAATTCATCCTCAATGGAACGGACAACGATCATCTTATTTATTCTTTGGATTATTCATTAACTCAATTTTGGGCTTTTTGGAAATTTGAGCAGCTTATCAAGGGTCGTATTCTTCGAGGATATCCCTTTTCATTTAAGGAAATAAGGTATTTTAATCTGTGTAAGTCGTCTGATGCACCAATAGTTTATTCAACGGTTTTGGATGCGAAGCTGCCAAGCTTTACCGAAAATGTTTCATTGGTTCTTCATTATAACCAGGCCATGCTTGATTTACAGGATGATTGGGAAGACATAGAAGAGGATGTTCGAGATGATATGCCCAATGTCTTTGTTATGGCGGCTGTTCAGGATGTTTCTTACGACAATATAAAAAAATCAGATTTTGGGAGGATCAGAAATATGGTACTGGATAGATCAGATTCCTCTAAGGCATTAATTGTCAAATTAGTAAATGAGTATCAGGGGTCCGTCAGGGACATTTGTGTACCGAACAATCTGTCTTTCTTGAAATCCCTCTCTGATCATTATGCCGGTACAATAAGAGCAACGATATCGTCTTAAGTAGTACTCACATACGACAATATTGCTGTGGTAGATAAGATACCATGGCACTATAATTGGATAATGAAGGCGATACTTTGAAGAACGATAGTGTAGATGGAAACGTGTAAAAAACAAGCCAACAAAGTCAAGTGTCTTACACTATGCCACTATTTACTGATTTTGTCTAATATTTTAGGTCAATAAAGCTTTGTGTATGTCAGATAATACAGGATTGTGAGACTTCCTTCTAAACCGAAACTTACAACAGG
>Ga0315553_10000564_pt1 | contig 32448 bp, 31 predicted proteins | sample SalMarSW160140MG_FD_203099 | JGI IMG/M metagenome (GOLD analysis project Ga0315553, IMG submission 203099) | Salt marsh sediment microbial communities from the Plum Island Ecosystem LTER, Massachusetts, United States - Salt Marsh Sediment SW1601-40 ... | reverse complement strand
GCGCTCGTCCGTCTTCCTCCTGTTCGGCGCGGTCGGCGTGATCCTGCTCATTGCCACCGTCAACGTCGCGAACCTGCTCCTCGCGCGTGCGCTCTCGCGCCGCAAGGAGGTGGCCGTCCGCGTCGCCTTGGGGGCGACGGGGAGCCGGGTGGTGCGCCAGCTCCTGTCCGAGAGCACCCTCCTCGGGGCGCTCGGAAGCGTGGTCGGCATCCTCGTCGCCATCGCCGGCGTGGCGGGCGTGCGCGCCCTCCTCCCGCCCGGCACCCCGCGCATCGAGTCGGTCGGGGTGGATGCGAGCGTGATCGGGTTCGCGGTCCTCGTGGCCCTGGTCGCGGGCTGGCTGGTGGGGTTCCTGCCGGCGATCCGCGCCAGCCGGGCCGACGTGCGCTCGGCGCTGGGCGGCGACTCACGGGGAAGCACGTCCGGCCGTCGGAGCCGGGGTCTGCGTACGGGTCTCCTCGTGACGGAGATCGGGCTCGCCGTCGTGCTGCTCTCCTCCACCGGGCTGCTCCTCAAGAGCTTCCGGCACCTGAGCCAGGTCGATCCCGGCTTCCGGGCCGAGGGTTTGTCGAAGCTCTACGTGCGCCCCGGCTCGGGCAGGGTGGGGAACGCCGAGGCGTTCGAGCAGTACTTCCGCGTCGTGGATGAGCGGCTGGAGGCGCTCCCCGGCGTCGTCGGGGCCGCGCTCGTCTCGCAGGCTCCGATCACCGGGGATGGAGGCGTCGTGGGCTACTCCCCGGCCGACCGACCGCCGGCGGAGGGCGAGGAGTCGCCCCGCGTGCGGTGGCGGCAGGTGAGCCCGGACTACTTCGCGGTGGCCGGGATCCCGATCCTCGACGGGCGCGGGTTGTCCGAATCGGACCGCATCGGATCGGAGCCCGTCGCGGTCCTCTCGCGACAGGCGGCCGATGAGCTGTTCCCGGGGGAGGAGGCCGTGGGCCGGCGCGTGGTCAGCGGCTTCGAGTCGGACGAGCCGGTCACGATCGTCGGCGTGGTGGGCGACGTCCGGCTCCTCGGCCCGGCGGAGGCCAGCCTGGCCATGATGTACCGGCCGTACGCGCAGACGGTCGCGGTCATGGAGCGCTTCGGGTTCGGAGGAAGCGACGTGGTGCTGCGCACCGGGGCGGGCGCCGGAAACCTCGCGGCGAGGACCCGGGCCACGTTGCGCGAGGCCGACCCCCTCGTGCTGGCCACCGGGCTCGAGACCATCTCGTCGGCGATGGCCGACACGCTGGCGGAGCGCCGGACCACGTTGATCCTCCTGTCGCTGTTCGCGGTAGGGGCCCTCCTCCTGGGGGCCATCGGGATCTACGGGGTGACCGGCTACCTGGTCCGGGAGCGGCGCCGCGAGATGGGTGTCCGGATGGCGGTCGGCGCCTCCGCCGGCCGCGTCGTCCGCGAGGTGCTCGGCGCCGTCCTGCGGGTCGCGACGGTCGGCGCGGTCCTGGGCGTGCTCGCCTCGCTGTTGCTCGCGGGCGTCCTGCGCCACTTCGTCGTCGACGTCGCGGCCACAGACCCGGAGGCGATCGGACTCGCCGTCGTCGTGGCGCTCGTGGTCGCGCTCGTGGCCGGCTTCGGACCCGCCCGGGCGGCCGGTCGCGCGGATCCGCTGGACGTGCTCGCCGGGGGCCGATAGCGGACCCGCGACGAGTCGCGGCGGGCCCGCCGGGGGTGGCTAGTAGCGGTAGTGGTCGGGCTTGTACGGCCCTTCCTTCGGCACGCCGATGTAGTCGGCCTGGACGTCGCTGAGCTCGGTGAGCTCGGCGCCCAGGTGGGCGAGGTGGAGCCGTGCCACCTTCTCGTCGAGGTGCTTGGGCAGCATGTAGACCTGCTTGTCGTACTCCCCGTGGCTCCGCGCGAGCTCGATCTGCGCGATCACCTGGTTGGTGAAGCTCGCCGACATCACGAAGCTCGGGTGCCCGGTCGCGTTCCCGAGGTTGAGCAGCCGCCCCTCGGACAGCACGAGCACGGAATGGCCGTCGGGGAACACGAACTCGTCGTACTGCGGCTTGATGTTCACCCGCTCGATACCCCGCTTCCTGAGCCCGGCCATGTCGATCTCGTTGTCGAAGTGGCCGATGTTCCCGACGATCGCCTTGTTCTTCATGCGCGCCATGTGGTCGACGGTGATCACGTCGCGGTTCCCGGTGGCGGTGATGAAGATGTCGGCGGTCTCGACCACGTCGTCGAGCCTTCGGACCTCGAGCCCCTCCATGGCGGCCTGGAGCGCGCAGATCGGGTCGATCTCGGTGACGATCACCCGGGCGCCCTGTCCCCTGAGCGACTGGACACACCCCTTCCCGACCTCGCCATACCCGCACACGACGGCCGTCTTCCCGGAGATCATCACATCCGTGGCCCGGTTGAGCCCGTCGATGAGCGAGTGCCGGCAGCCGTAGATGTTGTCGAACTTCGACTTCGTGACCGAGTCGTTCACGTTGATGGCGGGGAACAGGAGCGTCCCCTGCTTCGCCATCTCGTACAGCCGGTGGACCCCGGTCGTCGTCTCCTCCGAGACGCCCTGGACGTTGGGCGAGATCCGCTCCCAGCGGCCCGGGTCCTCGTCCGCGATGCGGCGGAGGGTGCCGAGGATGACGCCCCACTCCTCGGGGTCGTTCTCCTCGTCGTACTCCGGAATCTCGCCGGCGCGCTCGAACTCGAGCCCCTTGTGGACGAGGAGCGTCGCGTCGCCGCCGTCATCCACGATGAGGTCGGGGCCCGAGCCGTCGGGCCACACGAGCGCCTGCTCGGTGCACCACCAGTACTCCGCGAGCGTCTCGCCCTTCCAGGCGAACACCGGGATCCCCCGCGGGTCCTCGGGTGCGCCGTGGGGACCGACCACCACGGCCGCGGCCGCGTGGTCCTGGGTCGAGAAGATGTTGCACGACACCCAGCGCACGTCGGCGCCGAGCTCGGCGAGCGTCTCGATGAGGACGGCGGTCTGGACCGTCATGTGAAGCGAGCCCATGACCTTCCTGCCGGCCAGCGGCTTCTCGTCGGCGTGCTCGCGCCGGATCGACATGAGCCCGGGCATCTCGTGCTCGGCGAGCCGGATCTCCTTGCGGCCCCACTCGGCGAGGCCGAGGTCGGCCACCTTGAACGGGAGACGGTCCGCGGTCCGTCCGGTCCGCCGCTTCTCTTCCTGGGTCAACACCGCGCCGTCCATCGGGTCTCCTCGCGTGATTGTGGAATCGGTCGCTCCCTGTCTTGTTCGGACTCTCGTTCAGTCCATGTCATCCCGCGGCCGCTCGGCCGTGCCCACGAACAGGAGCGGGCCGCTCGCATCGGGGTCGGGCCTCAGACCGACGTGCCGGTACCCCGCGAGCCCCGCGCCGGTGGTCCACTCGCGGAGCTCCTCCTCCTCGAAGCCGAGCCACAGGTGGCCCATCGTGTCGCGATACTCCTCCCGCCCGTGCCGGCGCATGTCCACGATCACGAGCCGCCCGCTCGGCCGGAGCGTCCGGCGCGCCTCCTCGAGGACACGTCGCGGCTCCACCACGTAGTGGAGGACGAGCATGAGGAAGGCGACGTCGAGCGAGCCCACCTCGATCGGCAGCGACTCGAGCTCGCCCTCGCGCACCTCCACGTTGTCGAGCGGCGCGAGACGTCCCCGCGCCGCCCGCAGCATCTCGGGCGAGCGGTCGACGGCGATCACCCGCCTCACGAAGGGCGCCACGGCCTCCGCCAGCGCCCCCGTCCCGGCACCCAGGTCGCCGACCGTCCACTCCGCGTCGAGGAGCCCGAGCGGTGCGGCCGGCTCGACGTGCCGCCCGAACATCTCCACCCGCAGCGTGTCCCAGCGCCCCGCGGCCTCGGAGAAGAACTCCTGCGACCGGCGGCGCCGCTCCGCGAGCACGCTGCGCGCGCGCTCCGCGTCCTCGTCGAGCGAGCGCGCTCCGTCGATCGCCCGGCGGGACACCCGCCACAGCTCCTCCGCCTCGCCGTCGAGCGCGGTCAGCCGGTAGTGGCGGCTGGTCCCGTCCTGGCGCCACCGGATCCAGCCATCGTCAGCCAGCACCTTCAGGTGCCGGGAGACGGTCGACTGTGGCAGCTGCAGGACCGAGGTGAGCTCGGAGACCGTCAGCTCGCTGTGCTCGAGCAAGGCGAGAATCCGCAGGCGGTTCTCGTCCCCCAGCGATGCGAGCCGGCCGATGAGTTCCCGCGTCGGGATGGTAGTATCCATATATGCGAATATAATGATGCAAATACGGCCCGGGAGTCAAGCCCGGCCCGCGAGGTTCACGGCCGCGACGGGGAACGCACGGTCCGGTTGGCCTCGATGCCGAGCGCGCATGATCTTGAGGGCCGAGGGCAATAGGGGATCGGGCGGGTTCGAGTGACCGTGGCACAGGAGGCAGCAATGTTCAGCAGGCAGGTGCGGAATCGGCGGCTCCGGGTCCGGAACGCTTCGTGGGTTCCGGTGCTCGTGGCGCTCGTGGCGGCCGTCGCTCCGCTGGACGGTCAGGAGCTCCCCGCGGGGATCACGGAGGGCGCCACGGTCGAGGGGATCACGGAGTACCGGCTCGACAACGGGCTCCGCGTCCTCCTGTTCCCCGACCAGAGCCGGCAGCGGATCACCGTGAACATCACCTACCTGGTCGGGTCCAGGCACGAGGGGTACGGCGAGACCGGGATGGCACACCTCCTCGAGCACCTGTCGTTCAAAGGGACGCCGAGCCACCCCGACATCCCGGCCGAGCTCACCGAGCACGGCGCGTTCCCCAACGGCACCACGTGGTTCGACCGCACGAACTACTTCGAGACGTTCCCCGCCAACGACGAGAACCTCGACTGGGCGCTCGACCTCGAGGCCGACCGCATGGTGCACTCGTTCATCGCGCGCGAGGACCTCGACTCCGAGATGACCGTCGTCCGGAACGAATGGGAGCTGGGCGAGAACAGCCCCAATCAGGTATTGCGGAAGCGGGTGCTGTCGGCGGCGTACGACTGGCACAACTACGGGAACTCGACGATCGGCGCCCGGGCCGACATCGAGAACGTGCCCATCGATCGCCTGCAGGCATTCTACCACAAGTACTACGAGCCCGATAACGCCGTCCTCGTGGTCGCGGGCCGCTTCGACCCGGGCCGCGCGCTGTCGCTCATCGCCGACAAGTTCGGGCCCATTCCGCGGCCCGAGCGCACGGGGGCGAACCAGTTGTTCGCCACCTACACGGCGGAGCCCGCGCAGGACGGTGAGCGCGACGTCAGCCTCCGGCGGGTGGGGGAGGTCCAGATCGTGATGGCCGCCTACCACATCCCTCCGGGCTCGCACGAGCAGTTCGCCGCGGTCGACGTGCTCACCCGCATCCTGTCGACCGAGCCCGCCGGCCGGCTGTACAAGAACCTCGTCGAGCCGGGGCTGGCCGCGTCCGCCTCGGCGTCCGACTACCAGCTCAAGGAGCCGGGCCTGCTCATCGTCTCGGCGCAGGTGCGGAAGGGAGACTCGCTCGACAGGGCGCGCGACGCCCTGCTCGCCACCCTCGGCGAGCTCGTCGAGTCCCCTCCCACCGAGGAGGAGGTCGAGCGAATCAAGACGGAATACCTCAAGAACGCCCAGCTCGCGTTCAATGATCCGCAGCGGATCGCCCTCGATCTCAGCGAATGGGCCTCGATGGGCGACTGGCGGCTCCTGTTCATCCACCGGGACCGGGTGGCGGAGGTTACGCCCGAGGCCGTGCACCGGGTCGCGCAGGCGTATCTGAAGCCCTCCAACCGCACCATGGGGTACTTCTACCCGGTCGAGGAGACGCCGCTGCGCGCCGAGATCCCCGGCCCGCCCGACATCGACGCGCTCGTGTCGAACTACACCGGTCGGGAAGCGGTCGCCGAGGGCGAGGAGTTCGATCCCACGCCGGCCAACATCGAGGCGCGCACCGAGCGCTTCACGCTCGCTGACGGGTTCGAAGTCGCGTTCATGCCCAAGCAGAATCGCGGGGACGGCGTTAGCCTCACCCTCACGCTGCGGTACGGTAACGAGGACGCGCTCATGGGGCAGGCGACGGCGGGGGATCTGGCAGGCGACATGCTGATGCGCGGCACGAAGAGCCACACCCGCCAGGAGCTCGAGGACGAGCTCGACCGGCTCAAGGCCCAGGGCCGCGTGAGCGGTAGCGTCCTGTCGGCGGGCGCCTCGTTCACCACCATCCGGCAGAACCTGCCCGACGTGCTGCGCCTCGTGGGCGAGGTCCTCGAGCAGCCCGCCTTCGATCCGCAGGAGTTCGAGCTCCTGCGCGAGGAGCGGCTGGCCGGGCTCGAGAGCCAGATGACCGAGCCGCAGGCGCTCGCCGTCCAGGCGTTCCAGCGCCACCTGGATCCGCGGCCGCCGGAGCACCCGCGCTACACGCCGACCTTCGAGGAGGAGAAGGAGCGGCTGGAGTCGGCCACCCTCGAGGACGCACGCGCCTTCTGGGAGCGCTTCTACGGCGCGCAGGGCGGGACGATGGCCATCGTCGGGGACTTCGATCCGGCCGAGATCCGCCCCGTGATCGAGGACCTGTTCGGGTCGTGGACCAGTAGCACCCGGTACGCGCGGGTGGCGGATCCGTATCAGGAGGTCGAGCCGGCGGACGTGTCGATCGAGGCGCCGGACAAGGCGAACGCGATGATGATCGCGGCCGAGCCGCTCCAGCTCACCGACTCGGATCCCGACTACCCGGCGCTCGTCCTCGGCAACTACATCCTCGGCGGGGGGTTCCTCAACTCCCGTCTCGCGACGCGCATCCGTCAGGAGGAGGGCCTCTCCTACGCCGTCGGGTCGCAGCTCGTGGCGCAGCCGCTGGACGACAGCGGAATCGTGCTCGCCTACGCCATCTTCGCCCCCGAGAACGTGGACAAGGTCGAGGCGGCCTTCCGCGAGGAGCTGGCGAAGGTGCTCGACGGCGGGTTCACGGAGGAGGAGGTCGCCGCGGCCAAGCGGGGCCTCCTGGATGCCGCGCAGAACGCCCGCAACAGCGATCAGGCGATCGCCGGACAGCTGTCGGCCGGGTTGTTCTACGACCGCACGATGGAGTTCACGGCCGAGCAGGAGGCCGCGATCCGCGCGCTGACCGCGGGGGACATCCTGGAGGCCATGCGACGGCACATCGACCCCGAGCGCATCTCCGTGTTCAAGAGCGGGGACTTCGCCGGGGCGAAAGTGTCCGCCTGACGGATTCGACGAGAGGGAACGCCACACAGTGCAGGTGTTCATCACCGGCGGCACGGGGTTCATCGGAAGGGCGCTCATCGAGGAGCTCGTGAGAGCGGGCCACGACGTCGCGGCCCTCAACCGCTCGAGCGGGAAGGCCCCGCTGCTCGAGTCGCTCGGCGCCATGCCGCTCGAGGGCAACCTGCTCCAACCGGGGACCTACCGCGAGGCGGCGCGCGATGCCGACGCCGTGATCCACCTCGCGTTCGACTACGGCGGACCCGAGCAGGGCGATCGCGTGGCGCTCGACACCCTGCTCGAGGCCACCTCGGACGGAGATGCGTCTCTTCTGTACACCTCCGGTTGCTGGGTGGTGGGCGACACGGGGGGTGACACCGTGGGCGACGACGCGCCCACCGATCGCCCGGCCGATCTGGTCGCGTGGCGCGCACCACACGAGCGGCGGGTGGTCGAGGCCGCCCGGGAGGACCGGCCGACCGCGGTCGTGCGACCCGGCATGGTGTATGGGCGCTCCGGGGGGACCATCGCGCGCATGTTCGAGACGGCGCGCGACACCGGGGCCTCGGAGTACGTGGGCGGCGGGTTCAACCACTGGTCGCTGATCCACGTGGAGGACCTGGCCCGCCTGTACCGGACCGTGCTCGAGGCGGGCGCCACGGGGATCGTCCAGGCGGTGGACGGCGTTCCGACCCGCGTGGCCGACATCGCCGGCGCGGCCAGCCTGGCAGCCGGGGCCGGCGGGGAGACGCGGCCCGTGCCGCTCGAGCAGGCTCGTGCCCGGCTGGGCGACATGGCGGACGCGCTCTGTCTGGATCAGCGGCTGTCGGCCCCGGCGGCGCGCGCGCTCGGGTGGGAGCCCGAGCGCGCGTCGTTCACCGAGGCCGTGTACGATGCGTTCGAGGAGTGGAAGGAAGCCGGCGGTGGTGACTGACCTTCAGGCGGGGTCGACGCCCTTCCGCACGCGCCACAGTTTCTCGCGACCCATCCGGTCCCCGACCTTGCGCCCGAACTCGCGCGCCGCCTCGCGCTGAAGCGCGTCCACCGCCTCGAACGCCTCGCGGACGCGGCCCGTGAGACCGGTGCCCCTCGACACGATCACGCCGCGCTCGAGGTGCTCGAGGGCGGCGGCCAGCTCGACCGCCACGTTCTGGAGCGCCCGTTCGTCGCGCACGAGCTCCGCCGGGTCGTCGCCGCCATCCGGGCGCGTCTCCGGCGTGTGGGCCACGTCTCTATCGATGAGCGTGAGCGGCACGTAACGCTCCGCCCCGTTCCCGTTCGTCGTCATGTATCCAGCCTCCATGTCCTGGTCGGGTCCCCCTCGGGGGACCGTTCCAACGACAAGGACGCGCGAAGCGGGCCGGAAGTTACACCGCGCCTACCGTGGAGCGGGGCCCGAACGCCCCCAACCTCAGTGGCGCGACAGGCTTGTGTGGTCGAGGAGGCTCCCCCGCGTGCGGGGCTCCGCGGGTCGCCGAGGCGCCGCGGATCGCGGGATCGGCGCATCGCTGTGGCACGCCCGCCGCGCCCGTCTCCTCAGCGCGCGGAGGGTCCCGACCAGGCTGCCGGCGGTGGCGCGTCGAGCTCCCGCTCGAACGCGAGCTCGGCCTCGAGACTCGCCCCATCGCGGCCGATCGTGGCCGCGGCCAGCGCGCGGCCACCCGCGACATACCGGACCGCACAGTCTCCATCCGGGTCGCCCTCCACGATCTCCTCGTCCCATTCCCGGGCGTGTCCGACGTACGAGACCCGGAGGTCGTACTGCTGGGTCCAGAAGAAGGGGACGTCCCGGAACGGCTCCTCGTTCCCGAGGATGTTCCGGGCCGCGGTCCGTCCCTGCCGCTGCGCCACGACCCAGTGCTCGATGCGGGCCGTGCCCCACCGTGGATCCGGCCAGCGCGCGATGTCGCCCGCGGCCCAGATCGAGGGGATTCTCGTCCGGAGATACGGGTCGACGACCACCCCGCCGTCGACCTCGAGCCCGGCCCGCTCGGCCAGCTCGACATTCGGCCGCGCCCCGACGCCGATGAGGACGACGTCGGCCGTGAGCCCCGACCCATCGCCGAGGATCACCCGATCCTCCTCGATGCCCGTGACGCTGCGGCCGAGGCGGAACTCCACCCCGTGCTCCTCGTGCAGGCGCCGGAGACGCCCGCCGATCGTCGGGCCCAGCGTCCGCTCGAACGGGACCCGCTCGGGCGACACCACCGTCACATCGAGTCCGCGGCCGCGGAGGGAGGCGGCCCCCTCCATGCCGATGAAGCTCGAGCCGATGACGACCGCCCGGCGGGCGTCTTCGAGCCGCGCGATCAAGCGCCGGCAGTCATCGAGGGAGCGCAGCGTGAACGCGTGCGGCAGATCGGCGCCCTCGATCGGGAGATGAGCGGCCCGGGAGCCCATCGCGAGCAGGAGGGCGTCGAACGACACCTCCTCTCCGTCGTCGAGGCGGAGAAGCCCGCTCGCCGCATCGAGCTCGGCGACCGAGCCGGCGATGCGCTCGACGCCGTGATCCTCGTAGAACGTGTCGCCCCGGAGAGGGATCCAGGCCTCCGGCGCCGTCCCGGCGAGGTAGTCCTTCGACAGGTTGGGGCGGTCGTAGGGCGCGGCGCGCTCCGGGTCGATCATGAGCACCGCGCCGTCGTACCCCTCGCGCCGGAGCGTCTCCGCCGCGGCGCTTCCCGCCGCGCCCGCCCCCACGATGACCACGGACTCCGGTCCCCCGGCGCGGCGACCGCGGGACGCCAGTGGAGGATCGGTGCGCTTCTCGCCCAGGTGGACGACGCCATCCCGCACCTCGACGTCCCAGCGGGGGAGCGGGTTGAAGGCGGGGCCCCGGGGCTCGCCGGTCCGAAGCGAGAAGCAGGCGTGGTGGAGCGGGCAGCGGACCGTGTCGCCGGAGACGACCCCATCCCACAGCGCGCCTCCGTAATGGGTACAGCGCGCGCCGATCGCGAACACGTCTGATCCCTGCCGCACCAGGAGCACCGCGTCGTCCCCGAGGTGGCCGACGCGCGGTTCCCCGTCCTGGAGATCCGCGAGCGGGATGCCGTCCGCGAGGTTCGGTCCCTCCGGCTTCGCCTGCTGTCCACCCATGAGCTCCACCTGTTCGTACAGGTCGTCCGAGGTCTCGGGACTCCGGCCGGTCCGGTATGCCGCTCGCCGGACCGCTCGAGGTCGTGAATCTGGACGTCCACGCCGGGCCCGTCCTCGCCGATGGACGGACAACATACATCGGCGAGTCGCCGGAGACCGGGTCCGCCACTGTAATGGATTCCGATCTCGAATCACTCACGTCCGATGGTCGAGCTACCACGAGGCACTCGCGCACCGAGATCCGGAGGGACCGAGGGGGCCGCCTCGGGTCGCCGCGGGACCCGACACGAATGGGAGGGACCATGGACGTGCATGACCTGAACATCCGCCCGGGACGGGCGGTGGCAGCCGGGCTCATCGGCACGGCGGTGATGACGATCGTCGGCATCTGGATCGCGCCATTGATGGGGATGCCCCCGATGAACCCGGCCCGAATGCTCGGCGGGGTCATGGGCGGCAGCATGGCCCTCGGCTGGATCGCCCACTTCATGATCGGAACGGTGCTCGCCGGGATCTACGCTCTCGTCGCGCCGGCCCTTCCCGGCAAGCCAGCGGTGCGAGGGGCACTCTACGGACTGGCTCCCTTCCTGCTCGCGCAGCTCGTGGTCATGCCGATGATGGGGCTCCCGTTGTTCTCGGGATCCGCCGTGATGGCCATGGGGAGCCTGATCGGACACCTCGTGTACGGCGGTGTGGTCGGCGCCATCTACGGACCGGTAGCGTCCCGCGCGCGCTCCCCGCTCCCCGAACCGGCGTAGGACGGGGGAGACGCGAGGAGCGGAGGGTGTGTGGATCAGATCGCGGGGGGTCGGGCGGGCGGGTCGCCGTCGACGGGTGCGGCCCCGCCCGACGCTCTACCGGCGAGATCGGCAAGCAGCGTCTCCTCGAGCCGGGAGATGGTCGATTCATCCACCGGATCGCCACGGTACATGCTGCGCGCCACTCTGCCTATCGTCCGAAGCTGCGCCGCGTACGAGCGGCAATGACGGCACAGGGCCAGGTGCATGCGCGTCAACAGCCGATCCCAGCGGCCGAGCGAATCCAGCTCATCCCGCCCGACGCGCTCCGCGACCTCACGGCAGCTAGGACCGAGCATCAGCACCGAATCCCTTGCTTTCCAGACATTCTCTGAGCCGGTTCCTCGCACGGTGGAGCATCACACCGACGTTAGTGGTCGTCAGCCCCAGTATCTTACACACCTCCGACGCGGAGAAGCCCTCGACCTCGCGGAGCGCGAAGACCCGCCGTTGGCGATGCGGAACGTGCTCCATGCAGCCCGCGAGCGCATCCCGTAGCTCCGACGCCTCCGTCTCGTGCTCGGGCGTGCGTGGGGGACGGATCCAGGCCCCGTCCTCGTCGAAACGGGATTCGAACACGCGGTCGATGTCGTCCGCTTCGTGACGGGCGGTCACTCGGCGGGCTTCGGCGAGCTTCCGGTAGAGGATCCCGAACAACCAGGTCCGCACGCTGGATCTCCCTTCGAAGCGTGGCGCGCTCTCGATGAAGGTCGCGAACGTGGCCTGCGTCACGTCCTCGGCACCCCCGGGATCGAGTCCCGCCCCGCGCGCCGCACGAAACACCTGGCCCAGGTACGCCCGACACACGTCCCCCAGCGCGTCCGGGTCGCGGTCCCGCAGCCGATCGAGGAACTCGGGCTCGTCGAGCGAATCGGCTGTCCGGGGGCTCGTCATCGTGATCCTCGCGGTCGATCCCGCGCGGGCGGCGCGGAGCCCGAGCTCCCCACCACACCCGTTCGCTCCGTCAACTCCGTGGATTCCGCCCTGCATGGGATCCGCATCTCGTTCCGCTCGGCTCCGGACGCGCGAGCCGCCCCGAGGCGGCCGCCGAGATTCATAACAAGATCAGGCGGAGGGTGGTTCTCTCTTCCGCGTCGGCGTCAGCCGTAGGAGACGCCCGGGAAGAGCAGGTTGACGGCGCCCAGCCAGATGGGGTCGAACACCTTGTCGAACAGCTGCCACGCGATCAGGATCCCGATCCACCCGATCCCGGGCTTGCTCCACAGGAAGTCCTGATAGCGGCGGGTGGCCGCGCCGGAAAGGAAGAGCGGCACGACCCCGCTCCCGTCGAGCGGCGGGAAGGGGAGGAGGTTGAACACGGCGAGCAGGATGTTGAGCGAGAACAGGACGCTCAACAGCGTCCCGATCGAGGCCCACAGACCCGCCGACGTCGCCCGGACGACCGAATCGAAGCTCACGGACTCCGGAGGCGCGAACACGCCGCCGGCGGCACCTGTCCGGATCGCGATCAGCGCGACGGCGACGAGCAGCAGGTTGGCGCCCGGCCCGGCGAGCGCCATCCACGCCGCCCGCTTCGGGTGGCTCCGCGCCCACTGGATGCTGTACGGGGCGCTCGCGAACCCGAACGGCCACCCCATGAGGATCACCGACAGGATCGGGAGGACGACCATCCCGAACGGCTCGCGCCGGATGTGGGCCAGCGGATCGAGCGACACCTGACCGCCATGGTAGGCGGTCGGGTCGCCGCCCCGCAGCGCGACCCAGGCGTGCGCCGCCTCGTGGAGCGTCGTGGCGATGAGGAACACGGCGTAGAAGACGATGCCGGTGACGAGGTCGGGGGTCGCGCCCATGTCAGCCTCTCGGGGGAGCCGAGCAGGGCGGTCGGAGCGTTCCGGAACGGAGCGTGGTCACGTCGGGGGCGATCCGTCCGCGCGGTGCGTCTCGAGGATCATCACCTTCTGCCAGATCTTGCGCGACAGTCCCGTGGTCAGCGCTTCGACGTCGTTCACCGAGCCCAGCACCACATCGTCATCGAAGCGCTGCGCGTACAGGGCGGCGATCTTCCCGGTGAGCGACAGCATCTCGGAGCAGTAGTCGAGATAGCGGGCCAGGTCGTTCCGCGTCAGCGTGCGGCGGGGAGAGGATGGCGTGTCGGGGACCTCGTGGATCGTGTGCCCGGGATCCTTGGTGAGCTGGTGGATGTCGACGATGTGCGCGATGGAGCGCAGCTCGCCGATGGCGGCCAGAACGCGCCGGCGCTTGAGCCGGCGCTCGACCGAGACGACGAAGAAGACGCCGATGCCGATGAGCACGACGTCGTTGATCCCCGCCTCGAGCGTCTGGATGAAGTCGGGGAACGGCATCGCCTCGGCGGGCGTCGACAGCCCGTACACCATCACCGCCAGCCCGGCGACGATCAGGAGGACCAGCCCTCCCGCGGCGACCCGCAGCCACAGGTTGGGTCGCGTGAGCACCTCCATGGTGTCGCGCGCCTTCTCCGCCAGACCGAGGAGCTCACGGCATACGGCCGACAGCCCGGAGCCCGGAAAGCGCTCCTCGATCCGGCGGCCCAGCCGCTCGACGATGATCGCCAGCTTGTCGGCGTCGAGCGACTGATACGGCATCCGGCGGCTCTCTCATCGCACCTCCGCTCAGGCCGCCGGACCCCTCCCGAGCATCATGCCGATCACGGCGCCGGCGCACGCGAAACGCACGGTCTGGACGAGCCCGTCCACCACGCTCGAGGCGAGCGTCGAGATGTTCGCGGTGGCATACATCGAGAACGCCACCGCGAACCCGATCAGGAGCCCCAGCACCGCGCCCTTCCTCATGCCTTCCGCGGCGCTCCGAACGCCGGCCCAGGCGAATATCGTGGCGAGCGTCAGGGCTCCGAGGAACTCCCCGATCACCAGCCACAGCCAGTCGGGCGAGTCCTTCATCACCCCGGTGGCGGTGCCCGCGTTGGCCGCGAAGAAGTTCATCAACAGCAGCCCGTAGAACACGAATCCGAGCAGGAACAGGACGACGAAACCGGCGACCGCCGCCGTCAGTGTCTTCGAGCTCATGGTTCTCGCTCCTGGAGTGAGGTTCCCCCTCCCGTCCTCCCCGGTGATCGGACGTCGATGCGGGAACGCCGTTTCCGGCGACGTTGACGAACCGCAGCGCCGACGGGATGCCGGCTCGAGGCCGCCCCGGCAGCGCATGACGGGCGTGGACAGGCTAGGACGGCGGTCGCGGGTCGAGCAAGGGTGCGGCCCGGCGGGGCTACGGTCATCCTCGCCCGGCAGCCCGCCGGGGTCGACCACCAAAGCGCAGCGGCGAGAGCGCCGCCCACCCGCGCCACGGCTCGCCGAGGACCTCGATGGGGTCCTGGTCGGTCGGGAATTCGCGTGTCGGCGGCACGGGGGATCGCCACGGATGTCGCTCGAGCGCGGTGGGACGTCATGCCGGCAGTGTATATCTGGACAGAATCGTTCAGTCCGCCCCGAGGGCGTTTCTGACCGAGCGTCGGAGCGCGCCGAGCCCGGACACCGGCGTCAGCTCCCCATCCACGATCGAAGCGATCTCCTCCTCCGCCTTCCAGCGCGCCTCGAGCTCGGCGAGCTCCATCTCGAGCAGCCGTCGCTCGGTCTCCTCGTTCACGGCGATCTCGAGCGCCAGCGCGTCGGGCGTGACGAGGTTCCCGATCCCCACCCGCTGGGTCGCGACCCGGCGGGCGAGACTCAGCGGAGAGCCCGCGTGCTCGATGGCCCCGGTGGCGTGGCGCAGCTCGGTCTCGGAGGCGCCCGCGTAATTGTGGTAGGCGAGGGCCCGGCGCAGGAGGTGGGCTCCGTCGGCACCGCCGAGGACGAAGCTCCCCGGCCGGCGCGACGAGCGACAGACGTCGCAGCGCCGGGCCACGGCGGGGGTGCCCTCCGCATCGATGGACAGGGTGAGACGGGTGAGGTCGTCGAACGCGATGCGACGCAGGGGGCCGCCGCATGCGCCGCACACCGCTTCTCCCCGCCACGCGGTCCTTCCGAACCGGATCCGGCGCCCGAGCTCGGGAAAGCGCCGGGCGGTACGGTACAGGAGATAGAATCCGAATCCGCCCCCGAACATGCCCACGACCCCGGTCGTGCTGAGGACGACGGCGGTGCCGATCCCGGCGGCCGTCCACGCCTGGTGGATCCCGCGTCGGCGCCGGAACTCGCGCCCGAACCGCCACCACGCCTCCTCGGTCAGGTTGGTGCGACCCACACGCACGATCCGCAGGTCCTCGGCGCGCAGCAGGGCCACGTTGTCGGTCTCGGCGAGCAGACGCGCGCGGTCGCGCACGATGCGCTCGAGCTCCTCGAGGGCCTCCCAGCGCTCCTCGATGGGTGCCAGCGTCCAGCGCCGGCACGAGGGACAGATGTGCCACAGACGCCCGCGCGCCGGATCGTACGCCAGCTCGCGCCCCGCCCGCAGGTACTCGAGCGACTCGTTGGCCTCGAAGGGCCGGTGGCAGAAGGTGCAGTGGGTGAACATCGCCCCATCATACACACGTCCGGACGTGGCATTCCCGCGATGGCGGGAGGGCGCCCTTCCGCGCCCGGGGCGGGCTGCGGGTCTACCGCTTGCGGCAGACCGTCAGTCCGTCACCGATCGTCGTGAGCGCGATGTCGACGCGTTGGTCCGCGGCGATCTTCGTGTTGAGGGCCCGGATGGCCTCGGTGTCCGCGCTCGTGTCCGACGGATCGATGACCCGGCCGTCCCACAGCGTGTTGTCGATCGTCACCACCCCGCCGGGGCGCAGGAGGGTGAGGCAGCGCTCGTAGTAGTCGTCGTATCCCGTCTTGTCGGCGTCGATGAACGCGAGGTCGTAGCTGCCGTCGGCGCCGTCGTCGAGAAGGGCATCGAGCGTCTCCAGGGCCGGCCCGAGCTCGAGCTCGATGCAGCCCGTCACACCGGCCTCGTCCCAGTAGGCGCGGGCCCGACGGGCGAACTCGTGGGAGATCTCGCACGCCGTGAGGCGTCCGTCCTGCGGAAGGGCGAGGGCGACCGCCAGCCCGCTGTAGCCCGTGAACACGCCGATTTCGAGCGCCCGCCGGGCTCCGAGCAGGCGGATGAGGAGCGCCATGAAGGCACCCTGCTCGGGCGAGATCTGCATCCGGGCGCGATCGGGCAGGTCGCGCCACGTCTCTTCGCGACAGCGGGCGAGCACGGGATGCTCGCGTGCGCCTACGCGGCGAATGTACTCCGCGAGCTCCGGGGTGATCTCGTTCGCGCGTCCCATGACCTCGACGGGTAGCGGGACGCGAGGCGGCGGGCAATCCCCGGTCCCCGCGCCCCACGAGGCGGCGTCGGACCGCTCAGCGAGCGTCTTCCTTCGGAGCGATGCGTTCCACGCGGACGATGCCCGTCGTCAACCCCCAGCGGACCGATGCGAAGTTCGTCACGTGGATCCGTCGCGAGACGCGGACGTCGTGCGCCCCGCTGGTCGCCACGAGCCGCATCCCTCCCGCGTAGGCGCGCGAATCGACGACCCATTCCTTCGTCTCGTTCGAAAGGACGGTTCCCAGCGCGTACTCGGGTCGCGTCCCGCCGAATACGGACACGATCACCGAGCGCGTCGGCACCAGGTCGTTGGTGATCCGCACGTGGACCTTCTGCGCCTCGTCGAGCGCGAGGCCCTCCGTGGTGTCGATGACCTGGACCGCGTCCCGGGTCTTCTCCGTGTCCCGCTTCCCTCCCTGCTGCGCGCTGACCTGCGCGGCGACGCCCAGCGCGGTGGCCGTCGACAGAACGGCGAGCCGGTTCCCGATCCAGTGCTTCATGGTGCCTCCCGATGTCGTTCGCCCCGCCATTCCACGCGAAGGCGTCTCCATCCATCAGACGCCTCCGGATCGGACGGGGTCACGCGCGGCGGGGCACGAAGGGCAGCCCCGCTGTCTCAAAAACGATCGAAGCGCGGATTCACGACGTTCGAGAAGATCGAGCCGAACGTGTAGGAGAAGCCCACCGAGAACTCGTACTCGAACCCGGTGGCCAGCTCCCGCTGGCGGAGCAGGATCTCCTCGTCGGTCGCCTCGCCCGCCGGGAGGTTGATCTGATCCCGGACGCGCGACCCGCTGGCGTTGAAGCTCAGCGACAGACCCCGGAACAGCCGCAGATCGATCCCCCCGAACACCTCGAAGCGGTTTTTCGCCGGGTCGTTCAGGAACTGCGTGAACTCCACGTACCCGTACGACCCGCCCCACGGCTGCCGCACGCTGAGCGACGCGGTGAGGCTGTGGACGGGGACCGTCTCCGAGGTCTCGAGGAAGACCGTCTCCTCGATGTAGCGGAAGTGGCGCACGCCGATGGCGTACAGGAAGCTGAACTGCCGGCGGGTCGACTCGGCGTACGGGAAGATGTTGTACTCGAGCGCCGGCGCGAGGAGGAGAGCCAGCTGGTGGTTGGAGAACGTCGAGTGCTCCGCGTTGCCGCGCGCGCCGACGGACCAGTGGTCCGACAGGCTCCACACGTCGAGGGCGTTGAACTCGAAGTTGCGCCGAATGCTGGTGACGGTCGTGGAGTCCTCCAGCTCGAACTGGCTCTCGTTGTACGAGCCCCCGAGTGACAGCTCGAGCTTGAGCGCCTCGGTGACCCGGTTGGCCGACACACCCGTCGACAGCCGGTAGAACTGGGTGCGCTCGTCACCCTCGAGGTTCGCGTTCGCGCGTACGCGGAAGGTCCAGAAGTTCCACGGATCCGTCCCGGGTGTCGCGGGACCGACACCTCCCTCGGTGCCGGGGCCCGGCTCGTAGGACACGTCGAAGCCGGAGGCCTGGGGCGTCCTCGCGACGTACCTGAGCAGCCCGAGCTGGAGCGAGCTAGCCACCTGCGTCATCACCTGCTCGGAAGCCAGGTTGGCGCGCGTGGCCACGTCGATGCGGTCGTCGAGGCCGGTGAAATCCTCGCGTCCGATGTAGTCGAGGGTGAACCGCCGGCCGCCGCTCCCCGTCTGCTCGGAGGTGACCAGGACGTGGACCTGCGAATCCTCCCGATCGCGCGTGTAGTTCACGAACGGGATCTCGCGCCGGTAGAAGTCGAAGTCGCAGTACGGTCCGTGGCAGTCGAAGAACACGCGCAGCGTCCCGGCGACCTCCGTGGAGTCGGCCGCCCCGGCCGGCTCCCCCTCCTGCGCCGCCGCGCGCGCCGCGACGAGGACGAGCGTGAGGCACGCGGCGACGGTCCCCCGGACCCGGGCGCCGCGATGCGTGCTCGGCGGGGGGGGATCTCGGGTCGGGGTCATGTCGGGCGGGCGCTCCTGTGGCTCGCTACGGACCGGGCTCGTCACTCAGACACGCGAGGTTCGATCGCCGTTTACCCGTCGGGTGGCGAGGTGGGGCCCATCCGGTCAGAAGAACTGGTCCACCAGGACGTGGCTCCTGTGAGGATGTTCCGCTCGAACATCCCATGGAACAGACCGATGAGGGTGGACCCGTTGCGCATGATGACGTAGTTCTCGCGGTCACCGCCGGCGACCTCGAAGCCGGCGCTTAGCAGAGGCGCCGCGATGCGGAGAGATCCTCGACGGTCAGTCTGACGGAGAACAGACCCGGGTCCATGGTTGGCCCCCGAAACGTGAGTGGATCGAACCGGCGGGTCGAGAACGAGGCCCCAACATGAGCCGACCGGCCGGCCCCGCCAACCCGGACGCGGTCGGATCCTCCCCCGGGGACGCGAGCGAGCCCCTTCGCCCGGAATACGGATTCCTGCGTGTCTCGCTTCCGCGTCGCGGGAGGCGCCTCCCCTGGTCGTTGGCCGAGGGTGCCGTGCTCGATCCCGAGCGGGCCGCGACGGCCCGCGACACGCTGTGCGCCTGGGACGGCTACGCCGCGACGCCCCTGGTACCGCTTCCGGGTCTGGCCCGTACGCTCGGCGTGGCCGAGGTGTGGTGCAAGGACGAATCGGAACGCTTCGGGATCGGATCGTTCAAGGCGGTGGGCGGCGCGTACGCGGTGCTGCGCACGCTCCAGGACGAGGTGGAGCGACGCACCGGGAGGCGGCCCGGCCTGCAAGAGCTCCTCGCGCGCGCCGTCCCCGCCGTCGCCGAGGTGACCACGGTGACCGCCTCGGCCGGTAACCACGGGCGATCCGTCGCCTGGGGGAGCGAGCGGCTCGGGTGTCGCTCGGTGGTGTTCCTCCCGCACGACGCGGCGCCGGCGCGGGCAGAGGCGATCCGGTCGCACGACGCGGAGGTCATCCGGTTCGACGGCGGCTACGACGCGGCGGTCGAGCACGCCGGGCGGGAGGCGGCCGCGCGGGGGTGGCTCGTCGTGTCGGACACCTCGTATCCGGGCTACGAGGCCGTGCCGCGTGCCGTGTCGGAAGGCTACACGCTGCTCGCCGCCGAGCTCCTGAGCGGGCTCGATGCGGAGGGATCGGAGCCGCCGACGCACCTGTTCGTCCAGACGGGGGTCGGGGGGCTGGCGACCGGGGTGTGCGGGCACCTGTGGTGGACGCTCGGCTCCGCGCGACCGCGCTTCGTCGCCGTCGAGCCGCTGTCGGCCGACTGCTTCGGCAGGAGCCTGAGGGCGGGGCGACAGGTGTCCGTGCAGGGTCCGTTCGACACGCGTATGGGCGGGCTCGCCTCGGGCGTCCCCTCCCTCATCGCCTGGACCCTGCTCCGCGGCTGCCTCGACGGCGCGCTGGCCCTGCCCGACGGGCTCGTCGACGAAGGGGTCCGCGTCCTCGAATCCGGCGAGCTCGGCGCGTCGATCGTCACCGGTCCGTCGGGTGCGGCGGGCGTGGCAGCGCTTCTCGGGCTGACCCGGCTTCCCGGTGCGGCCGGGCTGCTCGACCTCGCGCCCGACTCCCGCATCATCGTCTTCGTCACGGAGACCCGCTTCTGAGGGGTTCACGCCACGAGACCGCGCTCGTATTCTGAACGTCCGCGATCGGCCGCCCGGGCCGGCCGTCTACGGATCACGAGCCACGAAGACCGAGCCAGACAGCCAATGAGCGACTTCGCCGATTACATCGACGCACGCATCGACCGCTTCCGCGACGAGCTGGACGAGTTCCTGCGCATCCCCAGCATCAGCACCGACGCCGAGCGCGCGGGCGACGTGCGCCGGTGCGCGGAGTGGGTGGCCACACACCTCGAGGCCGCCGGGATCGACGAGGTCGAGGTCATCGACACCGCCGGGCACCCGATCGTGGTGGGGCAGCGGATCGTCGATGCGGATGCGCCCACCCTGCTCGTGTACGGCCACTACGACGTCCAGCCCTCCGAGCCCGACGATCTGTGGACGAGCCCGCCGTTCGAGCCCGCCGTCCGGGACGGCCGCCTGTACGCCCGCGGATCCGCGGACGACAAGGGACAGGTGCACATGCACGTCAAGGCGGTGGAGACCCGGCTCGGGACGGGAGGTCTGCCCACGAACCTCAAGCTCGTGATCGAGGGCGAGGAAGAGGTCGGGAGCGAGCACCTCGGCGGCTTCCTGCGGGAGCAGGCCGGGCGACTGTCCTGCGACGCCGTGGTGATCAGCGACACGACGATGTTCGCGTCGGATCTGCCGTGCATCACGATGGGGCTGCGAGGCATCGTGTACATGGAAGTGAACGTGTACGGGCCGGCGCACGACCTCCACTCGGGGAGCTACGGCGGCGCGGTGGTCAACCCCGCCAACGCGCTGGCCGCCATCCTCGCGGGGCTCAGGGACGACCGGGGCCGCGCGACGCTGCCCGGCTACTACGACGCGGTACGTGACATCACGGACCGGGAGAAGGCCGATCTGGCGCGGCTCCCGTTCGATGCCGAGGCGTTGAGCGCCGACATCGGGGCCTCGGAGCTGGGTGGCGAGGAGGGCTACTCGACGCTCGAGCGGTTGTGGTACCGGCCCACGCTCGACGTGAACGGGCTGTTGAGCGGATACACCGGGTCGGGCTCGAAGACCGTGCTCCCCTCGAAGGCGATGGCCAAGGTGTCGATGCGACTGGTGCCCGATCAGGATCCCGACGAGGTGGGGGACGCGTTCGAGCGACGCGTGCGGGAGCTCGCACCGGTCGGCGTGCGGGTGGAGACCAAGCGGTTCCACAACGGCTCGCCGTGGGTGGCGAACCCCGAGCACCCCATCTTCGAGGCGGCCGCGCGCGCCCTCGAGGCGGGGTTCGGGACCCCGCCGGCGATGATCCGTGAGGGGGGCTCGATCCCGATCGTGCCCCTGTTCGAGACGCTGTTCGACGCCCCCGTCCTCCTGGTCGGGTTCGCGCTCCCCGGCTGCAACGCGCACGCGCCCGACGAGTGGATCGATCTCGGCGTGTACCGAAAGGGGATCGAGGCCCTGGCCGACCTGTACGACGAGGTCGCCGCCGCGCTCTAGCCTCCCGGCGGTCGCTACGCCCCGGCCTGCCGGGCGTACGCTCCCACCGGACCGTATCGGCGGCGGATCCGGAGCAGGTCGAGCCCCGCGCGTAGCGCGGCGCCGGGCTCCACCCTCGAGCCCGGCACATCGCGCCACTCGCGGAGCGGGACTTCTACGATGCGGGCGGCGGGGTCGGAGGCCAGCCGTCGGGCCAGCAGCTCGACGTCGAACGCCCAACGCGACAGGAAGGGCTCCGAGAGGAGATCGGGAAGATCGGGTCCCGCGCGGAACAGTTTCGCGCCGCATTGCGTGTCGTACACCGGCAGCGCGAGCGCGCACGAGGCGACGGTGGCGAACACCCGTCCCTGGTAGTGGCGCACCGCGCGTCGCACGATCGATCTCCCGAGGAGCTGAACCCGGCTCCCGATCGCCCATTCGACCCCGGGATCGCGCCGCAGGGTGGCGCGGAGATCCTCGAGGGCGGACAGCGGAGTCGAGAGGTCCGCATCCCAGTACCCGACGAACTCGGGCTCGAGGTCGAGGGCCCGGAGGAGCCCCTGCCGGACCGCCTCGCCCTTGCCGCGGTTCCGTTCCAGGGTGACGACCCGGATGTCGGGGGCGTCGCGCGCCAGCCGCTCGAGCACGTCGGCCGTCGCATCGGTCGATCCGTCGTCGACCATCACGAATCCGAGACGAGCATCGGCGCTCAGCGCGTCCAGGAACGCGTCCGGATCGAGGCGGTCCGCCTCGTTGTAGCAGGGGACGACGAGGACCGTGCCCGCGTCGGAGCTCACGCGTTTCGTCCGTTCTCCTCCCTCACGAGCATGGCGATGAGGCTGAGCCCGGTCGCGTAGGGGGTCGCCCGTCCATCCATGACGCGTTCCAGCCGACGGCCCTCGCCGCTGAAGATCCTCCGGAATCCCGCGTTCAGCATCCCCCCCGGCATGTGGACGTCGCAGCATGCGGTCGGCTTCCGGCGCGCCGCGAACGCACGCCACTTCCGCTCAAGCCAGGCGAGCGCGAACAACCGCCGGTTGAAGAACGAGAACAGCGCGACCCGCACGGGCAGGTTCTCCCACAATGCCCGCAGGGAGTCGGGTGTGTAGCGACGGTGGTGACCGAGCGCCACGTCGTGTGGCGACCACAGGTCGGGACGGGCCGGAACGGTCAGGAGCACGATCGCGCCCGGCTCCAGCGAGCCGATGACCTCGCGAAGGAACTCGCGATCCTCCCCCACGTGCTCCAGCACATCGGTGATGAGCACCGCATCGGCCCCGAGCAGTTGCGGCGAGCGCTCCGGTCGCTCCGCGTGCACGAACGCGAGCCGCGGGAACCTCCCGCGCGCCAGCTCGATCGCCGCCCCGGAGGTGTCGATGCCGACGGCATCGTACGCGTCGGCTGCCGCGGCGACGTTGCCCCCGGTCGCGCAGCCCAGGTCGACGACGCACGGGCGCGGGCCGGGTGGAAGCGCGCGGGCGAGCAGTCGAAACAGGATCCGGCGGCGCGCCACGAACCACCAATGGCGATCCTCGAGGTCGGCGTGGATCTCCAGCTGTCTGCGGTCCATGACACCGGCCCCCGCTACGCCGCGTTCCCGTCGGAATTGCCGCCATCTCGATCCGACGGGATCTTGATCGAATGGGACGCGCGCCCCCCGACCCCTCCTCTGGGCCTTCGCGCACCGGGGGTGGTGTCACGAGGCTGGACCGTGCCGCGGTCCTCGTGTTCCTCCTCGCCATGGCCGCCGCGGCGATCGCGCTCCACGCCGGGTACGGCGTCACCTTCGATGAGGGGGCGCAGGCCACGTACGGCGACCTTGCCATCGAATACTACGCGTCCGCCGGCTCCGACGAGCGGGTGAACCACTTCTACAATCTGCGCTACTACGGGCCGGCCGTGGAGATGCTGGCGTCCGGCGTGGCCCGGCTCACCCCGCGGCGACCGTTCCAGACACGGCACCTCGTGCTCGGTCTGCTGACCCTGCTGGTCATCCCGGCGCTCGGCGCGTACGCCCGCCGGCTGGATCGACCGCTACTGCCACCCCTGGCCCTCGTCGCGCTGTTCACGATGCCCCGGTTCGCGGGGCACGCGTTCAACAACTCGAAGGACATGCCGTTCGCCGTGGCCTTCACGGCGTTCATGCTGTTCACGACCTCCATGTTCATCGACGGGACGTACGGGTGGCGGCGCGTGATCCCCGCCGGGCTGGCGTTCGGCGCGGTCCTCTCGATCCGGCCCGGGAGCCTCGTGCTGCTGGCCGTGTTCTTCCTCGCGATCTCGCTCGCGACCCGGGTGCGGATTCCGGCGGCGACGATCGTCGACGGAGCACCCCCTTCGGGCATCCGGAAGCTGGCGGTCCTCGGGATCGCGTGGGCCACCCTGTTCGCCACCTGGCCGTGGGCCCACGTGCGGCCGCTGCGCGGTCTCGCGGAAGCCACGGCCCTCGCGATCCGGTTCCCGCGTCCCACCCCGGTGTTGTTCGAGGGACGGATCGCCTCGAGCGACGCCCTGCCATGGTACTATCTCCCCAAGATGTTGGCGATCACGACGCCGCCGGTCCTCCTGGCGCTCGCCGGGCTCGGGGTGTGGCTGGCGCTCCGGGACGCCCGGGGTGGGCACGACCGCGGGCGGATCGCCGTGGCCCGCATCACGCTCGTGTGGGTGGGGCTGCCGATCTGCCTGTTCATCGCCCGGCGCCCGGCCGTGTACGACGGCATCCGGCACTTCCTGTTCCTCCTTCCCGGCCTCGCGATCCTCGCCGCTCTCGGGGCGAGCGCGCTCGCCGAGGCGCTGCGGGAGCGGCCCGGTGCGGGCGCGGCGGCCGCGGTGGTCGTCCTCCTCTTCCTGCTCCCCGTGCCGGCGCTGGTCCGCCTCCACCCCTACCAGGCGACCTACTTCAACGCCCTGGTGGGCGGCGTGGCCGGCGCGCAGGAGCGCTACGACACGGACTATTGGATGTCGTCCTACGGCGAGGCCGTGCGCTGGCTCGACCGACGCGCCGCCGGCCGCAGGGGCGGTCTGGACGTGCTCATGGGCGGCCTCCCGGTTCCGACTCCGGCACTCACCCGGGAGGGTCCCCTGTGTCCGGGCGACCCGCCCCCGGACGGGATCGAGCTCATCACCGAGGACTTCCTCAAGACGGTGGCCACGTACGCCGCCTCGCCCGCAGTCCGCATCCACACGCTGCCCGAGCGGTGGGTCGGGGAACACCCGGCCGCGGGGCTCGACATGTACCTGGCGACGACGCGCTTCGGCTACGACCGTTGCTTTCCCGACGCGCCGGTCGTCCATGCGGTGGCACGGGCGGGGGCGACGTTCGCGGTGGTGAAGGACATCGCCGGCTCGATCCCCGCGGGCCCTCCGGGGGGCTGAACGCCGCGCCGCCCGGATCGGGGCAGCGCCGACCCGAAGTGCGGGGCCCCGGGATGATCGACGGGCGGCCGGCGGGCGTCCTACATTGGCGTGGCGGCCGTCCGTCTCTCACGCGAGCCGAAAGGAGCCTTCCATGGGCGAGCTGACGCGACGCGGATTCGTTCGTCTGGGGGCATGCGGCGGCGCCTGCCTCGGACTCTCGGGGGGGCTCGCGGCTCTCTCCCGGGTGGACCCGCTCGCGCGCCTGTTCGGCATGGAGCTCGCTCCGGACCGGGCCGGCGCCGATCCGCTGGCCGTGGCCACCGCGGCCGGCCGATGGCTGGAGGCCCGCGCCATCGAGAGCTCGGGCGGGCTCGCCTGGCCCCGGGTGCCCGCCGAGGGCGACGAGGGCGATCTGAGCCTGTACCACGGCTCGCCCGGCGGCGTGCTGTTCTTCCTCGAGCTCCACGCTGTCACCGGGGACGCTCGCGCGGCGGCGATCGCCGGGCGCGCCGCCGATCACCTGGTGGATGCGGTGTTCTCCGGCGACTCGATCGGGCCGGGTCTGTACACCGGGCTGGCAGGGCTCGCCTACACGCTGGACGTGGCGAGCCGGGTGACCGGCGAGCCGCGCTACCGCGAGGCCGCCCTCGCCTGTGTGGAGCGGATCGTCGCGACGGCGCGCGATGTCCCGGGCGGCGTCGCGTGGCACGACGACGAGCCCGCGAACGCCTCGTCGGACATCATCGGCGGGGCGTCGGGCATCGGACTCACCCTGCTCGCGCTCGGGGAGCGCTGGGGACACGAGCGGGCGATGGCCACGGCACGCTCCGCGGCGCTCCACGTGGCGCGGCTCGGGATCGACGCCGAAGGCGGCCTCAAGTGGCGCATGATGCCGTCGTACGACCGTCTGATGCCGAACTTCTCGCACGGGACGGCCGGGGTGGCCTACTTCCTGGCGCGGGCGTACGAGCGCTCGAAGGACGAGGAGCTCCTCGACGCCGCCTTGGCCGGGGCCCGCTATCTGAAGGCCGTATCGCGCTGCGCGGACGGCGGCTGTCTCGTCTTCCACCACGAGCCGGAGGGCGAGGAGCTGTTCTACCTGTCGTGGTGCCACGGCCCCGTGGGCACCGCACGGCTGTTCCACCAGCTCGCGATCGCGACCGGCGATGCGTCGTGGCGGGAGTGGGTGTTCGAGGGCGCCCGTGGGATCCGGAACATGGGGGTCCCCGAGCGCCGCTCGCCGGGCTTCTGGAACAACGTGAGCCAGTGCTGCGGCGACACCGGGGTGGGCGAGTTCTTCCTGTCGCTCCACGCGCTCACCGGTGATGACGCCCACCTCGAGTACGCGCGCCGCATCGCCGCCAACGTGGCGGGGCGGGCCGACGACCCGGAAGCGGACGAGCGCAAGTGGACCCAGGCGGAGAACCGCGTCCAGCCGGAGCTCCTCCAGGCGCAGACGGGGTGGATGCAGGGGGCCGCGGGCGTGGGCGCCTTCTACCTCCACCTCGCGGCCCGCGAGCGCGGCGAGGCGCCGCTGGTAGTGTTCCCCGATTCGCCGTGGGCCTGACTCCGGGCGACGTCACAGGGCGGCTCCCGTGGAGTAGGGGCGCGTCCTACATCCAGCGTCGCACGCGTCGCTTGTAGGCCAGATACGTCTCGCCGAACTTGCGCTCCAGGTACTTCTCCTCGGGCCGGATCGCGTACCTCTGGAGCAGGCCGGCCGCGATCGGGGTGAGGAGCAGGATCCAGATGTTCCGGAGCACGAGGGCCAGCCCGAGGCAGATCAGGACGAGCTGCAGGTAGAGCGGGTTCCGTGTGAACCGGAACGGCCCCCGCACGATGATCTCCGATGTCGGCTCCCACGGCTTCTCGCTCTCACCCGAGCGCCGGAACACGACGATGGCCGTCGCGCCTAGCAGGAGCGCCGCGAGGATGAGCGCGCCGCCGATCCAGCGGAAAGGCGATGCCAGCCGCCCGAGCCCGAGGTCGATCGGCCACAGCCACCCGAGACCGATGCCCACCAGGATCGCCGCCAGCGGGATGACCGGCGGGAACACCGGCACGGCCGCGGCGTCGCGGGGGGCGGGCGCGCCGACGATGTCACGGTCCTGATTCGGATCGTTCACCTCGCGTTCCTCAACCGATGTCGTGGTGACGTGGGTCGATACGCACCATCGGTTAATCCCCGCCGAACCCTCCGAGGACCCCGGTCCACAGGTTGTCGGTCTCGGGGTCGTAGCGCTTCGCCCACAGGCGGCCCTCGTCGTCGAGCAACAGATCGGCGATGTGCAGAATCAGCTCGCGATCCGGGATCTCCCGTGCCTGATCGACCGACCATATGCCCTCGCCGGCCACGGCGCGAGACCGGATCTCGGCCTCGAGCGCTTCCCAGGCGGCCCCGGGGTCGATCCCTTCGATGGGAACGGAGATCGTCCGCGCCACCCGGCCCGTGCCGTCGAGGACGGTGAGCTCGGGACGGGGGCCGTCGGCGAACACGATCGAATCGCCGCGGACGACGCCGCGCAGATAGGGCGAGAACGGGACCGGGCCCCTCCCGAAGCGCCGCAGGCAGGTGGTCGTGTGCAGGGTGGAGATCGACCTGCCGTCGGGACCGTACCGGCCGAGCTGCATCGAGTCGGGGACGATCCGTTCCGAACCGGGCTCGGCGGCGCCGATCCACGAGAACGCGTAGCGAGCCGGTCCCCGTCGAGGTGACCGTGCTGACTCGGTGCGGGAATCCGTCGTCGTAGCCTCCGGAGCACCACATGAGGCGAGCCTCCAGCGCCCTCACGCCCGCCATCGCCGCGCTGGCCCGGGTCGCTCCTGCAAGGCGTCACGCTTCCATGCGTCGCGACACGCGGCCGTGGTGGCGGCTCGTCCGCTCGTTTCGCGCAACAGGAGATGGAGGGGGTCGGCATGGTGATGGAAACGAATTGCCCGAGCCGTCGGCTTCCCCGATCCGGTCAATCGAGTTGAAAGCGCGCTCGTCCGTGGAGTCCGGGTCCCACGCGAGCCGAAACAGGAGGAGCAGACCGATGGCGAACCGCAGGATCCTGGGCAGCGACATCCACGGCCTCATGACGCTGGCGGCCGCGCTCCTGCTCGCGGCCCTGGGGCTCGTCGTCCACGCCTCGAGCCCGGCCGACTCGGCGCTCGACGCGCCTGTGTGCGCCGTCGGGCAGGTGGCCGACGCGCGGGCCCCGGCCCACCGGGGCATGCGCTCGAATGACGGGTCGAATCAGACGGAAATGGGACCTCCGGGATGCACGATGACATCGCTCCCGAGGGCCACGAAGGCCGAGCGCGGCGACCCCGCGAGGACCTCGGCGAGACGCGATCCGTAGAGCGGTCTGGCGGCGCCACTGAACGACACCGTCGGCGCCTCCCACACGTCCCAGCGCGGGTGGTCGACCCGATACTCGGCCGTCGCTCCGGTCTGGCGTCGGGCGATACCTGCGGAGTTCCCTCCCCCACCCCGCCGCGTGTATCCCCAGTAGTGCTCGGTGATGAACTCGGCCTCCGAGCCCGGCTCCGCGGGACGCGCGGGCCCGCGGACGGTGGCCGCGATCCGGAAGCGCCGACCGCCGTGCATCCAGCCGTACTCGACCGTGCCGCCCTCGTCGGGGGCGAGCGTGACGGCATGCGACATGGGGACGGCGAGGTACGGCTCGCCGTACGCCCAACGTGCGACGAGCGCGATCGCCCGCCGCGGGACCAGCTCGCGAATGAACACGACGCCCCGGCGCTCCTCCCCGGCGGGCGTGGTCCGGCGCACGTAGAAGCGAAGGTTCACCTCCTCGAACGTCCGGTGCCCGGGGATCCCGATCCCTCGCACGCAGGTGTCCCGGAACATGAACCCCACGAGGCTCACGAGCGTCTCTCCGCCCCAGGGATCGAGCCGCGTGCCGGCGGGGGCGAGCGGCTCGAGCAGCTCGCCGGGGCATGCCCAGTTGATGAGCAGCAGCTGCTCCCAGCGCGCGGTCAGGAAGGGGCGGGGAGTGTCTCGATGCCGGTTCATCGTGGGCCGCCGACAGCACGCACCATCCGTATCAGCTCATCCGGCGTCGACGCCGATCGCTGGACGTTCGAACAGCAGCTGCATGCGGACGTGGTCGGTGGACGGCGCGATGTCCTCGTCGAACCACGCGCAGGCGACTCTCGACGACAGACCCACGCTCGCCGCCTCCGTGACCAGCTCCCCGGGCGTGAACACCTGCCATTCGAACTCGTCCCGATCGTCGGAATCGGAGTACGACAGCCGGACACGGAATCGTCGCCCCTCCAGGGTTCGTGTCGTGCGGACCTCACGGCCTCGCCGGTACTCGTTGGCCACTGTCGGCAGCGTCGCGAGGGCATCGCGGTGATACACATCCAGGAGCAACCGTCCGCCCGGACGGAGACGGCGCGCCATCGCTGCCAGCACGGCCCGGTTCTCGTCATCGTCAAAGGCGCCGAAGCTCTGCCACAGACACAGCACGCCATCGAACTCGTCATGGAGTGCGTCCAGCTCGCGGATATCGTGACGACGGAACGTGACACCGTTCGGAGCCCCGTCTCGCGCGACCGCCAGCGCGTCGACGGACACGTCGATTCCCACGACCTCATAGCCGAGCCCGGCGAGCGCGCGGACGTGTCGTCCGATGCCACACGCGACATCCAGGAGGCATGGATAGGCCGTGCGAGGCAGGTGGCGCGCGATGAACGCGACCTCCCGGTCGACGGGCGGGGGATCGGTCCGGGGGAGGAAGGTGTCGAACCAGGTCGGCGAGTAGTGATTGCCCATCCGGGGCGAGCTCCGGCCTACCGGTCGCTCACGCAATCGGGCTCGCCCGGCACGAGACCCGCCCGGGGAGCACCGGCCGCCCCGTCGTACAGGAAGCACGTCGCGAACAGACGCTCCGTTCGCGCGCTGGCCACGTACCCGTCGGCGTCGCTCGTCACCTCCATCGCGACGTGCACCTGCGGCGGGTGCTCCGAGAGCTCGATGGCGTCGAGACCCTCCAGGTAGCGCCCCTGCCGCTCGAAATGACGATTCTGTGCGGTGCGGATCTCGAGCAGCGCCGGCTCCATGTGCGACGCCGGACCCCGCTTCGTCCAGATCGACACCACCGGGACGCCGTGGCCGCGCTGGAAGGTCGAGTCCAGTGGATCAATGCACACGATGTCGATCCAGAAGATGTCCTCAGGATCGACGACGGCAGCGGGCGAGACGCTTCGGAACGATGGCGGCGGAGCGTCCCGGATCTCGCCGTCGATGGCGAGGAGCGCCGTGGTGCCCGGCGGCTGGGGTCCGCATTTCACGTCGGGTCGGGCGCTCGGCGCGGGGGACGCGAGGGTCGGAGCGATCGCGAGCGACAGGACCGCGACTCCACCCACCGGGATTCCGTAACGCATCGCTCCATCCTCCATCGAGATCGAGCACCGTCCATGGAACGCGCCCGATGGTCGCTCTCTTACACTCGCCCCGCGCCGCCCCGCGCTCACCCCCCCGCGGAAGGCCCCCTGCGCGCCGTGCGGCTCACCGCCCACGGTTCCGGGCTCATCCCGGTCCCGTTCACGTACCGCAGGCCGTTAGCGGGTCCCGGGGCCGTGCCTCATCCCTCCGGCTCGAGCGCGAGCTCGGTCGTGATGTCGATCGCCTCGCGCAGCGAACGGTACACGGGACATTTTGGCATGTGCGCCTCGAAGGCGCGCTCGATCGCGGCCCGCTGCTCCTCGCTCGCCTTGAGCCGGTATTTCACGTGGATGCGGCGGATCACGAGGACGCCATCGTCGGTCGTCTCGATCTCCCCCGTCGTCTCGCCCTTCAAGCGCCCCTCGTCGGCCCTGACATCGCGCGCTTCCAGCGCGCCCCCGAAGGTTCCGGTCAGTCAGCCGCCGGCCGCGGCCACGATGTAGTCGAGTGTCGCGGCGACCTCGCGCTCGGGCGTCACGCCGTAGTGCTCGGCGATCGCCGAGTGGACGCCGAACTCGACCGGGTCGTCCGTTGCGGGGAGGTGCGCGTGACGGAGCGGCCCACGGTCGCGGCAGATGATGACCTCCGAACGGTATACGACCTCTCCCATGCGCGTGCTCCTCTCGGTGTATCCCGCGGGTCTCGGCGCGCGACGAGGGTAGGTCGGCGCGACCCCCGCGGGTCGATTGCCGATCTCGTACCGGCGAACAAGATGGGCGAATGCGCCCGTGCGAGGCCATGCCGCCCGGCATGTCGGAGCTCGAGGATCGCGCGCTTCACGTGAATCGTCCCGGCGGCTCGCCTGCGACGCGAGCGTCGTCCGCACGACGCGCGCGGCGGCCGGCCCGATGTCCGTACGGCCGGGGCCCGCGGGCGGTGCGAGCGTGACATCCCCGACCAGGTCTTCCGCGCCATGGACGCGGGTTGTAGCGGCGAGCGCCCGAGCGGCTAGCGTCCTTCCGGCGGGTTCGCCGTCGAGCCCACGACGTCGAGGAAGCTCTCGACCACGCGGTGCGTGAGGCCCCAGATCGTGTCGCCCTCGTACAGGATCGACGGGAACACCCGTTCGAGGCCCCGCTCGCGGAGCCGGAGCACGGAACGGGCCGCGGGGTCGTACAGGGTGGAGAGCGGGACCCATCGATGGTACTGGATCTCGCGGTTGGGCCGGATGTCCGGGGTCGCGTCGCACCACGCCACGTGGGGCGACACGATGATCGATGGGAGGTGGCGGCTCACGGGGTGCACGTCGTCCAGCCGGCCGAGGAACGCGTCCCGCTCGAGCGGGATCCCGAGCTCCTCCCGCGTCTCGCGTCTCGCGGTGTCGATCGAATCCGCGTCGGCCTGCTCCATGTGGCCGCCGGGGAATGCCATGTGACCGGACCAGCGATCGCCGGGCACCTCGGCGCGACGCACGAACAGGAGCTCGAGGTCGGTCGGGACTGGCGTGACGATGAGGGCGATCGCGGCGCGGCGATCGCCCTCTCCGGGCTCGACGCGCGTGGGCTCGACGTGCTCGAGCGCGGATGCGAGCGCCTCGCGCGTGATTGCCGGGTGGTCGCTCACCGGTGGCTCCCGTCGCTCACCGGGGCCCCCCCGGTCTCCTCCAGCAGGCGGACGTAGCTGTCGTAGCGGCGGGGGCTGATGGCGCCGGCGTCCACGGCCTCCCGCACCGCGCACCCGGGCTCCGAACGGTGCCGGCAGTCGTTGAAGCGGCAACCCTCCCCAGCCGCGCGGATCTCGGGGAACCCGAGCGACACATCGACGGGGTCCACCTCCCACAGGGCCAGGTACTGGAGCCCGGGCGTGTCGGCCACGTAGCCGCCGCCGGGATACGGATACAGCGCCGAGGCCACGGTGGTATGGCGCCCGCGCCCCTTCCGCTCGCCCAGCTCGCCCACCCGCAGCTCGAGGCCGGGCACGAGAGCGTTCAGGAGGCTCGACTTGCCGACGCCGGACTGGCCGGTGAGCACGCTGACGCGATCCGCGAGTCGTTCACCGAGCTCCGACAGCCCGCGTCCCTCGAGGGCGCTCGTGAACAGGAGGTCGTACCCGATCCCGCCGTAGGTCTCGAGCTGGGCGGGCAGCCGGGGCGGCTCCTCGTCGATCTTGTTCACCACCAGGACGCGGTCGAGCTCGTTCAGATCGGCGAGGGCCAGCAACCGGTCGATCATCAGCCAGTCGGGATCCGGCCCGGCGAGCGCGGCCACGACCACGACCTGGTCCACGTTGGCCACGATCACCTGCTCGCGCCGGCGCGACACGCCGTGGCGGGTGAGGGCCGCACGCCGGGGCAGGAGTCGGGTGATTCGCGCGCCGTCCTCCGTC